>OCZS010000276.1_pt1 | contig 16851 bp, 15 predicted proteins | sample 1539071 | NCBI WGS metagenome assembly OCZS01 (sample SAMEA3113584, study PRJEB22503) | soil metagenome
GCCGCCTGGGGGCAGTCTAGGGATGAAGGAGCAGACCGGGGAAGCATTCGGTACTTGCTGCGGCATTGCCTCCACCGAGGACGACCACTACGCGAAAAGGTGTCCGGTCACCTCGTCAGGACTCCAGGTCCGGAAGCGAGCCGCCGCTCACCAGTCGGACCCGAGCCGGCGCTGACCAGTCGCCCTGGGCCTTATGCATCACCCCCGCCAGCCAGGGGACAGACCTTGCGCTCCACCCCGCGTGGCGTGGTCGTGGACCCTCGACACGACTACCGAGCCCTCTCCCACCGCGGACGCCACGCGCTTCACTGATCCCCGACGCACGTCGCCCACGGCGAAGACGCCCTGTACCGAGGTCTCCAACAGCTGCGGTGGTTCCTTGTACGGCCATGCTCGGCGCCCGCCCTCGGCGATGACGTCGTCGCCGGTCAGTACATACCCCCACCGGTCCCGAAGGACCATGGGCGGCAACCAGTCCGTGCGGGGAGACGCGCCGATGAGCACGAAGACGGCGTCGGTCGGCTCCTTCGAGACCTCCCCCGTGGCGAGATCGCGTACCTGGACGTACTCCAGGTGACCCTGGCCGCCTCCCCCGACGATCGCGGACTGCAGGCGCACGTCCACGCCTGCCGAGGACAGGGTGTCGATCAGGTACTGCGACATGCTGGCGGCCAGGGTCGCTCCACGAACGAGCAGGGTCACCTGACGTGCGTACCTCGCCAGGTGAAGGGCCGCCTGGCCCGCCGAGTTGCCGCCCCCCACGACGAACGCCCGGCCGTCCTGAACCCCCTTCGCCTCGAACCCGGAGGCGCCGTAGTAGATGCCCGCCGACTCGTACGGGAGCAGCTCGGCCACGCCGAGCCGGCGGTACGAGACGCCGGTCGCGAGCACGACCGAGGACGCGTGGACGGTGCGATGCGGCTCGATGCCGACGACGAAACCTTCGTCGTCCGTGTCGAGCGACACCGCTGCCCGTGAGTGCGCGAAGGAGCAGCCGAACACCCAGGCCTGCTGGTAAGCCCGCTGGGCCAGCTCGGCCCCCGAGACTCCGCGCGCGAAACCCAGGTAGTTGCGGATCAGGGAACTCGAGCCCGCCTGGCCCCCGATCGACTCGCGCTCCACCACGAGCGTGCGAAGTCCCTCAGACGACCCGTACACCGCGGCTGCGAGTCCGGCGGGCCCCGCACCGATGACAACGAGGTCGAAGGCGGAGTGGTCCGGCACGTCGACGGCCAGCCCGTAGGCAGCTGCCAGCTCGGCGTTCGTCGGTTCGACCAGGGCCCGACCGTCATGGAGGAGGACGACGGTGGACGCGCCGCGCGCGAGGCCCGCCCCGGCGAGGAGCTCGCCGGCGTCCGGCTCGGCGCTGGGGACGAACTGATGCGGGATGCCGTTGTTGGCGAGCAACCGGCGGACCTCGTGCGAGCGCGCCGACGCCGGGTCGCCGACGACCGAGACCTCGCGCGGGCGGAGCCCGACCGCACGGTCCCATTCGTTGAGGAACTCCGTGATGGTGCGGTGGAAGTACTCGTCGGGTGAGTGCCAAGGGCGGATGACGTAGTAGTCGATCTGCCCCTGTGCCATGAGGGTCAGCACCATGTCTGCCGTGTCACGGTCTCCCCAGGCGCCCCATTCCACGAGCAGGCCGCGGCGGATGTCCGGAAACAGCCGTGCGGCGACCTGGAATACGGTGAGCCCGTCGTCCAGCTCGCCGGGGTCGTCCGCAAGCAGGATCGCCACCTGCCGGCCGTCGCTGGCCGCGGTGCGCAAGGCGTCCGAGGCCTGGCTCGACGTGGCCACCGGCACGACCTCATAGGTGGCCGCGTAGCGCTCCACGAGCTGCGCAGCCACCGCGGCTCGTCGCTCGTCGGGCAGCGAGGAGACCACCATGATGGGCGTGGAGGGTCGTCCCGACGCCGAGACCGCCATGCGCCCTCCCCCTGCTCGCACCGAATTTCGTGCTTCGAGGTTACTGCCTCGCCGGTCCGCGCACAGACAGAATCGAGCAGGGCATGGTCCTGGTGATGGGCGAACACCGTTCGAACAACGCCTCCGCCGAGGAGCCACACCGACCATCGACCTGGCCGTCACACAGGCATTCTCCGACGTCCGATACCCACGACCGCCTGACCTCTACTATTGGCGACGCAGGCATCACCATGGGCGCAAGGCTCACGACGCAGTTCCGAAGGAGAAGCCGTGGCTGGGACAGATGAACTCGACCGCTGGTGGGATGGGTTGAGCGAGGAGGAAAGGGCCGAGGCCCTCCGGTCGGGGGATGCCGGTCAGCTCAGCGAGGGCCTGGAGATGTCGCTGGAAAGGGCCGGCTTGATCACGCCGGGGGAAAGGCCGGATCGGAGCATCCGCGGAGATGTCATCCAGTACCTCAAGATGCGCCACTGACGGCATCCCTGGCGGCGGTCTGACGTACGTTCCGGCCACTCCCTGCGACCGTGGTGCTGGCACGCCCGACGCACGCCGGGGCGGTCGTCGGTCAGCGGCGGGCGGGGGTGTAGAAGCCGTCGACCGGTGTCCGCCGAGTCTGCTGGTGCCCGAGCGAAGCGTCCATAGTCATTCTGGGGAGTGTCCCGGCGGCGCTTCTCAGGTGTCGTGAAGGACGAGCTCAGCGATGTCGAGCCGCGCGCCATTCGCCGTATGCCTCGGGCAGGCACCGGGCGCAGGGGCGGTACCCCGCAGCGATGGCCGCATCCTCGTCGGCGAAGAACACACGGTGTTGGACGTACCTGCCCTTGGCCACCCACCGAAGGGCGGTCGGGCAGTCGAGGCGACCGTAGGTCTTCGTGCGTCGATGACCGCCCAGGGCGCCCGGCGTCGGCGACGGGTGCGGGCGGCCGTCGGGGCCGATGAGCGCATACGTCCTCACCGACGTGAGTGTCTCACCGCTCGGCTCAGTGCCAGTCGCTGATCTGGACGTCGTGGGGCGCGGGTGCCCCGTGGCCGGTCTCCACGAGGGACTTCAGGCTCATCAGGAACGAGCCCCACTTGGTGCTGCAGTGGTGCATGAACTCCACCGGCTCCCTCCAGCCCTCGTGCCGGAACAACACGATGGTGTAGTCGCCCTCCTGGCGGAGGTCCCAGGTCACCGTCGTCCCGATCCATTCCTCCGGACCCTCGGCCACGCGCCACGTCACCCGTTCGGACGGTTTCAGTTCCAGGACCTCCATGTCGAAACCGCCCACCGGGAACCGGAACTCGAGCTTGCCGCCGAGCTCGCCACTGCCCTTCGTGTCGTCCGTCCACCAGCCGGCCAAGCCCTCGACCCTGGTCAGCGCGTCATACACCGTCGCCGGTGACGCGGTCTTGACCCCAACCCTGTGCAGGATGTCCACCATCTGTACCTCTCCTTGTCCGTCGTCAGTCCTGTTTGGTGCGCTGGATCGTCTCGGCGATGCGCTTGATCCGCTGGAGTCGGGCGTCCCACGTCGAACCCACAGACGCCATCTGTGCCACTGCGCGGGAGAGCTGCACGTCGTCGACCCGGTACCTCTTCTCGCGGCCGGTCGGTGTGACCCTGACGAGTCCCGCCCGATCGAGCACGCCCAGGTGCTTGGCGACTGCCTGGCGGGTGACCGGGAGATGGTCACTCAGCGTCGTGGCCGTGCCGTCGCCCTGGGTGAGCAGCAGGTCGAGCATCCGGCGACGGGTCGGGTCCCCGATCGCGGACCAGAGGTGGTCGTCGACCTTCTCCGCGACATCGGTGGTCATCGCCGCGCCAGCAGCTCTGCCACGTAGGGCGCCAGGCGGCCCAGGTAGAAGTCCCAGCCGGTCACGTGCTCCTGGTACTGGTGCTCGAGCACCGTTGCATCCCAACCCATCTCCCGGAAGCCGCTCTCGGTCATCCTCAGCAGGGTGCCGTTACCGGAAGGAGCCAGGTCAAAAGTGACGAGGAGCGAGTTGCCCTGGCCCGCAGCCTCGTTCGCCGGGTGCGTCCAGCGGAACGCGAATGTCCGCGGCGGTCGCGCGTCGACGACGGTGAACGGTACGACTGTCCCACCCTCGTCGCGGTCACCGAAGACGATCTCCCCTGTCGACCCGGGGGTCGGTTCGTACCGCGCGTCGTCCGGCCACCAGCCCCGCAGGTGGTTCGGGCTGCTCACCACGTCGAAGACGACGTCCGGCGACGCGTCGATGTAGATCTCCCGCTCGATGGTCTGGAACTGCATGTCGAACCTCCTGCAACTAGTGGTTGCGCAAGAGCGTATCGCGCGTCAGTCCATCGCGCAACCATCGGTTGCGTCATGCTAGAGACGTCCCCCACGGTGGCCGGCCTCGGGTGGTGGGTCCACGAAACGATTGCTGCCACTCTGGGCTAGCGGCGTCGGCCGCCCTGGACCTGTCGCAGGCGTGTACGACTGGGCGGTTGGGGTAACCCGTACGTCATGAGCACGAACGAGACGAGCCCGGCGAAGGACCCCGAGGACTGGGCCACCGGCGACGAGCCGGCCACCGCCGCCCAGATGTCGTACCTGAAGACCCTGGCCCACGACAGCGGACGCGAGATCCCGGACAACGTGAGCAAGGCTGACGCCTCACGCTTGATCGACGAACTGCGGGCAGAGTCCCCACGGGTGTCCGGGGAACCCGGCCAGGGCTGAGCGCGGTCAGGGACGAGCTGGCGTGTAGAAGCCGGTCACGGGACCGGTGAACTCGACGACGAGGTCCTCATCGAGCAGTTCGTCGAAGAACTCGAACCGGTTCGTGAATGAGCAGCTCAGGGACGTGTGCCACTCCTTCGTCGCGTTACCGTTGCTGATCACTGGGTCGGTGAACTCGTCGACGACCTCGCCGGTGTCGGCTTGGGCGGCGCTGGGCAGCACCACAGCGACCCCGATCGCGGCGGCGAGCGCACCACAGCTCCGTGGGCGACTGATCATGGTCTTCCTCTCGTGTGGCACCACCGTCTCCACGATGGTCTTGGCTCTGCCCGTCAAGCCGTCTGTCGAGTGTCGTCCCCGCGGTCGCCGTCGTCCAGAGTCACTCTCGGTGGATTCCATGACGGCGGTGTGGCTCCTGCCCGTCGAGGCGTCTGTCGAATGTCTGCCCCGTGGTCGCCGTCGTCCAGAGTCACTGTGGGTGGTTTCGGTGACGGCGGGACACTGCTGTGCTTCCCGCGGGTGGACGGCGGCATAGTTGCTGCATGGCACTCCTTTCCCGAGCGGTGAAGGCGGGGGCTGTGGCGGCATCCGCGCTGGCGGCTGTTGCGGCGCGTGACGCGCTCCAGCGAGAACACGCGCTGCTGCGCAACTTCCCGGTGATCGGCCACGCCCGTTACCTCCTCGAGGCGATCGGCCCAGAGCTGCGGCAGTACGTCGTCGCGGGCAACAACGAGGAACGCCCCTTCACGCGCGACCAGCGCAGGTGGGTCTACGCCTCGGCCAAGAAGCAGAACAACTACTTCGGCTTCGGGACCGACAACGACATCGAGTTCACCGCCGGGTACCCGGTGATCAACCACCGGAACTTCGGCCGCGCCGTGCCGCCCTCGGCTCCTGGAGCCGGATACGAGGTCGTGCTCCCGTCCGCCAAGGTCCTCGGTGGCCCACGCGGCAGGGAGCACGCGTTCCGGCCGAACTCGGTGGTGAACATCTCCGCCATGAGCTTCGGCTCGCTCTCCGGCGCGGCCGTCGAGGCCCTCAACCGTGGAGCCGCTCTCGCCGGGTGCCTGCACAACACCGGCGAAGGGGGACTCTCGCCCCACCACCGCAACGGGGGGGACCTCATCTTCCAGATCGGCACGGCGTACTTCGGCTGTCGCGACGAGGAGGGCCGCTTCGACCTCGACCGCCTCAAGGACCTCGTCGGCAGTGCCCCCGTTCGAGCCATCGAGGTCAAGCTGAGCCAGGGAGCCAAACCCGGGCTCGGCGGCCTGTTGCCCGGCGCCAAGGTGTCCCCCGAGATCGCGGCGACCCGCGGAGTCCGGGTGGGTGAGGACTGCATCAGCCCCTCTCGTCATGCCGAGTTCTCCGACACCGACAGCCTGCTGGACTGGGTCGAGATGCTGTCCGCCGAGACCGGCCTGCCGGTGGGGATCAAGTCCGCCGTCGGTGACCTCACGTTCTGGGAGGAGCTCACCGACCTCATGGCGCGAACCGACCGGGGCGTCGACTTCGTCACCGTCGACGGCGGCGAGGGTGGCACCGGCGCGGCTCCGCTCATCTTCACCGACACGGTGTCCCTGCCGTTCCAGGTGGGCTTCGCCCGGGTCTACCGGATGTTCGCGAAGAGGGGTCTCTCGGAACAGGTGACGTTCATCGGCGGGGGCAAGCTCGGCCTTCCCGACAATGCCGTCGTGGCCTTCGCGCTCGGCTGCGACATGGTCAATGTCGCCCGCGAGGCGATGCTCTCGATCGGCTGCATCCAGGCCCAGCGGTGCCACACCGACTCCTGCCCCACCGGCGTCGCGACACAGAACCCCTGGCTCACCCGCGGACTCGACCCGAGCCTGAAGTCCGTCCGGGCCGCGAACTACATCAAGACTCTCCGACGGGACCTCATGAAGGTCGCTGAGGCCTGCGGGGTGGAGCACCCCGGGCTCATCAGCACGAGCGCGGTCGAGATCCTCGACGGACGCACCGCGTCCACCCCGCTGCGCGAGGTCTACGACTACGAGCCCGGGTGGGGCATGCCGTCGGAGGCCGACCAGGAACACATCGTGCGCCTGATGACGGCGACGGCCCCACAGGGCTCGTCCGCCCCGCCCTCGGTGACCGCGGCAGGCTGACAGCGAGAGGACAGCACATGAGCGAGCCGTACGACCACCTGTTGGAGCGCTACGCACGCCTCGTGATCAGGGTGGGGGTCAACGTCCAGCCCGGGCAGGAGGTGGTCATCAACGGCCTGCCCGAGCAGGCGGACGTGGCGCGCGCCCTTGCCCACGAGGCGTACCGGGTGGGCGCCAGCCGGGTCACCATCAACTACGAGGACCTCCACCTTCGCCGTTCCGCCGTCCAGCACGCCCCCGAGGAGATGTTGGGGCGGACGCCCCAGCACCAGCTGGAAGGGATACGGGCATGGCGTGAGAGCCGTCCGGCCGTGATCAGGCTCACCGGCAACCCCGCTCCCGGCCTCATGGACGGGCTGGACCCCGAGCGGCTCGCGAAGGCCCAACCCGTGGACCTCGTCGCCGAGGTGAGCCCCATCCTCACGACGAACCAGGTCGCCTGGACCGTCGTGGGAGCGCCGACGCCCGGGTGGGCCGCGAGCGTGGGGGTGGCCGACGTGGCGCGCCTCTGGGACGCCGTGGCGCGCGCCATGAGGCTCGACGAGGTGGACCCGGTCGAGGCCTGGCGACGGCACGTCGAGAAGCTGGCCACGAGGGCAGCGACACTCAACGACCACTCCTTCGACCGCATCCGCTACCGAGGACCGGGCACCGACGTCACCATCGGGCTCGCCGAGCGGTCCACGTGGTGCGGTGGCTCCGTCCTGAGCGAGGACGGGGTGGAGTTCGTGCCGAACATGCCCACCGAGGAGGTCTTCATCTCCCCGGACTGGCGGCGGGCCGACGGGGTCGTCCGCACCACCGCTCCGTTCTTCCTCGCGTCCATGGGCGCCCTCGTCGAGGACCTCGAGCTCGAGCTGCGAGACGGGACGATCACCGAGGCCCGGGCCACTCGGGGCGAAGCGGAGGTCCAGCAGCAGTTCGACCTCATCCCCCGCTCCCGGCACCTCGGTGAGGTCGCGATCGTGGACTCGGACTCCCGGGTCGCCACCACCGGCCTGGTCTTCAAGGACATGCTGTACGACGAGAACGTCGGCTCCCACATCGCCTGGGGGTTCGGCTTCCCGTTCTCCTTCGACGGCGCCATGGAGCTGTCGAGCCAGGAGCGGATCGCGAGCGGCCTCAACCAGGCCAACACGCACGTCGACGTCGTCGTCGGCAACCCCGAGGTGCAGATCGACGGCATCCAGCGGGACGGGACCGTGGTCCCGGTCACGCGGGGCGACGAGTTCGTGCTGGGGTCCTGACCCGAGCGCGCGGTCAGGAGATCAGGTCGAGCTCCTCGTCGATGGCGCTGTCGCCGAGGGCCAGGGCAGGCACGAAATCGCAGCTCGAGGCGACCCCACGGGCGTTGGCCGCGCGGATGGCGCAGGTGCGCACCCAGGTCGAACGCCACACGTCGCCTCGGTCCTCGACCAGGTCGCGCAGGATGGTGCCCGCGTCCGTCTCGGTCGACGTCACGCCCGTGGCCGCCTGCAGCCGCCGCAGGCGGTCCCCCGCGGTCGGACGCCCGTCAAGGACTGGTGTGACCCGGGCGGCCTCCTCCGAGCCGAGCACCACCTCGAGGGCCTCGACGGCAAGGGGGTCGGGGCCGTCGAGCCCCAGCAGGCCGGCCAGCACGGGGCCGAGACTCTCTCGACCGTGGCGCGCGACGAGGGTGGCGACCACCCTGTCGCGCATGAGGGCCAGCTCGTCGGTGAGGGCTCGTCGCAGGGGACCGTCACCCTCCGCCGTGCGGGGCGAGTCGGCATCCAGCATGTCGAGGGCCGCGAGCACACGGATCGCGTGGGCGAGATCCTCGTCGAGCACGTCGTCGAGCACCGGGGCGACCTCTTCACCGGCGGGGCCCTGTCGCGCGAGGCGCTCGAGCACGACACGACCCACGTCACGGTCGGTGTGTCCCGTCCACCGGAGCAGCACCTCCTGCCCGGCCGCCGACTCCGTGCGCAGGGCGCGCACCAGCCGAACCGCCGCGCGCGCCTCACTCGACTCGGGACCGGCGAATGCCGCACGCTGGAGCGCCCGGTCCATCGCCCTGAGCACGGCCTCGCCGAGACGGCCGACCGCGTCGGATGCCGGCACTGCCGTCGACGGGTCTCCCACCGCCTCGACCACGGCGCCGACCAACGCGTCGTCCCCCGCTCGCACCGCGTCGAGCGCTGCCGTCCGGACGTCGGCGGAGTCGTCGCCGAGGAGGGGCTCGACGATCCGCACCCTGTCCACGTCGTCGAGCGAAGGGGCTCCGAGAGCGGCACGCACCCTCATCGCGGGATCGTCACCGCGCGACGCCACCTGGATCTCATCCCCGAGACGGGCTCGCGCGCCGGCGTCACCGGACGACGCCAGCGCCTCCAGCGCGGTGAGCCGGACCTCCGCCCGCGCGTCGTCAGCCAGGATGCCGATCTCAGGAAGGAGGCTCGGAGCTGCCATCGCCGACACCAGCTCGAGGCCGAGCCGCGCCGACCGCGGGTCAGGACTCTCGAGCAGCCTCTCCGCCAGAACGGTCCCGTCGGGCAGGGTGGGGAGCCTCGTCGGCCCGAGCAGCGGTTGGGGCTGCAGCGCGCCCACCAGTGCGGGGCCGTACGCGCGGTAGAGCAGGATCCCCACCCACACCCAGGCGACGCAGACCAGGAGGGTGGCCAGAACCAGGGCCGGCAGCGACCAGGGCAGCAGGTTGAGGCCCAGCACGAGCACACCGGACATCGCGATGGCGACGGGGACCCCGACACCTTCGATGGTGGCCTGCGCGCCCAGGCGGTCCCGTTCGGGCAGGACCTGGTAGATCGCGTTGATCGAGGTTCGCGTGGTTCCGTCGGTCAGCGCGATGTCGAGGATACGCGCCGCTGAGACCGTGACGAGCAGGGCCAGCGAGGCCCCACCCAAGGCGACCAGGACGACCGCCATCGCGACGGCCCCGGCGGTGAGGACCACCGGGTTGGCGGAGATTCCGAGCCGGAGCCCGTAGCGACGCAGCAGTGGACCGGCCACCGCGACGAGGAAGGCGATGCTCACCAGGTTCATGACTGCGGTGTAGCCGGCGAGGAAGCGCGCGAGCTCGTCGGCCTCGGCATACCGAGCGGCTGCCCGGTCGAAGACGAGGTAGTCCGAGAGCTGGCTCGCCAGCGCCGACAGCACCTGGTACGCCATGAGGACGACCACGAAAGGGGTGGACAGCAGGTGCCGCATCCCACGCCCACTGACCCCGGCACCCGTGGACACGGCCGCCTCGTCGGCGCGGTCGGCGGTGGCGGCTCGGCTGGGCGCCACCGCGAGCAGACCGGCATACCGGATGCCGGTCACGACGACGGTCGCGGTGAACGCCGCCTGGGCGACGGCGGTCGCGAGGAGAAGACCCTCGGTGCCCCCGAGCAGGTCGACCAGTGGCGCGGCCAGCAGGCCGCCGACGACCGCCCCGACAGGGAACCCGGCGACGATCCGCGGGAAGCTCCCCTTGATGCCCGCGATGTCGAGCACCCGGCCGGCCTGTGCACCGATGAAGACGAATCCCAGCTGGATGAGCACGGGGAACAGGACGAGGAGCGGCCCGGAGACCCAGGAGCCGTTCCCGTCCGCAGAGACCGCCCAGGCGCCGAGGAACACCAGCACGGCCGCTCCGAGCACCGCGACGGCGATACGTACGAGGTCGAATCGGCGGGCACTGCCCGCGACCACGCTCGACACCGCTGCTCCCGCCGCCCCGATGAGGATGTAGGTGAGCGGCAGCCAGCCGGGACCGTAGGCCTCGAGGAACATGGCGTTGGCCGAGATGCCCAGGAGCGCCGCCATGATGCCGAACAGGACCGCCTGGGCCGTCAGCCAGCGCACGGCCCCGTGGCCGGGTCGACGTGTCACCAGCTCACCCACTGCCCGAGCTGTTCCTGAGCATGCGGACCAGCGAGGCGATGACCGCCCGGGCGAGCTCCGGACGGTCGGCCATCAGCTCGTCGAGCAGGACCTTGTCGATCCTGAGCAGGAGGCCGTCCTCCAGGGCCGAGACGGAGGCGGACCGCGGCTCCGGCGCCAAGGCGGCGAGCTCACCGACGGTCGAGCCGGGCCCCAGCTCGCGCAGGATGCGCTCGCCGTCGCGAGCCACGAAGCGGCCGCTCACGACGGCGTAGAGGTGGTCCTCGACGGCTCCCTGCTCGATCAGCAGATCGCCCGCAGCCACCTCCACCTCCCTGGCCCGCATCGCCAGGGCGGCGAGCACGCGCCCCGGCACGTCGGCGAACAGCGGCACCCGGTGGAGGGCGACCACCCGGTCGACCGTCGTCATCGTCATGGTGTCGCCGCCTCGGACAGGAGGCGCCTGCGCAGGTCCGCGGGGCTGAAGGGCCGCAGCCAGGTGCGGACGTACGACTCGCTCGGGATGATCAGCACGTCGACATCATCCTCGGCGACGATCTGCGCGTTGCGGCCGGCCCGGCGCACGGCTCCTGTCGTGCCGACCGGCACCCACGGGGGCAGCGGAGAGGGTGGGTAGCCGCCGCCGGGACGAACGCGCAAGCCGACACTCAGGGGCACATAGACGAAGGCGGGGGGCGAGTCCTGCTCGACGAGAACCTCCCCCGACGCGACGGTCACGCGACCCACCTCGGTGAAGGCCTCGGTCCGCTCGATGCCGGTGACGTCCATCCCGTGCCGGGCGAGCGCGTCGAGCACCCGGTCGGCCAGGGACCCGTGCGGGTCCAGGGACTCCGCGGCGTCGAACCGCCGCCGCTCCGCCGGCGCGGCGCCCTCGACGTCGGCGACCACTCGCACCCGGCCGCCGAGCGCCGGCGCAGTTGCGCAGAGCACGTCGCGGACGGCATCCGCGAACGTGGCGTCGTCATCGGGCCGTTCGAGCTGGATGAGCATGGCGTCGGGGGTCTTCCACGGCGCGGGCAGCCCCTCCGCCGGCGTCCCGGAGAAGGTGGGCAGCACGTCGGCCTGGATGTCGATGATGGCGTTGGCGACGCTCTCGGCTGCCCGCCGGGCGGCACTCGGCTCACCGAAGCTGCCGCGGTGGAACGCGATCCGAAGGTTGCCGCGCGCAGTGATCGACGCCATCCGGATGTTGGCCTCACCTGCGCCCCGGTGGTCGTCGTACGTCATCACGTATGCCGCCCGTCCATCGGCGGGACGAAAGGTGCAGACCGCCTGTCCGGTCCGAGCGTCGAAGAAGACCTCGAAGCCGCCGGTGGTGCGCAGGGCGGTCCCGCGTTGGCGCAGGACGTCAGCGGCCCGAAGGGCGCGGACCGCGTCGATGACGTCGTCGGCCAGCCGCCGCTGCGGGCCGTCCACGACGTCGAGCCAGGCATACGCGTCCTCCGCGGACGGGTGAGGGATCGCTCCTGCCCCCGACACCGACGACGCCCGCTCCTCGTCGGTCGGTCCGCGTCCCGAGGCCCGGTGGACCTCCATGGACGTGGACGTGATGCGGCGCATGAGCCGTCGGAGGCCACCCCGGTCGTCGAGCACCCCTGCGGGAACGGTGGACTTGCTGTGCGCTGCCGAAAGGCTGAGCACCTCCCGCACGACGGTGACCAGGGGCACCCGGAACGGGTCGCTCTCGTGGACTGCGTCCAAGCTCTCGCGCACCGGACCCGGGCGTAGCAGGTGGTCGACGAGCGGGTCCGCCTCGGCCGAGAACGCGGCGTGGGCGGCATACAGCGCGTGGGTCCGACGGCCGACGGGCGAGAGGTCGACCATGCCGACGTCGTGCAGGTACGCGAGCGCGACTCCCCAGGTCTGGACGAGGTGTCGGCGCCCCGTGGGTCGGGCAGCGAGCAGCACCCCGTCGACCACGTCGACGAGGGCGACGACGCCGGACGCGACGTCCCGCACGTGCACCACGCCGTGGTCGGCGAACATCGCCGGGTGGCGGCCCGGGTCCTCGAAGAACGACGGGTCCTTCATGAGCACCTCGAGGGTGGCCTGCATCTCGATGGGCCGCCAGAGGCTCTCCTCCAGAGTCGTCCGCACCGCGCGCGGAAGATGGTCGTCCAAGCGTGCCCAGCGACTCACCTCCCGCATTCCGGAAGGCTCTCAGTTCCGGCAAGGGGGCGCAACGAACCCGCTGGCCGCCGTTCGGGTGCCGGTTCAGGCGCGAAAGACGACACCGTTTCGCATAATCTCCACGGGTGGGCGCGGATCCCAGACGCCTCGACGGGCTCAAGCACGACGAGAGGTACGCCGCCGTCGTCGTCGAACGCGCGACGGGGGCGCGGGCTCGTGCCCACGACGTCGACGGCCGTCAGGCCGCCTATGACATCGACCTGGCCTTCCCCGACGGGCGCCGGGCCGCGCTCGAGGTCACGACGCACGCCGGCCCGGGAGTCCGGCGCACGCACGCGCTCCTGCGCCGTGACCGGCACACCTGGCCGAACCCCGGGTCGTGGTGGTGGACCATCGACCTCGCGGAGCCCTCCGACATCATGCGGGTGCGGGCGGCGTACGGGCGGGCCATCCAGGCGTGCGAGTCCCACGGGGTGACCCACCCCGGTGCGCTGCCCCGGGGCGTCCTCACCGAGGACCCCGAGCTGCGCTGGCTGGCCCACGAGTCGCAGTCCGTCTTGAGGGGTAACCCCTCGTTCTTCGAGGGCAACGGCCGGCCCGCCTCCGGCGTGCTCGTCACGCCCAAGGCGAGGACGGCGTGGGTGGACTCCCGGCTCGCCGGCCTGCCCGGTGCGGTGACCGAGCTCCTCGCCGTCCCCCACGTCGCCCGTCGGGCGGCCAAGGTGGCGGCGGCGCGGTCAGTGGACGAGCGACACCTGTTCGTCGGCATCGGGGAGGGAGGTCTGCCGGACTCGCTCTACGTCCCCCTCACCGGACCGCTGGACGCCGTGCCGGACGTGGATCCGCAGGTCGAGGAACCGCTCTCTCACCTGTGGATCACCACCGCGTGGAGCGGCTCACCTCTGCTGCGGTGGGACCGCGTCGAGGGCTGGAGCGTCCACGACGTCGGTGCGAGGACGTAGCGGCGCCCGTCAGCTGTCGAACCCGACGCCGACGGCATCCAGCCCCTTGAGCCACAGGTTGCGGCGGCCGGTGCGGTCCTCGGCGGCGAGGCTGACCCTGGTCGCGCGCACGGCGGCATACCGGATCGGTTCCGGCGGGAACGGGACGGGCTTGCGGCGCACCATCTGGAGCCGGGTCACCTCCGTGTCCCGGCCGTCGACGAGGTCGAGGGCCACCCGGGCACCGAACCGCGTGGAGGCCACGCCGAGGCCGGTGTAGCCGACGGCGTAGGAGAGGTGGCCACCCAGCGCCGTGCCGAACACCGGGGTGAAGCGCGAGGTCGTGTCGATGACGCCGGCCCACCGGTGCGTGAACCGCAGCCCTTCGAGCGCAGGGAAGATCTCGAAGAAGTGGCGGGCGAGCAGCTCGTGCGAGGGGGACTGCTCCAGCCGCGGGTCGATCCGCCCGGGAAAGTGGTAGTTGGCGTCGTACCCCCCGAAGAGGACGCGGTCGTCGAGGGTGCGGCGGTAGTAGTGGAACTGGATGCCCGCGTCGGTGAGGCCCTCGCGCCCCTCCCAGCCGACCGCCGCCAGCTGTCCCGCCGACAACGGCTCGCTCATGAGGACGTGGTCGTAGACAGGAAGGGTCCACAGGGCGAGCCGCTTGAGCAGCCCGCGGAAGGCGCCGGTCCCGAGGACGATGCGGTCGGCCCGCACACGTCCCCACTCGGTGCGCACGACCACCGCCCCCTGGTCACGGTCGACACCGGTGACCGTGGTGTCCTCGTGGACCCGGACGCCGAGCCGTTCGGCGGCGTCGGCCAGTCCCCACACGAGTCGACCGGGGTCGACCAGACCCACCGTCGGGTCGAGAAAGCCAGCGAGGTAGCGGGGCGACGCGACGCGCGCTCGCGCCGCATCGGCATCCAGGTGGGTCACGGGGATGCCGTGCGCGCGGTGCAGCTCGTAGGCGTTCCGGACCGTGTCCACCTGGTGCCGGGTGAGTGCCATGGTGATCTCGCCGGGCACATGGAGGTCGGCGTCGACACCGTGGCGGGTGAGCGAGTCCAGCAGGCCGCGGAAGTTCTCGGCGGGCGTCGACACCGTGGCGGGTGAGCGAGTCCAGCAGGTCGCGGAAGTTCTGGGCGCCCAGCCGCTCCAGCGTCCCCATCTCCTGGGGCCAGCAGGCCAGCCCCTGGGCCAGGCCGTGGGTCAGCGAGGGAGAGATGAACCCACCGTTGCGCCCGGACGCCGCGACGCCCAGCCGGCCGCGTTCGAGGAGCACGACGTCGCGCGCTGGGTCGTCCTCCTTGGCCTGGATCGCCGCCCAGAGGCCCGTGAAGCCACCGCCCACGACGACGAGGTCGGCCCGATGGCCGGCACCCGTCAGCGCCGGGCGGGCAGCCGGCCGGTCCGGCCGGTCGGTCCAGAACACCTCCGGGGCCGCGTCGGCGAGCGAGGCACCCACGGCGGTCGAGTCGGGGGTCATGGCTGGCATTGTGCCGTGCGTGGTCACAGGTCTCGATCAGGTCTCGATCCCCGTCGATTCCGGTGCCCACGGTTACCGTCGCGGCTCGGACATCGCTAGGTTCACTCGCATGAGCGAGCCCCTCGTCGTCATGGACGGCGTGAACAAGCACTTCGGCGACCTCCACGTGCTCAAGGACATCGACCTCACCGTCGGCAAGGGCGAGGTGGTCATCCTCATCGGACCGTCCGGCTCGGGAAAGTCCACGCTCTGCCGCACGATCAACCGGCTCGAGAACTTCGAGTCCGGCTCCATCACCATCGACGGTGTCGAGCTGCCCGAGGAGGGCAAGGAGCTGGCCGCACTGCGCGCGGACGTGGGGATGGTCTTCCAGTCCTTCAACCTGTTCGCGCACAAGACGATCCTCCAGAACGTCACCCTGGGGCCGGTCAAGGTTCGCAAGATGGGCAAGGCGGATGCCGAGAAGAAGGCCATGGACCTCCTCGAGCGGGTCGGCATCGCCCATCAGGCCCAGAAGTACCCGGCGCAGCTCTCCGGAGGCCAGCAGCAGCGAGTCGCCATCGCGCGTTCACTGGCGATGGACCCGAAGGTCATGCTCTTCGACGAGCCCACCTCGGCCCTGGACCCCGAGATGATCAACGAGGTCCTCGACGTCATGGTCGAGCTCGCCCACAGCGGCATGACGATGATCGTCGTGACCCATGAGATGGGTTTCGCCCGCAAGGTGGCGAACCGGGTGGTGTTCCTCTCCGACGGCGAGATCGTGGAGCAGGCGCCGCCCGACGAGTTCTTCACGAACCCCACGACCGACCGCTGCAAGGAATTCCTCAGCAAGATCCTCACCCACTGACCCCCGGTTCACCCCACCCACAGGAGGAACACCCATGACGACACGACGGATGATGGTCGCCGCAGCGGCCGTGCTCGCGCTCGGGCTGAGCGCGTGCGGCTCGGACGACCCGGACACCGACACGGGCGCGGGCGGTGACTCCGAGGCCGAGGGCCTGAAGGTGGGCATCAAGTACGACCAGCCCGGACTCGGCCTGAAGCAGGGCAGCGACTTCACCGGGTTGGACGTGGACGTCGCCACGTACGTCGCCAAGGAACTGGGCGTCGACGCCGGAGACATCGAGTTCATCCAGGCGCCGAGTGCCCAGCGCGAGACCCTCATCGAGACGGGTCAGGTCGACATGGTGGTGGCGACGTACTCCATCACCGACGCGCGCAAGGAGAAGATCTCCTTCGCCGGGCCGTACTTCATCGCCGGGCAGGACCTGCTGGTCCGGTCCGACGACACCTCGATCACCGGACCTGACACGCTCGACGGCAAGAAGCTGTGCTCGGTGACCGGCTCCACCTCCGCCCAGAAGGTCAAGGAGACGGTGCCCGGGGTCAACCTCCAGGAGTTCGGCACCTACTCCGAGTGCGTCGCCGCGCTCGCCTCGGGCGCCATCGACGCCCTGACGACCGACGACACGATCCTCGCGGGGTACGCCGCCCAGGAGCAGTACAAGGGCAAGCTCAAGGTCGTCGGGCAGCCCTTCTCGGAGGAGCGGTACGGCATCGGCCTGAAGAAGGGCGACACGGCCCAGTGCCAGAAGATCACCGACGCGATCAAGAAGATGATCGCCGACGGCGAGTGGCAGAAGATCGTCGACAAGAACCTCGGGCCGGCGAACTACAAG
>OCZS010000277.1_pt1 | contig 16820 bp, 14 predicted proteins | sample 1539071 | NCBI WGS metagenome assembly OCZS01 (sample SAMEA3113584, study PRJEB22503) | soil metagenome
CGTGAGGAACGTCGCACTGTTGGTCGGGTTGTTCGACGCGGGAGTGCCGATGTAACCGCCCCCGTTCGCGAAGAAGCTGGTGAGCCTCGCGCGCCCCGTCACGTTCGAGTCGGGCGGATAGGCGCCCTGGTTGAAGATGACGTCGTAGTTCAGGAGCGGATCCGTCGGGGCCGTGTTGATGGTGGCTGTCGAGACCGCATCCGCCGTGAATCCGAGGTTCTTGAGCACCCAGAGCTCCTGCGTCGGGCCACCGGCCAGCACGGCGATGCGAGGTGACCGGTCGATCGGCTCGCGCGTCGGGAGCGTGCCTCGAACGCCGGTGAAGTCGACCCCGGTCTCCTCGGCGATGTCCTCCAGCTCATCCCGCGCGCTCGCGGGGAAGAGCACGGTCCCGGCCGGGAGCTGGTCGCCGAAGACGTTCGTGAACGGGGCGGTCGCCAGCTCGGCGGTCAGGCCGGCGGCGAGCGCCGCATTCAGGGTGCGAACCGCGGTCGCCGAGTCGAGCTCGAGGGCGAACCTCGACGCATTCCGCCCTCCGTCGACCTCTCCATCCGGATTCCGGATCCGCCGCGTCCGCACGGTCTTGGGCTTGAACTTCTCCCCGTCGGGGATCGCGACGACGTCCGCACCCCAGAGCTCACCGTGACTCCACGCGCCGGGAGGTGCGTAGAGAACGCCGATCCGGTCGGAGACGTCGACGCCTGGACCGAGCGCGGTGTCGGCCAGGCCGCGAAGCGGCTGATCCAGGAAGACGACGTACGAGCCCTTGTCGAACTCCCTCGAGCCCGACTTGTAGGTCTTCTGGACGCGATCGACGCGGATGCCGTTCTCGAGCAGCCAGCGCGCGAGTCGGCGTGCTTCCAGGTCGCTCCGCTGACCTTCTCCGATCGGGATCACGTACGCCTTGCCGTACTCGTTCATCCAGTAGGTCTCGGGGTTCTGGAACTGCCGCGTCACGTCGGTCGGGTGCTGCGGGAAGCTCGAGAGCGGGGGCCGCGGCGCGTCATCGACGCCGCGCCGGTAGATCTCGAGCTGGTCCTCCATCAACTCGACGCGGTTCGCAGTGTTGTACAGGAGCGTCGACCACGTGATGATGTTCTGGTGGTGCCGGGCACCTGACCGGCCGACCTTCGCATACGTCGTCGTGCCGGGGCCGCAGATCGTCGGGGTGCCGATCGGTAGTGGCTGCGGCGGATCCGCTCCGTCATTCGGAACCGCGTTGCACATCTCGACGGTCGAGCCGTTCAGCGCGACGAGCTGCGAGTACATCGGGGTGTAGAAGGGGCCCCAGTCGTCCCAGCTCTCGGCCCAGCGCGGGCCGTAGTTCGTGGTGCCGTCTTCACACACGAGGGGTGTCCCTGACGCGATGCTCCCGTCGGCGCACCAGTCGTTGACCGGGCGTGTGACGTCGTAGCCCTGCGAGTTCATCGCCGCCTCGTTCGCGTCGATCCGCGCCTGGTTCCACTTCAGCCACATGTCGTACTCGATGCCGGGGTTGTGCGGCTTCGTCGTCGCCTCGATCAGCGTCGGCTGGACGTAGCCGTGGAGGTCGAGCATGTCGGGGGCAAGCCACTTCTGCATGACCGCCACCGTGGAGATCGTCTCCGGCTGCGACTGCGTGAGGAAGTCGCGGTTGAGGTCGAAGCCGTTGCCGTTCGCCCTGGTTCCTGCGATCCGCCCGTCGGGATTCTGGATCGGATTGAAGATCAGGATGGCCTCGTCGAGGATCTGGTCGACCTCCGAGTCCGTGCCGTACGGGGTGGTCGCGAGCCGCTCGATTACCTGCATCGCGGCGTCGACGCCCTCGTATTCGTTGCCGTGGATCCCGCCCTGGATGAAGAGCGGCACCTTCACGTCGTCGCCGATCCGGTCGAGGATGTCCTGCGCGCGCTCGGGATCCTCGATGGCGAAGCGGCGGACCTTCTGCCAATTCGAGTAGTCACGACGCTGCTGCCTCGTCTCGAGCTCGTTGATGATGACGAGGAACTTGTCGCGGCCGAGCGCCGAGGTTCCGAATCGCTCGACTGTCATCCGGCCGTTGCTCTGCGCGGCGATCGCGTCGAGCGTGCAGCCGATGGCGTAGTAGGGGATGTGCGGGAAGCTGCCTGCCGGATGGGTCGCCACGCCGGGCGGCTGCGGCGGCGGCGGCAAGCTGCCGTCGGGCAGACTCCCCGCGACGTCCGGCATTGGCGTGCCGCACCACGGCGGCGCAATTTCGGCTCCGGCGGTGCCCGCGCCTACGAGCGGCACAGCGAGCAGGGCCGCCGAGAGCCCGAGCAAGATGGTTAGGCGTCGAGGAGACAAGCGACAACACCTCCTGAGGGCGCGGCACGCTCCTGGCCACCTGCGCCCATCGATATCGGCCCATCTATAGGCCGGATGGCTCCCCGGAGTCAAACAGGTTGCGCGGGACTCAGTCGTCCAGGTGGGCGATTGCCGCTCGGAGGGCTTCCCGCTCGGAGCCGAGGCTCCGGAACGCACGCGCGAAGATCTTCTCTCCACGCGCGCTTAGCCGAAGGTGGACGACCCTTGCGTCGGTGGAGGAAGGCTTCCGCTCGAGGAGGTCGGCCTGCTCGGCGCGGGACACGAGCTCCGTGACGCTGCTCTGGGCGAGCCGGAGACGGTCGGCGAGCGCGGTCACCGTCGTCTGCTCGCTCAGGTCCGGGGCGCCCTTGATCTGCAGGAGGAGCAGGTACCAGGCGGGCGTGATCCCGCACTCGCGCGCGACCACGTCCGTCTGGTGCTGGAACCGTCTCAGGGCGACGCGGAACTCGGCGACGCGTGCGGCCTCGGCGGCGGTCGGCTGCGTGGCCTGCTTGGTCGCCATCGGCATCGATCGTAAGCCCTGAGGGCAAGTATTGGCCCGTGGCCAGATTCATCGACGCCGTCGAGTCGTTCTTCGACCAGCTCACCTCGATCGAGCCGCTGCCGCTCGCGCTTGCGATCACCTTCCACCTCGGCCGGATCGCTTCACGGAGCCGTGCGTGGCGGAACATCGTCGCCGCGGCCTACCCCAAGTCCACGGTTCGGTGGCGCGACATCTTCTGCGCGTACGCCGCGGGCATCGGCGCGAACGCCCTGTTGCCGGGGCGCGGGGGCGACCTGCTCCGGCTCTACATCGCGCGGCACCGGATCGAAGGCTCGTCGTACCCGACCCTTGCCTCCAGCCTGCTCGCCGAGACGATCTTCGACACGACCGTTGGACTGCTGCTGCTCGGCTGGGCGTTGTCGGCCGGGATTCTTCCGGGGGCAGGCGTGCTGCCGGATCTCCCCGGGATCGACTGGCTCTGGGCCTTCCATAACCCACGCGCCGCTGCCGGGATCCTCTTCGTGGTGCTGGTCATCGCGACGATCCTCGCGATCACGGGTGTCCGCAAGATCACCGAGTTCTGGGCTCGCGTGCGGCAAGGGCTCTCGATCTTGAGGGAGCCTCGCCGCTATCTGCGGGAGGTGGCGGCGTGGCAGGCGCTCGACTGGGCGTGCCGCCTGGCGGCGATCTACTTCGCCCTTCGGGCCTTCGGGATGCCCTCGGACCTGCACAGCGTGTTCGTCGTCCAGGTCGCGCAGACGCTGTCGACGTTGCTTCCGCTTACACCCGCGGGCATCGGCACGGAGCAGGCGCTGCTCGTCTACATGTTTGCGGGCTCGGCTCCCGCGACGGACGTGCTCAGCTTCAGCGTCGGCCTGAAGATCGTCGTGATCACCGTGAACCTGACGCTCGGCACGATCGCGACGCTCGCAACGCTGCGGAGCTTCCCGTGGCAGGTCGACGTGGACAAGGAAGCCGCAGAGCGGGCGTAGCGTCGACCCTAGTAACAACTTGTTACTAGGACTTGACCTCTTCGGGGCCGAGGACCTTCTTCCACCAGTCGGCTTCGCGGGTGTGCAGTGAGGACTGCGCTTGCGCGACGTAGCTCGCGAGCTCTGCCTCCTTGGCCGCGAGTCGCTTCTCGAGCGCTTCCAGCTTCGCTTCGCGCTTCTCGAGCTTCTCGAGCGTGAGCTCGACGTCCGCCTCGCCGCTCGCCTCGCGCAGCTCCAGCTCGGCCTCGCGCTCGTCGAGCTCCCGCAGGCGGTCGCGGAGCGAGTTCTCGTTGTCGGAGACACGCTTCTCACGGCGCTCGAGGCGCTTGTCCTGTGACTCGGCGGCGTCCTCGGAGTCCCGGATCGCGGCCTCGCGGTCGACGAGGTCCCGCTCGCGCTCCTCGAGCCGGCGGCGCATCTGCTCGAGATCGCGGCCGACCTGCTGCTCGCCTTCGACCCGGCCCAGCTGCGCCTCGCGGCGGTTGAGCTCGGCCTCGCGGGCGGCGAGCTGGAGCTCGCGCTCCTCGACCTCGCCCGCCCTGGCCTCCGCCGCCTCCATGACGGCGGTTGCCCGTGCCTCGGTCTGCTGGGTGACGCTTCCGTGGCTCGCGAGCTGGACGCGAAGCTTTTCGGCCTCCGCCCGCGCGTGCTCTTCACGCTCCTCGAGCGCCGCCTCGCGAGACGTGAACTGCTCCTCGGCCGCGAGCATCCGCGCTTCGCGCTTCGCGAACGACCGGTCGCGCTCGGAGAGCTCCTTCTCGCGCCTGCGCAGCTGGTCCTCGCGCTCCGCGATGCCGCGCGCCCGCGCTTCGTGGCGCTGCTTGGCGTCGCGCTCCCGAGCCGAGAGCTCCTGGTCGGCCTTCGTGACCTTCTCCTCGCGCTTCGCCACAGCGGCGATACGCTGCTGGAGCTCGGCCACGGCCTTCTCCGTTTCCTTGACCGCGTCCTCCCGGGCGCCGACGGCGCTTGCGCGCTTCTGGGCCTCGGACTGCTCGGCAGCGACGGCGGACTGGAGCTGGGAGAGCCGCTTGCGCTCGGCGTCCAGCTCGCGCCGCTCGTTCGTGATTCGGCGCTCGCGATCCAGGAGCTCGGTCTCCATCGTCGCGATCCGGGCGTCCCGCTCCCCGAGCATGGTCGCCTGGCGGGAGACGTCCGACTCCTCCGACAAGCGTCGCTCGTAGGCCTCGACCTGCTCGGCCAGCGCCGTGCGGAGCTCTTGCTCCCGCTTCGTCGCCTGAGCCAACTCGGCACGAACTCCCTCGAGCTCTCCCTGAAGCTCGCTGAGCTCGCCCTCGTCGACGGCGGCCGATGCGGCTTCGGCCGCCGCCGGCGGAGGCGAGGCGTAAAGGTCGAGCCGAACGAGCGGAGTATCCCCATTCTGCGTCGTGAGCTCGGTCGTGACGGGCGCCTCGCCTTCGCGGCGACGCTGAAGCTGGGCACGCAGGCCGGTGCCGAAGCCCCCCTCGGTCTCGACCTCGTGCTGGTCTTTCTCGTCGGGCTTCTCGTTCGTCGGCTTAGCGGCCATGGCGTCTCCTCGGAGGTCGCAGTTAGAAGATCTTGTCGAGGTTCAGGAAGGCGGGGCCCAGAATGATCAGGAACATCGCCGGGAAGATGAACAGGACGGTCGGGAAGAGCATCTTGATCGGCGCCTTCATGGCCCTCTCCTCGGCAGCTGCCTGACGGCGCATCCGAGTGTCGGCGGCCTGGACCCGCAGGATCCGGCCGAGGGACGTGCCGAGCTGATCGGCCTGGATGATCGCTCGGGTGAACGACGAGAGCTCCGGCGCGTCGACGCGCTCGGACATCCGCTTGAGCGCGTCTGCCCGGCTCTCGCCGATCCGCATTTCGCCGAGGGTCAGGCCGAACTCCTCGGCCAGAGGGCCCTCCATGTGCTCCGTCAGCTTCGCGATCGCGCCGTCGAAGCCGAGGCCGGCCTCGACGCTGACCGCGAGCAGGTCGAGCGCGTCCGGGAGATCGGCGCGGATCTTCTCGCGGCGCCCCTTCGCCTTCAACGAGACGAAGTAGTCCGGTGCGATGAACCCTCCAACGCCAAGGGCGCCCATGAACAGGAGGCCCAGGCCGGAGCCGGTGGCCGACACGATCAAGACTCCCATGAGTGCGCCGCCGACGGCGAGGAAGCCCTTGGCGGCGAGGAACCCGGTCGGCGAGAGGCGCCGTCCCAGGCCTGCCCCGAGCAGCCGGAGCGAGATCGCCTCCATGCTCGTCCGTGGGTTGACCTTCAGCACCCACTTGGCGAAGGTCTCGCGCAGGGGCTCGAACGCCCTTTCCCGTAGCCGCTGCTTGTCGAGCGGCGAGGCGATTCGAACGAATCCGTACGTCGTCGCGCGCCGCATCGAACGCGAACGCTCGCGCGAGGGCAGCGTCGCAACCTCGCCGGCGAGGAACACGGCTCCGGCGAGACAGGCGACAGCGATGATCAGCAGCATCATTGGCGGCTCCTCCTAACCCTTGAAGGACACGATTCGCTTCAGGAGGAGGCTCCCGAAGGCCATCATCACCAGCATCGTGATGATCAGCTTGTGGCCGGTGGACGTGTGGTACAGCGGATCCATGTACGAGCCGTTCATGAGCGTGATCACGGCTGCGATGAAGAACGGCAGGCCGACGAGCACGTAGGCGCCCGCCCGTCCCATCGCGGTCAGGCCCTTGATCTTCCGGATGAACTGCTGCCGCTGGCGAACGGTGTCGGCGACCATGTCGATCAGCCCGGCGAGGCTGCCGCCGACCTGTCGCTGAATCGTCACCGCGGTGATCACGAACTCGAAGTTCTTCGAGCCCAGGCGTGCGGCCATCTCGGCCAGCGATTCGTCCATCTGACGCCCGAGCTGCGCTTCGGTGAGCACTCGCTTCAGCTCCTTGCTCGCGGGCGGACGCCCCTCGTCGACGATCGTCTGGAGGCCCGTCTTGAAGCTGTGACCCGCCTTGAGCGAGGCCGCAAGCGTGATCAGCAGGTCGGGGAGCTGGTTCTCGAACGCAGCGGTCCGCCTCTTGCCCTTGATGTAGACAACGAGCCACGGGACGGCGGCCCCGCCGGCCATCAACGCGAGGATCATCAGTGTGCCCTGGGCCAGGATGCCGGCGACCAGCCCGGCGGCGAGGCCCGTTCCGCAGCTGAGATAGACGAACTCAACCGTGCGGAGCGGCACGTCGCTCCGTTCGAGCAGTCGGCCGAGGGCCACCCAGTGGCGCCAGTGGCCGAAGGTTCGCTCGGTAGCCCGGAAGAGACCGGCGGCGGCCTGGAGCCGCTGTCGCTCCTGCTTCCGCTTCGTCGCCGTCGGCCCGATGTGCGGGGCGAGCCGCCTCTTGAGGCGAGAGCCTCGAACTGAGGTGAGCACGAAGGTGCCGGCGAGAAGCGCCAGAAGACCGACGAGCCCGCCCACGACCTGAGTGCCGAGGAAGCTCTCGTACGCCGTCTCCGGCAGGAGCCTGGACGGCGCCGACCCTTCGACGCGGGCTTCGCCGGGAATCGTGAGGCCTGCAGAGGCGGCTCCGAGCCTGGGCACGGAGGCGTCCAGCTTGAGGGCGTCGCCGCCCCGTGCGGAGGTGAGGTACTCGACGCGCCACGTGCGCCGGAGCTCTGCGGCAATTCCTGCGTAGACCCCGCGAAGCTCGCCGCTCGACCCGGCTCCGCGATAGCTACCGCCCGTATCGCGCGCGAGTCGCTTCAGCGGCGCGGGATTGAACTGGCGGCTCTCGATCGCGACGACGTAGACGAGGACGCCTGCCTCGCGGGCGGCGTGGATCGCGCTCTCGAGCGTGGCGGTGCTTCGCGTCTCGTTGCCGTCGGTCACCACGATGACGACTCGGCCGCTGTTCGTCTCGCCGACGAACGACCTGGCCGACTTGACGATACCGTCGTAGAGCGTCGTCCCTTCAACGGCGTCGACGTTCAGTGAGCCGAGCGCGCTGTGTGCGTCTGCCGGCTGCGCCGAGAAACCGGTGAGCATCACGGGACTGGTGGCGAACGTGGCGATGGCCACCCGGTCCTGACGGTACTTGGCCCGGACGAACGCCTGTGCAGCCGCGACCGCGTCGGCGAAGGGCTTGCCGCGCATCGACCGCGAGCGGTCGACGGCGAGCACCACGCTCTTTGCCTCGGCGAGGTTCTCGGCTCGGTAGCCGCTGCTGACGGCACGGCCGTTCTCCTTCAACGCCGGCGACTTTGCCGAGGGCTTCGAGGTGACGACGGTCATCCGGATCCGCGGAAAGGACGTCGCGTCGACGCCCGATACCTTCACCCCGGCGTGTGCTGCCGGCACCGCGGCGAGCGCTACTACGCCGACGGCAATGCCGACCCGGATCCGCCTGCGCTTCCAGATCATCGGCCGTACCCGGCGGCGAAGGCTGGGCGTGCATGGACGACGTCCTCCCGCTCGAAGAACGTCGGCGGAAGAGCGACGCCAGAAGCGGCCATCTTCTCCAGGAAGTGGGGCTTGAGCCCCGTGCAGCCGAGTGGGGAAAGAAGCGCGAGCGTCCGTCCGGCTGCGGGTGAGTCCTCCTCCGGAGGCTTCGCGACGAAGATGTCCTGGAGGGTCACGACGTCGGACTCCATGCGGAGCACTTCGGTGATGTTCGTGACCCGGCGGGAGCCGTCGACCAGACGAGAGATCTGGATCAGCAGGTCGAATGCGCTCGAGATCTGCTCGCGGATCGCACGGAGCGGAAGGTCGACGCCTGCGGTCAGCACCAGGGTCTCGAGACGGGACAACGCGTCACGGGGTGAGTTCGCATGGATCGTCGTCAGCGAGCCCTCGTGGCCCGTGTTCATCGCCTGGAGCATGTCCAGGGTCTCGGCGCCGCGGACCTCGCCGACGATGATCCGGTCGGGGCGCATGCGCAGCGCGTTCCGGACGAGCTCGCGGATGCGGACCTCGCCCTGGCCCTCGATGTTGGGCGGGCGCGACTCGAGCGTGATCACGTGCTCCTGCTGGAGCTGAAGCTCGGCGGCGTCCTCGATCGTGACGATGCGCTCGTCACCGGGGATGAACGCCGAGACTGCGTTCAGCGTCGTCGTCTTACCGGTACCTGTACCACCCGAGATCAGGACGTTGAGCTTTCCGCGGACGCACGCGGCGAGAAACTGGGCCGACTTCGCGGTCAGCGTCTCGAACGCGATCAGGTCGTCCATCGTGTACGGGTCGCGGGAGAACTTCCGGATCGTGAGCGTCGGGCCCTTGAGGGAGAGCGGCGGGATGACAGCGTTCACTCGGCTGCCGTCCGGCAGGCGCGCGTCGACCATCGGGGACGCCTCATCCACGCGGCGCCCGACCTGGGAGACGATCTTGTCGATGATCCGGAGGAGGTGAGCGTTGTCGGCGAAGGTCGCCTCGGTCCGCTCGATCTTGCCCGCCCGCTCGACGAAGATCCGGTCGAAGTTGTTGACCATCACCTCGGTCACGTCGTCGTCCCGGAGAAGGGGCTCGAGTGGCCCGTATCCGAGGATGTCGTCCGTCAGCTCGCGGACGACCCGACGGCGTTCCTCGCGGGTGAGGGGCGTCCGGTCGAGGGCGAGCTGCTCGGTGACCGCTCGATGGACCTGCTCGTGCAGGTCCTCGTTCGTCTCGGTTGTGAAGAGCTGCGGGCCGAGCTTCGCGATGCACGCGTGGTGGACCCGCGTCTTCAGCTCTGCGTACGGATCGTTGTGCGGCCGCGGTGGCTCGGGGTCTCGCGCCGGCGCGCCGACGAGCTGAACCGGCGGTGCCTCCCCGTTCCCCTCGCCGGGCCCGGAGCCGTTCCCGCCCTTGATGCGATCGTGGAGTCCCATCGGGGCTCTCCTACGACGCCTTCGCGAGGGACTGCTTGCGGCCCCAGCGCTTCTTGGACTTGGACGGCGACGCCGGCTGGAGGGCCTTCGCCATCTCGCGAACTGCGCGCGAGAAGTCGGCCTTCGGGTCGGAGACGACGGCGGGATTGCCCCGATTGACTGCGAGCGGCACCGCCCGGTCACTGGGGATCTCGAAGCGCACGCCCTGCTCGAGCGCCGCTTCGACCTCCCCACGCTTCATCCCGACGTTGGTGTTCGCCCTGTTCAGGACGACGCGGATGCGCTCCGTCGGGAACGAGAGGAGCTCCAGTGTCTGCAGGCTCAGCCGGACGTTCTTGATCGTCGGCACGTCGAGCCCGCACAGGAGCAGCAGCTCGTCTGTGCGGTCGAGCGTCGCCAGCATCGGCCCGTGGAAGAACGGCGAGGTGTCGACGACGATCATCTCGTACGACTCCTTGGCCACCTCCAGCAGCCGGCTGAGCTTCGCCTCGGTGACGAGCTCGGCGTCCTCCGGCCGGACCGGCGCGGGAAGGACCTCGACGCCGGCCGCGTGCCGGGTCGTGTACCCGGCGAGCTTCTCCGGGTCGAGCTCGCCCGGCGCGACGACCAAGTCGTAGATCGTCTTGTCGGGCTCGATCCCGAGCATGATCGCCGCGTCTCCGAACTGGAGGTCCAGGTCGAGGAGCAGCGTCTTTTTTCCGCCGTGCTTCGCGAACGCCGAGGCGAGGTTCGTCGACATGACGGTCTTGCCGGTCCCGCCCTTGGGCGAGAAGACGGTCACGACACGTCCGTCGGCGCCGGTCGTGGCCGAGCGCGCGGTGTGGCTCGCCTTGCGGATTGCGAAGACGACGTTGTCAGGGAGCTGCGGAAGCAACAGGACGTCGGCGACATCCGCGTCCAGCGCGGCGTCGAGTAGCAGCGACGCCTCGCCGGAAGCGAGCAGGACGATCGGTGCCCGCGTGTACTCGCGGATTGCCGCGAGGTCGTCCCCGGGCAGCTCCGACGACCGCGTCGCGTGCAGCACGGCCTGAAGGTGGCCGCCGGCGAGTGCACCCGCGGCCTCACGCACCGTCGCGCTGCGGCCGACCAGCTCGATCTCCGGATGGCGCTCGAGCGCCTCCGCGACCTCGTTCAGCCCTTCACAGCTTCCGGTGATGTAGATCCGCGTTCCTTCGCGGAATGCGTAATCGCTCATTACCGACTCCTTCCTGACCTCACGAGACCCATGACGGATGCCGACCCGTCGACGGTGCTTCGGCTGTCGGCCGAATCCGTGACGGGGCGGAGCTGGAGCGCCCAGTCGCCGTGCGTGACGACATGGAAGAGCTTCTGCGCCTGCGCGTCGGTCACCTGAAGCATCGCCGAGAAGCCTTCGTCCGGCTTCGCACCGAGCTTGCTTTCGACCGCACCTGAGTCGGGCGCCTTCAGGACGAGCAGGTCGCGGAGAACGACCTTCGTCAGGGTCACGCCGTTTCCGACCTCGAGCGAGCCGACGAAGTCGACGTGGTCGCCTTCTTCGAGCGTGCCCATCAGCAGCTGGTGTTCGCTGCCCGGCAAGTCGAAGGCGCGGAGCCTGCCCTTGAGCTGGGCCTTGATGCCCTGCTCACCCAGCGGCCTGAAACGGTTGAGCGTGACCTGTTCACCCTCGTAGATCCGCTCGGTGGCGACGAGCGTCTCGATCTGCTCGGGCTCGGAAATCGCGCCCGGAACGACGTTCCGCTTGGCGACTTCGACCGCGCGCAAAAGGCGTCGGTCGCCCACCTCGGCGCCGGACGTGCCGACAGCGACATCGCGGGCGGCGACCCAGACCGGTACGAGGTCCTCGCCCTGCTGGACGCTCTTCTTGTAGTTGGTGACATAGAAAATCGTCAGCAGGGCCGCCAGGACGGCCAGCGCCACTGCGATTCCGATGTTTCGAAGCCTGTAGGACATGGCGGCTGTTCTCTCTCCTTCTTCGGTGGCTATTCGATGAGCTCGACGGTGCGAGCGCCGAAATGCGGTGAACCTGCGGACGTGCTTCCGACTCCGGTCCAGACCATGTCGACGAAATGTCCGTAGATCTTTCCGTCGTTGACGCCACGGATATCCCATCCGGTGACGTGGAACACGGCCCAGCCGATGACGTAGTACTCGAACCCGGCTCCTTGCGCGCGGACAGCGTTGTAGACCGGGAAAAGAAGTTCTGTTTCGTCCCGAAAATCAAGTGCGCCCTTTACGTGCGACGAATTCGGCTTCATGCCGGGGTCCGAGTAGTACCAACGGTTGTTGTCCATCCACGCGTCGAGGCCCCCGCGGACCCACTCGCCGATGTCCGACGGCCCGGTACCTCCGTATGAGCCATCGATGTTCATCAGGCGAAATGCGCCCGGCCCCACCTTCTCGAAGTCGATTTCGGTGGGGTCTCCCCAGCACTTGCACTGGAGCTTCTCGTGACGCCAGTCGATCGCGACCGGCGCGGCCCAGCGCGCGCGGTTCATCACCCCGGCGCGGGCGGCGGCCTTTGCGCGCACCTGCACGGAGTCGAACCCGAAAAGCTTGGCGAAGAAGCCCGGCGCGCGGCGCTCGGCTGTGACCTCGACCGTGTCGTTCGCGATGACAGTCGAGCGGAACTTGATGTTCGCTGCCGTGACGCCGCCGTCGTTCTTGTCGGCCCAGGCGAGGGCCGCCGCCTGGGCGGCAGGCGCACTCTCGGGAAGCTCCTGGGCGCCGGCAAGAGCCGCGGCGTCCGCGTTCGCCTGCAGCTTCCGGTCGGCGCGGTACCAGGACCCGACGTCGATCACCGCTGCGGCCATCCCGATCAGGACCGTCATGAAGAGCAGCACGATCACCAGGGACTGGCCGCGCTCGGACTTGGAATGTGAGGTCAGGCTCGTCAATTCACTCGCTCCGTGGTTTCACTCGTCATCCGCCCTGACTTCACGACGACGCCGAGGAGGCTGATCGAGTAGGGGTAGGAGGCGCTGACCCGGACGTCCTCGCCCGGCTCCCAGGTGGACTCGACCTCCACCTGGAGATCGGAGCTCTTCAGGTCAGTCGCCGCCGCACGCACCGCTGTGTCGACCTTTCCCTCGGGGTCCTGGAGATGCCGCGCGACAGCGCCCTTGCGTGCGCCGGCTCTGACTGCGTCGGTCAGCGTGATGTAGTTGTTGAAAGCGATTCCGAACTGGATCACGCCGAAAAGCAGCAGAGCGAGCAGGGGCAGGACGAGAGCGAACTCCGTCATCGTCTGGCCGTTCTGCGCTCGAAATTGAATTCTCTTGCGGCGATGATTCATTAGCGGCAATTCCCTACGTTTTAGTGACTAGTGCGGTGGAGGTGCGTCGAAAATGAGGAAGGCGGGCTCTTCGGACGGCGAAGAGCCCGCCCGCCATGCCGAACTAGGTTCTAGGTGATGTACGTGGCGACCCGGCTGATGGCACCCTCGATGTTCCCGGACAGAAGGGTCAGAGCACCGAAAACAGCGATCGTAATTACGGCCAAAACGACGCCGTACTCGGCCATGGTCTGCCCCTCCTCGCGCGACTGCAGCGCGGCAAAGAGCTTCTGCACTTGCTTCACCTCCCTTCTCGTTCTCGGGCGGCAGGGCGGTGCCGCTGACGACAGCGCATCGACGGAGGAGAAGGAGTTCGTTCCTGCTTTCCTCGAGCCACTCAGTTGTTGGACAACGCGCAAATCGCTCACGCCGAACTTCCTCTCGTTCGTGCTTTGGCGTGGCCGCGCCGCCGATGGGCTCAACTGGCGGAAGTCATCGTTCGTGGAGAGTGCGACGCCTATCCCTCGGCCAAGTGATTGCGGGAAAGCGTTCCCCTATTCGGGGGAGTGGCCGTGCCTATTGCCCCCCGATGAGTGAGTCACATTCCGTGCGGCCGCGGAACTCAATGGAGATCCGCGCCGATGTGGCGGCCTCGGCGCTCAAAGAGAGATGGGAGCACGGCACATGCCACTACGGAAACACCGCCTGTCGAGCCTGACGTTCCGCTTCGTCCTGCTCTCGCTGGCCGCCGTTTGCCTGGCGGTCCTGCGAGCGAGCGGGCGCGCGCGTGTCCATGGCCTACGGCCCCTACAGTCGAGACGCCGCTCCGGCCTTCGCCGCGCGGCCGTAAGCCTGTCGTTCGCGACGTTGTTCTTCGCGGGCGCGGCATTCTCGGCCGGCGCCGGTGATCTGCTCGTCGAGGCGGTCGAGGGCCAGCACGCCGCGGCCCTGGCGCCTGCTGCGCAGGAGGCCGAGTGCAAGAGCTCGCGGCAGAGCGACTGGGACGCCGAGGACTCGACCGACGGCTGCGTAGAGGCCGGCGCGGAGGCTTCGGCCGAAGCGCCCGCAGATGTGCTCGCCGCCGAGGCGCCGGCGCCCGCAGCGGCCGAAGGCGCGCCCGAGGCCGCTCCCGACGCCGCGCCGGAAACGGCGTCGCCCGAGAGCGCGTCGCCCAGTACGACCGCAGCGATCGCCGCGGCGGCCGGCAACGTGGTCTCGAACGCCTCGCAGGCGAGCCAGAGCGAGTCGAGCTCGCAAGAGTCCTCGCTCGGCAACGCTGTCCGGAATCGCGCAAAGCAGGCTGCGCCGGTTCAGCATGATCCGGCTCCCGCGGTGATCGAGGCACAGTCCGCCGACCGGACGCACAAGCACGAGGTGCATCCCGACCCGGAGGTCGAGCTGCCGGGGACGGCGGCGACGATCTGGCTCCACCGGGCGCTGCCCGATCCCACCCCGCCCTCGAAGCGGCTCATGAAGCCCTTCGCCCGGAACCTTCGCTACGCGTCGGCCAGGCACAAGGTGCACTGGTCACTCGTGCTCGGCGTCCTCCGGGCACGCGGCGAGCGTGGGTCCACGCCCGCCACCAAGCGCGGCCTGAACCGGCTCGCGAAGAACCTCTCGCGGCTCGGCGCCCGGAAGGACGAGTGGAACGCTGCCCTGGCGCTCGAGGGCCGCACGGCCTTCGCCGACCGGACCGTCGCCCTCGCCCGATACCACCGCGCGGTCGGCCTGAAGGCGCTCGTACGGGGGCTCCGGTGGGCTCGGCCGCTGCTGGCGAAGCGGCTGCTGAACGACATGCGCGTGTCGATCTATCCGGGCGGGCGCGAGGACATCCGCTCGGGCAAGACCGACGTCCGCGTCATCGTCCTGATCCGCTACCTCGCGGAGGCGCACGGCCAGGTCACGGTCTCGAGCCTGACGAGCGGGCACGGGATCTACTCGCGCCCGGGCGTCGTCTCGGCTCATACCTACGGGCAGGCGGTGGACATCGCCGCGCTCGAAGGGAAGAGCATCATCGGCAACCAGGAGCCCGGAGGCCTGACGGAGATGGCCGTCCGCAACATGCTCCTGCTGCCGGCCGAGCTCCGGCCGAACCAGCTGATCTCCCTGCTGGGCCTCGGCGGCCCGTCGTTCCCGATGGGCAACCACGACGACCACATCCACGCCGGGTTCTAAGGTGCTGCATAACGGCCGAGTGCATGCGTGAAGTGACCCTGAAGCGGGAGAACGGCGACGTCGTCTGCGACCGGTGCGTCGTGGCAGCGTCGCCGTTCTCGCGCATGAAGGGTCTCCTCGGACGCAGCGAGCTGAGGCCGGGCGAGGGGCTCCTGCTTCGCCCCGCTTCGGCGATCCACACGTTCTTCATGCGGTTCCCGATCGACGCAGTCTTCCTCGACCGGGATTGGCGCGTCGTCGGGATCGCGGGCGACGTCGCGCCCTGGCGCACCGCGGGTCGCAAGGGCGCAAAGGCCGTGCTCGAGTTGCCGGCCGGTGAATCGGCTCGGCGAGGCCTCCGCCCAGGCGATCTGCTCGTCGCCTAGCCTTGACGGGCCGAGCGGATTTCTCTAGCTTGAACGTCGGCTAGTAGACACTAACTTTTCACATTTGGAGGCAGGGTGGAGGCTTCGCAGGACGGAGCACGTGACGGCGCGGTCGTCACCGCACACGACATCCACAGGCGCTACGGCGAGGGCGACGCGGCCGTCGACGCGCTTCGCGGCGTCTCGCTGGACGTCGAGCAGGGCAAGCTGACAGCGGTCATGGGCCCGTCGGGCTCCGGCAAGTCGACGCTCATGCACATCCTCGCGGCGCTCGACCGTCCCACCGGCGGCTACGTCACGATCGCCGGCACCCGGCTCGGAGAGCTGAGCGACAAGGACATCACGAAGATCCGGCGCAAGCACATCGGCTTCATCTTCCAGTTCTTCAACCTGCTCCCGATGCTGACCGCCGAGGAGAACATGACCCTGCCGCTTGCGCTCGCCGGCCAGAAGCCGGACAAGGTGTTCTTCCAGGACCTCGTCAAGAGAGTCGGCCTTGCCGACCGCCTGACCCATAGGCCCTCCGAGCTGTCCGGCGGCCAGCAGCAGCGCGTCGCAATCGCGAGGGCGCTGGTCACCCGCCCGACGGTCGTCTTCGCGGACGAGCCGACGGGCAACCTCGACTCGAAGACCGGCGGCGAGATTCTCGAGCTGCTCCACGAGTCGGTCGAGAACTACGGCCAGACGATGGTCATGGTCACGCACGAGGCGCGCGCGGCCGCCTCGGCCGACCGCACCCTCTTCCTCGCCGACGGCGAGATCGTCAAGGATCTCGGCGGCGCCGGCGAGGAGGAGATCCTCGACACCATCCGAGACGTCACGCTCACGTGATCCGGGTCGCGCTCAGAGGGCTCGCGGGACGGAAGTTCCGCGCCTCGCTGACTGCGCTCGCCGTCGTTCTCGGCGTCGCGATGGTGAGCGGCACCTTCGTGCTGACGGACACGATCGACAAGGCATTCGACGCGATCTTCAGCGAGTCGTACGCGAACACCGACGCGGCGATCAGCGGAAAGGCGCCCGACATCTCCTTCGAGGGGAGCACCGCGGAGGCGCCGTCGGTGCCGGCGAGCCTGCTCGAGGACGTCCGCGAGCTCGACAGCGTCGACGCGGCCACCGGCAGCGTCGTCGACGAGACGGCGACGAAGATCCTCAAGCCCGACGGCAAGGCGATCAACACGCAGGGCGCGCCCTCATTCGGTTTCGGGATCGACCCCGAGCAGTCGCAGTTCAACCCGCTCAAGCTGGTCGGCGGAACATGGCCGGCGGCGGCGGAGGAAGTCGTTATCGACGCTGGAACCGCGGACGAGCAGGGCTACGGCGTAGGCGACTCGGTCAAGATCGCGACGCTGAAGCCGGTGCAGGACTTTCGCGTCTCCGGGATTGCTCAGTACGGCAGCGTGAGCTCGCTCGGCACGGCCACGTTCGCCGTCTTCACGATCCC
>OCZS010000278.1_pt1 | contig 16804 bp, 13 predicted proteins | sample 1539071 | NCBI WGS metagenome assembly OCZS01 (sample SAMEA3113584, study PRJEB22503) | soil metagenome
CAGCACACCACGTGTGACGGCAAGGGCCGGTCCGCACAGATCATGGTGCAGCAGACCAAGAGCCTCGACGGCTGCCGGCCCAACCCCTGGCCCTTTCCTCGGGCTTGATCGACAGATGGCCAACCAGACCCGGCAGTTCGAGCTGGACCATCCGGCGCTGTTCCAGCCGACCTTTTCCCTGCTCCGCAGGGGAGCGGGTGATCCCACCCACCGCAAAGTCGGTGAGGTGATGCTCCGCGCCACTCGCACCCCGGCCGGACCGGCTCTGATCAAGATCATCGCCAGCGGTCGGCGATTTGAGGCTCGTGCCTGGGGCGATGGCGCGGAGTGGGCGCTGGATCAGCTGCCGAAGCTGGCCGGTGCCGACGACGATCCGGACGGTTTCCGGCCGTTGCCGCAGCACCCTGTGCTGGTGCATGCCCACCGTCGTTATTCGGGCTATCGCGTCGGGCGGTCGGACGCCGTCTTCGAGGCACTGGCTCCGGCCTGCTTGGAACAGGTGGTGACCGGTGCGGAAGCCTTTCGCGCCTGGCGGTTGCTGGTGCGGGAATTCGGCGAATCGGCTCCCGGGCCGGCCCAGGATCCCAGCTCGATCGCCTTCGGCATGCGGCTCCCGCCGGCGCCCGAGGTCTGGGCGCGGGTTCCGAGCTGGCGGTTCCTGGCCCCCGGGGCCAACGCAGCGCCGCGGGCCGCGGCGTTGGAACGTACGCTGCACCGCGAACCCCGTGCGGCCAATCTGGCCCTGCGCAGCCTGCCCGGTGTCGGGCCGTGGACATCAGCGGAGGTTCGCCAGCGCGCGCACGGGGATCCGGACGCCTGGAGTATCGGTGACTACCACGTTGGCAAAGAGATCACCTACGCGCTGACCGGCGAAGCCTTGGACGACGACGCCTGCACCGAGATCTTGGAACCGTACCGCGGACATCGGTTCCGGGTGCAGATGCTGCTGGTGATGGCCGGCTTCCGGGTGCCGCGGAGGGCGCCGCGGATGAGCCTGCCCACCCACACCCCGTACGCGACCCACGGCCGCTCCTGATCAGCGCTCGGGGAGCGCCAGGGCCAGACCGTCGAGCGTCGTCGAGCCCGGCAGCTGAATGGTGAACTCAGCGCCCCCCTGAGCGGACCGGCCCGCCTTCACCCAGCCGCCGTGCATGCTCACCGCCTGGGCCACGATAGACAGGCCGAGGCCCGTGCCCGGCGTGTTTCGCGCCGTATCGGATCGATAGAAGCGGTCGAACACGTACGGCAGATCGGCCTCGGCGATTCCCGGGCCTTGGTCAGCCACCCGCAGGCGGTCGCCCTCGAGTTGCACTCGGACCGTGCCGCCGGGCGGGCTCCACTTGACCGCGTTGTCCAGCAGGTTGGTGACCGCCCGCTCCAGCGTGTCCGACTCGCCGATCACGTAGAAGGGGTTCAGCTCGACGTCGAAAGCCAGCCCGTGAGCCCGACGACGGACCCGGTCGACGGCGCCATTGACGACGTTGCGGAAGTCGATGCGCTCTGGTGCGACCCGCTCTTCGCGGGCAAGTTGAACCAGATCGCCGATCAGAGCGGTGAACTCCTCAAGTTGCGCCTTGACATCGGACAGGATCGCCATTCGGTCCTCGGGCGACAGCATGCCGGTGCTGGCGTCCGCGGCCAGCAGGTCGATGTTGGTGCGCAGGCTGGTCAGCGGGGTCCTCAGCTCGTGGCTCGCGTCGGCGATCAGTCGCTGTTGCCGGTCCCGTGAGGTCGCCAGCGAACGCAACATGGCGTTGAAGGCGTCGGCCAGCAGGGCGATGTCGCCCGACGCGGTGATCTCGATCGGCTGCAGATCCTCGGTGCGGGAGATCTGCTCGACCGCCACTGCGAGGTTGCGCATCGGGGCCAGGCTGGAGCGGGCCACGGCCGCGCCGACGATGGCGGCCAAGATCACTCCAGCCACCCCGAAGAGGATCAGCACCAGCGACAGCGAGCCCAAGATCTGGTTGGTGGCGGCGAGGGGGCGGCCCAATACCAGGGCGTAATTGTCCAGCTCGGGCATCGTGACGGCGACGATCCGGTAGGGCGCGCCGTTGCTCGCCTCGCCGGAACGCGTCGACGGGCCGCTCTGCAGCTTCGAGACGGCGACCTCCTGAGGCCCTAGGACCAGCTGGACGCGCTGGCCGGGCACGTAGAAGATCGCGCCGTCGGAGCGGACCGCCGCGACGCTGATGTTGCCCGCCTCCAGCGCTCGCTCGGTCAACCCGCCCAGGGATCGGATGTCCTGCGACACCGGCACGGCCAACGACTGGGCGACGTCGGTGAGCTCATCATCGAGTGCGTTGTAGAGCGAGTGGCGCAGCGTGACGTATCCGGCGATGCTGGTCCCGGCGACCGCCAGCGCCACGGCGACCGCCGTGAGGTAGGCGACCCGGCGCTGCAGCGGCAGCGCGTGCAGCCACTGGGTCAGGCGAGCCAGCATCGCACGTACTGGGCCGGAGCGGAGCCGGAACTGATCATGGTGGTGTCTCGCGCAGCACGTATCCGACGCCCCGTACGGTGTGGATCAGCCGCGGCTCGTCGGCGGCCTCGGTCTTTCGGCGCAGGTAGCCGATGTAGACCTCGAGCGAGTTGGCGGTGGTCGGAAAGTCGAAGCCCCAGACCTCGTTGAGGAGCCAGCTGCGTTCCAGCACCCGGCGCGGGTGGGTGAGGAATGCTTCGAGCAGGGCAAACTCGGTCCGGGTGAGATTGATCGGCCGAGATCCACGAAGCACCTCCCGGGTCTGGGTGTTCAAGATCAAATCCGAGAACTGGAGGTTGCGGGCGGAGGGGTCAGCCGACTCGGCAACTGTGCCGGCGCGCCGTACCAGAGCTCGAATGCGGGCCAGGAGCTCGTCGAGGGCGAACGGCTTGGCCAGATAGTCGTCGGCTCCTGCGTCCAGGCCGTCCACCCGGTCACCGACCGCGTCCCGAGCCGTCAAGACCAGGATCGGCACATCGTTCCCCGCCGACCGCAGGCTGCGGGTGGCCTCGAGCCCGTCCAGCCGCGGCATCATCACGTCCATGATCACGGCATCTGGCCGCAGCACCGCCAGCCGGGCCAGCGCCTCCACGCCGTCGATCGCCGTGCTGACCTCGTAGCCGGAGTACTCCAGCGATCGCTTGAGCGAATCGCGGACGGCTTGATCATCGTCGACGACCAGGATCTGCATGCCCCCAAGCGTGCCAGACCCTGACGCTCCCTGAGCCGCCGTCGGACGGAGCGATGACTCAGGCGGGACGGGTGATGGCCAGCAACAGGATGCGCAGGATGTCAGAGTCCAGCTGGCCGGTGAACAGCGCCTGCATCTCCAGGTGATTGTGAGTCGCGGTGAGCAGCTCGATTGCGACGCTGAAGTCGATGGCGAACTCCAGCCCGGTGAATCGGAGCGCGTCGACCAGCAGGGTGGCCAACTGCTTGAGGCACTCATCGGCGAAGGCCAGGTAGGGCTCGCGCAGCTCGGGCCGCCGGGCGGCGTAGAGCAGTAGCTCCTGCTGGGTCAGGATGCCTTCACGACCCGGCCGTCCGGCTTCCTCGAACGCGGTGATGGCGATCGACACCAGGTCGGCGGGCGTGTGGTCTCCCGTGGTTGCCTTCACGGTGGCGATGGCCTGTTCGGCCGCGGCGTACTGGGCTTGCACCCTGGCCTGGATCAGGGCCAGCACGAGCTGGTCCTTGTCGGCGAAGTTGGAATAGAACGCGCCCCGGGTGAAGCCGGCGGCCTCACAGATCTCTTCGACGCTGGCGCCGGGAATGCCGCGGTCGGCGAAGACGGTGCTGGCGGCCGCCATGAGCTTCTCGCGAGTCACGGCTCGCCGTGCGCTCACCCGGATGTCGGCGGCCATCACATCGGCCACTCCCTGCCTCCTCGAATCGCGATACAGACCTGTATCGAATACAGTACTGAATCCAACGCGTCAGCGTACCCATCCGCTGCTTTTGGGCTAAAGGAAATCAACGACGTGTCCTCGTTCTTGTACGCGCTCGGCCGCTCGGCCTACCGCCGGCGCCAGCTCGTGTTGGCGGCTTGGCTCGTCGCGCTCGTGGTGCTCGGCGGCCTCGCCAGCGCCATCCGGGGGGACTTCGACGAAAAGTTCTCGGTACCCGGCACCGAATCACAGGCGGCTCTGGATTCGCTCGGCCGCACCTTTCCGCAAGCCGGAGGAGTGACCGCTCAACTGATCGTGGTCGCTCCGGACGGTGACAGTGTTCGGGACGCCCCGGTGCGAAAGGCCATCGAGGCCGGCGTGGATCGGCTGAACACCATCGAAGGCGTCGACGAGGCCACGTCGCCCTTCGATAAGTACGCCAAGGGTGTGATCGCAGACGACGGTAGTGCGGCGATCATCATGATCCGTCTCGAGGTGACCAACGGTGACATCTCACCGGCCACCTACGGGGCGTTAGAGAACCAGACGGAGCGGCTCCAGGCCAGCATCCCCGGCTCGGAGGCCTCGATCGGCGGTGAGGCCTACAACGACAACCGTCCAGGGTTCAGCATCGTCGAAGCCCTCGGCGTGGTCGTCGCGCTGATCGTGCTGTTGCTCACGTTGGGCTCGCTGCGCGCGGCCGGGATGCCGTTGCTGACCGCCCTGCTGGGCGTGGCGATCACCATGCTGTTGATCGTCGGCGCCACCGGCATCACCACCGTCTCCTCGACCACCCCGCTGCTGGCGGTGATGTTGGGCCTGGCGGTCGGCATCGACTACGCGTTGTTCATCGTCTCCCGCCATCGCGAGCAGCTCGCGGGCGGCATGGAGCCCGAGGAGTCGGCCGCCCAGGCCTTGGCGACGGCTGGGTCGGCCGTGGTCTTCGCGGGGCTCACCGTGATGATTGCCCTGATCGGCCTGGCCGTGGCTCGCATTCCCTTCCTCACCACGATGGGCGTGGCGGCCTCGGTCGGCGTCCTGGTCGCCGTGCTGATCGCGCTGACCCTGCTCCCGTCCCTGCTGGGCTTCGCCGGCGCTCGGCTGCGGCCGAAGCCGCGGGCGTCGCGCGCCCGCCACACCTCGACCCAACGGCGCAGGACTGGCGGGTTCGCTCGGGCCTGGGTGCGATTCATCACCAGGGTGCCCGTTCTCACGATCGTGCTGGTGATCGCGGCGCTGGCCACGCTGGCCTATCCCGCCAAGGACCTCCGGATCGCGCTGCCCAGCAACGGCGTCGCCGATCCCGGAACTCCCGCTCGGGTGACGTACGACCTGATCAGCGAGCACTTCGGCGCCGGTTACAACGGCCCGCTGATCGTCTCCGCCACGATCGTGGGCTCCGACGACCCGCTCGGCGTGATGGACGGCATCGCCGATGAGATCCGAGAGCTGCCAGGCGTCGCCAGCGTGCCCCTCGCCACCCCCAACGAGAACGCCGACACCGGCATCATCCAGGTGATTCCACGCAACGGTCCGGATACGCAGGAGACCAAGGACCTGGTTCGGGACATCCGGTCACGCAAGGCTCACTTCGAGGACGTCTACGACGTGCCGGTGTACGTCACCGGCTACACGGCGGTGGCGATCGACGTGTCCGACCGGCTGGGCCGGGCCCTGCTGCCGTTCGGTTTGCTGGTGGTCGGCCTTTCGTTGATCTTGCTCACCATGGTGTTCCGCTCGATCGCCGTGCCGATCAAGGCCACCCTCGGCTACCTGCTCAGTGTCGGGGCCGCCTTCGGGGTGACGGCGGTGGTGTTCGAGTGGGGCTGGTTCTCGTCGGTGTTCAACGTCGCGCAGACGGCGCCAGTGATCAGCTTCCTGCCCATCTTGCTGATGGGCATTCTGTTCGGGCTCGCCATGGACTACGAGGTGTTCTTGGTCTCCCGGATCCGGGAGGCGTACGTCCACGCAGAACTGGGCAGCGGACCTCCGTCGGCGGCCGGGAACGCTCAGCTGGCCATCGAAAAGGGTTTTGTCTCCTCCTCGCGGGTGGTGGTGGCCGCCGCGGTGATCATGTTCTCGGTGTTCGCCGCCTTCGTGCCCGAAGGCGAGGGACCGATCAAGACCATCGCCTTCGGGCTCGCGGTCGGGGTTTTCATCGATGCCTTCGTCGTGCGGATGACGCTGGTGCCGGCCGTCCTGGCCCTCCTCGGGAGATCGGCCTGGTGGCTCCCGCCATCGATCGATCGCCGGTTGCCGTCCTTCGACGTCGAGGGAGCCGCGCTGACGCACCAGCTGTCGCTGGCCACCTGGCCAGTCAGTGATGATCAGCACCTGATCGTCGCGGAAGGACTTCAGGTCACCACGGGAGCCCCGATCGACATCGCCGCGATGCCGCGTGACGTGGTCGTCGTCGGGGGGCCGGCGGGCACCGGCAAGACCGCCCTGATGCTCACCCTGGCCGGGCGGATGCGGATCGGCGCCGGCAAGGTCAAGGTCGCCGGACTCGTGCTGCCCGAACAGGCCGCGGCCGTACGGCGGCGGACTGGCTATCTGGACTGCGCTCGCACGTCGGGCATCCGGCGCGAGCTGCGCGAGATCGTGGCGGCGAAGCCTGCCGTGATCTTCGTGGATCATGCCGACCGGCTCACCGCTCATGATCAACGGGCTGCGCTGGCCAGCCTCCTCGACGACGTGGTGGTGGGCAGTCGCGAGCTGGCGGTCGTACTCGCCGTCCGCGACCGGTCGGCCATCGCGGATCTGATACCCGCACGCGTCACCACCCTCACCCTGGATGGGGTCACCGACCTCGCCAGAACGCCCCGATAGCGAACGGACGAGATATGGCATTCCGGTTGGAACGAGCGAACAGCTCCCGTGGGATCGGTCTGTGGTCGATCGTGGGCTTGGTGCTCATCCCGCTGCTGATTGCGGGCGGCTTCTTGTGGGCTACCTGGAACTCCGACACCAGGCTGACCCGGGTACAGGCCGCTGTGGTGAATCTCGACGAGATGGTGAAGGTCAATGGGCAGCCGGTGCCGTTGGGCCGCCAGCTCGCTGGCGGCTTGGTGGCCGACAACGACGACCGGAACTTCAGCTGGATCCTGACCGATCAGCAGGACGCGACCGACGGCCTCGAGTCAGGCCGCTATGCCGCGGTCGTCACCATCCCCAAGGACTTCTCCCGGCGCGCGACCTCCTTCTCGAAGTCCGACCCCGATCAGGTGCAGCCGGCAACGCTTGACGTCCGCACATCTCAGGTCACCGGTCTTGCCGATCCGGTCGTTGGGCAGGCGGTCACCGCCGCGGCGACCCGGGCGCTGAACTCGTCATTGACCGAGCAATACCTGCAGAACATCTATGTCGGCTTCAACCGGCTGGGCAAGCAGTTCGGCACGGTGGCCGACGCAGCGGGGAAGCTCGACGGCGGTGCAGACAAGCTGGCGGGCGGACTGGACGGAGCCGCATCGGGATCCGAAAAGCTAGCGGACGGTCTCGTTCAGCTCGACGACGGAACGTCGCAACTCGCCGTCGGGGCGCGCCAGCTGGCCACCGGAACCTCCGGATTGGCCACCGGCCTGGGGACCCTCGCGGAGCAGACAAGCGGGCTGCCGGCCGGTGCACGGAAGCTCGCCACGGGCGCACGGTCGGCGGCCGACGGATCTGCTCAGCTGGCCAGTGGGGCTCGGAAGCTCGATCGGGGCATGGAGCAGTACACCAGCGGGACTCGGCGAAACGCCAAGGGCACAGCGGCCTACGCGAGAGGCGTCAGCGACTTCAGTGACGGGCTGGAAACCTACGCCGGCGGCGCCGGCCAATTTGCCAAGGGTCTGGGGCAGTATCGAGATCAGCTCGCCGGCTTCCAGACCATGACGGCGGAGGAACTGTCACAGGTTGTTCCGTGCCCGGCGGAATTGCCGCCGGAATCCTGTCCCGTGTTCTATGCCGGGCTCAAGGCGGGCACGGGCGTTGCTGTGCAAGGTCTTGCGGACGTCTCGACCTCGGAGGGCACCCAGCCCGGGCTGCTGTCGAGCGCGCGGAGACTGGCCACCGGGGCTGACCAGCTCGCGGATGGCGGGGAGAAGCTGGCAGCGGGCGCGGAGCAGCTCAGCAGCGGTGCGACGGCGTTGGACACCGGCGCTCGGAAGCTGGCCACTGGCGTTGACGGCCTTGCGGGCGGCGCGACGAAACTCGCCGGCGGGATCGACTCGTTGGCCGACGGTACGGACTCCTTCGCCGACGGAATGGCGCCGCTGGCCACGGGCATCGCGAAGATCGCTGCCGGAGCGCGCGAGCTGAGCGCTGGGGCCACCGCTCTCAGCAACGGCACCTCGGAGCTGGCCACCGGCACTAGCCTGTCCGCTCAAGGTGCCGGGGATCTGAGCGACGGTCTGGACAAGCTGTCCGACGGCGGGAATCAGCTCGCCACCGGCACCGACAAGCTGGCCGACGGGTTGGCCCAGGGCGCTGACCAGGTCCCGACCTACGACAAGGCGACGCGCGAGCGCCTCGCGTCCACCGTGGCTACGCCGGTGACCTCACCGGAGCCCGAGTCGGTGTTCTCCGACGTTGCGACCACGACGTTTCTCGCGGTCATCGCGCTCTGGATCGGCGCCTTGGCCAGCTATCTCGTATTGCGGGCCGTACCCGCTCGTGTCCTGACTTCGATGAAGCCGTCCTGGCGTCTCGCTCTCGAAGGTTTGCTGCCCGGCGCGATCATCGGCATCGTGCAGGCCGTCGTACTGACGGTGGTCCTGCAGGTCCTGCTGGATCTCTCCGCCGGGCAGGTGGCGGCGCTGCTGCCCTTCGCTGTCCTGACCGCTCTGGCGTTTGTCGCGATCAACCATGCGCTGGTGGCATGGTTCGGCGGTGTCGGAAGCTTCGTCTCGGTCACCTTGGTGGTGGCCGCTGCCGCAGCCGCGATCACCTCCGCCGTACCGGCGATTTTCGACGCGATCCGGCCGTTCCTGCCGCTGACACCGGCGCTGGAAGGATTCCGAGCCATCGCGAGCGACGGCACCGGAGCCGTCGGCGCAGCCGGCCTCCTGCTCGCCTGGCTGCTCCTTGGATTGGCCGGCAGCGTGCTCGCCATCGCCCGGCGCCGGGTGATCGCTCCGTTGGTCGCGGTACCCGCGTAGCAGAGAGTCGGCGCGCGCGCTCCTCACCGACCGTCCGATTGCCGTGGTCTATCGCTGGCCAGGGCGGCGGGTGGTGTGCTCTGCAGCTCCCGGATCCGTTCCAGGATCGCCGGCATGGCCGCCTCGATGGCGTCGAGGGTGCCGTAGAACCCGGCCGGTGACCCGTACCAGGGATCCGGTACACCAGACCCCGGTTCGGCGCCGGGGTCGTAATCGGTCAACAGAGAGATGTTGGTCGAGCCGGGCGCGATGGCCAGCATCTTGCGGACATGGATGTCCTCCATGGCGATCACCAAGTCCGCTCCCACAATCTCGTTCGCGGTGATCTGGTGGGCTCGGTGGTGATCATGCCGATAGCCGCGTTCCGAGAGGACCGCTGCGGCCCGCCAATCCATCGGCTCGCCGAGCTCCTCGGTGCTGGTGGCCGCGCTGCTGAACTCGACTCGATGCACGCCGGCCTCGGCGGCGGCGTGCTCCGCAACTCGCTCGGCCATGGGTGACCGGCAGATGTTCCCCCAGCAAACGAACACCACGCGGACTGGCCGCTCTTCCTGGGCGGAGGCGGTCGTCTCAGTCACGCCTGCCGTCCGGGTCGGGCAGGAAAGCGTTCACGAGGAAGCTCACGATTGACACGATGATCGCGCCGATCATGGCGACCCAGAAGCCGTCGACCTCAAAGCCGAGCCCGAACTTGCCGGCCAACCACGACGTGAGCAGCAGCATGCAGGCGTTGATCACCAGTAAGAAAAGTCCGAGGGTGAGCAGCAATAACGGGATGCTGAAGAATGCGAGGATCGGCTTGACGATGGCGTTCACGATGCCGAAGATCAACGCGACGACGAGCAGGGTGATTGTTTTGCTGCCCATAGTGTCCGAGGTCAGCGTTATGCCGCTGAGCAGGAAGGTGGCAACAGCCAGCGCGGCCGCGTTGGCCAGGATCCGGAGCAGAAATCTCATGCGGCCCATTGTCCCGCTCGCGTTTGCCGGCGCCGGTCGGTTTGGCTGCCGTCTTTCCGCACAACGCCACAGATGTACGGCGCGCCGGTCGGTTTGGCTGCCGTCTTTCCGCACAAAGCCACAGACGTACGGGCCTAGCTGGCGCCGGCGTCCAGAATGCCGGGCCGTTCGTCGGCGATGGTGGTGTCGTCGCCGTGCCCGGTCTTGACGATGGTCTGGCGGGGAAGCGACAGCAGTTGATCGGTGATGCTCATCAACAAGACGCCTCGGTCGCTGAAGCGTCGCCCGGTGGCACCTGGGCCGCCGTTGAAGAGGGTGTCTCCGGTGAACACGGTGGCGAGGTCCTCGGCGTAGAAGCAGACCGACCCTGGGGTGTGGCCTGGAGTATGCAGCACCTCGATCGTCAGGCCGGCAACGTCGACCTCATCCCCGTCGCGCAGCTCGCCATCGGGCGGTACGTCGTGGCTGAGCTGCCACAGGGGAAGATCATCGGGATGCAGCAGGACCGGTGCCCGGACAGTAGCGGCCAGCTCGGGGGCGACCCGAACATGATCATCGTGGGCGTGCGTGCACAAGATCGCGACCACCCGACGGCCGGCGACTATCCGGACGATCTCCGCCACGTCATGCGGAGCGTCGATGATCACGCACTCCTCGTCATCCCCGATGATCCACACGTTGTTCTCGACCCGAACCGTCTCATCGTCGAGCGAGAACGTGCCCGACGTCACCGTGTGATCGATCTGGGCGGTCACGCCCGAGTACCCGCTCGATCTGCATTTTCCATGATCACGACCGAACGCAGGACATCACCGCGGTCCATCTTGTCGAACGCCGTCTCGATCTCGCCGATGGGGATCTCCTCACTGACGAAGGCATCCAACGGCAGTCGCCCCTGGAGGTAGAGGTCGATCAGCATCGGAAAATCCCGATCCGGCAGACAGTCGCCGTACCAGCTGGACTTCAGCGCCCCACCGCGCCCGAAGACGTCGAGGAGCGGGAGCTCGAGCCTCATCCCGGCGGTAGGTACGCCGACCAGCACCACCGTGCCCGCAAGATCGCGGCCGTAGAACGCTTGGGCGTAGGTTTCCGGATGTCCGACGGCGTCGATGGCAACATCCGCACCGAACCCGCCGGTGAGCCGGTGGATCGCCTCGACCGCGTCGGTCTCGCGCGAGTTGACGGTGTCGGTCGCTCCCAGACTGCGAGCCACGGCGAGCTTGCGGTCGTCGATATCGATGGCGATGATTTTGGCCGCGCCGGCCAGCCGGGCCCCGGCGATCGCAGCCGAGCCGACGCCGCCGCAGCCGATCACCGCGACGGAGTCGCCCCGGCTCACGTTGCCGGTGTTCAGGGCGGCGCCCAGGCCTGCCATCACACCGCAGCCGAGCAACCCGGCCACAGCGGGTCGGGCGGCTGGGTCGACCTTCGTGCACTGGCCGGCGGCGACCAGCGTCTTGTCGACGAAGGCACCGATGCCGAGCGCCGGTGACAGCTCCGTACCGTCCCCCAGCGTCATCTTCTGGCCGGCGTTGAAGGTGGCGAAGCAGTACCACGGGCGGCCCCGGCGACAGGCACGACAGGTGCCGCACACCGCTCGCCAATTCAAGATCACGTAATCGCCCGCCGCAAGGCTGCGGACGCCAGATCCCACCGACTCCACGATCCCGGCTGCCTCATGACCGAGGAGATACGGGTAGTCGTTGCCGATTCCACCCTGCCGATAGTGCAGGTCGGTGTGGCAGACGCCGCAGGCGAGCACCTTGACCACGGCCTCACCCGGACCCGGGTCCGGGACGACGATGGTGACGAGCTCCACCGGTGCGTCCTTGCTTCGGGCGATGACGCCTCGCACCTGCTGACCCTCGCCGCTGGCCCCAACCGGCATCGCGCTCCTTGTCTTAGTCCGCAAGCATCGTAGACGCAGCGGAATTCGTTTGACCTCAAGTGCGGTTGAACATGCATAGTGGACGAACGTCCGCTCAGCGCTTTCGACGAAAGGCGCGACTCCACCCCTGCATGAGAAGGCACGGTCATGTCTGCCGATCTTTCGGCTCGTACGTCGCAGGCTGCCACGTCGGCACCTGCGATCGAGCCGGCTTCGCCTGAGCGAGCGGCGTCGATTGCGCCGCCCGTCCAGCGGATTGGCCGAGACGGCAGGCCGAAGCACCGCGCAAGCGACTCCTTGTGGCGGCTGCGGCACTACCTTGGTCCGTACCGCGCCCGCTTCATCTGGTCGGCGGTACTTGCCGCCGTCGGAATCGGCGCCACCATCGTGGTGCCGCTGGCCACCAAGGCCGTCATCGACGGTCCTATTGCCAACTCCGACCACCGCGGTCTGTACGCGCTAGGACTCTTCGCCACCGCGCTGGGAGCCATCGAGGCGATCCTCATGTTCCTACGTCGTTGGGTGGTCACCCGGGCGACCCTCGGCACCGAGACCTCGATCCGGACCGACCTGTACGCCCGCCTCCAGCGGCTGCCGATGAGCTTCCATACGCGTTGGCAATCCGGCCAGCTCCTCTCCCGGATCATGAACGATCTGTCGACCACTCGCCGGTTCCTCGGTTTCGGCCTGCTGTTCATCGTGATGAGCGTCCTGCAGATCGCCGTGACCACCGCAATCCTGCTGCACCTCTACTGGCCGCTCGGTCTGGTCGTCCTTGGCTCGACCATTCCGGTGACCTGGGCTTGTCTGCGCAACGAGCGGGCATATACGCGGATCTCGAGGCAGGTCCAGGACCAGACCGGTGACGTGGCTTCGACGGTCGAGGAGGGGGCGTACGGGCTGCGGGCCATCAAGGCTTTCGGCCGAGCGCAGCACATCTTCGGCAAGTTCGATGCACGCGCGGTCCAGCTTTACGACACCTCGCTGGCTCGGGTACGGCTGAGCGCCAAGTTCTGGACCTTTCTGGAAGTGATCCCCAGCTTGACCTTGATCTTGGTGCTCGGCCTCGGGGCGGTGGCGGCAGGTCAGGGCCAGCTGACCCTGGGGACGCTGGTGGCGTTTCTCACTTTGCTCCTCTCGTTGGTCTGGCCGGTGGCGGCACTGGGCTTTCTGCTCGCCATGGCCCAAGAGGCGATGACGGCGGCTGACCGGATCGTGGAGATCTTCGACGCGGAGAACGACATTGTCGACGGCGAACTCACCCTCTCCAGGGTCAAGGGCAGAGTGCGTTTCGACGGCGTCAGCTTCCGGTTTCCTGACGCCGACACCGATGTTCTGCATGGCGTCGATCTGGAGATCGCGCCGGGGGAGACCGTCGCTCTGGTGGGTGCCACCGGATCGGGAAAGACGGTGCTGACCCAACTGGTCGCTCGCCTGTACGACGTGACCGCCGGTGTAATCACGATTGACGGCGTGGACGTACGCGACCTTCGGCTCGGCCAGCTTCGTCAGGTCGTGGCCACGGCGTTCGAGGACCCCACGTTGTTCTCGATGTCGGTCCGGGAGAACCTGACCCTTGGTCGCCCGGACGCGACCGCGGCCGAGCTCGATGCAGCCATCGAGATCGCCCAGGCCCAGTTCGTCCGCGACCTCCCTTGGGGACTTCACACCCGCATCGGCGAACAGGGCATGAGCCTGTCCGGCGGCCAGCGACAGCGACTGGCACTCGCCCGGGCGGTGCTGGCGCAACCCGCCGTGCTGGTTCTCGATGACACGTTGTCCTCGCTCGACATTCATACCGAGGCGTTGGTTGAGGAGGCGCTACGGCGGGTGCTCACTGACGTGACGGGCATCGTGGTCGCGCACCGGGCATCGACTGTGCTGTTGGCCGACCGGGTCGCGCTGCTCTCCGGCGGCACCATCACTCACCTGGGGACCCACCACGACCTCCTCGAGCGCGTGCCGGAATATCGAGCCCTGCTGTCGTCCGGCGCCGGGTTCCAGAGTCGGGCTTCAACAGGCGCAGCCCGCGTGCCACCCGAAGAGGAGATGGCGTCGTGACGGCGCCGGCGGACGAGCGGGAGACCTCCGAGCTCGAGGAGTGGCGCGGGGTCGCGGCGGAGCATTCGGACGAGATCACCGATCGCGCCAGCATCTTCCTGCGCCGGCGCAGTCGTGCGCTGCTCGCCGACTTGCTACGTCCGTACGGTTCCTTCCTCTGGGTCCTTCTGCTCGCGGTCGTGATCGAGAACGCGGCTCGGTTGAGCCTGCCCTGGCTGGTGCATCGAGCCATCGACTACGGCGTGCCTCCGCTGTTGAGCAGCGGCGACACCCAGGTGCTCTACCAGACCGTGGGATTGATGCTCGCGGCGGTGCTGATCCAGTCAGGCAGTCGGATGTTCTTCCTTCGGCAGTCCGGACGGGTCGGCCAGGCCGTGCTGTTGGAACTTCGTCGTCGGGTCTTTCGGCACTTCCAGCGGCTCGACGTCCGATTCCACGACCGCTACACGACCGGCCGGGTCGTGTCCCGGCTGACCAATGACACCGACGCCATCGCCGAGCTGCTGGCCGAGGGCTTCGACGGCCTGATCACCGCGGCCCTCACCATGATCGGCGTGGGCGTCTTGTTGATCATCTTGGATGTCCGGCTGGGTCTGGCGTGCCTGCTCTGCTTCCCCATCCTGGCGGTGCTGATCCGTTGGTTCTCGGCTACGTCCACCCGCATCTACCGGCGGGTGCGGGAGACCTCCGCGCTGGTCATCGTCTCGTTCGTGGAGACCATGACCGGCATCCGCGCCGTCCAGGCGTATCGGCGGGAACGGCGCAACGACGAGATCTTCACCGACCTGGCCGGGCGCTACGCCGAGGCGAACACCAAGTCCTTCCGCCTGATCGCGATCTTCATGCCCGGCGTGCGGCTGATCGGGAACCTGACCATAGGCGCCGTCTTGTTGTACGGCGGCTACCGCGTGATCGAGGGCCAGATGACCATCGGCGTCCTCGCCGCATTCTTGCTCTACCTGCGGATGTTCTTCGAGCCGATGCAGGAGATCAGCCAGTTCTACAACATGTTCCAGTCCGCCTCGGCTGCGCTGGAGAAGCTCTCCGGCGTGCTCGAGGAGGGACCCACCGTCCGACCGGCTGCTCGGCCCGTTCCGATGCCGGAGGTGCGCGGCGCGTTCGACTTCGACGACGTGTCCTTCTCCTACGTGCCGGAGCGCGAGGTGCTGCACCAGTTTGTCCTGCACATTCCTCCGGGCCAGACCGTCGCGCTGGTCGGCACCACCGGTGCCGGTAAGACGACCATCGCGAAGCTCATGGCACGGTTCTACGACCCCGCCGGCGGCCGGGTGCTGCTCGACGGTGTCAACCTGCGCGACCTGGCCGAAGATGATCTTCGACGCGCCGTGATCATGGTGACCCAGGAGAACTTCATGTTCGACGGCACGGTGGCCGACAACATCGCGTTCGGCCGGCCGAGTGCGACCCGGGAGGAGATCATGGACGCGGCGCAGGCGGTGGGGGCGTCCACATTCATTGCCGGGCTGCCGGAGGGTTACGACACCGACGTGGGCAAGCGCGGCTCGCGGCTGTCTGCCGGCCAGCGTCAGCTGATCACCTTCGCCCGGGCCTTCCTGGCCGATCCCCGGGTGTTGATCTTGGATGAGGCCACCTCGAGCCTCGACATCCCGACCGAGCGGGCGGTACAGCGGGCGCTGCAGACCGTCCTTTCGGATCGTACGGCGGTGATCATCGCGCATCGGCTGAGCACTGTGGAGATCGCGGATCGGGTGCTGGTGCTCGAACATGGGCAGATTGTCGAAGACGGTACGCCGGCTGAGCTGATCGCTCGCCGCGGCGGCCGCTACGCTTCGCTTCACCGAGCGTGGCTCGATTCTCTCGGCTGACGAAAGGTGTAACAGTCTTGCCCTTGCCACGGATGGAAGCCGGCCCGCAGGAGATCGACGAGCGCTTTGCCGGCGGCTTGGACTCCTCAGTCTGGACGCCGGCATACCTTCCCGCGTGGAGTTCCCGGCACGCGGCGGCCGCGACGTACGTCGTCGATGCCGATGGTCTGCACCTTTCGATCCCGGCAGACCAGCCGTTGTGGTGCCCGGACCTGCACGATGGCCCATTGCGGGTGTCCGCCGTGCAAAGCGGGAATTGGTCCGGACCGGTGGGCAGCACCCGGGGCCAGCAACCGTTCGTCGAAGGCCTGGTCGTCGCCGAGGCCCAGCCGACCCAGTGGGGTTTCACGCCGCATCATGGGCATATCGAAGTGGAGTGCCGGGCGACCATCCCCCCGCGGTCGATGTTCTCGGCATGGATGGTCGGTCTGGAGGATCAGCCCGAGCGCTGCGGCGAGATCTGCCTGGTTGAAGTGTTCGGCAACAGCGTCGTCCGCGGGGCCGACGGCGTCACGGTCGCCCTGGGTCGCGGCATCCATCGGTTCCGCGATCCGGCTCTCACCGAGGAGTTCTCCGCCGACCGATTTCCGCTCGACGTCAGCCAGCTTCACCGCTACGCCGTCGACTGGAAGCCGGGACGAGTCGACTTCTTCGTCGACGACGTTCACACCATGTCGGCTGCGCAGGCTCCGGATTACCCTATGGAACTGATCATCGGCGTCTTCGACTTCCCGGACAGGGCTGAGGTGGCGGAGAGTGTGCCACCGGTGCCGGAGCTCGTCGTCAGCCGTGTGCTGGGCAGACGGTTATAGCGTCGATCGCACTGATCGCTTCCGGGAGTCGGGGCTGACTCAGGCCCGGGTCCAGTCGATGGCAACGCCGAGATACTTCTCGGGCCCACGTGCCAGTCCGGCGAAAGCCTCGCCGGCCTGCGTCGGGACGATGGTATGGCTGATGAGCGGCTCGACGTCGAGCCGTTTGTGTTGCATGAGCGCGAGAATGACGCGACGGTTCGCCGCCTCGGTCCAGGGGTCGTTCGGCGT
>OCZS010000279.1_pt1 | contig 16759 bp, 15 predicted proteins | sample 1539071 | NCBI WGS metagenome assembly OCZS01 (sample SAMEA3113584, study PRJEB22503) | soil metagenome
GGGCCGAGGTCGACGACGTGGTCGGCGATCGCGATCGCCTCCGGCTTGTGCTCGACGACCAGCACCGTGTTGCCCTTGTCGCGCAGCCGCAGCAGCAGCTCGTTCATCCGCTGGATGTCGTGCGGGTGCAGCCCGATGGTCGGCTCGTCGAAGACGTAGGTGACGTCGGTGAGCGACGACCCGAGGTGGCGGATCATCTTGGTGCGCTGCGCCTCGCCGCCCGACAGCGTCCCCGACGCCCGATCGAGCGAGAGATAACCCAGCCCGATCTCCACGAACGAGTCGAGCGTCTCCCCCAGTGCCCCCAGCAGCGGCGCCACCGACGGCTCGTACAGATTCCGCACCCACTCAGCCAGATCGCTGATCTGCATCGCACACGCGTCGGCGATGTTGATCCCCTTGATCTTGGACGACCGGGCCTCCTCTCTGAGCCGGGTGCCGCCGCAGTCTGGACAGGTGGTGAACGTCACCGCCCGCTCGACGAACGCCCGGATGTGCGGCTGCATCGCGTCGACGTCTTTGGACAGGAACGACTTCTGGATCTTCGGGATCAGACCCTCGTAGGTCAGGTTGATCCCTTCGACCTTGATCTTGGTCGGCTCCTTGTGGAGCAGGTCGTGCAGTTCTTTCTTGGTGTACTTGCCGATCGGCTTGTCCGGGTCGAAGAAGCCGGAACCTTTGAAGATGCGGCCGTACCAGCCGTCCATGCTGTAGCCGGGGATGGTGAGCGCACCCTGGTTGAGCGACTTGCTGTCGTCGTACAGCGCGGACAGATCGAAGTCGGTGACCGAGCCCATGCCCTCGCAGCGTGGACACATGCCGCCGGTGATGCTGAAGCTGCGACGTTCCTTCGTGGTCTTCCCGCCGCGTTCGAGTGTGACCGCGCCCGCTCCGCTGATTGAGGCGACGTTGAAGGAGAACGCCTGGGACGAGCCGATGTGCGGCTGCCCGAGCCGGCTGAAGAGGATCCGGAGCATCGCGTTGGCGTCGGTGGCTGTGCCGACCGTGGAGCGGACGTTGGCACCCATCCGCTCCTGGTCGACGATGATCGCGGTCGTCAGCCCTTCCAGTACGTCGACATCGGGCCGAGCCAGCGTCGGCATGAAGCCTTGGACGAAGGCGCTGTAGGTCTCATTGATCATCCGCTGGGACTCTGCGGCGATCGTGTCGAACACCAGCGAGCTCTTGCCCGAGCCGGAGACGCCGGTGAACACCGTCAGCCGGCGCTTCGGGATCTCGATGCTGACGTTCCTGAGGTTGTTCTCTCGCGCGCCGTGCACGCGGATCAGGTCGTGGCTGTCGGCAACGTGCAGCACAGGCAACTGCGTGTCCGTCCTCGTAGCCATGCTCATCGTGTCTCCATCTGTGTCAGGTGGAGCCGCCTTGGCGGTCTCCGTCGGCGTCGCCTGGCTCGATCTACCAGGTTCCAGCAGTACGTCTGATTCTTCTTCATCGGCGCGTGCGGCAGCAGTCCCCTGTCTACCTGATCGGTACCCGATCGGCGAGGTCGGCGGCGTCCATGGCGGTCAGGCTAGTTGCGGCGCTGCGACCCGCGCTCACCACATAGCCGACACTTCCCACCACATATCTGGACTTCACACCCTCTGCAGAGGGTGCGAAGAGCCCGTAGGGGGTGCGAAGTCGCCGGCTGAGCAAAAAGGGCGCGAAAAAGTGGGCTCGGCCAACCGAGAGTCAGTAACGCGCGTACCGCGCCCAGGCGAAGCAGTAGGCCCCGAAGCAGGCGATGCCGGCGGCCATGGCCACGAGCAGTACTGTCCCGGCCGGCTGATCTTTGATCGCGGCCAACGCGGCGTCCATGCCGCCCGCCTTCTCGGGGTCGTAGGTGAATGCCGCCCAACCAAACAGCGCGCCCACAATGGCCAAGGCAATTCCCTTGCAGATATATCCCACGGTGCCCAGGCGTCGGACCCCTTGGCTCACGTTCCGGTCAAGATCCTCGACAAACTTCTGACGAATGCCTTTGACGATCTGACTGATCCCGACGCCGATCACCGCAGCCCCGACGGCGGCGACCAGGATCTGGCCAAAAGGCAGTGCCATCAGCCTGGCGGACAGCGTCTCCTCACCTTGGCCAGATTGAGCGGAACCGGAACCGGTGGCGACACCGATGGTGAGAAGCCCCAGCGCCAGATAGACGGCGGCCCGCCCGGCTGAACGGGCGCGACCCTTGACGTTCCCCTCGCGATTGGGATCATCGCGGCCCACGGTCGCCTCGATCAGCTGCCAAATGGTCAGCGCGAACAGGCCCACGGCCATGACCCACAGCAGGACCACGCCCAGCGGTTGCTGAGCCACTTCTTTCAGCGCCCCATTGGGAGAGGCGTCACCGCGCTTGCCGAAGGCAAGGTTGAGAGCAATCCAGGCGACGAGCAGGTGGACGACGCCATAGCTGACAAGTCCGACTTTGACGAGCTGCTGATAGCCACGGCTGTGACGCACCTGCCCGAGATCCATGGCTCATGGTGGCATGTCCTCGGGGCACCGGTGGAGATCAGGCCGGACTGGTCGGATCGACTGGTCGGCCGGCTTTCTTGCCCGCCTTGACGGCACGCTTGGCCTCACGGACCCTAGCCAGAGATTCGCCGTCGACGATGTCGGCCACCGAGCGGAAGCTGCCCTCCTCACCGAAGGAACCGGCCGCTTCTTGCCAACCGGGCGGCTGCACTCCACGCTGCTTGCCCAGTACGGCCGTGAAGATCGCGGCTTTCTCCTCCCCGAAGCCCGGCAAGGACATCAACGCCTGCTTCATCTCGGCGCCGGTTGCCGCATCCCGCCACACGTTGCCCGCGTCGGTCTGGTAGTGCTCGGTGAGCACCACGCACACCTGCCGCACGCGCTTCGCCATGGCGGCTGGAAAGCGGTGGATGGCCGGGCGCTGTGCACACAGCGCGACGAAATCCTCCTCCGGCATGGCGGCGATGGCCGCCACGTCAAGGGTGCCGCCCATCCGCTGGGCGATCACGAGCGGCCCGGTGAAGGCCTTCTCCATCGGCACCTGCTGATCCAAGATCATGCCGATAAGTAGCGCGTTGTCGTCCTCGGTGAGCAAGGCGTCCGCCTCGGCGTCGCCGGTGAGCCAAATCCGTTCCGTCACAGTGGCATTCTGCCCGCTCGCCTACTCGTACATCACGTATTCGGGTCGAGGCCTGAGCGCGAGCACTTCCTTCGGACTCATCAGCCGACCGCCACCACGCCGGTCCTCGGTGAAGAACAACTTGAATCCGGCGTGGACGAACTTCGGCGTGGTCTTGTTCACCACGCGGTACGTGTTGATCTTGGACGCGGGCGGCCCAAGCCCGTCGACCGACTTGATCAGGACGACACCGTCATGATCTTTGAGGCCTGATTCCTTGCGGATCACACTGGCCGCGACTTGGTGATAGACCATGACCTTCTCGGGCAGGTCGTGCTTCTGCACCAGACCGGCGAGATACCTCGCAGTTTGGCTCAGTTCCGCTCCGGTCGTGTGTCCGTACGCACGACCCGGCACCTGACCGGCATCCATCGCCCACTCCGGATCGAGGGCGACCCCGACATCGGGCAACTTGAGCCACTTCTCATACGCCTTCGCCTCGGGCAGGAATTCCGAACGCCCGGGCTGCAGGTTCAAGAGCAACAGCGCCTTCCGCTCGCGGGCCGCCTTGTGGTAGGTCCCGATCTGGTCATCGGTGATGCGTACTCGATACTTGCCATCACGACCGGCGCTGCGCTGCACGATGGTGGTGATCACCTCCAGCACCGGGAGGATCTGGCGTCCCGTCGCGTACGGCTTGGCCCGCTTCTCCAGCTCGACGACGCGGGAATCCAGCGGCCCAGTGCCCAGTCTGCCGAGCGTCTTGGCTCCCGTGAGGCCGGCGTAGCCGACCAGCCGGTACCGCGGAAAGATCTCGCGCCCTCCACGTGGCAATTCTGCCCTGGTTGGTTCGGCGCTCGGTGTGCTGGACGCCGAAGCCGAGCTCGCCAGACCGCTTGGTTCGCCTGTGCCCAGTGTCGGCGCGGCAGCCGATGAGGACGATGTCGGCTCTGCGCCCTGCTGTCCAGAACACGCCGCGCAGGCCAGCAGGGTGGTCGCAACGGCAAGCTTGCTCCGGGTCGATCTCAGGGCACCTGGGGGCTCGCGAACCACCGCGCCACCCTATCCAGGCGGACTGGAGCGGGCTAATCTTTCGCCAGGAGGTTGCCCATGCGGATTCGCGAGATTCTCCACGCTAAGGGCTACGACGTCATCACGATCCGGCCGCAGGCCTCGGTGATGGAGATGCTCAAGCTGTTGCGTGATCACAATCTCGGGGCCGTGGTCGTATCCGACGATGGGCGCCATATTCGCGGCATCGTGACGGAACGCGATGTCGTCCGCAAGCTGGTCGACGGTCCCGACTTCCTCAACGCCCCAGTCTCCGACGTGATGACCAGCGAGGTGCAAACCTGCCAGCCCGGTGACTCGGTGCAGTCGCTGATGTCCACCATGACCAACCAACGCATCCGCCACCTGCCGGTGGTTGAGGACGACGGGCGCCTGGCGGGCATCGTCAGCATCGGAGATGTGGTGAAATCCCACATCACCCAGATCGAGTTCGAGCGGGACCAGCTGGAGGGCTACGTCACCCGCTGACCTCGGCTGCTAAATGTTGATCATATGACCGGAGATGCCGTGGGCGACTTCCTTGATCGCCTCGGAGAGGGTCGGGTGCGAGTGAACATTGCGAGCAACCTCCTCTGCCGTCAGGTCCCACAGCTGCGCCAAGGTCAGTTCCGGCAACAACTCCGTGACATCCGGACCGATCAGGTGTGCGCCCAGAATCTCGCCGTGCTTGGCGTCGGCCACCAGCTTCACGAACCCCGTTGCGTCGCCTAACCCCTGGGCTTTGGCATTGGCGCTGTACGGGAACTTAGCCGTGGTCACGTCGTAGCCCTTGTCGCGCGCCTGCTGCTCGGTGTAGCCGAAGGAGCCGATCTGCGGCTGACAGAAGGTGGCTCGAGGGATCATGTCATAGTCGAGCTCGATCGTCTCGGCACCCGCGATGGCCTCCGCCGCGACGATGCCCTGAGCCTCAGCGGCGTGCGCCAGCATGAGCTTGGCCGTGCAATCGCCGATGGCGGAGATGTGCGGGATGTTGGTCCGCATGAGCCCGTCGATGGCGATCGCGCCCCGATCGGTGAGTTCGACGCCGGTCTTGTCCAGCCCGTAGCCATCGATCCGGGGCGCGAATCCGATGGCTTGCAGGACCTTATCGGCCTCCAAGACCTTGCTCTCACCCCCGGCGGCAGGAGAGACTACGACCTTCACCTTGTCGCCTGAGTCGTCGATCGTCTCGACCTTGGTCGACGTCATCGTCGTGATCCCTAGCTTCCGGTAGGCCCGGGCAAGCTCGGCCGAGACCTCCGGGTCCTCCAGCGGCACCAGGCGATCGAGGTACTCCACGATGGTGACCGCCACGCCGTAGTTGGCCATCACGTAGCCGAACTCCACGCCGATCGCACCAGCGCCGGCGATGATGATCGACTCCGGTAACGAGTCGGTGAGTATCTGCTCCTCGTACGTCACGACTCGCTCGCTCAGCGAGGTGCCCGGCAGCAACCTGGTCGTGGCACCGACGGAGATGATGGCGTTATCGAAGGTGACCGTCCTCTCGCCGTCACTCCCGTTGACGCTCAGGGTGTGGTCGTCGGTGAACGTCCCCCAACCATTGATCTCGGTGATCTTGTTCTTCCTCATCAGGAAGTGCACACCCTTGACCACCCGGTCTGACACGGTCCGGCTGCGTGTGAACGCCGCCTGGAAGTTGAAGCTGACCTCACCCTCGATGCCGAACGTCTTGGCTTCGGCGTGGAAGATGTGCGCCAGCTCGGCGTTGCGCAACAGCGCCTTGCTGGGAATGCACCCGACATTGAGGCAGACGCCTCCCCAGTACTTTTCCTCGATGATGGCCGTCGACAGGCCGAGCTGCGCGGCCCGGATCGCGGCAACGTATCCGCCGGGCCCGGCGCCGAGCACAACGACGTCGTAGTGGCTGCTCATGACACGGCTCCTTCGAGGCGGTAATTCCTACACTCCTGGAGCCGGTCTTCCCTACCCTGCCGCAGTCTGGTCATGAGAACACTCTAGAAGTAGCCGGACAGATCGTGCCAGCAACCAGCTCTCCGCGTGCGCTTGACTGCGACACGCCGACAAAACGCGGAAAGCTGGATAAAAATCTCACATATGACGTATTGTTCCCTCCCGTGACGGATACGTACTTGGACCGGATCGGGGGCCTGATCCGCGACGCCCGGAAACATCGGGGGCTCACCCAAACCCAACTAGCCGACGTGCTGGGTACCAGTCAGAGCGCGGTACACCGGATCGAAGCCGGCAACCAGAACCTCAGCCTAGAGATGGTAACCCGGATTGCTGAGGCACTCGACTCACCGCTTATCTCGGTGGGCGGCTCTGGACCGCAACATCTGCGCGTCCAGGGGGGTGCGAAGCTCACCGGCAGCATCGCTGTGCGCTCGTCGAAGAACGCCGCTGTAGCGCTGCTCTGCGCCAGCCTGCTCAATCGCGGGCGTACGGTCATCCGCGGCATCGCCAAGATCGAGGAGGTCAACCGGATCCTCGAGGTGTTGACCAGCATCGGCGTACGGGCCACCTGGCTGAACGATGGCGCTGACCTGGAACTCATTCGGCCCACAGAACTCGATCTCGCCTCCATGGACCTGGAAGCGGCGCGGCGGACCCGGAGCGTGATCATGTTCCTTGGCCCGTTGCTGCACTCCTACTCCAGCTTCCAACTCCCGTACGCCGGCGGTTGTGATCTTGGTGCGCGGACTATCGAGCCCCATCTGCAGGTCCTGCGCCGATTCGGACTCGATGTGCTGCCCACGGACGGGTTCTACAACTGCACCGTCGATGAGTCGGTGGAGCCGGATCGACCGATCACCCTGACCGAACGCGGCGACACCGTGACGGAAAACGCATTGCTGGCCGCAGCCCTCTCCCCCGGCCTCACCGTGATCCGCAACGCCAGCCCCAACTACATGGTCCAGGACCTCTGCGTCTTCCTCGGCCACCTCGGAGTGGAGATCGACGGCATCGGTACGACCACGTTGCGCGTCCGTGGCGTGCACGCCATCAACGCCGACGTCGAGTTCGCGCCGTCCGAGGACCCGATCGAGGCAATGAGCCTGCTCACCGCGGCCATCGTCACCCAATCCGAAATGACCATCGAGCGCGCACCGATCGAGTTTCTGGAGATCGAGCTCGCTGTGCTGGAGGAGATGGGCCTCGACTTCACCCTCGGCGACGAGTACGTGGCTGCCAACGGGCACACCCGGTTGGTGGATCTGACCGTACGTCCGTCGATGCTGGAATCGCCGATCGACAAGATCCATCCGATGCCGTTCCCCGGGCTCAACATCGACAACCTGCCGTTCTTCGCGGTGATCGCGGCGACCGCCGAGGGCAAGACGATCATTCACGACTGGGTCTATGAGAACCGCGCGATCTACCTCACCGAATTGAATCGTCTTGGCGCTCGAGTGCAGCTGCTGGATCCGCACCGGATCATCGTCGAAGGGCCGACGAGGTGGCGCGGTCAGCAGGTGCTCTGTCCACCCGCGCTGCGACCGGCTGTCTGCATTCTGCTCGGCATGCTGGCGGCCCGCGGCGAGTCCGTGCTGCGCGACATCTACGTGATCAACCGAGGCTATGAGGATCTAGCGAACCGGCTGAACGCCCTCGGCGCCAACATCGAGATCTTCCGGGACTGAGCCGGCCGCCTTACGCTCCGTGGGCGGCGGTCGAAAGCAGATTCTGTGACAAAGGCCGACCGGGGTGTGTTTCGGGACCGTCACCGCAGACGCTCGACCTCGAAACGGTGGCCGGGCCGAACGATTTCGTCCTGGGCGCGGACGAGCTGCAGCTCTCGTTGCCCAGCGGCAACAGTCACAGCCAGGACGCTGTAGACGATCGCCGCCGTGTTGGCCAGGGCTGAGGCAACGTCTGCGGCCTTGAGCAGCTGAGCCAGGAACATGGCAGCGGTCAGGTCGCCGGCTCCGTTGAAGCTCTGCGGCAGCTCTGGCGTGGTCACCGACCAGGCGCCGTCTTCGTTGACGGCGACCATGCCGATCGAGCCACGCGGCGCATGGGGCTGCACCACACTGGTGACCAGCACCATCGAAGGACCGACCGCCCGCAGTGCATCCGCGGCAGCCACGACCTCGTCAAGGGTCTTCGTGGTTCGCCCGGTGAGGTAGTCGAGCTCGTAATGGTTCGGTGTGCTGACATCCGCAGCCGGAACCACCCGGTCGCGGATCAGTTCAGGTACTCCCGGCCGTACGAACAGACCGCGGCCGATGTCGCCGAGCACCGGATCGCAGCAATAGACGGCGTGTGGATTGCGCTCCTTGACCAGGGCCACCGCTTCCAGGATCACCTCACCGACATCGGCACCGCCCTGGTAGCCCGAGAGCACCGCGTCGCAATGGCCGAGGACCTCACGCTCATCGAGACCACGAATGACCTCAGCCAGGTCAGCGGCGGCTAGGTGCGGGCCGCGCCACGCGCCGTAGCCCGTGTGGTTGGAAAAGTGCACAGTGATGACCGGATATACATCGATCCCGATCCGCATCAGCGGAAAGGTCACGGCACTGTTGCCAACATGGCCGTAGGCAACAGAGGACTGGATGGACAAGATCGCAGTCACGGCGGCCATTCTGGCATTGCCACCATCGGCGGCGTGGGATGCGATTTGCACTAGTCCTTAGAGTGGTGCCATGTCGCCCGGCGCCGAGGACAACTCGAAACCGCGCGCCGACCAGCGGGCCCCCGGTCCGGCATCCGGCATGACTCTCGACCGCGACGCAGCCACCCGTGCCCGCGACCGAAACAGCGCTCTCATGGCCAGGGGGCCACAGCAGCAGCGCGGCCAGCCGTCGGAAGCCGGCCAGCACCATGAGCACCATCACCACCATGTCCTGATCGACGCTAACGAGGACCGCTGGCGCTGGCGTCGAAAGATCCGCGACAATCCGCATCAGCTACGCATCTACCGCTTACTGGTAGCCATTGCCGGACTGCTTTTGGTCTGCCTGGGTTTCATCTCCGGGCCAATTCCCGGCCCGGGCGGTATCCCGTTGGTGCTGCTCGGACTGGCGATCTGGTCGAGCGAGTTCGAGTGGGCGCATCAGCTCATGCTGTGGTTCAAGGCGCAGCTGCATCGCTACCAGCGGTTGAGCCCACCCTGGAAGATCGCCTGCTGGCTGATCTTCTTCAGCTGCTGCGCGCTGATCGGCTACAGCTATCTGCTCGTGCTGGGGGCACCCGACTGGCTACCGGACAACCTGACTCAAGCCCTCGATCGGCTGCCCTTGATCGGCTGACCAGCAGGGTGCGGGCCATCGCCTGACAACCTCGTCCTGAGAACCTCGGCATGGGCCGGCCCCATAATTAGCCCATGCGCGCCGATGAGTACGCGTTCTTCGAGTCACCCTTCATCGCCTTCGCCCATCGCGGTGGCGCCATGTACCCACCTAACCTCGGGCGGGAGAACAGCCTGCACGCGTTCGCCGAGGCCGCGGCGCTCGGCTACCGCTACCTGGAGACTGACGTACACGCCACGGCGGACGGCGTTCTCATTGCCTTTCATGACAACAAGCTCGATCGGGTCACCGACCGGCGCGGGGCCATAGCCAAGCTGACCTACGAGGAAGTGTCGCGGGCCAAAATCCACGGCATCGATGACATCCCGCGCTTCGAGGACTTGCTGACCAGCTTTCCGGATGCCCGCTTCAACGTCGACGCCAAGTCAGCAGGCTCGGTTGACCTGCTCGCGGATCTGATCATCGCGCACGGGGCCCAAGATCGGGTCTGTGTGAACTCGTTCGGCATCCGCCGCTTGCACCGGCTTCGAAAACGGCTCGGCAGCGAGGTCGCGTCTGGGGCCAGCGGGTTGGCCATCGCCGTTTACCGATTCGCCCCCCGGCTGACCAAGATCATTAACACGGGCGCTCCCGTGTTGCAGATCCCCGTGGAGCAGAAGATTCTCGGCGTGCGGCTGAGAGTACTCACCCCTGCTCTGGTGCACGCTGCACACAATTCCGGCAAGCTCGTGCACATCTGGACAATCGACGATTCGAAAACCATGACGGAGTTGATCGACGCCGGTGTGGACGGGATCTTCACCGATCGGATTGACATCCTCAAAGACCTGCTCGAGCAACGCGGATTGTGGTCATCCATATCCCACGGCGCACCGAATGAGCAGTAGATGGGCGCCGACGGATCTGCTGACGGCACCGAGGTGAGCCTCCAGGCCACCACGGCGGAGGCGACGACTCCGCCAATCCGCCGACGATCCGTCGCCGCCTGGGCTCTGTGGGATTGGGGCGCCTCTGGTTACAGCACCATCGTGACCTCGTTTGTCTTCGCCCCATACCTCACCGGGATCGTGGCAAAGAACCGGCCACCGGGCACGCTCAGCGGCGAGACCTGGCTTGCCATCTCCTTGTTCGCCGCCGGGTTCTGCGTGGCCGCGTTTGCACCGGTCACTGGTCAACGCTCCGACGCCGGCGGTCGGCGCAAGCGCAGCCTGGCCATCTGGTCGGCACTGGTGATCGCTTCGACCGTGGGACTGTTCTTCGTCCGCGACGACTATCGCTATCTGGCGCTCGGCTTGCTGCTGCTGGCAGCCGGCTCGGCGTTCCTGGACTTCGCTCAGGTCTCGTACAACGCCATGCTGCAACAGATCTCCAACCGCAGAAATGTCGGCAAGATCTCCGGCATCGGCTGGGGCAGCGGCTATTTGGGCGGCATCGTGGTGATGCTGCTGGCGTACGTCCTGTTCATTGAACCCGAGGTCGGGCTCTTCGGAGTGACCACCGAGGGAGGGCTGAAATACCGGGCGCTGGCTCTGGTCGTCGCTGTCTGGTTCGCCGTCTGGGCGATCCCCATCTTCCTGGCCATACCCGAAATTCCGCCGACTCCAGGAATTCCGCGAGTCAGTTTCTTTGCGTCCTACCGAGTACTCGTGCACGACGTACGCGCCCTGTTCCGCTCAGATCGCCATGCGGTGTGGTTCCTGCTCGCCAGTGCCTTGTATCGCGACGGCCTGGTGGCGATCTTCAGCTTCGGAGCAGTGCTGGCGGTGTCGGTTTACGGGCTTGATGCCGCCGAAGTCGTGATCTTCGGCGTAGCGGCCAACGTCGTCGCGGCCATCGGGGCGCTGGGCGCTGGAATCGTCGAGGACCGGATCGGACCAAAACCGGTGATCCTCGCGTCGTTGACCGCACTGGTGATGACGGCGGTTGTGTTGCTCTTCGCCCACGGGTCGACGATGTTCTGGATCTTCGGGTTACTGCTGTGCTTGTGGGTAGGGCCAGCTCAGTCGAGCTCTCGCACCTACGTCGTGCGGCTGGCTCCGGCAGGTCGGGAAGGACAGATGTTCGGCCTCTACGCCACCACGGGCCGTGCCGTGTCCTTCCTCGCGCCAGGATTGTTCGCGCTGTTCTCGGGCGTGTTCGGCTCCCCGCGAATGGGCATCATCGGGATCGTGCTGGTCTTGCTGTCCGGTCTGTTGGCGCTCTCCAGGGTCGATCCGCCGCCGCCAACGCCGCCGATCCTCGAAGCGGCCCCGGCCGCCTAGGTGGAACATTTCGACTGCCCGAATCGTTGACCTGATCCGGGGTAATGGACGAGAGTCGGAAGAGACGGAGGTTGCGCTGATGGCTGATCGTTCGCTGAAGGGCACCGGCCTAGGAGCCAAGAGTTTCGAGGACGAGGCGGGGGTTGAGTTCGCGCCACGTCAAGAGGTCGGCTACGACTGCCCGCGGCAGCACCAGTTCACACTCGTTTTCGCGGCCGAAGCGGAGATTCCGTCGCTATGGGAATGCCCACGCTGCGGTGCCGAGTCTCTGCGTTCCGACGGTGAGCGTCCGGCCCTGAAGGAAGAAAAGCCGGCACGTACCCACTGGGACATGCTGCGCGAGCGCCGCTCCATCGCCGAGCTCGAGGACCTGCTCGCCGAGCGGCTGGATCTTCTGCGCTCCGGCGCGCTGGGACCTAACTACAACGCCGGCTCGAGCACCAAGAAGACTGCCTGAGCACGACCGACCTGGGCCTCTATAGCTGATTGAGATGGGCTGACCGCAGCAGATCACGGTTGCGGCCGCCGTATGACATAACGATCGGCGCGCCCGATCTCGGGCCAGCTTTGGATGACGCGGAAAATTTCGGGACTGAAGCCCCCTCCTCCGGAGGAGAAGCGCGCGATGACAACCGCGGTTCCGCTCCGTAGATACTCAATCGCGTAGTTCTGCCAGACTGGGTTTCGGCTGCGCGGGCCATCCTCGGCTGCTCCAGCAGGAAGGTGGTAGCTGGCCCCCCCGAGATCAACTTCGTAGCGGCAGCCCCGGTTGATATTGCGTCGGAGCACGTTCATCTGGATAAGGGTCATCGGCATGTCCGTGACCACACAGCCGTCGACGTTCGCCACGACCTCTGCTGCCGAACGGCCCGGAAAGTAGCGGCCCTGGCGCCGCTCGGTCAACGGAATGGCGCTGAGGAGTACTAGCGCTGCCGCCAACGCCGCCAGCGCCGCCGGCAGCCATGGTCTCACCGTGCTGGCCCACTGCAACAGGGTCGCCAGACCCGCGCCCAACACAAGCACTATCGGAGCAGCACTGAATCCGGAATAGTGCTGAAGCCAGCTCGGCGTAGCCATCAGCAGCACACCGTAGGCAGTCAGTAGCGCCGCCAGCAGGCGAAGTCGAGGGCGAACGAGACAGACGAGGCCGGCCGCAAGCAGCAGCAGGAACGCTGCCGCGGTCCCTAGATGAAGACGGGGGGGCTGTGTCCACAACATCAGCCCGAGCACATCGTCGACACGCCGGACACCGTCGTACGCGACGCGGCGTCGCCCAAGCTGATCGACCACCAGCATCTGCCACATCGCCGCCGGAGCGGAGAGGAAGAACGGCAGATAGATCACCGTACAGGAGGCGATGGCGCTGAGCAGGACCGTGAGACCCTGGCGGATCCCCCGCTGGTACGCCAGGCCGACCGCGATGACCAGGACCGTCACGACCCCCCAGATCTTCACGGCCGGCGCCACCCCGAGCAGTATTCCGGCAAGCACATAGTGACGGCTGTCGACGCCGTCGCCGTCACCGAGTGCCCGGGTGATCACCAGCGCAGCCAGCATCAGCGCGGTTAGTGGCGGCTCGAGGAGGGCTGTGTGCTCGACATAGACGGCCGGGAAGAAGACCGCGTACAGCAGTGCGGAGATGAAGGCCGCCATCTCACCGAGCGGTCGCAGAACGATGCCGCACAGGACGGCGTTCACAGCTCCGAGGATCATCCACGAGACTCGGGCGATGGCCATCGCGTTCGGCTCACCGAGGACGTCGGCGACCGCCGCGAATGGGGCGAGCGCCAGAAGCACTCCGGGTGGGTGCAGGAACAGAAAGTCGCGGTATGGCAGCAGATCGTGGATCACGCCCATGGCGGCAGCGAAGTGGACGCCGTCGTCGTAGTTGCCCAAGGCGTACAGGCCGCCACCGCGCAGCATTGGCACTAGACGGGCGGCGAGTGCCACGCCGAAGGCCACGATCAGCCCGATAACGAAGAGCATTCCTGTTCCACCAACAAGCGAGGCCGCATGAGCAACGGGTTCGTGCCCTTACCCGATTGTTCTGCCTTTGACCGGATTCCGGAGTATCTGCTCGATCGCTCCTTCGGTGACCTGTCAGGAGCGCAGGGACTCCTGAACGGGTTGTCGGCCTCGGATTATTGACCTGAGCTGCTGGGCGCGGTGCTTGACCCCCCATGCCGTGGTCAGCAGCAGAGCCTCGACCACGATGGCGCGACTCATTTTAGAGTCGCCGTACTCCCGCTCGATGAAGGTGATGGGCACCTCGACGACGCGGTATCCCGCTTTGAGCGCCCGCCAGGCCAGGTCGACCTGGAAGCAGTAGCCGGCCGAGGCGACGTTGTCCAGGCCAATCCCGAGGAGTGTTTGGCGGCGAAAGGCGCGAAAACCCCCCGTGGCGTCTTTCAGCGGTATGCCCAGCGCGATGCGGGTCCACAGATTGCCGCCCCGGGACAAGATCTTTCGGGACTTCGGCCAGTTGACGACCTTGCCGCCCTCAACCCAGCGCGAACCGAGGACGAGGTCGGCGTCACTTGTCGCCTTGAGCAGAATTGGCAGTTGCTCGGGCTGGTGTGAGCCGTCGGCGTCCATCTCGACGAGGACGTCGTAGTCGTTGTTGATGCCCCACTCGAATCCGGCCAGGTAGGCAGCGCCGAGACCCTCCTTGCCGAGACGGTGCATCACGTGAATGTGGTCGTCGGCGGCAGCTAGTGCATCGGCCAGCTTGCCGGTCCCATCCGGAGAGTTGTCGTCGGCGATCAAGATGTCGGCGTGCGGGACTGCGGCGCGGGTGCGGGCGATGATCCGCTCGATGTTCTCCGACTCGTTGTAGGTCGGGATGATGATCAGAGTTCGCTCCCGTCCGGCGGGCGTGGGCTCGCTCACTTCAGGCCTCTTCCTCTATCGGGTTGCCGTCACCGGTGCCTCGGCCGTTTCGCTCTCCGTTGAGATGTCTGGTCCATCTTGGCCCACCGGTTGCCGACGCCGCGAGGCAAGACCCCTAACGCTCGCCGCCGCCAGCACGCAGCAGAGCAGTCCGGCCGCGGCCAGCAGCCGGTCTATCCACGGCGCAAGCCGGACCGCGGGGGTGATCTGAGAACGGAGAGGCATGGCAACCACGGTTGAGGCGGCGGTGAACTCGTTGGTCCTGATCACGACCCGGCCCTGAGCATCAATGAGACCGGAGACACTGTTCGTGGTCGCCACGGCGATCTCCCGCCGAGCTTCCATGGCCCGGGCCCGGGTGATCGCGAATTGCTGCTCGATTTGACCGGTGCCACCGTAGGTGGCGTTGTTGCTCTGGACCAAGAGCAGTTGCGCTCCTCCGGTCAGTGCGGAGTAGATCGTCTTGTCGTACGCGAGTTCGAAGCAGATGGCGTCACCGATCATGATCGTCCGGTCGCCCACGGCTACCCGCAGGACACCCGGCTTGGTGCCCGCTACCGACTGTGCGCCCACCTGCTTCAAGATCGGCAATACCGGCAGCAACTGGTCGCGAAAGGGAATCCATTCACCGAAGGGGACGAGATTGCGCTTGTCGTAGCGGGCGGTGATTCCGCGTTGGGGATCCCACCAGAGCGCCGACGTTTGTCGCTCGTCTTCACCTGGACCTGCCATCACGGCACCGACCAAAATCGGTCGACCGGCGATCTCGGCCGCAGCCTGGACGGTACGGAGGGTGATCGGGTCCTTCGTGGGATCGATGTCCGTGGAGTTCTCGGGCCACAGGATGAAGTCCGGTGTCGCCTCCTGCCCGAGCTTGACCCGTACGGTCAGGTTCACGGTTTCGGACAGGTGGTTGTTGGTGACCGACCGCATCCGGCCGAGTGCCTCGATGCCTCGCCCCGGCACATTGCCCTGGACGATCCCGACGTTTACCGATCCGGTGGCCGTCGCGGGTTCCGGTCGAAGACGAATGAGGCCCAGTCCACCGACGATCAGAACCGCGGAGGCGACAACGGCGGCGAGCGTTCGGCGGGCAGCACTCGATCGCTTAGCTCGGGAACCGACGATGATCCACGCTGGCACTTGACCGATCAAAGCGACCAGAAAGGAGACGCCGGCAACGCCAATGATGGGCAGAAAACCAGCCAGTGGAGTGTCGACCGCGGCGTAGGCCAGCCGAGTCCATCCGAAGCCGCCGAACGGGATGCGTGAGTAGGCGAATTCCATCATCACCCAGCAGCACGCGGCAGCGAGCGGCCAAGCCCGCAATCTGGACGTGAGGTGGAGGGCCACACCGAGCAGGCCGAAGAAGAGCGATTCGAAGGCGATCAGGACCACAGCGATCCAGATGCCCAATACGTGAACCCAGCTGATCGTTACGGTGAGCATGGCGATGCCGAAGATGTAGCCGAGGGCGAAGGAGAGCCAGGGGGTGACATACTCAGCACCCTTCGACAAGCTCAGGGCAGCTCGTACGCCTCCCTTGGACGAGCTCACGGCACGACCGCCCAGCAGTCGACCCGACACTGCGAGCGTGAATGCCGGGAGGCCGAACAGTAGCAACGGCCAAAGCCCGAAGGGCTGCCAACTGAGCCCCACCGCAAGGCCCGCCGCGGCGACTACCAAGAATCGGATGCCCGCCGCACGACGTCTCCTCGACACCTCAGAGGCGTCCACATCAGGCACGGCTGACACGTGCAGAGCCTACCCAGCACGACCGGGAGTCAGCCGCTCCTGCCTTGGAAGTCTCCATTCGGCGGGTCCGTAGATCTGCCGGCCGGCCACGACGGTTGCGGCACAAGCCGGCAGGGGTGTGCTTGCCTCCAACTGCGGCAAGCCGGATGGAGTGACACTGCCGACGACGTCCCACACGGCCAGGTCGGCGCGCCAGCCGGGCCTGAGCAGTCCGCCGTTGTCGACCCCGGTCGCCCAGTGCCCGCCGAGCGTGGCCGCAGTGAACGCGTCCTCAACGGTCATCCGCTCCCTGGGCTGCCAGTGCCTAACGGCCGCTCGTACTGTCTCCCAGCCCGCTACGGGCGTCACCGGCGAATCGGTCCCGAAGGCCAGCGGGACTCCAGCCCGATGGAGGCTGCCGCACCGATTCATCTGTGCCGCTCGCGCCGGCCCAAGCCGCTGCTCGTAGAGCCCCCCTGGACCACCCCAGAGCG
>OCZS010000280.1_pt1 | contig 16744 bp, 12 predicted proteins | sample 1539071 | NCBI WGS metagenome assembly OCZS01 (sample SAMEA3113584, study PRJEB22503) | soil metagenome
GTTGACGCTCGTGGTGGCTGGGCCGGGGGCCGGCCCGAGCGGCGGGATGTGGGCGCCGAAGCGGAACCGTCCCGGCGGGGGAGTCCAGGAGACGGCCAGCCGGTCAGGTGGGCAGTACCGACCCGGGTCGGCGAAGTCGCCGTCGCGGAGGGGGACCGCTCGCAGCCGGACGGCAAGGTCGAGCGCGACCCGCTCCAGCTGCCGCACCCGGCCGGGGGAGGAGCTGGACGGCGCCGCGGCGACCGGCCAGGCGGCCAGCACTGAGGCGATGACCAGCAGGAGAACGATGAGGCGTCGGATCACGGACCTCCTTGGCGACGGCACAAGCGGCCACCCTAGCGACGGCGGGTGACCACTGAGAATCACCTCATCGTCGTAATCGACCGTATTGCCTGGAACACTCAGCAGGATCGTCGCGAACGCATCAACCAGGCACATTGACGGCGATGGCGAAACAGTGTTTCGCTTGCTCTGGTGCCCTGGACCTCGAGTGTCCTCTGGTCCGGGTCGGGGGAAGGGTTGTCCGCATGGCCGGTGTCCTGTACCGGCTAGGTCGTCTATGCGCCCAGCGCCCGCTCCTGGTCGTCGCGGTCTGGCTCGGCCTGGTCGTCGTCGTCCAGCTGGTGGTCGGGCGCGTCGGCGCCGAGACCAGCAACGACCTGAGCCTGCCCGGGACCGAGAGTCAGCAGGCGACCGACCTGCTGGCCGATCGCTTCCCGCCGCAACAGAACGGCAGCAGCCCGGTCGTCTTCCACGTCACCAGGGCAAGATCACCGACTCGGCCAACAAGCAGGCGGTCGAGTCCTCCTACAAGGCGCTGTCCAAGGCGCCACACGTCGCCTCGGCGCCGGACCCGTTCGCCAACGCCGCCTCGGGACTGGTGAGCAAGGACGCGAAGACCGCCTTCACGCCCGTCCTGCTCGACATCCCCAACGGCGACGTCACCGAGGAGCTCGCCGGCTCGATCCTCGCCACACCGCGCCCGCGAGGAAGGCGGGCGTCGAGGTCACCGTCGGCGGCAACCTGGGCGGCGTCCTGTCCAAGTCGCCGACCGAGAGCAGCGAGGTCATCGGCCTGCTCGCGGCCATGCTGATCCTGGCCCTCACCTTCGGCAGCCTGGTGGCGATGGGCATGCCCATCATCACCGCGGTGCTCGGCCTGGCCACCGCGCTCGGCCTCATCGGCCTGCTCGGTCACCTCCTGGACATCCCGACGGTCGAGCCGACGCTGGCGACCATGATCGGCCTGGGCGTCGGCATCGACTACGCGCTGTTCCTGGTGACCAAGCATCGCGATCAGCTGGGCCACGGCCTCGAGCGGCACGAGTCGATCGCCCGGGCGGTGGCGACATCGGGCGGCGCCATCGTGTTCGCCGGCGGCACCGTGATCATCGCCCTGCTGTCGCTGTGGGTGGCCGGCATCCCGCTGGTGGCGTCCCTCGGCTATGCCAGCGCGGTCGCCGTGTTCACCGCCGTGCTGGCGGCCATCACGCTGCTGCCGGCGATGCTGACGCTGGCCGGCAGCCACCTGTTCGACGCCAAGCTGCCGGCCTTTCTCCGCCCCAGGGCCCGGCCCGGGGCGGCGACGCTCTGGAGCCGGTGGGCGGCCACCGTCACCGCCCACCCGCTGGTCTGCGGACTGGCCGCGCTGGTGCTCCTGGCTCCCCTGATCGTGCCCATGTTCTCGCTGCACCTGGGCCAGGAGGACATCGGCGCGACCCCCGAGGACACCACCGAGCGGCAGGCCTTCGACCTGATGGCCAGCGCGTACGGGCCCGGGTACAACGGGCCCCTGCTGACGGCGACCCAGCTGCGCCCGGCGGCCCATCCCAGCCAGGAGTACGAGGACAAGTACAACCAGGCCAAGGCGAACCAGGCCGACCTGGAACGCAAGCAGAAGCAGCTGACGGCCGAGTCGAACTCGCTGAAGTCCCAGCAGGCGTCGCTGGAGCGGCAGCAGTCACAGCTCCTGGCCGAGAAGGGCCAGCTGCAGCAGGAACAGGCGCAGCTGCTCGCCCAGCAGGCGGTCCTCCAGCGGCAGGCCGCCGAGCTCCAGGCGCAGCGGGTCGCCCTGCAGCGCCAGCTGGCACCGCTGCAGCGGCAGGTGGAGCAGCTCCAGGCCCAGAAGCGCCAGCTCATCCAGCGCCGCGAGCAGATCCGGCGGCAGGCGGTCGCCCTCCGGGCGGCGATCAGGGCCAACCTCCGGGCCCAGGCCGCGCTCACCGCCCGGGTGGGCCGGGACAGGGTCCGGATCCGGGTGCTCACCCGTTCGGTCACGCGGTTCTGTGGCGCGGACCCGCAGTCGCTGGCCTGCCAGCGGGCCAGGCGTGCCCTCGCCGCGACCCAGGCCGACCTGGCCGCCGCCCAGCAGGCCCTGGCGGCCAAGAAGGCGCAGCTGCAACCGCTGAAGCGGCAGGTCGTCGTGCTGGCCCGGGAGGCGGCCCAGGTCCGGCGCCAGGCGGCCGCCCTCAGCCGCCAGGCAGCCCAGCTGGCCAGGCAGGCCGCCCCGCTGCTCCGGCAGGCCCGGGCGCTCGCCGCCCAGGGGGCCGCGCTGCGGCGGCAGGCCAGCGCGCTGACCGCGGAGGGCGCATCGCTCCAGCGGCAGGCCAGCGAGCTGCAGGCCCAGGCCGACGCCCTCAAGCAGCAACAGCAGCAGGCGGAGGCCGAGAAGAAGCAGACCGAGCAGATGAAGCAGGAGCTCACCGACGAGCTGACCAAGGCCGGCGGCGACGACCGCGGGACCGACCCCGCCTGGTGAAGCTCCAGGACGCCCTGGCCACGCCGACGAACGTCCAGCTGGTCTCGCCGCCGTCCATCAACAAGAGCGGGGACGCGGTGACCTTCACCGTGATCCCCAAGACCAGGCCGGCCGACCCCGAGACCGCCGACCTGGTCACCGAGATGCGAACCTCCGTGATCCCGGGCGCCACCAGCGAAGGCGGCATCACCGCCTACGTCGGCGGGGTCACCGCCGCCAACGTCGACCTGGCCAGCAAGATCTCCTCCAAGCTGGCCGAGCTGATCCTGGTCGTGCTGGCGCTGAGCATCGTGCTGCTGCTGATCGCCTTCCGCTCGCTGCTGATCCCCGTCCAGGCCGCCGTCACCAACCTGCTGTGCGTCGGCGCCGCCTTCGGGGTCCTGGTGGCGGCCTTCCAATGGGGCTGGGGGCTGGACCTGGTCGGCCTCTCGACCCCGTACGGCACCGTGCCGATCGCCAGCTATGTGCCGCTGATGATGTTCGCGGCACTGTTCGGGCTGTCCATGGACTACGAGGTCTTCCTGGTCAGCCAGATCGCCCAGCATCACGCCGCCGGCGAGTCCCCACGGCAGGCCGTCCGCTCGGGCGTCGCCTCCAGCGCCAAGGTGATCGCGGCGGCGGCGATCATCATGATCTCGGTGTTCGGGAGCTTCATCCTCAACGGCGACCCGACCATCAAGCAGTTCGGCGTGGGGTTGTCGGTCGCGGTGCTGCTGGCCAGCGCCATGGTGCTGTCACTCGCGCCGGCCATGCTGACGCTGTTCGGAAGCGCGGTCTGGTGGCTCCCAGGCTGGCTGTCCAGGCTGCTCCCGCACGTCGACATCGAGGGGGAGTCGGAACCGCCAGCTCCCGAACCACCCGCCCCGAAACCGGTCGGCCGGCCCATGCCCACCACCGCCCCGCCCATGGATTGACCCTCGGCGAGAGGAGGCACACCCATGCCGCTGGCAAGGTACGGGGTTCTGGCCGGGCGGGTGGTCGACCGGCGGGCCGAGGGCGGAACCGACACGCCCCACTACCAGATCCAGGTCGATGGTGGCGGTGTGGACTTCCGGGTCGCGGTCAACGTCCTGTCCAAGCAGCATCCCTCGGAGCTGCTGTACCTGGCCGATGAGTCCTTCCAGCATCCCGTCGTGCAGGAGCTGGCCACCCGCCCGGACGGGTTCACCCCGCTGCCGAGCCCGCCGGGCGGGCTGGCCCTGGACTTCATCCGGGCCAACCTGTTCGACCGGACGAAGCTGCGTGCCGTCCCGGCGACGGCCCCGGGGCCCGACAACGACCTGGCCGACAAGCTCGACCACTTCGTGGCGCGGGCCGCGGCCGACCCGGCGGCAAGGGTCTACGCCTTCGGCCAGCGGTGGGGGCCCGAACAGGGCACACGCGACAAGGTGTTCGGGTTCGCACCCGGCAACGGGATCCACGACATCCACATGAACCAGGGCAACAGCCAGCAGTTCCGCCGTGACGACGGGGTCTGGCAGGACGGCGGCCTGATGCTCCACTACCCGGCCCAGCCAACGCCAGCTCAGGGGACATCGACCTGACTGGCTGGTCGATCCTCGACCGCGAGAAGCGGCGGCTGATCCTGGATGCCGGCCGGTCGCACTCGGCAACAGCGGCGGGCTGATCACCCTCCTCAACCCGGACGGCTTGAAAGTCGACGGCGTCGCCTACACCAAGGCCCAGGCCGCCCCCGAAGGACGAAGCCTGATCTTCTAGCGCGCCTTGTGCTCCACCCCCGTCTCCCGCTCACGGTCGATCGCGGCCAGGTCAGCCTGGCAGCCGAGCTTCTCGAAGGTGGACCGGGCGCGCTCCAGGTGGCCGGCGCGGTCGAGCCCGAGCGTGGCGCGCTCCCCGACGGCGAGATGACGGCCGAGCTCGTAGTGGGCGCGCGCCAGCTCATACGGCATGGCGAGCCGCTCGGCCTCCCTGATGGCCCGTGCCCAGGCCCGACGGGCGGCGCCGTGCCGGCCGTCGAGCCACCGCGACCAGCCGAGGCAGGTGAGCGCCCTGGGGGGGGCCACCGGCACGGTCCGGGCGTAGCGGCGCAGCCGGCGCAGGCCCGTTGCCATGGTCGCGCGCAGCTCGGCCATGGCGAGGCCGGGGACGCCCTGCTCGGCCAGGGCGAGGCAGACCTCGGGGATGCCGGCGTGGGCCTCCAGGGTGTACACGGCGAACGAGGACTGCCTGCCGGCAAGGTCGGCGGCGGCGCGGGTCGCCCGCCAGGCGTCGGCCGGCCGGCCGGCCGCGAGGTGGAAGCGGGCCTCGAGGATGCGGGTGCGGACCACGTCGATCCTGGACACGCCCGCCGCCTGGAGCGGCCTGGCCTCCTCGAGCCAGCCGGCGATCGCCGGGTCGGCCGGGTCGGTGCGGAGCCGCGACTCGGTCAGCACGAGCAGCCCCCAGAGGTGCACCATCGGGTCGCGGCGCTCGCGGCCCGCCGCCCTGGCGTCGGCGCCCATTGCCGCCGCCTCGTCGAACCGGCCGGTCAGGTAGCGCGCGATCCCACCGAGCAGCACCGCCTGGTCCGCCAGGCGCTGCAGCCCGGCGTCGGCGCCGGCCGCCAAGGCCCTGCCCAGCCCCGCATCGAGTGGCGCCCAGTGGCCGACCGCGAGCCAGACCAGCGAGCCGACGACCTGGGTCCAGAGGACCGTGACCGGGTCGCCGGTCCGCTCCGCGGCGATGCCCGCGGCCCGGACGTGACGGTCGGCGAGCCGGTGCAACCCGGCGGTGCCGACCGTCATCCCGAGGCCCGCCTGGCTTCTCGCCACGAGGTCGAGCCGTCCGGAGCGCTCGGCCTGGTTGAGCCCCCAGAGGGCGATCGGGACCATCGGCAGCGGCTCCTCGAGCATGTAGTACGTCTCGTCGAGCTGCCAGCAGACGGCGGCCCGCTCCTGCGCCCGGGCGCGCCGGTCCTCCTGTCGCTCGACGGGTGCGCCCGGTCCCAGGCGCCGGAGCCGTCGCTGCAGCCACTGGCTCGCCAGCACCTCCAGCCAGCCGGGCGTTGAGGCCGGCACCGGGCTGTCGAGCAGCGACAGCGTGCGCTCGAGGTGCTCGCGGGCGGGGCCCATCTCGCCGAGCTGGATGCAGGCCTCACCGAGCAGGCGGTGCCAGCGGGCCCGCTCCAGTGCCGGGAGCGGCTCGCGGGCGAGCGCGGCGGTCAGGACCGCCCGGGCCTCGCGGAACCAGCCCTTGCGGCGGTACAGCGGGCACAGCCGGCCGAGGTGGGCGTCGAGCCGGGCCGGGTCGGCGTGCGCCACCAGCCAGTCGGTGGCCGCGCGGAGGTTCTCGACCTCGGTGTCGAGGTCGAGCCCGCCATCGGCCGGCCCCTCGGTGGGGCCGGGCAGGAGCGCGGCGTAGTGCGCGGCGTGGCGCGCACGCGTGGCCCGCTCGTCGGCGGGGTCGTCGGCCAGGCGCTCGGCGGCGTACTGGCGCAGCAGCTCGTGCATGCCGTAGCGGCCGGCCTCACCGACCTCGACCAGCGAGTGGTCGACCAGCGCGGCCAGCAGGGGCAGGCTCGCGCCGGCCACGGCGGCGGCCGCCTCCAGGTCGAAGCCGCCCCGCAGCACCGAGAGGCGGCGCAGGGCGTGGCGCTCGCCGTCGCCGAGCAGCTCCCAGGACCAGTCGATCACCGAGGCCATGCTGCGGTGGCGGGGCTCCACGTCGGGCGCGGTCGTGCTCAACAGATCCAGGCCGCCGGCGAGCCGGTCGGCGATGGCCGCGGGCGTCGCCGAGCGCACCCAGCGCGCGGCCAGCTCGACGGCGAGCGGCACGCCGGCCAGCAGGCGGCAGACGCGCGCCACCTCCTGGCGGTCCGCGCCCTCCCGGAAGCCGGGCCGGACCAGCCGGGCGCGCTCCTGGAAGAGCTGGACCGCCTCGTAGCGGTCCGGGTCGGGGTCGCCCTCCGGCGGGTAGGGCAGCCCGGGCACCTCGACCAGCCACTCCGCTCCGAGGCCGAGGCGCCGCCTGGAGGTGGCCAGCACCTGCACGCCCGGCCCCCGTCGCAGCACCTCGGCGAGCACCTCCGCCGCGTCCCTGAGCTGCTCCAGGTTGTCGAGCACGAGCAGCAGCTGGCTGCCGGCGAGGTGGTCGGCGAGCAGCTCGAGTGGGTCGCGGGGGACCGCCAGCGACACCCCGAGCGCGCCGGCCAGCTTGGCGATCATCAGGTCGGCGGCCTCCTCCGGCCTGGCCGGGACGGTACCGACGAACGACACGAACACGCCGCCGTCGTGGTGGCGGCCTCGCCGCGTCGCCGCGATCTCCACCGCCAGGCGGGTCTTGCCGATGCCGCCCGGGCCGACCAGGGTCACCAGGCGGCAGGCGGGGTCGTCGAGCAGCTCGTGCAGCCGGGCCAGCTCCTGCCCGCGGCCGAGGAGCGCGCCGAGCGGCCGCGGCATCCCCCCATCCGGCTCGGCCGCCGGGCGCCCCCCGCCGGCTCGCGGCTGGTCGAGCCCGGCGAACTCGCCCACCAGGGCGACCTCGTCGCGCAGGGCGAGGGTGGCCGGTGACGGCTCGACCCCGACCTCCTCGCGCAGCACGTAGCGGCAGGTCTCGAACTGGGCGAGCGCCGCCCCGCGCTGGCCGCCCGTTGCCAGGAACCACATGAGCGCCCGGTGGGCCTCCTCGTGCAGCGGCTCGAGCTCGAGCAGGCGCCGCGCCACATCGATCCCGGTCGCGGCGTCCGCCCGGTCCCGCGCCCGCTGGATCGCCCGGTCCATCAGGGCGAGCATGGCCGTCCGGCTGGTGGCGCGCCGCCCGAGCACCCACTCCTCGAACAGGGGGGCGCCGGGGACCTCCCAGCCCTGGAGGAACTCCCCCCGGCAGAGGCGGACCGCCTCCAGCAGCTCGTCGTCGGCCCCGCCCGCGCCGGCCAGGCGCGCCACCTCGAGCGCGTCCACCCACACCGGCCGGGTCGGGGCGAGCGCCACCTTCTCGCGCGTCACCTCGAGCTGCTCGGGCAGCGCGCGGCGCAGCTTGGTGAGGACCAGGCGGAGGTTGGCTCGAGCGGCCTGCTCGGGCAGGTCGCTCCAGAGCAGACCGGCCAGCGCCGATCGCGAGTGCGCGGCGCCGGTCACCGCGAGGTAGATGAGCAGCGCCGTCGCCTTGGCCGAAGCCAGCTCGACCGGTTGGCGCGCATCCAGGGTCAGCTCGGTCCCACCGAGCACACGGACGCGAAGCTCCTGCTCCATGGTGGCCTCCGCCGTCGCCCGAACGACCTTAGCGCGAAACACGTCACGAACACGATGGGGAAATGGTCGGCACACGGTGGCTGGCTACGGTCCGCGGTGAAGGGCCTGGATCGACGAGAGGAGCCACCATGCCCGGCACACACACGTGGCGCAGCGACCTTCCCGCGGTGGAGGTCGGCGGCACCACCGTCCCGGCGTTCGCGCTGGAGCGGGCGGCCGAGCTCGGCGAGAAGCCGGCGCTGGTCGACGGGGCCACCGGCCGGACGCTCGGCTACCGGCAGCTCGCCGCCGGGGTGGAGCGGGTCGCGGCCGGCCTGGCCGCTCGCGGCTTCGGCAAGGGCGAGGTGCTCGCCCTGGCCAGCCCCAACCTGCCCGAGTACGCGCTGGCCGCGTACGGCGCCATGGCCGCCGGCGGCGTCGTCACCGGCGCCAACCCGCTGCTCACGACCGGGGAGCTCGCCGACCAGCTGGCCGACGCCGGCGCCCGCCTGCTCATCACCGTCCCGCCCTTCGCCGAGCGGGCGATCGCGGCGGCCGGGAAGGCGGGGGTCGAGGAGGTGCTCGTCTTCGGCGAGGCCGACGGCGCGACCCCGTTCCGGGAGCTGGTCGCCCACGAGCACCCGTCGGTGAACGTGGCCGTCGACCCGGCCCGCGACCTCGCCGCCCTGCCGTACTCGAGCGGCACCACCGGCCTGCCCAAGGGGGTGGAGCTGACCCACGCCAGCCTGGTCACCAGCGCGCGCCAGAGCCAGGCGGCCATGGGCGTGCGCGAGGACGACGTGGTCCTCGCGGTCCTGCCGTTCTTCCACGTCATGGGGCTGAACCTGATCCTGCCCTGCGGCCTGCGGGCCGGCGCCAGCGTGGTCACCCTGGCCCGCTTCGACCTGGAGGGCTTCCTCGAGACCATCCAGGAGCGCCGGGTGACCTTCACGATCGTGGTCCCGCCGATCGTGCTCGCCCTGGCCAACCACCCGCTGGTCGACCGCTACGACCTGTCGTCGCTCCGGCTGGTCGGCTGCGGGGGCGCCCCGCTGGGCGCCGACGTCGAGCGGCGCTGCGCCGAGCGGCTCGGCTGCGACGTCGTCCAGGGGTTCGGCATGAGCGAGGCCAGCGCGACCATCACGATCAGCCCGCTGGAGGCGCCGCGGCCCGGGTCGGTCGGCCGGCTGCTGCCGAACACCGAGGCGCGCATCGTCGACCCGGCGACCGGCGGCGACCTCGGCGCCGGCCGGGCGGGGGAGCTGTGGGTGCGCGGTCCGCAGACCATGCGCGGCTACCGCGACCGGCCGGAGGCCACCGCCCGGACCCTTGACGCCGAAGGCTGGCTGCGCAGCGGTGACCTCTGCCACTTCGACGAGGACGGCTACCTGTACGTGGTCGACCGGCTCAAGGAGCTGATCAAGTACAAGGGCCATCAGGTGGCCCCGGCCGAGCTGGAGCACCTGCTGCTCGCCCACCCCGCCGTCGCCGATGCGGCCGTGGTCCCGCGCCCCGACCCCGAGGCCGGCGAGATCCCGGTCGCCCACGTGGTGCTGGGTGGCGAGGCGACCGCCGACGAGCTGCTGTCCTGGGTGGCCGAGCGGGTGGCGCCCCACAAGCGGGTCCGCGCCGTCCAGCTGACCGACCAGATCCCCAGGGCACCGTCGGGCAAGCTGCTCCGGCGCGTGCTCGTCGAGGCCGAGCGCGCCCGGCGCGGCCGGGAGGGGTGAGCGGCCATGCCAGCCGCGAACCGCCAGACGGTCGACCTGTCCGGCTTCCCCGACCTCGTCGTCATCTACCTCGGCATGCGGGTCAACCGGCCCCGCGGCCTGCGCACCCTGGCCTGGATCGGCCCACGGATCAGGCGGTCCGTCCTCGAGCGGCCGGACGGCCTGCTGCTGCACGAGGACCTCATCTTCTCGATGTTCCCGCCGCATCTCGGGATGCGCCAGTACTGGCGCGACTTCGACGCGATGGAGCGCTGGGCGCGCTCGTTGCCGCACAAGCAGTGGTGGCAGCGCTTCGTGCGCGACACCGGCGGCACCGGCTTCTGGCACGAGACCTACCTCATGCGCGGCGGCATGGAGGCCATCTACGACGACGTCGACCGGCCGCTCGGCCTCATGCGGGTGGCGCCCCTGGAGCCGGCCCGAGGCCGGGGCCACGCGGCGCGGACCCGCGCCGGCCTGGGAGGAGACGCAGCGGACCTCTCACCCGGGTGAGGTCCGGCTCGCCGAGCCCATCGGGCCGTGGCCGAGGACCTCGAGCACGCTGTGGACCTCGGTCGCCACGGCCTCCCGGGCCTCGCCGAGGTAGGCGCGGGTGTCCACGACCGACGGGTTGTCGTCGAGGCAGGCGCGCACGGCGGCGGTGAACGCCTTGCTGAGGCGTGTCGCGATGTTCACCTTGGTGATCCCCGCGGCGACCGCTCGCGTCAGGTCCGCGTCGGACACGCCGGAGGAGCCGTGCAGGACGAGCGGCACGTCGACGTGGGTGCCGAGCTGCCGGATGAGCTCGAAGTCCAGCGCGGCGTCCTGGGTGAGCATGGCGTGCGAGGTGCCGACGGCAACGGCGAGGGCATCGACCCTGGTCGCCCCGACGAAGCTCGCCGCCTCCTCCGGATCGGTGCGTGCCCCCGGCGCATGCACGCCGTCCTTGCCGCCGACCTCTCCCAGCTCCGCTTCGACCCAGACGCCGCGGGCGTGGCATCGGGCGGCGACCTCGGCCGTGGCGGCGACATTCTCCGCATAGGGAAGGCTCGACCCGTCGAACATCACCGAGGTGAAGCCGAGCCGCACCGCCTCCTCCACCAGCTCCGGCGACCCGGCATGGTCGAGCTGGACCGCCACGGGCACGGCCGCCTGCCGGGCGATCGACAGGGTCGCCAGGGCGACCGGCTCGAGCCCGCCGTGGTAGCGAACCGTGTTCTGGCTGACCTGCAGGATCACCGGAGCGTCGGCCCGTTCGGCACCGGCCACGATGGCCTGCCCGAGCTCGAGCTGGACCACGTTGAAGGCGCCGACACCGCGACGGTCGCGCGCCGCCGGGGTGAGGATGTCAGCGGTCGAGGCCAGGGTCATGCCGCTCCTCCACGAGGATCTGGGGGACGAGCCTGAGGTAGTCGCGCAGGTCGACGCTCCCGGCCGTCGCCTGGAGCACGGCCGCCGCCGACAGCGCGACGGCGTCGCGCAGCCGATCGGGCCACGGCGCGCCGGCGACGGCTCCGGCGACGAGTGCCGCCGCGGCGGCGTCGCCGGAGCCGGTGGGGTTGCCGACGATGCGGGTCGGCGGCGCCGCCCGCCAGGATCCCTCCGGGGTGAACGCGGTCATCCCGGCCGCGCCGAGCGACACCACGACGGCCTTCGCGCCGCGGCGTCTGAGCGCGGTGGCGGCCGATGCGACGTCGGAGCAGTCGGTCGTCTGGAGGAGCTCGCTCGAGTTCGGCTTCACGATGTCGGCCCCGGCGGCGGCAGCCTGGAGGAGGGCCTCACCGACGGTGTCGACCAGGACCGTGACCCGGTGTGCCGCGGCCAGGCGCACCAGCCGGGCGCAGGCGTCGTCGCGGGCGCCGGGCGGCAGGCTTCCGGAGACGACCAGCGCCGCCGCCTCCGGAAGCCTCGCGGCCAGCCTCGCTTCGAGGTCGTTCCAGCTGGTTGCGGGAACGGGAGGGCCCGCCTCGTTGAACAGCGTCGCCTCGCCGTTGCTGGCGTCCACCACCGCGATGGATCGTCTCGTCGGTCCCTGGACCGCGACGAGCTCGTGGGCAAGCCCTCCGCGGGCGAGATCGGCCATGACGGCGCCGGCGGCCGCGCCGCCGACGAACCCGAAGACGATGGTGTCGTGGCCCAGCGCGTGGAGGGCTCTCGCGACGTTGACGCCCTTGCCACCTGCCCGTTCCTCGACCCTCCGCACGCGATGGCTCGAACCCGGGGTGAGCCGGTCGACCCGGTAGGTGATGTCGAGCGCGACGTTGGGCGTGACGGTGAGGATCATGCCGTGCCCGCCTGCTCGAGCGTCTCCCAGGCCAGCAGGGCGGCACCGAGCAAGCCGGCCTCGTCCTGGAGCGCGGCGGGCACCAGACGCGGCCGCCGGACCATGCCGAGGTGGCCATCCAGGGCCTGGCGGATCGGCTCGAACAGCACGCTGCCCGATCGGGCCAGCCCGCCGCCCAGGAGGATCGCCTGTGGCGCGAGGACCACGGAGGTCCAGGCCAGCGCCAGCGCCAGCGCCTCGGTGGCATCGGTCCAGACCCGCCGTGCGGCCGCGTCGCCGGCGACCAGCCGCTCCGCGACGTCCCGGGCACCGGAGACCGGTCGCCCGGAGACGGCCGCGTAGCGGCGGGCGATCGCGGCGGCCGAGGCGACCGCCTCGACGCATCCGCGCCCCCCGCAGGTGCACGGCTCCCCGTGACCCACGTCGACGTGCCCGATCTCACCGGCATGGCCGCCGCCTGTGAGCGGCCTTCCCTGCACGATGATCCCGGCGGAGACGCCCGTGCCGATCGGGACGAAGACCAGGTCCTCGAGGCCTCGGCCGGCGCCCAGGCGCCACTCCGCGAGCGTGCCGGCCCGGACGTCGTGGCCGAAGCCGACCGGCAGCCCGGTCGCCCGCTCGATCCGGGATCGGACGGGCACGTTCCGCCAGCCGACGTTCTCCGAATGGACCGCCATCCCACGCCGCTCGTCGACGATGCCGGTGACCGCCAGCCCGACCGCGCGGACGCCGCCGTCCCGTGGCGCCGCTGCCGTGAGCTCCTCGACCGTGGCCAGGATCGCGGTCAGGATCTCCTCGGGCCCGCGGTCGCGGGCCGGCGTGGGCCGGCGAAGCCGGGACCTGACCGTGCTGTCGCGGTCGACCACCGCCCCCTTGATCGTCGTTCCACCGACGTCGAGGGCCGCGACGTAGCCGGTCGGGGACAGGGCGACCGCCTAGCCTGGTCGGGAGGGGAGGATCACCGATCGGCTGAGGTTGCGGGGCCGGTCCGGGTCGAGCCCCTTGGCCGTGGCCAGGGCGACGGCCAGCCGCTGCACCTTCACGAGCTCGGTCATCGGGTCGCCCGTCGGGGTCAGCACGAGCGCCCGCGTCGCCGCGACCTCCTCCGGGAGGGTCGCCGGGGGAGGGGCGAGGAACCACACCGCGCTCCGGGCGTCGGTGATGCTGATCGGGCCGTGCCGGTACTCCATGGCCGGATAGGCCTCGGCCCAGGCCGAGCAGGCCTCTCGCAGCTTGAGCGCCGCCTCGTTCGCGAGCCCAACGGTCCAGCCGGTGCCCAGGAAGGTGAACTGGGTCCGCTCGAGCAGGCCGGGAGGCAGCTCGGCCACCACCGCTTCGCCGGCCTGGGTGATGACGGGCCCGAGGTCGTGACCCAGGGCCGCCCGGAGCAGGGCGAGGGTGGTGGTGGCGAACCGGGTCTGCACCACCGACCGCTCGTCGGCGAAGTCGAGCACGATCGTCTGGTCGGCGGCGCCGACGACGGCGGACCCGGGGTCGCCGGTGACCACCAGCGTCGGCTGCCGTCCCCGCATCGCATCGAGCAGGGTGAGGACCTCGGTCGTGGTCCCCGATCGGGTGATGGCGAGGAGCCGGTCGTAGCGGCGGCCACGAGGGAACTCGGAGGCGGCGAAGGCGTCGGTCTCGCCCTGGCCCGCGGACTCCCGGAGCGACGCGTAGGCCTGGGCCATGAACCAGGACGTCCCGCAGCCCACCACCGCGACCCGCTCACCTTCCCGGGGAAGCAGGCCCTTGGACTCCGCGGCCACCTCGACGGCACGCCTCCAGCAGTCCGGTTGCGAGCTGAGCTCGGCATGGATGAACGGCTCCGGATCCATGGCTACTTGAGGGTGCCGCTGGTCAGGCCGGCCTGGACCTGCCGGTAGAACAGCAGGTAGACGACCACGACGGGAACCATCGCGATGGTCAGGGCGGCGAACAGGGCGCCCCAGTCGCCCTCGTAGCGCTGGCTGGCCAGCAGGGTGGCGATGCCCTGGGCGAGCACCGGCTTCTCGGGGGACAGGAACTGCGGGAGGACGAACTGGTTGAACTGGCCGATCACGTTGAAGATGCCGATGCTCAGCAGGCCGGGCTTGGCCATCGGCAGCATCACCCGGAAGAAGACGCCGGCGTGCGAGCAGCCGTCCATGAACGCGGCCTCGGCGACGGAGGTCGGCAGCGTCTTGAAGAAGGCGTGCATGAAGAACACGGTGAAGGGCAGCGAGTAGGCCACGTAGACCAGGATCAGGCCCTGGTAGGTGGAGAGCATGCCCAGGTTCTGGACGACGAAGAACAACGGCACGATGGCCAGGAACACCGGGAACATCATCCCGGCGGCGAACAGGTAGAAGACGAACCGGTTGCCGGGGAACCGGTACCGGGCCAGCACATAGGCCGCCATCGAGCCGAGCAGCATGGTCAGCACCACCCCCCCGGTGACGACGATGACGCTGTTCAGCAGGTACTGGCCGACGCCCTTGTCCCAGGCGCTGGCGAAGTTCGACCACTGGAAGGACTCGGGCAGCGACCACGGCGAGCCGAAGATCTCACCGGATGTCTTCACCGAGGCGAGCAGCGCCCAGGCGAAGGGCACCAGCACCATCACCGACCAGCCGATCAGGACGACGTGGGAGAGGACGTTGACCCCGGCGTCGCCCGCGCGGCCGGCCCGGCGGCCGTCGCCGGCCTGCCGGGGGGGTGTGGCGGTCGGGGTGCCCGCGTCATCGGTGCGTGTGGTGACGGCCATGGCGGGCCTCTCAGTACTCGATCCGCTGGCGCCGGGTGGCGCGCAGCATGATGGCCGCGATGATGAGGGTGAAGAAGAACAGGACGACACCCATCGCCGACGCGTAGCCGGCGCGGCCGAACTGGAACCCGTTCTGGGCGATCTGAAGCGAGATCACCTGGGTGGCGTTGGCCGGTCCGCCCGGCCCGGGGGTCATCACCGCGACCAGGGCGTAGACGTCGAGGGCGAGGATCGCCAGATACACCCAGGAGGTCTGGATCGTGTCCCACAGCAGCGGGACCGTGACCCGGAAGAAGGTGGCCACCCGCCCGGCCCCGTCGATCACCGCCGCCTCGTAGATGTCCCTGGGGATCGAGGACATGGCGGCGTTGAACAGCACCAGGTAGAACCCGACGCTTCCCCAGACCAGGACCCAGAGCACGCAGTACAGGGCCAGGTTGGGGTCGGCCAGCCAGCCAGAGCCCCCGAACCCGACACGCCGTGCCGCGCTGTTGACCAGGCCCGTCGGCGTCGGGTCGAGCATGACGGCCCAGATCACCGCGATCACCGGGACCGACAGCACCTGCGGTATGAAGAAGGCCAGCTTGTAGAACCCGGACCCGCGCACGCCCCTGACGCCGACGCCGGATCCCGCCCCGCCCACGTTCAGCAGGAAGGCGTAGAACAGGGCCAGCAGGATCACCGTCAGCGGCATGCCCACCAGCAGCACCAGGTTGTTCCGCACCGCGCGCAGGAACAGCGAGTCCTGCGTCAGCGTCTGGAAGTTCTGCAGCCCGATGAAGTCGAACTGTGGCGAGACGCCGGTCCAGTTCGTCAGCGAGTAGTAGAACGCCTGGACGAACGGCGAGATCACGAAGATCGCGTACAACGCCAGGGGCAGGACCAGGAAGCCCACGATGAACCGGTACTGACCGTGTCGCATCGCACTCCTTCTCCGCGTCGGCGGCGGACCTCGCCGGCTAGCTGCGCGTGCGCTTCTTGGTCTGCGGGTCCTTGGCGGTCTCGTCGGCCGCCTTCTGACAGGCGGCGCAGAACTCGTCGGCGGTGACGCGGCCGGCCGCCAGCTCACCGAAGGCCGTCTCGATCTTGGGCCGCATCGGCGAGTACCAGACGAAGAAGTAGTAGTTCCAGTTGTTGTCGCCGCCGGCCTTGACGAGCTCGCTGGCGGACGCCGCGGCCGGGGTGAGGTCGAGGCCCTCACCGGCGCCGCTGACGACGGTCGGGGCGGCGGTGAGCTCGGTGAACTTCGACGCCCCCTCCTTCGACAGCATGATGCGGAGGTACTCCTGGCCGCCGGGGACGTTCTTGGCCTTGGCGGGCACGATGAACGCCTCGGCCGCGCTGACCCGGGTGGACTGGAACGGCAGCTTGGAACCGTCCATCAGGGGGGTCGGCGCGACCGTGGTGGCGAAGTCCTCGGGCGCGACCTTCTTCTGCTCGTTCTCCAGCCACGAGCCGGAGGGGATGAAGGCCGCCTTGCCCTCGTTCCAGCGGGTCTGCGACTGGATGTGGTCCAGGCCCTCGGTGCCCTCGAGCATGTAGCCCTTGGACTTGATCTCCAGCAGCGCCTCAGCGGCCATCTTGACCGACGGGTGCTTCCAGGCGTTCGGCTCCAGGCTGTCGATCGCCTTGACCACCTCCACGCCGCCGTGCTTGACGGCCATGTCCATGGTCACCTGCTGGATGTAGTACGGGTACTTGCCCTGGTGGGCCATGGGCGCGATCCCGTCGCCCTTGATCTCCTCACACAGGGCGAGGAAGTCGTCCCAGGTCTCGGCCGGCTGCCAGCCCTTCTTGTCGAACAGCGTCTTGTCGTACCAGAGGCCGTAGACCTCAAGGGCGTAGTTCAGGACCAGGATCTTGCCGCCGTAGTCGCCGGCCTCGATCGCCACCGGGTTCAGGGTGTCCCTGATCTTGCCGCCGTCGATCGACTCGGCGTCGAACAGCGGGGTCAGGTCGGCCAGCTGGCCGGTGTCGGCGAGCGTGGCCAGCGGCAGCTGCTCGGCGCCCGAGTTGTCGATCACGTCCGGGGGGTTGCCGCTGTTGAAGCGGGGCTGGAGCTGCTGGCGGATGTCGGTGATGC
>OCZS010000281.1_pt1 | contig 16727 bp, 13 predicted proteins | sample 1539071 | NCBI WGS metagenome assembly OCZS01 (sample SAMEA3113584, study PRJEB22503) | soil metagenome
CTCGAACGCCTGGCGCACGGCCTCCGGAACTACTGCGAAGGCGGGGTTGCGGGTGATCGCACTCTCGGGCATGACGGGCTCCCGGCAGGCGCGGACCACCAGCCCGGTGGCGGTCGCGGCCTGCACATAGTCGCTCACCGGGTGGACGACGCTGCGCACGTAGTGCAGCTCGAACGTTTCGCTGCCGGTGGGAAAGAGCGCGACGCTGCCGAACGTCAGGGCCGCCGGATGGATGTCCGACAGCACCACCGATCCGCCCGGTCGCACGACCCGGGCGAACTCCGCCAACACCGGTGCGATGCGCTCGACGTGGGTGAGGGCGAGCGAGCACACCACCACGTCGACCTCGTCGTCGTCGACCGGGAGGGCCGCCAGGTCGCCCACGCGGAAGTCGCAATCGGGCACCTTGGCCTCGGCGATCGTCAGCATCGACCGGTTGGCGTCGACGCCGGTCACCTCGAAGCCGCGGGCCCGCAGGTGGGCGCTGTGGCGGCCCGTGCCGCAGGCGGCGTCGAGTGCGATGCCGGCAGGCAGGTCGGCGAGTATGGCGTGCACCGCGGCCTCGTCCACCTCGGTCGCCGGGTTGGGCCCGTCGTAGCGGGGCGCCCAGGCGTCGTAGCCGTCGTCGACGCCGTACTCGACCACGGGAACCACGAGGTCGTTGGGGAACCGGTCCAGGCCTTCTATGACCCGGCCGATGTCGTCGAGCCGGGACCGCACGGCCGACGGTTCGGTGATGCAATGGCGCATCGTCGCCAACCCGGCCACCGCCGTGAAGTACTGCGCCGCCACCATCTCGTCCCGTCGCTGTGGCACGCCCGGCAGCGTAGGAGTCTGATGGTGGGCGACGCCCGCCGGTTCGGTGAGCGCTCTGCGGCCACCGCGACGCAGGAGGTCAGCGCGTGAACGTCGGCGGACTTCGCTTCGGGCGCCTCACCGACGCCGAGCGCGACCGGCTCCTCAGCCGGGCACGTCGAGCGTCGGTCACCTACGACCACGAGGGTTCGACGCTCGACCCCGATCGGTGGACGGCGCCCGGGGTCCACGGCCACCACGTCGACGTGGGCACCGGCCGCGCCGCCTTCGACGCTGCCGCCACGGCGCTGCGGACGTGGGTGCCCCACCGCGGCATCGGTGCCGACGTGCTGCCGTCGGGGCAACCCGTCGAGCTCGGCGCCACCGTGCTCGTGATCCTGCGGTGGGGCCCGCTGTTCGTGGTGGCGCCCGACCGGATCGTGGCGGTGGTGGACGAGCCGCGGCGGTTCGCCTTCGCCTACGGAACCCTGCCCGGCCATCCGGAGCGGGGCGAGGAGAGCTACACCGCCGAGCTGCTCGACGACGGCACGGTCCGAGTCACCATCCGGGTGCAGGCCGGCCCCGCGACGCTGCCTGCCCGGGCCCTCGCGCCCGTGGTCCGGCGGCTCCAGGCCGCGGCCCTGAGTGGCTATCTCCGCGCCGCCGCCGACTACGTCACCGGTTGACCCGGCGACCGGAGCCGATCGGGAGCCGGCTGGCGTGCCGGTGACCGCGGCCGCCGCCTGCTCGTAGTGTCCTCTGCGACGGTCGAGCGAGAGGGGAGACCGTGGGAGACGCCATCCGCGTCGACGACGACGGCGCCGTGCGGCGGCTGGTGCTGTGCCGCCCCGAGGCGTACAACACGATCACCCCGCAGCTGCGCGACGAGCTCGAGGACGCTCTCGACCGCGCCGACCGCGACCCGGACGTGAGGGTCGTGCTGCTCAGCGCGGAGGGCCCGGCGTTCTGCGCCGGGTTCGGGCTCGACTGGTCGACGCTGGCGCAGGCGACCGGCGAGGGCGGCGAGCGGGTGTGGGACACCGTCGCCGACGTGCAGATGATCGGCCGGTTCGGGAAGACGTTCGCCAAGCTGCACGAGATCTCGAAGCCGACCGTCGCCGCCGTGCAGGGATGGTGTGTCGCCGGAGGCACCGACATGGTGCTCAACGCCGACCTCATCGTCGCCGGTGAAGCGGCACGGTTCGGTTATCCGCCCGCCCGCGTGTGGGGCGTGCCCGAGGCGCCGTGGGTCTGGGTGGCTCGCCTCGGGCTGGAGCGGGCGAAGCGCTACCTGTTCACCGGCGACGAGCTCACGGCCGCCGACGCCGCCGCAGCCGGGATGATCCTCGAGGTGGTTCCCGACGACCAGCTCGCCGAGCGTGCGGGCGCGCTGGCGAAGCGGATCGCCCGCCTGCCGCTCAACCAGCTGCAGATGATGAAGTGGATGCTCAACGACGTGGCCCGCCACCAGTACCAGCCCGACACCAGCCGACTGCTCGGGTTCGTGTTCGACGGCGTCGCCCGCCACACGCAGGAGGGCCTCGACTTCGTCGCGCGGGCCCAGGAGGTCGGCTGGCGCGAGGCTGTCCGCGAGCGCGACCGTCCCTTCGGCGACTACGGCGAACGCGACCGCGGCGCCGACTGACGATCACGCAGTCCGACGACGAGGGAGCCGACGTGAACGCGACCACCACGACCGGGCAGGCGGACAAGGCCGAGAGGTTCCTCGCACTTCACCAGGGCGAGTCGCCGCTACTGATGCCCAACCCGTGGGACCCCGGGTCGGCGAGGCTGCTCGCCTCGCTCGGCTTCGAGGCGCTGGCCACCACCAGCAGCGGGTTCGCTGCGACGCTGGGCCGGCTCGACGGTTCGGTGACCCGAGACGAGGCGATCGGTCACGCGGTGGCGATCGTCGGGGCCACCGACGTGCCCGTGTCGGCCGACCTGGAGAACTGCTTCGCCGACGATCCGGCCGGCGTTGCCGACACCATCGGGCTGGCGATCGGGGCGGGGCTGGCCGGCTGCTCGGTGGAGGACTTCACGGGCGACCGCGAGGCCCCGATCTACGACCCGGCGCTGGCGGCCGAGCGGGTGGCGGCGGCGGCCGTAGCCGCCCACGCCGGCCCCGTCCACCTCGTGATCACCGGCCGCGCCGAGAACTACCTGCACGGCCGGCCCGACCTGGCCGACACGATCGCGCGGCTCCAGTCGTTCCAAGAGGCCGGCGCCGACGTGTTGTTCGCGCCCGGTGTGGTGGATCTCGACGACGTGCGGAGGCTCGTGAGCTCGGTCGATCGGCCGCTCAATGTCATCGCCCGGCCCGGTGGCCCCAGCGTCGCCGAGCTCGCCGACGCCGGGGTGCGGCGGGTGTCGGTGGGCGGGGCCTTCGCCTTCGCCGCGCTCGGGGCCGTGGTCGAGGCCGCCACCGAGCTCCGGGAACAGGGCACCTATGGCTACTGGGCCCGAGCGGGTGTGGGGCTCGAGGCCGCGCGGGCGGCCTTCGGCGGTCCGCCTCGGCCGTAGGCGGGCGGCGGCAGCTGTTCCGGCTGTTCCGGCTGTTCTGGCAGTTAGGGTGCCGCGATGGACGAGGTCGTCAACGCCCTGGCAGAGCAGCACGCCGAGCTGTCGGCGTTGGTGGCACCGCTCGGCGACGCCGACTGGGAGCGTCCCTCGCGCTGTGAGGGTTGGACCGTCGCCGACGTCGTGCTCCACCTCGCCCAGACCGACGAGATGGCCCTCGCCAGCGCGGACGGACGCTTCGGTGAGGCCGTCGAACGCCTCGCCGGAGGCCTCGGGCCCGCCAACGACGTCGACGGCGCCGTCGCGCTGATGGTCGCGAGCGAGCGAGGTCAGTCCGGGCCCATGGTGCGGGAGCGCTGGAAGGCCGGGGCCGACGAGCTCCGCCGCGCGCTGCGCGCCAGCGATCCCCACCGCCGGGTCCAGTGGCTTGCCGGCGAGATGTCCGTCCGGACGCTGGCCACCACCCGGCTGGCCGAGACGTGGATCCACACCGGCGACGTCGCCGCTGGACTGGGCGCCACGGTGATGCCGACCGACCGGCTGCGCCACATCGCCCGCCTGGCGTGGCGAACCCTGCCTTACGCCTTCGCCCGCGCCGGGCGAGAGCTGCGGGGCCCGGTCGCGTTCGAGCTGCACGGCCCCGCGGGTGACAGCTGGGACTTCGCACCCGACGGCGAGGTGGCCACGACGATCCGGGGCGATGCGCTCGAGCTGTGCCTGGTCGCGGCCCGGCGGCTCGAGCCGGACGACACCGGGTTGCGGGGGGACGGGCCCGACGTCGGGGCCGTGCTCGAGCTGGTGCGCACCTACGCGTGACCCGGCCGACCGTCCTGGCGGGCTCAACCCTCGGTCAACAGGCGGCGCTGGTGATGGGGTAGGGGTTGACCGCCCCGCCGCCGCCAGGGTGGTACTCGAAGTGCAGATGCGGCGTGCCGGCGGCGTTGCCCGAGTCGCCGACGTAGCCGATCACCGTGCCGGCGGCCACCCACCCGACGCCCTGGTTGGCGTAGCCGGACAGGTGGGTGCCGTAGAACATGTCGCCGTTGTCGCCGTACACGTACCAGCTCAGGCCGCCCAGGCTGCTGCCACGGTGCTCGACGCGGCCGCTGACGGGTGCCACCGTGGGCGTACCCATCGCCGCCAGCATGTCGACGCCCTGATGCGTGCGCCCGTCCGACCGGGCCGCGCCCCACGTGTCGGTGAACGTCACCGGGCCTGCCACGGGGCAGACGATGCCGCCGCCGGACGAGACCACAGGCGGTGCGCTCGTGCCGCCGGCGCTCGTCTGCTGGGCTTCCGCCTCGGCGGCGAGGCGTTCGCGCTCGCGCGCCTCGGCCAGAGCCTGGAGCGCGGCGGCGTACTCCCTGGCCTCCTCGAGCTCGGCGAGCTCCGCGGCCACGGTGTCGCGGCGCTCGGCGATCTGCGCGGCAAGCGCGGGGTCGCTCAGTGCCAGCCGCAGCGCCTCGGCCGCCTGGGCGTCGAGGCCGGCCGTCATCGCCAGCATGAACTGGCTCTGCTGGCCCAGGGCGTCCTCGAGGTCGTTCAGGGCCGCCTCGGCGTCGGCGCGGGCCGCCTCGGCGTCTTCGCCGGCGGCCTTCTGCGCGGCCTGCGTCTCCTTGTACTCCTCGCGCGCCGCCGCCAGCTCGGCGAGCACCTCGGCGTTGGCGTCGGCCTGCAGGTCGAGCACTGCGGCCTTGACGTTGGCGTCACCGGCGGTGGCGCTGGCGAGGGTCGCGATGGCGTCCTCTGCGGGAGGGTTGACGAACGCGTCCACCACGGCTTCGTCGCTCAGCGCCGTCAGTTCCTCGATGTGCAGTTCTGTCTGGCTGACGGCCGTGTCGGCGTCGGCCAGCGCATCGATGGCGTCGTCGAGGGCGGCCTGAGCCGTCTCGAACTTCTCGACCTGGCTGGCGATCTCGGCCCTGACCTCGTCGATGGCGCCGGTGAGCGCCTCGGGGTCGTCGGCGACGAGCACGTCGTCGCTCATGACCGGGGCTGTCGTCGGGGGACCGTCGCCGTTGGGGGATTCCTCCTGCGCCGGCCCGCTGGGCGAGGTGGGCGATGCCGCGGCCGCACCGGGAGGGGCCACGACGGTGATCGCTGCCGCGACGGCCGTCGCGGCAGCGGCCCAGCGGAGGGCGGGGTGTGTGCGGATAGCCGGCATCCCCTCTTGTCGGTCGGGCAACGAGCGAGCTCCCCAGCGGCGCCTGCCAGAGGACGGTTGCGTAACCGTAACAAATTGACCCCAAAAATGTCATGGATTCCGACCATGGCCCGTCGCCGGGGCCGGTCGCCGGGGGCCGAGGTGGTGGACGCCGTGGTTAGCTTGAACCGGGCGTCATCCGAGGGGGTCGGCGTGGGAGAGAACGACGTGCAGGCGGTAGGGGCAAGTGGGCGAGACGGTACGGCGCCGTTCGAGCTCGGCGGCATAAACCACTTGGCGCTCGTGTGCCGCGACATGGGCCGCACGGTCGACTTCTACACCAATGTCCTGGGCATGGCCCTGGTCAAGACCATTGAGCTGCCGGCGGGGATGGGCCAGCACTTCTTCTTCGACTGCGGCGGCGGCGACTGCCTGGCGTTCTTCTGGTTCCCCGAAGCGCCGGAGCCGGTGCCTGGCGTGTCGGGGCCTCGGGGGCGCCCCGACCGGGCCGAGCTGACCAGCGCGATCGGATCGATGAACCATGTGGCGTTCACCGTTCCGGCGGAGAAGATCGAGGGGTATCGCGACCGGCTCGAGGCGGCCGGCGTCGCCTGCACCGAGGTGGCCAACCACGACGACAGCGAGTGGGGCCTGAGCAAGCGGATGCACCCGGGCGTGTTCGTGCGGTCGATCTACTTCCAGGACCCGGACGGCATCCTCCTCGAGTTCGCCGCCTGGACCCGTGCGCTCACGCCCGGCGACGTCCGCCACGAACCGGCGCGGGCCGCAGACCCTGCGGAGGCATGGAGAGGCGGCCGATCAGCTTCGACTGCGTCGCGCTCTAATCACCCAGACCGGGAGCAACGGATCACTCGACGGCGATCTTCTCGATGAGGTGGGGCCGGATGCCCTCGCCGGCCGGGACCAGCCAGGCGGCCTCCGGGTCGTCGTTGTCGGGATCCGGGCGCCAGTGGTGGACCGCTCGCTCGATGGCGATGGCGTGGACGGTGAGCCGGCCCTCGGCGTCGAGGTGCAGGCGCAGGAAGTTCTTGTTGCCGGTGATGCGGGCCGAGGCGAAGGTCTCGTTGCCGTGGGCGCGCAGGCCGGGCAGGGCGTTGGACGCGGCCAGGTAGGCGCCGACCACCAGCGAGCCGGCCACGCCGCCGACGGCACCGGCGACCAGGCTGGCGGTGGTGGTGAACAGGCGGTCGCCCGCCCAGCTCGACGCCAGGCTGACGGCGACCAGCGAGACGGCCACGATGGTGAGCACCTGGGCCAGCGTGTGCACCGCGGCCATCACGGTCTTGGCGACGTAGCGAGGCCAGCCGCGCGAGACCCACGGCGGCGTGCGGGCAAACATCCACAGCCCTGCGCCCATGACCGCCACCGTCACCGCCGACACCGGGTTGCGGAACAGGCCGCTGAACAGGTCGTCCCAGCCCCAGCGCCGACCGGCCGACGAGAAGGTCTCGTCGGTACCGCCCAGGCTGCGGAGGCCGAACTGGTTGGCCCAGAGCAGCGCGACGTTGAGCACCGCCGGCACGACCATGAAGCTCGGGTTGCGCCAGGGCAGCTCGAGGGCCCGCAGCGCCTGCCAGCGCGAGGCGCGGCGGGCGGGGTAGGCGGCCTCCATGTGGTAGGTCACCCGGTCGCCGGGATCGTCGGGATCGACCACGATCTCGACCTTTCGACGCAGGTCGTGGGTGGGGTGGAGGAAGGCCCCGCCGCCGCCCGAGGTGATCTTGTGGGTCGCGCCGCCGCCCTCCACGTCGTCGGACCCGTCGCCGGTCCCCTCGCGATCGCCGGTCGATCCCTGGTGCGTGTAGCGGGTGTAGTGGTGGAGGTCGCCCGCCAGCGTGAGCTTGAGGTCGATGCCGCGGGGCCGCAGGAGCGTGCGCTCGATGAAGGCGAGGTTGCGGTAGGCCTCCGGGTCGCGCTCGAGCTCGGTCCACGTGGGCACCGGGGTGGCGAGGATGAGCTTGTCGCCGGGCGACGTCTCCTCGAGCACCTCGGCGAAGAACTCGAGTTGCGGTTCGTCGACGTACATGTCGAGTTGGATGTCGATGCCCCACAGCCACCACCGGTGCGGCAGCTTCACGGCGAAGTAGCTGCGGTTCTGCCTGGTGGTCCACCCCCCGACCCACCGCCGCTGGGTGAACAGGCGCAGGAATCCGGTCAGGCCGTCGTACCAGTCGTGGTTGCCGGGGATTGCGTACATGCTGGGGTGGTCGCCGAGTGTCCAGGGCAGCGCGGCACGGAACGGTCCCTCGAGGCGGTTCTCGTAGTCGTGGGCGCTGGCGCTCGGGTACACCTCGTCGCCGCCGAGCACGAGGATGTTGCCGCGAGGCAGCGTCTCGGTCTCGCCGTCGTCGTCGACGGTGAGCGACCGGCGCCCGAGCTGCGACGCTACCGTCATCGTGGCGGGGAAGCCGTCGCCGGTGTCGGCCGTGTAATCGATCCACAGCTCGTCGCGGCCGGCGTAGCTGCGGTCGATGACGGTCGGCTTGCGCGCCTGCAGCTCGCGCTTGTCGAGGAACGAGCCGAACACCGAGGTGAGCCCCACGTGCAGGCCGGAACCGGTGAGCACGCCCGGGCTGTACCAGCGGACCGCGTCCTGAGGGGTGAACCGCAGATCGGCCGGCTCGATCGTCGTCGGCCGCGGCGGCGGTGTGTCGTCGGTGTCGCGGGCCGGACGCCAGCGCGGCCGAGTGTCCGTCGGATCCATGTGCGTCTCCCCATCGAAGCTGCCGCCGCATCATCGCAGCGCCGACGCTCCCGTCGGCGCAGACCGCGACGTCCCGGCCCGTAGCCCGCGTCAGCCGACCAGGTGGCGAACCGACCTGGCGATCTCGAGGTCTTCCCGTGCCGCGACGACCAGCACCCGCACCCGCGACCCGGCCGCGGTCACGTCCGCGTCGGGTCGCGCCGACGCGTTGCCGCCCGCGTCGAGCGTGGCGCCCAGGAACGACAGGCCCTCGACGGCGGACGCCCGCACGGCCGGAGCGTTCTCGCCGACGCCGCCGGTGAACGCCAGCGCGTCGAGCCCGCCCAGGCTGGCCGCCATCGCCGCGATGCCGGCGCGCAGCCGGTGAATGTAGACGTCGAACGCCAGCCGCGCCCCCGGCTCCCCGGTCTCGGCCCCCTCGATCACGGCCGCCATGTCGGACGTGCCTGCCAGCGCCGCCAGGCCCGATCGGTGCTCGAGCGCATCGGCGACGGCTTCGGGGTCGAGCTGCTGGTGGGTGACCAGCCAGAGCACCGCCCCCGGGTCGACCGTGCCCGACCGGGTGGCCATGACCAGCCCCTCCAGCGGCGTGAACCCCATGGTCGTGTCGATCGAGCGGCCGTCCCGCACCGCGGCGAGGGACGCTCCGGCGCCCAGGTGGCACGTGACGACCCTCGCTGACTGCCCACCCGCCGCCGCGCACATCTCGGCCGCCCGGCGGGCGGCGTGGGCGTGCGAGAGGCCGTGGAAGCCGTAGCGGCGCAGCCGGAAACGGTCGCGCCACTCCGGCGGCACGGCGTACGTCACCGCCGCGGGCGGCAGGGTGGCGTGGAAGGCCGTGTCGAAGCAGGCGACCGCCGGGACCCACGCCGCCACGCCGCTCACGGCATCGAGCGCGGCCAGCGACTTCGGCTGGTGCAGCGGTGCCAGGTCGGTGAGCGACGCCAGCGCGGCGCGGACGTCGTCGTCGACGACGACCGGCTCCCGGAAGCGCTCGCCGCCGTGGACTATCCGGTGGCCGACGGCGTCGACCGCGCCGAGCCGCTCGAGTGCGGCCCGGAGGTCGTCGGGATCGAGCGAGCCGACGGCGGGGAGGTCCTCCGTGCCGAGCACCGTGTCGCCGTCGAGCACTCGGAGCTTCAGGCTCGACGAGCCGGCGTTGACGACCAGGATGCGCACGCAGGGCTTCGCCGGCTCGGTGGGGCGGTCAGCCCGCGTCCGACGGCCAGGTCCAGTCTCGGACCTCCGGGAGATCGTCGCCCACGGCACGGGTGAAGGCGCGCGCCTCGGCGCGCTTGGCCACCATCTCCTCCCGGATGGCGGCGGCCGTGGGGCCCAGGCTCGGCACCCGGTCGATCACGTCCATGACCAGGTGGTAGCGGTCGAGGTCGTTGAGCATGACCATGTCGAACGGCGTGGTCGTGGTGCCCTCCTCCTTGTAGCCCCGCACGTGCATGTTGCGGTGGTTGGTGCGGCGATAGGTGAGCTCGTGGATCAGCCGGGGATAGCCGTGGTAGGCGAAGACGATCGGCTTGTCGACGGTGAACAGGGCGTCGAACTCCTCCGACGGCAGGCCATGGGGGTGTTCCGCTTCGTCCTGCAGCCGCATCAGGTCGACCACGTTGACCACGCGCACCGCGAGGTCGGGCACGTTGCGGCGCAACAGGTCGGCCGCGGCCAGGGTCTCGAGGGTGGGCACGTCGCCGCAGCAGCCGAGCACCACGTCGGGTTCGGCGCCGCCCTGCGACGCCCAGTCCCACGCGCCGATGCCGGCGGTGCAATGGGCGATGGCGTCGTCGATCGGCAGCCAGTTGGGCATGTCGTTCTTGCCCGCGACCACCACGTTCACGTAGTCGACGCTGCGCAGGCAGTGGTCCATCACCGACAGCAGGCAGTTCGCGTCGGGCGGCAGGTACACGCGCACGACCTCGGCCTTCTTGTTCACCACGTGGTCGATGAACCCGGGATCCTGATGCGAGAAGCCGTTGTGGTCCTGGCGCCAAACGTGGCTCGACAGCAGGTAGTTGAACGACGACAACGGCGCCCGCCAGTCGAGCTGCCGGGTCACCTTGAGCCACTTGGCGTGCTGGTTGACCATCGAGTCGACGATGTGGACGAACGCCTCGTAGCAGTTGAACAGCCCGTGCCTGCCCGTGAGCAGGTAGCCCTCGAGCCAGCCCTGGCACAGGTGCTCCGAGAGCACCTCCATGACCCGGCCGTCGGCCGCCAGGTGATCGTCGCCCGGCACGGTCTCGGCCACCCACGTGCGGTCGGTGACCTCGAACACGGCGGACAGGCGGTTCGACGCGGTCTCGTCGGGTCCCATGATGCGGAACGTGTGGGGGTTGCGCCGAACCACGTCGCGCAGCCAGGTGCCGAGCACGCGGGTCGGCTCCGTGCGGGTGGCGTCCGGCGCCGGCACGGCGACTGCGTGGTCGCGGAAGTCGGGCAGGTCCAGGTCGCTGCGCAGCCGTCCGCCGTTGGCATGGGGGCTGGCGCCCATGCGGCGGTCGCCGGGCGGCGCCAAGCCGGCGATCTCCGCGCCCAGGCGGCCGTCGACGAACAGCTCCTCGGGCCGGTAGCTGCGCATCCAGGCGTCGAGCTGGCGCAGGTGCTCGGGCTCGTGGGCCAGGTTGGCGAGCGGTACCTGGTGCGAGCGGTACGTGCCCTCGACCGGCAGCCCGTCGACCACCGCGGGCCCGGTCCAGCCCTTCGGTGTGCGTAGCACGATCATCGGCCAGCGGGGACGCTGGCGGGCGTCGTCGTCGCCGCCGGACGCGCCGCCGTCGGTCGACCGACGCCATGCGCGCTGGATCGCGGCGATCTCGTCGAGCGCGACGTCGAGCGTGTCGGCCAGCAGCCGGTGCACCCGCTCGGGGTCGTCGCCCTCCACCACGTGCACCCGGTGGCCGTAGCCCTCGAACAACCTGGTCAGCTCGTCGTCCGGGATGCGGGCCAGCACCGTCGGGTTTGCGATCTTGTAGCCGTTGAGGTGGAGCACCGGCAGCACCGCGCCGTCAACGCCGGGGTCGAGGAACTTGTTGGAGTGCCAGCTCGCCGCCAGCGCCCCCGTCTCGGCCTCGCCGTCGCCGACGACGCACACCGCGACCAGGCCGGGGTTGTCGAAGGCGGCACCGTAGGCGTGGGCCAGCGCGTAGCCGAGCTCGCCGCCCTCGTTGATCGACCCCGGGGTCTCGGGTGCGGCGTGGCTCGGGATGCCGCCCGGGAACGAGAACTGGCGGAACAGCGCCTGCATGCCGGCCTCGTCTTGAGTGACGCCGGGGAACAGCTCGGTGTAGCTGCCCTCGAGGTAGGTGTTGGCGACCATGGCCGGCCCGCCGTGGCCGGGCCCGCACACGAAGATCACGTCGAGCTCGCGGGCGCGGATGACCCGGTTGAGGTGGGCGTAGAGCAGGTTGAGGCCGGGCGTCGTGCCCCAATGGCCCAGGAGGCGGGGTTTGACGTGCTCGATGCGGAGCGGCTCGCGCAGCAGCGGGTTGTCGAGCAGGTAGATCTGGCCGACCGACAGGTAGTTGGCCGCCCGCCACCAGGCATCGATCAGCGCGAGATCGTCGTCGCTAGCGGGAGCGGAGGCGGACACCGTCGACGGAGCGTAGGCCGCTACGTCGCGGTCCGAGGAGTTGCTGGGGGCCATGGCCCCACGGTTCCCGCGTGGTGGTCGGGGGTAACCGGCATCTGCGCTCGATGTGTCTCGGCGCGGCGTGGCGCCGGTGACGTGGGCGAATGGCTCGTACGCACTCGGTGGGCTGCCGGGGAGGGAGTCGGCGTCACGGCTCAAGCGGACGGCCACCACGGCGACCGGCCAGGGGGCGCACCGTGTCGACCGGCGGGAGCATGCACCCCCGGCTGGGCGCCGGGCGCTGCCGCGCGCCAGCATGCGGCATGACGACGACCATGGCGGCCTACCGTCTCGTGCGGTGGGGCGAGCCCCCCGAGCTCACCGAGGCGCCGGTGCCCGAGGTCGGGCCGGGCGAGGTGCTGGTGCGCGTGGCCGGTAACGGGTTGTGCCATTCCGACATCGGCATGGCGCATATGCCGGCCCGGGTGGCCGAGTCGCTGGGCTGGCAGCTTCCGTTCACGCTCGGTCACGAGGTGGGTGGGCACGTCGCCGCCGTCGGCCCGGGTGTCGGCGGCGTCGCGGAGGGCGACGCGGTGGTGCTGGTGTCGCCGTCGTCGTGCGGCGTCTGCGCCTTCTGCGTGAGCGGCCAGGACAGCGCCTGCCCGCACGGCCTGGCCGGGCGGGGCTACGGCCGCGACGGCGGCCTCGCCGAGTACGTCGTCGCTCGGGCGCCGCGCGACGTCGTCAAGCTCGCCGAGCTCGACCCCGCGGCGGCTGGCCCGCTCACCGACGCAGGTGCCACGTCGTACCACGCGGTGCGGCGCGTGCTGCCCCGGCTGGTGCCCGGATCGACGGCGGTGGTCCTCGGCGCCGGCGGCCTGGGAGGGTTCGCCGTGCAGCTGCTGCGGGTGCTCAGCCCGGCGCAGGTCGTCGCCGTCGACACCAACCCGGCGCGGCTCGACGTGGCCCGCGACCTCGGGGTGCACGAGGCCTTGCCGGGCGTCGATGACGGCACCGGACCGGCGCTCCGCAGCCTGACGGACGGGGACGGCGCCGACGTCGTGCTCGACTTCGTGGGCAGCGACGCCACGATCGCCGCGGGCCTCACGTCGGTGCGCAGCTACGGCGCGTACGCGCTGGTGGGGGCGTCCGGGGGCAGCTTCCGGCGGCCGTGGTTCGGCGGGCTGCCCCGCGACGCCGACGTCTTCACGTTCCAGGGGTCGTCGATCGCCGACGTGCACCAGGTGGTCGCCCTCGCCGAGTCCGGGCTGATCCGCAGCGACGTCGACCCCTTCCCGTTGTCGCGCGTGGCCGACGCCTACGCCGCCCTCGAGGCCGGCGAGCTGCGGGGCCGAGCGGTCGTGACGCCCTGAATCCCGAACCGGCGTGGATCCGTCGCGAGCACCGCAACGGATCCACGCCGGTTCATGGACGGGGTGCGTTGTCAGCGGACAGCGACCGCACCAGCTCGACGATCTGGGGCGGGGCGGTCGCGGTCGAGCCGCTCGAGAACGGGGGCTCGGGCTGGTACTCGATGCCGAGCTGGATGGCCTTGGCCACGTCGTCGCCGGCGACCTGCGCCGCCAGCCACAGCGCCATGTCGATGCCGGCGGACACGCCCGCCGCCGTCACGATCTTGCCCTGCGGCACGAAGCGGCCCTCGGTCGGGCGGGCGCCGAGGCCGGCGAGCAGGTCGAGGGCGGTCCAGTGGGTGGTGGCCTCGAGCCCGTCGAGCAGCCCGGCGGCGCCGAGCAGCAGGGCGCCCGTGCACACCGAGGTCGTCCACTGGGTGGTGGCGTCGACCGCCCGGAGCCAGTCGTGCAGCGGGTTGGGCTCGAGCATGGCCCGGCTGCCCGGCCCGCCGGGCACCACCACGATGTCGCACGCGTCGACCTCGCTCAGCGCCCGGTCGGCGACCAACGCCAGCGCCCGCGTGTCCGTGCGCACCGGTCCTGGCTGTTCGGCGACGAAGGCGACCTCGGCCCCGGGCAGGCGGGACAGCACCTCGTAGGGCCCGACGGCGTCGAGGGCGGTGAACCGGTCGTAGATCGGGATGGCGATGAGCATGGTGTCCTCCTGTGTCCGGTCAGGGTGGGCGGGGTCAGGCCGGCACGGCGAACAATCGCCGGTACTGGCCGGGCGAGGTGCGCACGGTGCGCTGGAACGTGCGGTGCATGGTCTCGACCGTGCCGAACCCGCAGGCCCGGGCGATGTCATCGACCGTGCGGCGGGTGGTCTCGAGCAACCGGCGGGCGGCCTCGACGCGCACCTGCTGGACGTATGCCGCCGGCGTGGTCCCCACCTCGGCGCGGAACACCCGGGCGAAGGTCCGCAGGCTCATCGCCGCCCGGGCGGCGAGCGCAGGGACCGACAGGTCGGCCTCCAGGTGCTCGGTCACGAAGGCGAGCACATTGCGCAGTGGCTCGCGCTCGGCCCGCCGCACGGCGAGCTGGGCGCTGAACTGTGACTGCCCGCCCGGCCGCTGGGCGAACAGCACGAGTTGGCGGGCCACGGCCAGCGCCAGCTCGCCGCCGTGGTCGTGTTCGACGAGCGCGAGCGCGAGGTCCATCCCGGCGGTGACGCCGGCCGACGTCCACACGTCGCCGTCGCGCACGTAGATGCGGTCGGCGTCGACGTCGACGGTGGGGAAGCGCGCCGCGAGCGTGTCGCACACCGACCAGTGCGTGGTCGCCCGACGGCCGTCGAGCAGGCCGGCCTGGGCCAAGAGGAAGGCGCCGCTGCACACCGACGTCACCCGGCGGGCGGCAGCTGCCGCGAGGCCCAGCCAGTCGATCAGCGCGGCGTCGTCCATCGCGCCGCGCGTGCCCGTCCCGCCGGCGACGACGAGCGTGTCGATCGGATGTGGTGCCGAGCCCACAGCCGTCGTGGCGAACCCGAGACCGGACGAAGTGGAGATCGTCCCGCCGCTGGTCGACACGATCGCCGTCGCGTAGGCGGGATCGGCGCCATGGGCGTTGGCCGAGGCGAACACCTCCAGCGGGCCGACCACGTCGAGCCCCTGCACGTCGGGGAAGGCAACGAGCACGACGGCTCGGGGGCCGGTGGGGACGGCGGCTCCGGTGGCGGTGGGGACGGCAGCGGGCACGGTCCCATGGTCGGCGGGCGAGGCGCTGGCCGCAAGGCGCAATAGTTGACGATTTCGGCCACCGCGCCGTGCGCACGCTCCACCGTGGCGACCTCCGCCGTCACGGTTAGGGTCTCGTGGTTCCCCCTGATCCCTCTGAACTGAAGATGACCGGCCAGCGATCCCGCCCGCCCATCGCGTCGCGTCATTACCGCGACTTCCCCCTGCACCAGCTGGTCGACGCCAAGGGCGACCAGCGGGTGTCGGTGTGCATCCCCGCGCGCGACGAGGCGGCGACCCTGGGTGACCTGGTGGCCAAGCTGCGGCGGTTCCTGGTCGACCGGCTCTGCCTGGTGGACGAGGTGCTGGTGGTCGACGACCACTCGTCCGACGGCACCGGCAAGGCGGCCGCCGACGCCGGGGCGCGCGTGGTCAAGGCCGCCGACGTGCTGGCCGACATCGCCGGGAGCTCGGGCAAGGGCGAGGCGCTGTGGCGGTCGCTCCACGCCTCGACCGGCGACATCGTGCTGTGGTGCGACGCCGACATCACCGACTTCGGCACCCGCTTCGTGAGCGGCCTGCTCGGCCCCCTGCTCACCGACCCCGACGTGTGGTTCGTGAAGGGCTACTACGAGCGGCCGCGCACGGGACGGGTGGGCGGCGGCCGCACCACCGAGCTGATGGCCCGGCCGGTGCTGGCCACGCTCTTCCCCCACCTGTCCACGATCGTGCAGCCGCTGTCGGGCGAGTTCGGGGGCCGCCGATCGCTGCTCGAGCGCCTCCCGTTCGTGCGGGGCTACGGCGTGGACCTCGGGCTGCTCATCGACGTCGCCGAGGCGATGGGGACCGATGCCATCGTGCAGGTCGACCTCGGCACCCGCCGCCACCGCCACCACGATCTCGAGCAGCTCGGCCCCCAGGCGCTGACCGTGCTGCAGACCGCTCTCGATCGGGCGGGCGTGCGCTCGGCCAATCCGGCGACCCTGCTGCGACCGGGCCTGCCACCCCTCGTGCGGGCGTTCGCCGAGCTGCCGCCGATCGCGACGCTGGGTGACCGCGCGCCCGGGGCCGGGGCAGATGGCCCTCGGTAGCCTGGCCCCGTGACCGCCGTCCCTCCGTTGGTCGTGCGCGGCCGCACGGTCGACCTCGCCGAGCCGGCGCTGATGGGCATCGTCAACGCCACGCCCGACTCGTTCTCCGACGGGGGCCTCCACCCCACCACCGAGGCCCGGGTGAAGCTGGCGGTCGACCTGGTCGACCAGGGCGCGGCCATCGTCGACGTCGGCGGCCAGTCGGGCATCACCGGCGTCCCGGAGTTGCCGGTCGGCGACGAGATCGCCAGGGTCGTGCCGGTGGTCGCCGGCGTCCACGAGGCGGTCCCCGACACCGTCATCTCCGTGGACACGTACCGCCCTCCAGTGGTCGAGGCCGTGCTCGAGGCGGGAGCGGCGATCGTCAACGACGTGAGCGGCCTGTTGCACCCCGAGGTCGCCGACCTGTGCGCGGCCGCCGGCGCCGGGCTCGTGATCATGCACACCCGCGCCCTGCCGAAGCACAAGGTGCTCGATCCCGCGCTCTACTCCGACGTGACCTCGGACGTCGTCGGGTTCCTGGCCGAGCGGTTCGCCGTCGCCGCTGACCGGGGGGTGCCCTCGGAGTCGATCATCCTCGACCCCGGCCTGGACTTCGCCAAGACCCCGGCGCAGACGGTGGCCGTGCTGCGCGACCTCGACCGCGTGCGCTCCCTGGGCCGGCCCGTCCTGCTCGCCCTGTCCCGCAAGGACTTCCTTGGCGCCATCACCGGCCGGACTCCCCGGGCCCGGCTGGGCGGGACGCTGGCCGCGGTCGGTGCCCTGGCGGGGCCGGGGACCATCCTGCG
>OCZS010000282.1_pt1 | contig 16714 bp, 19 predicted proteins | sample 1539071 | NCBI WGS metagenome assembly OCZS01 (sample SAMEA3113584, study PRJEB22503) | soil metagenome
CCGAAGGGAGCGGTAGCGACCTGAGGGATCTCGGAACGGATGTACGCGTCCTGCGCCTCCCGAGCGTCGCGGTGGTGCTCAGCGGTGCGGTCGGCCATGCCGCCACCGCGCGCGGCGAGGTAGACCAGCGCAGCGACGAGCGGGAAGACGATGAGCAGGACCAACCACACGGCCTTCATGACACCGGAGACGGAGGAGTCACGGAACAGGTCGACGATGATCATGAACATCGCCATGAGGTAGGCGATGAAGGCGAACGAGATGACGATCAGCCAGACGGCTTCCCAGAAGGACATGGTCCTCAGCTTTCGGGGGTGGTGCGCCGCGCTGACGGCGGCGGGGCTCCCCCACCATATCGACGCGGTGGCCTCGACATCGCCCCTGATGGTGCCCGCAGCGGCATGTCCTGTCCTTCGCGTACATCCGGGGAGGCCTGATGAGCGTGCCACCGGGCGGAGGTGGGTAGTGCACCGGAAGCACGACCGACAGACCAACCACGCGACGAGAGGAATGCCGCCGTGACGACGAAGGTCGAGAAGTCCATCGAGGTGCGGGTCCCGGTGCGGACCGCCTACAACCAGTGGACCCAGTTCGAGGAGTTCCCCCAGTTCATGGGTGGGGTGAACGAGGTCACCCAGGTCGACGACACGACACTCCACTGGGTCGCCGAGATCGCCGGCGTCCGGCGGGAGTGGGACGCGGCGATCCTGGAACAGGTGCCCGACGAGAAGGTGTCCTGGGCCGCCATCGCCGGGGCGACGAACGCCGGTGCGGTCTACTTCGCGCCGTCCGGGCCCGACAACACGCTCGTCACCCTCCACCTGGAGTACGAGCCGGAGGGCCTGGTCGAGAAGGCCGGTGACGCGCTGCGCATCGTCGAGCGTCAGGCGCAGTCGGACCTCGAGCGGTTCAAGACGTTCATCGAGGCCCGGGGCACCGAGACCGGTGCCTGGCGCGGTGACGTCGGGAGCGACCTGGGGACCGGTACCCCCGGCATCGAGGACGCGGTCCTCTCCGAGGGCGACAGCGGCAAGGCCGGGGTCTCCCCCAAGGCCGCCGCCGCCGGTGTCGCTGCCGTCGCGGTGGGCGCCGCTGCGGTCGCGGCAGCGAGCAAGGGGTCCTCGACGGGAACCTCCCCTGCCGACCAGGACGTCGTCGACGTGCTGACCACCGACCACCGCGAGGCCACCGCGCTCATCGCCGACATCCGGACGACCACGGGCGCCGAGCAGCGGCGCGACCTCGCCGACACGCTCATCGCCGAGCTCGTGCGGCACTCCGTGGCGGAGGAGATGTACGTCTACCCGGCGATGCGCAAGCACCTGCCGAACGGCGAGTCCGCCGTGGAGCACGACATCGAGGAGCACAAGGAGCTCGAGACCCTGATGAAGGAGCTCGAGGGCCTGGGCGGCGACGACCCGGCCTTCCTCGACGTCATCGGCCGCCTGGAGGCCGTGCTGGCGGACCACGTGTCGGACGAGGAGGGCACCCAGTTCCCGAACCTGCGTGCCAGCCTGCCCCGGGATGAGCTCGTTCAGCTCGCCGGCAAGGTGGAGTCGGCCAAGAAGCTGGCGCCCACCCGACCGCACCCGGCGTCGCCGAACAGCCAGCTCTTCCACAAGGTCGCCGGACCCGGGGTGGGTCTCGTCGACCGGCTCCGCGACCGCCTCTCCGGCCGCACCACCAGCTGAGCGACCTCCGTGGCCCGGAACCGACCGCGCGTCGGTTCCGGGCCACCGGTTCCCACGCAGCCTCCCCCGGGCGTGCGCCCTCCGGTTTGGCCGGATGCCGTGGGGGTACCACCCCATCCGTGCTCACCACCCTTCGCGCTCGGGCCCTGGACGTCGCCCAGCGCTACTCCGGCACCAGCGACCGCCCGCTGCCGGGGTACCTCGTCCTCACCGCCGGCTACACCGCGATGACCGGCGTGCTCCTCACGGCAGCGCGGCGCCGCGCCGGAGCGGACGTGGCACGCCTCGAGTGGGGGGATCTCGCACTGACGGCGGTCTCGACCTACCGGCTCAGCCGCCTCCTCACCAAGGACGCCATCAGCAGCCCGCTGCGGGCTCCGTTGACCCGTTTCGACGGGGCCGGGATGCCGGGCGAGGTGAACGACCAGGTGGCCCCGCACGTGGAGGGCCGGCCGGTTCTGCACGCCGTCGCCGAGCTGGCGACCTGCCCGTTCTGCACCGGTCAGTGGGTGGCCACGACGCTCGTCGCGGGCCATGTGCTCGCTCCCGGGGTCACCCGGCTCGTGACCGGCATCCTCACGGCCACCGCCGGCGCAGAGGTCCTGCACTACGGGCATGCGGCGCTCCAGCGCCTCGAGCCCGGTCACGACGACTGAGCCGTCCGGCTCTCCCCTATCCGTCCCCACAGGAAAGGCCGCTCATGGCTGCCCGACGACGAGGCCGGTTCGGCTTCTTCGGTCCCATCCCGCAGTACTCGACGACCACGCGCAACGGCACCCGGGTCTCCGTCGGTGGGTGCTGCCTGCCGCTGCCGATCGGGTGCCTGACGCTCGTCGCCTCGGCGGCCGCGACCGCGGTGTCCGTGGCCGCCCGCCGCCGGCTCTGACCAGCCCGTCAGGGGGCTGACGCCGGAACGCTGCTGGTGAGGGAGTGGGCCTCGACCCCGGCGAGCACCTCCAGGCAGTCCACCGGCCGGGCCACGAGGACGAGCAGGGCGACGTCGTCCGGTAGCGCCGCGCCATGGCGGGCATTCGCCTCGTCGATGATCCGCTGGGGGTGGCAGATGTCCGCCGCCGGCAGGTCCCCCAGGAGCTCGTGGAGTCCGTCGTCGCCGAGCCTCGTGGAGGACCCCGGGCGAGCGCGGCCCTCGATGAGGCCGTCGGTGTAGAGCAGCAGGGCCTGTCCGTCGTGGAGCGCCATCCGGTTCACGACGTGCTCCGCGCGGTCGACGACGCCGAGGAGCGGTCCCTGGTCGACCACCATGGTGCGGTGCCCGGCCACGAGGTCGAGGAGCAGGGGTGGCGGATGGCCGGCTGACAGCAGCTCGAGGTCGCCGTTCCTGGAGTCGTAGATAGCGCTGACGATCGTCGCGAAGGTGCCCTCCTCCTCGCGCTCACTCCTCAGGACGAGGTCGACGAGTCCTACCGCCACGACGAGGTCGGCCCCGGACAGCATCCCCGTGCGCCATGCGATGCGACACGCTGCTCCGACCGCCGCTGCCAGAGGACCGTGGCCGCAGACGTCGCCGACGAGCAGCCCCAGCCGGCCGTCCGGGCGGCGCACCACGTCGTAGAAGTCGCCGCCGAGGGCGAGTCGCTCGTCCCCGGGTTGGTAGGCGCTCACGACGGGCAGTGGGCCGCCGTCGAGGCCGTCCGGCAGGGTGGGGAGGAGCGCAGTCTGCACCGTCTGCGACAGGCGCTGGCGGTCCTCCAGCAGCAGGCGGGACCTCCGTTCCTTCTCCTTGACCTCGGTGAGGTCGAGGACGACGGCCGTCGCCTCGAACGGCTCCTTCCGGCTGCGCAGCAACGACACGTGCACCGGCACCCGTCGCCCGTCGGCGTGCCAGAGCTCCTTCTCGTATGCCGTCGGCTCGCCGGTCACCCGGGCCCGCCCGAGTGCCTGCGCGTCGGTGTCGGACCACTCCGGCGGCGTGAGCCGCGTCCACGGCAGGCCGTCGGACGGAAGCGCACCCAGGCCCACCATGCTGAGGAAGCGATCGTTGGCGTGCAGGGCCCCATCGAGGTCGCCCCGGACGATCCCGAACGCTCCCGTGGCGTCGAGCGCGTCCAGCCGCCCACGCGTCAGGTGCAGCCTGTCCGCCACGGCACGAGCCTCCTCGGCCCGGACCAACCGCTCCAGTGCTGCGGCGCACAGCGCCGCAAGCGTCTGCACGGCCTGCCGTTCATGGTCGGGCACCTGGCGCCCAGCGGCGAAGGTCAGGTAGAGCGCGCCCCGAACCTCGCGGGCCGCCCCCAGCGGGATCACGCCGACGACAGGCCACCCCAGCGCGGCGACCGGGTCGAGGAACGCCGGGTATGGGGACCAGTCCCCCGGCTCCTCGAGCCAGAGCGCCTGCCGACCATTGACGACGTGGGCGACCGGCACCCTCTCCTCCAGCCCCACCCGCTCCATGACCGGAGTCGTCACGGTTCCCGACGTCTCGCGGGAGAGCCGGACGAGGCCCTGGGGGTCGTACCGCCAGTACACGCCGGTGTCCACCGCACCGAAGCAGTGGCGGCTGTGCGCGGCGACCGCCTCCGCGACCTCCCCGAGGCTCTCTGCGAGGTTGAGCTCCAGTGCCAGGACGAGGAGCTGGTCGCTGTGTCGCCGAACCGTCTCGCCGACGCTGACGTCCGTGACGACGACGAGCATGGCGGCCACCTCACCGTCCTCACGGACCGGTGAAAGCCTCACGTCCGCCACCCGAAGGCCACCGTCGATCGTGTCCGTGTACCGCGTGGTCACCTCCTCGCCGGCGAAGACCCGCTGGGACAGCGGCTCTAGCCATCGCCACTGGGAGGGCGGGAGGACGTCGGGGACCGCCCTCCCGACGTGGTCCTCGACGGCGACTCCGTCGATCCGTCCCAGGGCCTCGTTGACGACCAGGTAGGTGAGGTCCTCACGGGCGACCAGAGCCACACCGGAGCCGATCTGGTCGGCAGCAGACAGGAAGAGCTGGGGATGCGCGGTGAGCCGTTCGAGGTGAGCCCAAGGCATGGCGTCCTCCGGGGGAAGGGACGACCCCGATGCCTGAGGTCTGTGGCGACCACCCTAGGGGACGCCAGGAGCGGCAGCAACGGGGCGACGCGAGCTGGCGCTTTCCGCCGACCTTCTGCCGGCGGTCACACGCTGCCCGACACAGCGGCGATGAGCGCCACGCACGCGCCGCCCAGGACGACGGTGACCACGGCGGCTCCGGCGGCCGCGCCCAGGGCGACCATCCGCGTCCGCCTGACCGCGACGAGGGCGATCCACCCGGCGAGCACCGCGATCACGGACACGAGGACCAGCAGGCCCTGGACGTCCGGGTCCTCGGTGATCGAGGTGGCGAGCGTGCCGACCGTCAGCACGAGGACGAGGACCCCGACGAGCACCGGGACGGCAAGCGCCGCGCCCAGCCAGAACTTCCCTCTCGGCGACATGCCCCCTGAACGCGGCACCCCCGACGGGTAGACGGCGGGCGGGTAGGCGCCAGGGGCATAGGGACCGGGGCGGTACTCGCCGGGCGCATGTGTGCCGGGGGGTTGGGCACCCGGCGGATCCGCGACGGGTGGTTCCTCTTCGGCGGGCCGTTCACCGGGCGGATCCTCTCCCGGAGGCGGCTGGCCTGGCGGGGGGACGGGCGGCTCGGACATGGCGCTTCCTTCCTCAGCGGACCCACGAGACGATGCCGGCAACGGCTGCTCCGGCGACGACGACCAGGTAGGCGAGGACGATCCGGGTGTCGCCCAGCTTGCACCGCGAGCGGAGCAGTCCGTGCCGACGGGCCCGGGCGTAGCCGAGGACGGCGACCGCCGAGAACGCCAGCACGGCGACGGGCCCCAGCACCCAGCCCAGGAGGGCCACGGTGGTGAAGACGCACAACCGCAGAGGGTCGAAGGGCGGCTCGTTCTCCAGCGGAACCGCGTCCCGGGGCGGTGGCACCTGGCGTGGATCGGCGGTCGTCACGTCCGCTCCTGGCGGACCAGCGGCATACCGAGTGCGGTGGAGATCCGTGACCTCGCCAAGGGGCGCCACGCTTGGACGGCACAGAACGGAGCGCACTGGTGGGCCCCGTCGCCACCGACGGTGGCGACGTGCACGCAGCACTGCGTGAGCCGCTCCTCGATCATCGTGTTCATGTCCATGAAGGGCTTGACCGTGACCCTGAGCACCCGTTCGCCGAGCAAGCGTCGGAGCCGCTCGCGCTGACCGGGGAGGTTGGCCGCGGTCAGGGTTGCGAGGGTCGACATGCCGAGGTCGCAGGTGGTGCAGATGTCCCTCCAGACCGTGGCCATCGAGGGATGCGAGAGGGAGGACTGCTCAGAGAGGAGGTCCAGCAGCGAGCCCTTGACGACGGACCGCAGTCGCGCAGGGATGCCGTCGTCTGCGATGCGGTTGGCAAGGGTGTCCGGCTCCAGTTCGAGCCACTGCTTGAGCCGGTCATGGCCGATGACGGAGACGAGGGAACGCCAGCTCCCGGCGTCGTCCCGCAGGAGGTACCCGACCGAGCAGCAGTGCGGGTGCGAGCAGGGCAGTGCCGTGAGGTCACGCCAGGTGACGAGACCGTCGGTCTGCTCCTCGAGCCTGGCGAGGACCCCGGTGTGGGTGAGCCGGTCCAGGGGATCCAGGGCGGTGGTACGGCCGGACCCGAAGACCGGCTGGATGGTCAGACCACCGACGTACGGGGTGGCGAGCGCACGCTGGAGCACTGCCCCGATCTCGTGGTCGTTCACACCGAGGGCCGCGGTCATCGTCAGCGTCGTGAAGACGCCGGCCTGCGAGAGCCGGTCGACGGCGAGGTCCTTGAAACGACGGATGTCCGCGCCCCGGTGGTGCACCGACGCCTCCGCCGAGAGCCCGTCGTACTGCAGGTACACCTCGACGCGTTCGCGGTGGCGGCGCAGCAGGTCGAGGAGTTCGTCGTCCTGCGCGAGCGCCAGTCCGTTGGTGTTCACCAGCACTCGCACGATCGGACGCTGCACGACCGCCTCGAGCAGCGACGGCAGCTCCGGGTACAGGGTCGGCTCACCGCCGCTGAGCATCAGCACGTCCAGGCGACCGTTCTCGCGCTCGAGCCGGGCGTCGACGGACGCGAGGACCTGCGGGAGGGGCACGACGCTCGCCAGCGCGGGAGCCGACGCGGCGAAGCACGTCGGGCACTTGAGGTTGCAGTGGTCGAGGAGGTCCTCGAGCAGGATGCAGGTGTGCTGCGTCTGCATCTCGGGGAGGCCGTCCGCATAGGCCGCCGGGACGGGTGCGAAATTTCCTGGCCGGTCCGGGCTGTGGACCTTGGTGGGCGCGGTCCACTCCTCGAGGTAGCTGAGGATCTCGGGTGACTCGTCGTAGAGCGTCCGGACGAGGCCATGGCTGCCGCACCCACGTTCCAACCAGATGCGACCGCCGCGCTCCACGAGCCACCCGGAGAGTCGCTGGACCTCCGCGAGTGGCCGATTGGGCTCCTCCTCGTGACACAAGGGACAGAACGCGTTGACGTAACGGTGAATGCGGTCTCCGCGCAACGGCATCCCTCGTCCCACGAAGGTCGGCGAGCTGGTCATGCCGGCACCCTCTCCCGCTCGACTCCGGCATGGGCACCCGCGCGCGCCCGCACGACGACCCGGAAGACGAGCAGCGGTAGGGTCGCCGCCAGGAAGAGCTGCGGCCGGGTCAGCCCTTGCCACACGACCTCGTTCCCCCGGACGAACTCGACAGCGAAGCGGAAGACAGCGTAGGTGGCGATGTACCAGACGAACACCTCGCCGGGTGGCAGTGGGCGGTGCCGGAGCCATCCCCAGATGACGACGAACGCGGCCAGGTGGAAGGCGATCTCGTAGACGAAGGACGGATGCAGCGGGACGCCGGCCGGCCCACCGACCCGTGCCGCGCTCGCGGCATCCAGGGTCACCCCCCAACCGGCTCCGGTTGACGCGCCGGGCAGCTCCGTGAGCAGGCACCCGACGCGTCCGACGGCCATGCCGAGGGCCACCGCCGGCGCGAACAGGTCGCCGGTCCGCAGTGAGTAGCCGGACAGCCGCTTGGCGAGCAACACCCCCAGCCAGGCGCCCACGAGACCGCCGAGGATGCTGCGGTTGCCGTGCAGCCACTGTTCGGTCAAGGACGCGTTGTCGCGAAGGTCGGTGTGCTGCAACCAGGTGCCCAACCGCATGAACACAGCACCCCCCACGAGTGCTCCGGTGACGACGACCAGGAGCCGGTCGTCGGTCTGGCCACGCCGGCGGGACTCGAGGAGGAACACGACCATCGCCGCAAGCGTCCCCAGCGCGACGAACAGCTCGTGGGTGGGGACCGGACCCAGCTGCGGGTGCATGGGCGCCAGCATGGCAGTCGGGTGGCGACCGCACACGACTCTTGGCGCCGGTGCGTCGCCCGATCGGCGACGATGGACGCATGCCGTCCTGGGTCCTGCACGTCGACATGGACCAGTTCATCGCCGCGGTGGAGGTGCTCCGGCGGCCGGAGCTCACCGGGGTGCCTCTCATCGTCGGGGGACGGGGTGACCCGACCGAGCGGGGTGTCGTGTCGACCGCCTCCTACGAGGCCCGCGAGTTCGGGGTCCGCTCCGGGATGCCGCTGCGCACGGCTGTTCGTCGTTGCCCGGATGCCGTGCTCCTCCCGGTGGACAAGCCGGCGTACGACGCGGCGTCCGCCGTCGTCATGGACACCCTTCGCGCCGTCCCGGGTGCGGTGGTGCAGGTGCTCGGCTGGGACGAGGCGTTCGTCGGCATCGAGGCCGACGACCCAGAGGCTGCGGCGCGCCGGATCCAGGCTGACGTGCTCCAGGCCGCCCGTCTGCACTGCACCGTCGGCGTCGGCGACACGACGGTGCGCGCGAAGATCGCGACCGAGTTCGGCAAGCCGCGTGGCACCTTCCGGCTGACGAGGGAGAACTGGTTCGACGTCATGGGCGATCGGCCGGCGCGCGACCTGTGGGGCGTCGGCACCCGCATCGCGCAGCGGCTGGGAGCGCTCGGGGTCACCACGGTGCGGCAGCTGGCGGAGGCCGAGGACGCCGTGCTCGCCGCGGAGTTCGGGCCGCAGACCGGGCCGTGGCTGGCACGGCTCGGCCGGGGCGAGAGCACGTCCACGGTGGACGACACGCCGTGGGTTCCGCGGGCGCACGGGCGCGAGACGACGTACCAGCGGGACCTCGACGGTCCGCAGGAGGTCGAACCCGCTCTGCGACTCCTTGCCGACCAGGTGGTCGAGGACCTCCGGGCCGAGGGCCGCCCGTGCGCACGGGTGCATCTCAAGGTGCGGTTCGCCCCCTTCTTCACGGTCAACCGGTCGCGGAAGCTGTCGTCCCCGACGTGGGAGCCACGCGTCGTGGCGGAGACGGCCCTGGAGCTCTTCCGGGGTCTCGACGACGACCGCCGGGTGCGCCTCCTCGGTGTCCGTGCGGAGATGGTGCCGCCGGAGGGCGGCTACGACGCGCCGCGCACCCACGGCCGACGCGGTGGGCCGTGACGTGGCTGGGTTCGAGGCGGGCCGCCGATCCGCGGAGGGGTTCCCGCCCACGTGTGAAACCGCCGGCGCGGTTTTCGTGCCGGCCCCCGGGGTAGGTCGGCGGCGACGGAGGTGCCTCTCCAGCCAAGGCCGACGGAGGCCGACCGCAGAATGTCGGAGAGATCGGGTGGAGCCGTGGCGAGCGATCAGTATCCGGGGGCCGGGCCGTTCGTCCCGACCCCGGCGTCCCTGGATGCGTGTCGCCTCGCCGTGCAGGCCTGTCGAGGGTGCGACCTCTTCCGCGATGCCACTCAGGCCGTGTTCGGTGAAGGACGCGATGGTGCCCGGATGGTGCTGGTCGGTGAGCAGCCTGGTGACCGCGAGGACCTGGCCGGGCACCCCTTCGTCGGTCCGGCTGGCCGGCTGCTCGACGACGCGCTCGAGGCGGCCGGGGTTGCCCGCGACGACGTGTACCTCACCAACGCCGTCAAGCACTTCCGGCACGAGGGCAGCCGTGGCAAGCAGCGCATCCACAAGTCCCCCGCACGCTGGCAGGTCGCGGCGTGCCAACCCTGGCTGTTGACCGAGCTGGATGCCGTCCGCCCGGCGGTCGTCGTCCTCCTGGGCGCGACGGCGGGTCAGGCGATCTACGGCCCGACCTTCCGGGTCGGCGCCACGCGCGGCACGGCGGTGCCGTGGCCGACGGACCGGCTGTCGCTCGCCGAGCCAACGGTGTGCGTCCCGACCGTCCACCCGTCCGCGGTCCTTCGGTCCCGGACTCGCGATGCGGACTTCGCCGCACTGGTCGCCGACCTCGACGTGGCTGCGGGGCTGGCCCAGCGGTGACCCCGGCGCTGCGCCGGCCCTCGCTCCGGGGACCCTCAGGACACCCAGCCGAGGAGGCGCTCACGTGGCACGATCGACGTCGTGGGTGCGCGGAGGCAGGGACTGGCGGGCCGACGGGTGCTCGTGACGGGGGCAGACGGAACGATCGGCTCGGCCACCTGCGAACGGCTGACCAGCCTCGGCGCCCGCGTGACCGGTCTGTCGCTCCCGCGCGAGGGCGCACCCCATGTGTCGGCGGAGAGAGTGCTGTACGGCGACACACGAGACGACGCGACGGTTCGGGCGGCGCTCGACGAGGTCGAGCTCGTCGTTCACCTCGCGGCCATCCCCAGCCCCGAGCTGGCGGACTGGACGACGGTGTTCTCGACGAACGTCGTCTCCACCTTCACCGTCCTGGCTCACGCGGGTGAGCGCGGCATCCGCCGGGCGGTGATCGCCAGCAGCATCAATGCGTACGGCGGTCCCTTCAACTCCCATGACGTCAGACCCGCGTACTACCCGCTGGACGAGCAGCTGCCCGCGGACCTGGACGACCCCTACTCGTTGTCGAAGTTCACCGACGAGCGGACCGCGGAGATGGCCGCGCGCCACTGGGGCATCGACATCGTCGCCCTCCGTTTTCCGATGACCGCCGAGCGCAAGGTGCTCCTCGAGCACGCCGAACGGGCTGCGCGGCATCCGGAGGAAGGGGTGAACGAGGGGTGGTCCTACCTCGACTCCCGGGACGCGGCCCGGGCCATCGAGCTGAGCCTCCTCAGCGGATCCCGGGGGGCGCACGCAGTGTTCGTCGCGGCGGACGACACCACGGTGCCCTTTCCCACCGAGGACCTGCTGGACCGTCATGCACCTGGCGTACCGCGCCTGCGGTCGTTCCTGGGGCGAGAGGTGCCGATCGACCTGACGCGCGCCAGGACGGTGTTGGGCTTCCGCGCGGAGCACCACCTCCTGCCGTCCCCGCAGTCCGGCTGACGTCGTGCCGATGTCCTGGGCGACCTCGTCGCTCGAACTGCCGGCTTGCGGTCAGGCCGCAGCCGCGAGGTTTGACTCTCAGCGTGGCGGGAATGGGAGGCGCCGAGGACGGCCGTCGCGGAGGCTCTAGCAGAAGGACCCGCGACGGCCGTTCTCGCCATTGTCAGCCCAGACGGTGGGAAAACGAACCCGGATCACCACCAAGGTTCGACAGTGCGTCGTCATCATCGTCGTGTCCGCGGTGTGGCGGTATGCATCAGCTCATCGCTGTGGCCACCCGCAGCGAACTCTCGGTGGTGGAGCTCATTCACCTGCGACGCGACGGCCTCCAAGGTGTAGACCGCTTCTTGCAGCTGGGCGACCTCCCGCTGAAGCGATGCCACGCGCTCGTTCGTGTCGTGAATGATCCGGTAGATGTCGCAGAGGCGCACCTCACCCCGCGCCAACCCTCCGGAGAGGTCCGCTTCTCGCATACGGTCCTCGACCGAGTCCTTGTTCATGGGGCACCTCTCAGTGTCGTCCTGCTGTGGTGAGCTCGTGACCACACGACCGGTCAGGACGGGATGACTCGACCGCAGGCGCTCGACCGACGTCGGGCCCTCCCCGGACGTAGCGGTGAGTGTGACACCGACCCGCCGGGGCTGCCCTCGAACTTGCTGAGAGCCTCCCGAGCACGAAGCACTCGCGTGCCTCGGCTCTCGGCGCGTGTCGCATCCCGACCTCCAACACCCGGGGTCTGACGACAGGCTCACCGGAAGCGCGCATGGATCGCCCGGGTTACCGGGGTCGCCTCACCCCTTCCCCGTGCCAGCACGTTCGGGTGCTGAGGTGGGCCCTGCACCACCGCCTTCTTCCCCGACCAGCCCGATGACACCTCAAGAGGCACCTGGATCCGCACCGGTCGCTAGGGGGCTGATTCACCACCGCGACGCCCGAGGCGGCTCAGCCCGGGGTGTTGTGTGGCATGAGGGCATCGTCGGCGGCGGCCGGGGCGTCGGGGTACAGCAGCAGGACGAGACCTGCCCCGACGCCTGCCCCCACGAGCTGGGCCAGGATGAACGGTGGGACGGACGCCGGGGCGATTCCGGCGAAGGTGTCGGAGAAGGCCCGCCCGAGGGTGACAGCGGGGTTGGCGAAGGACGTCGAGCTCGTGAACCAGTACGCGGCGCCGATGTAGGCGCCGACCGCCGCGGCCGACAGCGCGCCGCGGCCGGTACGCGCCAGTGCGAAGATCAAGGCAACCAGGCCGGCGGTGGCGACGACCTCGGCAAGCAGCACCGGTCCGGTTGCCCGATCATGTTGGGAGAGCTGAGCCGCGGGCAATGCGTACATGATGTTCGCCAGCACGGCGCCGGCCACTCCCCCGAGCAGTTGGGCGCTGCTGTACGCGGCCACCTCGATCGGGCGCAGGCCGGTGCCCGCACGCCGCCCCAGGAGCCAGTCGATCGCCGAAACGGCGGGGTTGAAGTGCCCACCGGAGACCGGACCGAACAGCAGGATCAGCACGGCGAGCCCCAGGGCGGTGGCCATGCTGTTCTCGAGCAGCTGCAGACCGACGTCGTTCGGTGACAGGCGCTGGGCCGCGATCCCGGAGCCGACCACGACCGTGACCAGGAGGGCGGTCCCCACGGCCTCTGCCAGCAGCCGGCGCGCGAGTGCGGGCTTGGGGTCGGCCATGCGGTGAACCATATGGTCAGCCTCTACGCTCGACCGCCAGGAGGTCGACATGAACGCCAAGCCGAGTGTCCTGTTCGTATGTGTGAGCAACAGCGGCAAGTCGCAGATGGCTGCTGCTCTCATGCGTCAGGAGGTCGGGGATGCCGTTGAGGTGCACTCCGCCGGGACCAAACCGAAGGACGACCTGAACCCTTTGTCGGTGCAGTCCTTGACGGAGGTGGGCGCCTCGACGGTTGGTGACTACCCCAAGGCGGTCGACCCGGACCTGCTGGCACGGATGGACGTCGTCGTCACCCTCGGGGCTGACGCGCAGATCCGGCGCGTCGACGGCCCGCGCTTCGAAACGTGGATCATCGACGAACCGTCCGAGCGCGGCCTCGAAGGCCTGGAGCGGATGCGGCTCGTTCGCGACGACATCTCGCAGCGCGTTCGTCGCCTCATCAGACAACTTCTGCCGAAGGAGGCGCCGGACGACGGCGGATCCTCGCAGCACTGAGCGGCAGACACGTGCGAGGTGGTTTCGGTTCGCCAGGCACTTGACCTTGGAGTGGACTCCAAGGTTTATCGTCGATGGTATGACGCAGACAAGGGCTGGGAAGCGCGGCATGCGGGTGGCGGAGCTTGCCACCGCCGTCGGCATGACCTCCGACACGGTCCGCTACTACGAGAAGGTCGCGTTGTTGCCGCAGCCCAGGCGGACACCAGCCGGATATCGGGAGTACGACAGCCCCGCCGTCGAGCGGCTCCAGTTCATCCAAGGGGCGCAGCGGCTCGGTCTGACGTTGAGCGACATACGGGACCTTCTGGCCATCCGAGACACCGGTCAGTGTCCCTGTGAGCCTGCCGAGCAACTGCTGTCGCGGCGCCTGGCCGAGATCGACGCCGAGATCGCGCGGCTGACTGCCCTTCGCAGCGAGATGGCGACGATGCGGGACGCCCTGCCGGCCCCCGACTGTCCACCACCGGTGCCTGGAACGTGGTGCCCGCCGGACGAAGGGAGGTGATGACCATGATCCTGGATCTGATCCTCGACGACTGCTGCGACGGCCCTACGTGCCCGCCGGAGGATTGCGGCTGCGGCTGCTGATGCCGGTCACTGGAGTCGGCCGGCGCCCCGGCTCCTCGACCCATGTCCGCTCCTAACGTGCCAGAACGTCGGACGCCCCTGGCGTCAGCGTGGCTGCAGGGAAGCGCTCAACGTGCCGACCGCCCCCAGCCCGGTCAGGGCTGGGGGCGGCGGCCCGGTGTAAACGTCCGGAAAGCAGGATTGGGCTCCCTTCGCCGGCGTCAGCGATGACCGGCCCGGCTACGGCGGCTCGACACCATGCCCGGGAAGGGACGTCTCGTCTGGGGCGGGCGACGTGGCGAGCATCGCCGACCCCCTTGGTCCGGACCGGCTCGGGGCGCGCCGATGGGCTCGGCCTGGTCGCCGGTATGGCTGATGGCAGCGCGGCAATGAGAGGGGACGCACCGCAACGGGCCCTCACCTGCTGGGCGGCCACGCTGGATGCCCTTGCTGACGTGGGTTGGGCTTTGGCGGCCATTGCATCCTTCATTGATCCGCTGATCCCCCTGTGAGGGACCGCGGAAGCGGGCAGCACCGGAGGCCGCTCAGCGGCACGTCAGGGCGTCGGTGTCCCCAGCGCGGCACGCATGGTGCCGAGTGTCGAGGGAAGCGGCCCGGCCGCATCTACCCACAAAGCGCGGGGGCGGCTCGTCCGAAGTGATTCGAGGGTCGAGATGAGCGCGGTGGCGTCACTCGGTCCAACCAGCCGGTTGTTGACCGTGTGCTCCAGACGATCAGGATTGCCGGCTCGTTCGGCAAGCCGCTTCGCGAGCGTGGCAGCATCGAGGTCGAGGACGAACTCGTAGAAGCGTGCGCCGTGTCGCTGGGCCAGCTGCTCCAGGTCGTCGATGAACGAGGGCCTGGCGACGTACTGGCCTATGACGAGGTCGAACGCCGTGCGCAGTTGCTCGCTGGCCACCGCGAGGGTCAACCGCCTGGCGTGCAGTCCCGAGGTGGCAGGATCCTCGTCCCAGCGTCCCAAGGCGTGCCTGAGCCCGTCGATGTCCAACGCCAGCGTCATCGGCTTGTCCTGCGCCAGTGCGTGCGCGATCGTCGACTTGCCGGAGCCCGGGGCGCCGTTGATGAACACGAGTCGAGTCATGGCGAGACGGTAGCCAGCCACCCACCTGCCGAACGTGGGCGCGCCCCGAGAATTCAGGGGGTGAACTCAACCGGGGCGCTAGAGCCGGCGCAGGGATCGGCCCTGGGGGAAGTGTGGGCACCGAGCGAGGACGGGTGAATAGCCCGATTGAGCCATTGTCTGTGCTGTGGGGTTGGTGCCGCTGCCGCATGACGGCACCGCAGGGGTTGCCCAACGTCGGAGAGGATCCACCACGAAGCAGACTCTCAGTGCAGCAGCAGGCTGACCTTGATCGCTGCTTCATTCGACGGCGCGGCACCTGCTGACGCCGCACCGATCAGGTGTCCCGGTGGCCAGACGGCTCAAAGTCAGGACCGGGTACTTGGGACTGTCAACAACGGCGCAACGACACGGGCGCCGGTCGGCACAACGGCACGGACGCCAAGATCCGAGGCGTGGGCGCCGAACGCCGGACAAGATGAACCGCCCCTGACCTTGACCGAGGCTGGTGGCGGTCTGGAGTGGTCACAACGGTTGCTGAGCCAAGGGTGAGAGCGGTGCCGCGGCACAGTGTTTGAGTCGGCGTGCCTTGGGCACCGGCCAAACATGGACGCGGAGCAGAGGCGGGAACAAGCGGCTGTGGCGCTACTCACAGCCTGGCTTGACGACGACGATGGCACCTCCGAGTATTCAGCCACCCTGGTGTCGGAGCTCGCAGTTGAGCTGGGGAGCGGTGACGACCTGTCGGGTGCGCTGGAGGGCGTGCTCGCCCTCGTTGCCGGGCTGACGTCGGTGGCGGGACAGCTGCTCGTGCGATCGGCTCAGGGCCATGGCACGTCCGAGGAGCAGGAACTGCAAGCCGTGAGTCTTCTCTTCGCCTGATGGGCCGTGGTCCACCTAAGGGGTGCCGGCTGCGGCCGCGGCACTCCGAGAGACCTCTTTTGCCACCCCAACGGCGGGCCGCAACACCCACGCGTTGGCACCCTTGCAGATATGTCCGTCCGTCCCGCCTTGGTGCTGACCGGGCCCCCGGCGGTTGGTAAGAGCAGTGCTGCCATCTCGCTGGCTGCGGCACGGCCGCGATGTGCGGTCATCGAGGTCGATGACCTACGCCAGCTCGTCCGGACGGGTGGGGCGGCCCCCTGGGACGGTGTAGAGGGTGCACGGCAGCGGCTGCTCGGAGCCCGAAACGCGTGCGCCCTCGCAATCAACTTTCTCAGCGACAACATCGATGTCGCGATCACAGACGTGCTGACCCCCGACACTGTCGCGACCTACCGCGCGATGCTGCCCGGGTGCCTGGTGATTCGCCTCAGCGCCCCGCTGTCCGAGACTCGGCGTAGAGCCGCCACGCGGCACGTCTGGCTGACGGCCGCCGAGTTCGACGCCCTCCACAACCACGACGCGAGCCGCTCGCCGCACGTCGACGCCACCATCGACGTAACAGAGCTGAACGCACTCGACCAGACTGCCGCCATTGAACGCATCTGGTCTGCCAGCGGACACGCTGACCCGACCTCGTGACGGCAGCTACCGCGGTCAGGGGTTGGTGGAGCTTGTCGCCTCCCCGAATCGGAAGGTCGCCGACCTCCGCACTAGCGGAGGGCCGGGTCCGAACCTTCGGACCCCTTAGCGACATCCGACCGGATCGCGAGCTCGACGGCCGTTTGCTCGGCGAGGTCGTAGCCGTCTTGCATCCCGCTCTCCATGCCGGGGTCGATGATGGTGTCGCGGGTCGCCTGGTCAGGGACTTGAGTGAGCAAGGTGAACGTCGTCCTGCCGTCGCGCGCAGTGAGGTGTAGGTGCACAACGGTGGGGGGCGTGGTTCTCGGCGGCACCTTGAACTCCCGGGTTATCAATATCTGGGTCTCACGGGCAGCGTCTCGACGGCGCTGCCCTTGGTCGAGCTAGCCATCTCGTTCACTTCCCTTCCGGAAC
>OCZS010000284.1_pt1 | contig 16679 bp, 16 predicted proteins | sample 1539071 | NCBI WGS metagenome assembly OCZS01 (sample SAMEA3113584, study PRJEB22503) | soil metagenome
ACCAACCGGGTCCGGGTGGCCGAGCTGGCCGCCGCCCTCGGGGTCGTCGCCGGGGTGCTCGGCAAGCTCGCCCTGGACGTGACCTTGCTGGCCCAGACCGAGGTGGGCGAGGTCACCGAGGGCGGCCAGGGCCGGGGTGGGTCCTCGACCCTGCCCCACAAACACAACCCGGTCACCTCGGTGCTCGTGGTCGCGGCCACCCGCCGGGTCCCGGGGCTGGTCGCCACCCTGCTCGGGTCGATGGCCCAGGAGCAGGAGCGGGCCACCGGGGCCTGGCATGGCGAGTGGCAGCCCCAGGCCGAGCTGTTGCGGCTGGTCGGCGGGGCCGCCCACCGCACCCGCGAGCTCCTCCACGGCCTTGCGGTCCATCCCGACCGGATGCGGGCCAACCTGGAGGCGTCCGGCGGGCAGCTCATGACCGAGCGGATCGCCACCGAGCTGGCCGGGCCGCTCGGCCGCACCGGCGCCCAGGAGCTGGTGCGGCGGCTCGCCCGCCAGGCCGCCGACACCGGCACGCCCCTCCGCAGCCTGCTGGCCGGCGACCCCCAGGTCCGCGAGCACCTCGACGAGGCCGGCATCGACCAGCTGCTCGACCCCCAGGACTACCTCGGCTCGGCGGCCGAGCTCATCGACCGCGCCCTGGCCGCCCACCGGGCCCACCGCGCCGGGGCCGACGGGCCCTGACCAGTCCGCCGGTGACGCCGCGCCAGACCACCTCGCCGTCGACCCGGTCGTCGGTCGGCTGGAGCCCGGCGCGCTCGGCCACCCGCGCCGACGCGGCGTGGCCGGGGTGGATGTGGGCGACGACCTCGCCGACGTCGCGTTCGGCCAGCCAGCCGACCAGGGCCCGGGCCGCCTCGGCGGCGTAGCCCTGGCCCTGGTGGGCGAGGCCGACGACCCAGGCGACCTCCGCGCTCCACCCTCCCTGGCGGCGGGACAGGGTGGCCTGCACGGTGCCGACCGCCTGGCCGTCGGCGCGGCGGCGGACGACCCAGTTGCGCCACAGCTCGTCGGGGCTGCCGGACCCGGCCGTCATGGCGGCGAAGCGGGCCCGCAGCTCCTCCAGGGTCGCGGGCCGGCCCCCGATGAACTCGTGCAGCCCCGGGTCGGCCAGCACCCCGACCAGCTCGTCGGCGTCGCCGGCGCCCAGCGGGGTCAGCAGCAGCCGCTCGGTGCCGATCGTGCCTTCGTCCATCTCCGCTCCCAGCTGCATCTGCAGATGCGGGCTTGCCGGCGCCGCATGCCAGGCGGATGCGATGATGCATGTTAGAATTGCCAGCAAATGCCAAGCTATCGGATCGGCCAGGTCGCCGAGCTGCTCGGGGTGAGCGTTGACACGGTACGCCGCTGGGCGGACGCCGGCCGCCTGGGGGCGAGGCGGACCGAGGGGGGCCAGCGGATGGTCGACGGGGCCGCCCTGGCCGAGTTCATGACCGGGCTGGGGCACGCCCCCGAGCGCGACGAGGTGATCGCCCAGTCGGCCCGCAACCGGTTCCAGGGGATCGTCACCAGGGTGGCCAAGGACGAGATCGTGGCCAAGGTGGAGCTCCAGGCCGGGCCCTTCCGGGTGGTGTCGCTGATGACCAGGGAGGCCGCCGACGAGCTCGAGCTGGCCCCGGGGATGCTGGCCGTGGCCTCGGTCAAGGCGACCAACGTGGTGGTCGAGCTACCGGCGCCGGCCCGCGGCGAGCCGACGTCGAGCTAGAGGAGGTCCCATGCTCCGGTCCCGGATCCGCCTGGCCGCCGCGGTGGCGGCGGTGGCCCTGGTGCTCGCCGGCTGCGGCGGCGACGACGAACCCTCGGGCGGCTCCTCGGCGGCGCCGGGCGAGCTGAAGGTGTTCGCGGCGGCGTCGCTGACCGCCGCCTTCACCGAGCTCGGCCAGCGGTTCACCGCCGCCAACGGCGGCACCAAGGTGACCTTCAACTTCGCCGGCAGCCAGGCCCTGGCCACCCAGATCCAGCAGGCCGCCCCGGCCGACGTGTTCGCCTCGGCCGACACCGCCAACATGGGCAAGGTCAAGGACCTGGTCGGCACGCCCCAGCCCTTCGCCAGCAACCTGCTGGCCATCGTGGTCGAGAAGGGCAACCCCAAGGGCGTCAGGACCCTGGGCGACCTGGCCTGGAGCGACCTGAAGGTGGTCCTGGCGGCCGAGGAGGTGCCGGCCGGCAAGTACGCCAACCAGGTCCTCGACCAGGCCGGGGTGCGCGTCCAGCCGGTGTCCCAGGAGGACAACGTCAAGGCCGTGGTCACCAAGGTCTCCCTGGGCGAGGCCGACGCCGGGCTGGTGTACGTCACCGACGTCGCCGCCGGTGGCGACAAGGTCGAGGGGGTCGACATCCCCGAGGACCAGAACGTGCTCGCCACCTACCCGATCGCCACCGTCAAGGCCAGCCAGGCCCCGGACCAGGCCCAGGCGTTCATGGACCTGGTGCTGTCCGACGAGGGCCAGCAGGTCCTTGAGCGGCACGGCTTCCTCCCGCCGCCGACCACGTGACCCGGAGCCGGGTCCCGGGGCTGCTCGCCGTCCCGGCCGCCCTGGCCGTCGGGTTCCTGGCCGTCCCCCTGATCGGGCTGCTGGGGCGGACCCCCTGGGGGAGCATCGGGGCCGAGCTGACCAGCCCGCGGGTGCTGGAGGCGCTGCGGCTGTCGCTGGTGTGCTCGCTCGGGGCGGTGGCCGTGTCGGTGGGGCTGGGCGTGCCCCTGGCCTTGCTGCTGGCCAGGGTCGACTTCCCTGGCCGCAACCTGGTCCGGGCCCTCACCACCCTGCCCATGGTCCTGCCCCCGGTGGTCGGCGGGGTGGCCCTGCTGCTGGCCTTCGGCCGCCGGGGCCTGGCCGGGCAGTGGCTGGACCGGGCGTTCGGGATCACCCTGCCGTTCACCACCACCGGGGCCATCCTGGCCGAGGCCTTCGTGGCCATGCCGTTCCTGGTCATCACCGTCGAGGCCGGGCTGCGGGCCATGGACCGGCGCTTCGAGGACGCCGCCGCCACCCTGGGGGCCGGCCGCTGGACGACCCTGCGGCGGGTCACCCTGCCGCTGATCGCCCCCTCCCTGGGGGCCGGGATCGCGCTGTGCTGGGCCCGGGCGCTGGGCGAGTTCGGGGCCACCATCACCTTCGCCGGCAACCTGCCCGGGGTCACCCAGACCATGCCCCTGGCCGTCTACCTCGCGCTCGAGACCAACCTGGAGGCGGCCATCGCCCTCAGCCTGATCCTGCTGTTCATCTCCCTGGCCGTGCTGATCGCCCTCCGGGACCGCTGGTTCCCCTCGGCATGAGCCTGGAGGCGGAGGTCGGGCTGACCCTGGGCCGGCTCCGGCTGGAGGTCGAGCTGGCCGTCGGGACCGGCGAGCTGGTGGTGCTGCTGGGGCCCAACGGGGCCGGCAAGACCACCCTGCTGCGGGCCCTGGCCGGGCTGCTGGCCCTGGACCGCGGCCGGGTCGTGCTCGACGGCGCCGTCCTGGAGGACACCGCGGCCGGCGCCTGGGTGCCGACCGAGCGGCGGCCGATCGGGTTCGTGTTCCAGGACTACCTGCTCTTCCCGCACCTGTCGGCGCTGGAGAACGTGGCCTTCGGGCTGCGGGCCCGCGGCCTGGGCCGGGCCGAGGCCCGCCGCCGGGCCGGGGCCTGGCTGGACCGGGTCGGCCTGGCCGGCCACGCCGGGGCCAGGCCCCGGGCCCTGTCCGGCGGCCAGGCCCAGCGGGTCGCGCTGGCCCGGGCGATGGTCTCCGAGCCGCGGCTGCTGCTGCTGGACGAGCCCCTGGCCGCCCTTGACGCGGCCACCCGCGCCGAGGTCCGGCGCGACCTGCGCCGCCACCTGGCCTCCTTCGGCGGCACCCGGCTGCTGGTCACCCACGACCCGCTGGAGGCCATGGCCCTGGCCGACCGGCTGGTCGTCCTGGAGGGTGGCCGGGTCACCCAGAGCGGCCGCCCGGCCGAGGTCAGCCAGCGGCCCCGCTCCGGCTACGTGGCCGAGCTGGTCGGGGTCAACCTGTACCGGGGCCGGGCCGACGGCGCCGCCGTCGAGCTGGCCGGCGGGGGCCGGCTGATCGCCGCCGGCGACCACCGGGGCGAGGTCTTCGCCGCCGTCCACCCGCGCGCGGTCGCGCTCCACCGGCGCCTTCCCGAGGGCACCCCCCGCAACGTCCTGGCCGGCACCGCGGATACAGTTGACGTGGTCGGCGACCGGGTGCGGGTCCGGGTCACCGGCCAGGTCCCGATCGTCGCCGAGGTCACCCCGGCCGCCGTCGGCGAGCTCCACCTGGCCGACGGCGGCCCGGTCTGGGCCAGCGTCAAGGCCACCGAGGTCACCGTCTACCCCGCCTGACCGCAGGAGACCGCCATGCCACCGGCCGTCCCGCCGATCGAGCTCCAGCCGATCGGGCACCTCCGCACCCCCTACACGCGGATGGAGGACACCCCGATCCAGACCTCCCGCAACCCCGACGAGCCGGGCCGCCTGGTCGTCGACGAGCGCTACACCGCCGCCCTGGACGGGCTCGAGGGGTTCGACCACGCCCACCTCATCTGCTTCCTCGACCAGGCCTGGGAGGCCGACGGGCGCGGCACCCGGCCGTTCACCGGCGACCGGCTCCGGCCGGTGCCGTTCCTGCTCCAGCACACCGGCCAGCGGGTCGGGGTGTTCGCCACCCGGGCCCCGGTCCGCCCCAACTACCTCGCCCTCAGCCTGGTCCGGGTGGTGGCCGTCCGCGGCAACGAGGTCGACTTCACCGGCGTCGACCTGCTCGACGGCACCCCGGTCCTGGACATCAAGCCGTTCGCCCCCCATCTGGACGTGCCCGGCTACACCCGCGAGAGCGGCTGGCTCGCCCACATCCGCAGCGGCTGGTACTCCCAGCCCGACGCCGCCACCAACCCGCTGGTCAGCCCCGGCCCTGATGGCCTCCGCGGGATGGGCCTGGATCCCGGGCCACCACCCCGGCCACCGACGGGCCGGTCAGCACCTCGGCCGTGAAGCCGGCGGCGGCGAGGTGGCCGAGCAGGGCGCCGGGGACCATCGCCGGGCCCTGGCCGGGGGTGCCGTAGCCGTAGAACAGCGACAGCGTGCCCCCGGGCCGCAGCAGGGCCCGGATCAGCGCCAGCTCCCGGGCCGGGTCGCGGACCCAGAACAGGTTGACGTTCATCGCGAAGACCTTGTCGAAGCCGGGCCCGGCCTCGGGCAGGCCGTCCGCGGCCAGGTCCTCCAGGGCGACGGTGCGCAGGACGGCCCGGCCGGAGGCGATGCAGTCGGCGTTGCGCCTGGTGGCCCGGGCGATGGCGGTGGCCGAGCGGTCGATGGCGACCACCCGGCCGTCGCGCAGCCGCTGGCAGATCGCCGCCACCGCGACCCCGGGGCCGCAGCCGATCTCCAGCAGCTGGTCGCCGGGGGCCGGGTCCAGGACCTGCACCGCCCAGCGGATGCGCTCGGGGACAGCCATGGCGGCCGCCGGCTCAGGCGTCGGCCAGCAGGCGGGCCCGCTGCTCCTCCACGTCGAAGTCGCCCTTGGGCCAGGCCAGCTTCATGTCCTCCAGCTGCTCGGCCAGCAGGCTGGCGATCGCCCAGTCGCGGTACCACTTGCGGTCGGCCGGGACCCGGTACCAGGGGGCGGCGTCGCTGTTGCAGCGCTCCAGGGCGGCCGCGTACGCCTCCTGGTAGGCGGCCCAGTGGGCCCGCTCGTCGACGTCGCGGGGATTGAACTTCCAGTGCTTGGTCGGGTCGTCGAGCCGGGCCAGCAGCCGCTGGCGCTGCTCCTCCTTGGAGATGTGGAGGAACACCTTGACCACGCGGGTGTCGTCGTCGACCAGCCGGGCCTCGAAGCGGTTGATGGCCGCGTAGCGCCGGCTCCAGGTCGACCGCGGGACCAGGTCGTGCACCCGGACGGCCAGCACGTCCTCGTAGTGGGAGCGGTCGAACACCCCGAGCTTGCCCGGCCCGGGCAGCCGCCGGCGGACCCGCCACAGGAAGTCGTGGGCCAGCTCCTCCCGGGTCGGCGCCCTGAACGAGGTGATGGCGCAGCCCTGCGGGTCGACCTGGCCGACCACGTGGCGGATCACGCCGCCCTTGCCCGAGGTGTCCATGCCCTGCAGGACCAGCAGCAGCCGGCGCGACCCGCCGCTGAGCCCCTCGGCGTGCAGCTGCTCCTGCAGGTCGGACAGCCGCGCGCCGATGCCGGGCAGGGCGGCCTTGCCGGCCGCCTTGTCGCCGTCGAACCCGGGGGTGGCCCGGGTGTCGAGCGCGCTCAGGTCGACCGGGCCGGGCGGGACCCGCAGCAGGTCCGAGACCCGCGCCGCCGCCTTGGAGCTCTTGGCCATGGGATGCCTTTCGGTCGGGAACCGGCGGCCGGCATCGTCGCACCTCGCCCCCTGGCGCGCACGCACCCGGGCGGGCCGGGGGCGTTGCTGGGAGACTGGCCCCATGGCCCGCCTGTTCGTGGCTGTCCGGCCGCCGCCCGAGGTCGTGGCCCTGCTCTCGGCCCTCGACCGGCCGGCGCTGCCGGGCGTCCGCTGGTCGCTGCCCGAGCAGTGGCTGGTCAAGCTGCGGCCCCTCGGGCAGGTGGACGAGCGGGTCGTCCCGGCCCTCCGCGACGCCCTCGGGGCCGAGCTGGACGGGGCGCCGGCCGTCGCCTGCCGGCTCGGCCCGGCGACCCGCCGGCTCGGCGGGCAGTGGCTGGGCGCGCCCGTGCACGGGCTCGACGAGCTGGCCGCGGTCGTGTTCGAGGCCACCCAGGAGCTGGTCCCGGTCACCCACCCCCAGCCCTTCCAGGCCGACCTGGTGCTGGCCAGGGGCCGGGTGCCGAGGGAGCTGGCCGGCCGCCCCGTGACCGGGTCGTGGACGGCCCGCTCGGTGTCCCTGGTCGCCGACCGCTCGGGGCCGGGGACGCCGCGGTTCGAGGACCTGGCCAGCTACCCGCTGGAGGGCCCGGGCTGACCGGCCGGTCCGGCGCCGGTGCCCAGGACGGTGTCCGCGAACCCGCCCACCACCTCCAGCCAGCGGGCGGGGAGGTCGCGGTGGAGGCAGTGGCCGCCGTCCAGGACCACGAACCGGTCCGGCGGCAGCTGGGCCCGCACGGCCTCGCGGCCGGGGCCCTGGAGGGCGCTGCCCCCGGCCTCGCCGAGCCCGGCCCCGGCCCGCGCGGCCAGCACCACCAGCGGGACCCGGACGGCGGCCACCATCGCCGGCAGGTCCCAGGCGAGGTCGCCCCGGAGGCCGGCGGCCAGGGCGGCCGTCGCCGTGGCCGGGCAGGTCGAGGGCGTCGACCACCCAGCCCCGGGAGGCCAGGGCCGGGCCGACCCGCCACCAGGTGGCGGCCGTCGACATGATCCCGTGGAGCAGGACCACCCGGCCGCGGGCCGCCCCCTCGGGGCCCCAGTGCTGGTTCATCTCGCCTCCAGGAGGGCCGGGAGCAGGTGCTCGGTGACCAGCTCGCCGGCCGGCCGCCAGCCGGGCGCGAGCTGGTCGGTGGGCGGCGGCCCGGGGTCGAAGCGGGGGTCGCCGGTGACCACCACCACCGCCCGGGCGGCCGGGACGGCGGCCACCAGCTGCCCGGCCCAGCCGGCGGCGAACACGCGGTCGGGCCCCACCCAGAGCAGGTAGCCGTAGGGGTGGTCCTCGGGCGGGCCGCCGCGGTTGTGGGCGGTGGCCATCTCGGCGGCGAAGCCGGGGTCGAGCAGCTGCCGGCCCCGCCAGCGGCCGCCGTCCAGCCACAGCCGGCCCAGCTTGGCCAGGTCGGCGGCGGCCAGCCGCAGGTGCCCGGCGCCGTAGTCGTAGCCGTCGGGGTCGCGCGGCCAGTGCCACTCGCCGATCCCCAGCGGGCCGAACAGGCGGGCCTCGGCGTAGGCGGACAGGGGCATGCCGACCAGCGCGCTCAGGGCGGCCCCGAACAGGTGGGCCCCGCCGTTGTCGTAGCGGAACCGGGATCCGGGCGGGTCGAGCTGGGGGGCGGCCGCGATCCGCTCCAGCCAGCCGTCCGGCCGGGCCATCACCTCGTCGATCTCGAACGGCCCCTCGGTCTCGGCCCCGCGGGTCATGGTCAGCAGCTGGCGCAGGGTCTGGCCGGCCGCCGGGGTGGCGGCCAGGCTCGGCAGGGCCCGGCCGACCGGCAGGTCGAGGTCGTCCAGGCGCCCCTCGGCAACGGCGATCCCGGCCAGGGTGGCCACCACCGACTTGGTCACCGAGAACACGTCGGCGACCCGCGGCCCGCGGTAGTGCCGGTCGAACACGGCCTGGCCGTCGACCTCGACCCGGAAGTGGCTGGTCTGGGCATAGGCCGACTGGCCGCGGATCGCCTGGTCGACCAGGCGGCAGGCGTCGGGCACCGGCACGTGCGCTCCTTGGCGGGTGGTGGGGGAGTGTCACTGCAGTATGCGACTGTCAGCAATCTGATTGGCACGGCGGCCCGGGACGGGCATGATCGTGCTCTCGGACGATCCGTCGGAGGTTGCCATGAGGAAGCGGCGGGACCCTTCCGCCATCGAGGACGACGGCCCCAGGCTGATCTCCCTCCAGGACAAGCACGACGCCGACCGGCTGCTGCAGCAGGCCTATGAGGCCGGGGAGTTCGACAAGGAAGAGCTCAAGCGCCGCCGCGGCAAGGTGTACGCGGCCGTCACCCCGCGCGACCTGTGGAAGGCCAGCGGCCACCGCATCGGCTCGCGCGAGCGGGCCGACAAGGCCGAGATCCGGCGCTCCATCCGCCTGCAGCTGGCGATCGTGGCCTTCGCGATCATCATCATGATGTTCGTGGTGCTGGGGACGATCATCAACAACCAGGGGGGCACGGTCGACACCCCGATCTTCCCCTGGGAGTGGGGCAGCAGCGACAACTGACCCTTGAACTTCGATAGTGACGCTATTACAGTAGCGTCACTATGACGAAGCAGCGGCTCACCCGAGCCGAGAAGAGCGCTCAGACCCGGGCCGAGCTGATGGCCTCGGCCCGGCGGCTGTTCCTGCGCCACGGCTTCCACGCCTGCTCGCTCGAGCTGGTGGCCGAGGAGGCCGGCTTCACCATCGGCGCCGTCTACTCCCGCTTCGGCAGCAAGGCCGACCTGTTCCTGGCCATCCTCGACCAGCGGATCGACCGGCTGGTGGCCGAGGTGGCCCAGGTGGCCGGCCTCGACCAGCCGATCCCGGACCACGCCGAGCTGCTGGCCGGCCGGCGCATGGCCCTGCTGGAGCGGGAGCGCGAGTGGTTCCCACTGGTGCTCGAGTTCTGGTCGCACGCGGCCCGCGACGAGCGCCTGCGGCAGGAGTTCGGCGCCCGCCACGAGCGCCTGGTCGCGGCCTACGCCGGCCTGATCGAGGCCGACTACGCCCGCCTCGGCCTGCCCCTCCCCCTGGCCCCCGAGGTGCTGGCCAGGGCGGTGGTGGCGATGGGCAACGGCGTGGCCCTGGAGCGGCTGGCCGATCCGGCCCGGGTGCCCGAGGGGCTGCTGGCCACCATGGCCATCGCCTTCCTGCGCGGGGTGGCCGCCGACGGACCGGCGGCGGAACGGAGGTCCTGACATGGCAACCACCGACCGGGCCAGGCGGCTGGCCGAGATCGCCGGGGCGATGCGCCTGGCCCGCGAGCTGATCGGGCACGACCGCTGGACCGAGGACCAGCTGGCGGCCCACCAGCGCCGGCGGCTCGAGCAGGTGGTGCGCCACGCGGCCGCCAGCTCGCCCTTCTACCGCGAGCGCCTGGCCGGCCTGGGCCCGACCGACCCGGTCGAGCTCGGCCAGCTGCCGACGGTCGACAAGGCCACGGTGATGGACCGCTTCGACGACCTGGTCACCGACCGGCGGCTCACCCTGGCGGCGGTCGAGGCCCACCTGGACGGCCTGACCGGCGACGACCTGCTGCTCGGCCGCTACCGGGCGATGGCCACCGGCGGCAGCACCGGCCGCAAGGGCGTGTTCGTGGCCGACCGGCCCGAGTGGCGCCAGTACCTGGGCGGGTTCCTCCGCTGGAACCACTACATGGGCCTGAAGCCCCGGCTTCCGCGCCGGCTCCGGATCGCGTCGATCGCCGCCGCCCGGCCCCTGCACATGAGCTACCGGATGGCGGCCAGCATCGACGTCGGCCTCTACCGGGTGCTGCGGCTGGAGGCGGCCACCCCCCCGGCGGCCATGGTCGAGGCCCTGAACCGCCACCAGCCGGAGTTCCTCTACGCCTACGGGTCGGTGCTCGGGCTGCTCGCGGCCGAGCAGCTGGAGGGCCGGCTGCGGATCAGCCCGGCGATCATCGCCAGCTCGGGCGAGACCCACACCGACGAGCTCCGCGACGCCATCCGGTCCGCCTGGGGGACCAGCTCCTTCGAGCTGTACGGCATGACCGAGGCCGGCATCATCGGCTCCCACTGCGAGCGCCACACCGGCATCCACCTGTTCGAGGACCAGGCGATCTTCGAGGTGGTCGATGAGCGGGACCGCCCCGTCCCGGCCGGCCAGGCCGGCCACAAGCTGCTGGTCACCAACCTGGTCACCAGGACCCAGCCGCTGCTCCGCTACGAGGTCTCGGACATGGTCGCGGTGGCCCCCGAGGGCTGCCCCTGCGGCCGCCCGTTCCGGCTGCTGGCCGGGATCGAGGGCCGCAACGACGACATCCTCCACCTGCCCGCGGCCGCCGGGGGCACCACCGCCGTCCACCCCCTGGCCCTGCGCACCGCCCTGGCCGGCATCCCCGGCCTGGCCCAGTACAAGGTGGTCCAGGACCGCGACGGCCTCCACGTCCGGGTCGCCCTTCGCCCCGGGGCCGACCCCGCCGACGCGGCCCACCTGGTGGCCACCCGCCTGGCCGCCAAGCTGACCGCCCAGGGCGCGACCCGCCCGGCGATCGAGGTCGAGCTGCGCGACACCCTCCAGGACGAGCGCGACACCGCCGGCAAGTTCAAGCTGGTCGAGTCCCGCCTGCCCCGCCCGACGGCCCGCGTCCCCTAGAGAAACGAGAGCTGGTCGCCGGTGGCCGGCTGGGGCCGGCGGCGGGCGGGGGAGCGGGCGTGATCGAGCAGGGCCGCCTCGAGGTCGGCCAGGAACGGCGAGGGCTCGGCCTCGCGGACCGAGCCGCGCCAGGCGCGCTTGCGGGTGTGGCTGAGGAACAGGTGCGAGCGGGCCCTGGTCATGCCGACGAAGAACAGCCGCCGCTCCTCGGCCGTCTCCTCGGGCGACGGCTGAGGGCCGAACCGCAGCGGCAGCAGCCCGTCCTCGCAGCCGACCAGGAACACCACCGGGAACTCCAGGCCCTTGGCGGCGTGCAGGGTCAGCAGCGACACCCTGTCGGCCCTTGGGTCCCAGGTGTCGACCTCGTCGCCCAGGGCCAGCTCGGCCAGGAACCGGTCCAGGTCGTCGCCGCAGCGGGCGGCCAGCGGGGCCAGCAGCTCCAGCGCCTCGGCCGCCTCGCCGCCGTCGGTCTGGGCGCCGGCGGCGGTCGCCAGGCGGGCGGCCAGGGAGCGGTCGCCGGCGGGGGGCCGGTCGCGAAGGGCGCGGACCAGGGCCCGGACGGCCGGGCGGTCGAGCAGCCGGTCGTGGGAGCGCTTCTGGAACGGCATGCCGGCCCGGCCGAGGGCCTCGGCCAGCGGGCCCGACTGGGCGTCGGTGCGGTAGAGCACGGCGATGTCGGCGAACGACAGCCCGTGCTCGGCCCCGCCGTCGGCCCGGCCCGAATCCAGCGACAGGAACGAGGCGCCGCCCAGCAGCCGGTCGACCGTCTGGACGACGAACTCGGCCTCGGCCAGGTCGCTGGCCGCCTGGTGGACGGTGATCCGGGCCGGGGCCCCGTCCCCGGCCATGGCGGCCAGCTCCCGCCCCGCGACCAGGGTCGAGGGGGCGATCGCCTGGAGCGCCCCGGCCACGATGGCCGGGCTGGAGCGGTAGTTCCGGGTCAGCCGCACGGTGGTGGCGCCCGGGAAGTCCTCGGTGAAGCGGAGGAAGAAGCCGACGTCGGCGCCCCGGAAGCCGTAGATCGCCTGGTCGGGGTCGCCGATCACGCACAGGTTGGCGTCCGGGGTGGTCAGCAGGCGCAGCAGCCGGTACTGGAGCTCGTCCACGTCCTGGTACTCGTCGACGGCCACGAAGCCGAACCGCTCCCGGTACCTGGCAGCCAGGGCGGCGTCGGTGCCCAGCAGCATCACCGGCAGGGCGAGCAGGTCGTCCAGGTCGACCAGGTCGCGCTTGCGCATGGCGGCCTCGTAGCGGGCCAGGGGCCCGGCAACCTCGGAGGGCTCGGCATCCAGGTCGGGCCAGCGCGCCGCCCGGGCCCGCTTGCGCCGCACCAGCTCGGGCAGCAGCCGCCGCGCCTCCCGCTCCGGGCACCCGAGCAGCTCGGAGAGCAGCTCCAGCCGCTCGGCCTCGTCCGCGACCCGGAACCCGGGCCCGAGCCCCACCGCCTCGTGCTGCTCCCGGAGGATGCGCAGCCCCAGCCCGTGGAAGGTCGTGACCAGCACCCGCCGCGCGTCGGTGGGCATCAGCTCGTCCAGCCGCTCCTGGAGCTCGGCCGTCGCCCGCCGGGTGAAGGTGATGGCCAGGCACCGCTCGGCCGGCATCCCCCGCTCCACCACCAGATGGGCCAGCCGACGGGTCAGCGTCCGCGTCTTCCCCGTCCCCGGCCCCGCCACCACCAGCAGCGGTCCCGGCCCCGCACCCGCGGCACCCCGCTGCTCGGGGTCGAGCCCCCCGAGGATCCCAACCTCCTCGGCCCCCGGCTCGCCAGCCCCAGTCTCGTCAGGGGTGTCGGAGGGGAGCGGGGGGCTGTGGACAGCGGCGCGCACCCGATCCCGCCGCGGGCTACCCTCCCGTTTGGGGGCCCCAGGCTCGGGTGGGTGAGGTTCCGGCGTGCCCGGGGTCGGGGGGGCCGAGACCGATGCGGGCGGTTCCAGCGCGCCCACCGGTGTCTGGGGTGGGACCGGGTCGGGCTCGAACAGCGTGGCGGTCGCCGGGGCGGTGCGGAGCTCGTCGGGGGTGAAGATCCGGATGGTGCCGTACTCGCCGTCGTAGCCGGCGTCGCGGAGGACGGCGCCGCGGCGGACGCGGTCGATGGCCTCGGCGACCAGGGGTGGGGCGGCCTTGGCGATCTCGTCCACGGGGATCCGCTCGAGGATGTCCAGCTCGGGGCCGAGCTGGTCGACCAGGCCGGTGACCACGGCGGTGACCGACTTGCTGCGGGGGCCGACGCCGAGGGCCTCGCCGACCAGCTCGGGGAGCTGGAGGATGTTGCGGAACCCGGCCGCCCCGGGGGGCCGGGTTCCCTCGGGCCGGTCGGCCAGGGTCTCGACCCGGTGCAGGACCCCGACGGTGGGCGGCTTGCCGCAGACCGGGCACAGGCCGCCGTTGCGGCGGGTCTCGGCCGGCTCCATGCGGACGTCGCACTTGCGGTGGCCGTCGAGGTGGTACTTGCCCTCCTCGGGGAAGAACTCGACGGTGCCCTCGAACCCCTCGCCGGTCTCCAGGGCCCGCCGGATGGCCCAGTAGTCGAGCTCGGTGTCCAGCACCGTCGCCTCCCGGCCGAGGGCCGGCGGCGAGTGGGCGTCGGAGTTGCTGACCAGCCGGTAGCGGTCCAGCCCCGACACCCGCCAGCACATCTCCGGGTCGGCCGACAGCCCCGTCTCCAGGGCGAAGATGTGCCCGGCCAGGTCGGCGTAGCAGTCCTCGACCCGGTCGAACCCGGACTTGGAGCCCAGCACCGCGAACCAGGGCGTCCAGACGTGCGCCGGGACCAGGTAGGCCCCGTCCCCGCTCTCCAGGGTGATCTCCAGCAGGTCGCGCGAGTCCAGGCCCAGGATGGGCCGCCCGTCCGAGGCCAGGTTCCCGATCCGGGCCAGCGCCGCCGTGCACTTCGCCGCCGAGGCCAGGTCGGGCATGTAGAGCAGGTGATGGACCTTGCGGGTCCGCTCGGCCCGCTTGTAGATGGTGGAGATCTCCACCGACAGCATGAACCGCACCGGCCCCCGGCAGCTCGCCGGCAGCCGCGCCTCCACCGACCGCTCGACGTCCTCCCGCAGCCGGAACAGCCCCGGCTCGGCCGGCACCAGGGTCGACTCCAGCTCCTCGAACCACTTCGGATGGGTGAAGTCGCCGGTGCCGATCACGCTGATGCCCTTGCGCCGCCCGACCAGGGCCAGATGCTCCAGGTCGCAGTCCCGGCTGCAGGCTCTCGAGAACTTCGAGTGAATGTGGAGGTCAGCGTAGAACGGCGGCATGGCCCGAACCTACCACGAGGGCCCGTCGGCTCCGCGGCCCCTGGGTGCGCCCGCCCGTCAGCCTGGGTATGGGACCTGGAGGTGGGCGGCGAGGACGACCGGCGGAAGGAGCGCACCGTGGTGGAAGGTCCGTACCTGATGGGGATCGACTTCGGCACCGGCGGGGTCCGGGTCGGCCTGTTCGACCACCAGGGCTCGCCGGCGGTCTTCCGGGCCGTCGAGTTCGAGACCTCGCACCCGCAGCCGGGCTGGGCCGAGCAGGACCCGGGCGAGTGGTGGTCGTGCCTGGCCCGGGCGACCCGGGGGGCGCTCGAGGAGAGCGGCGTGCCGGCCGACCAGGTCGCCGGCATCTCGGTGGACGCGACCGCCGCCACGGTGGTGGCGGCCGACGCCCAGGGCCGGCCCCTCCGGCCGGCCATCATGTGGATGGACGTGCGCGCGTCCGACCAGGCCAGGCGCATCCAGGAGACCGGCGACCCGGCCCTCAAGTACAACGGGTTCGGTGCCGTGTCGGCCGAGCTCGGCCTGCCCAAGGCGCTGTGGCTCAAGGAGCACGAGCCGGAGACCTGGAACGGCGCCGCCCGGGTCGGGGAGTGCGCCGACTGGGTGATCCAGCGGCTGACCGGCGAGGCGGTGACCTCGGTCAACACCGCCAGCGGCAAGTACTACTACGACCGCGACGAGGGCGGGTTCCCCGACGGCCTGTACCAGGCGGTCGGGGTCGAGGACCTGCTCGAGAAGACCCCGCAGCAGGTGCTCGACCTGGGCACGGCGGTCGGGGAGCTGCGCAAGGAGGCCGCCGAGGAGCTCGGGCTGGCGGCCGGCACGCCGGTGGCCGAGGGCGGGATCGACGCCCATGTCGGGGCGCTCGGGCTCGGGGTGGTCTCCCCGGGCATGCTGGCCCTGATCACCGGCTCCTCGCACGTGATCATCGGGCAGGCCGCGGACGCCATCCACGACCCTGGGTTCTGGGGCGCCTACACCGACGCCATCATCCCCGGGCAGTACACGGTCGAGGCCGGCCAGGTGTCGACCGGCTCGGTGGTGGCCTGGTTCAAGAACAACTTCGCCGGGGCGGCGGTCGCCGAGGCCGACCGGCGCGGGGTCGACCCCTACGTGGTCCTCAACGAGCTGGCCGAGCAGGTGCCGATCGGGTCCGAGGGGCTGCTGGTGCTCGACTACTTCCAGGGCAACCGCTCGCCCTACACCGACCCCCACGCCCGCGGCCTGGTCTCGGGCCTCTCGCTGCGCCACCGGCCCGGGCACCTGTTCCGGGCCATCCTGGAAGGGATCTGCTTCGGCACCGAGCTGATCTTCCGGACCCTGCGCGGCCACGACTTCGAGCTCCGGTCGATCGTGGCCGCGGGCGGCGCGACCAGGAGCGAGCTGTGGATGCAGCTCCACGCCGACGTCGCCAACGTGCCCATCTCGATCACCCGGGAGCCCGAGAGCCCGACCCTGGGCGCGGCCATGCTGGCCGCGGTCGGGGCCGGGGTCCACCCCGACCTCCAGGCGGCCGCCGCCGAGATGGTCCACGTCGAGCGCACCATCGAGCCCGACCAGGAGCGGCACCAGCGGTACGCCTTCTTCGTGGACCGCTACGCCGAGCTGTACCCGGCCGTGAAGGACGTGATGGGCCAGGTGAGCCGGCACGTCGCGGGCGGCGACCCGGCATGAGCGACCAGCGGATCGCGGCCGCCCTGGGCGACGCCACCGACACCACCCAGGTCGTCATCGGCGCCGGGGCGCTGGGCTCGGTCGGGGAGGTGTTCGGGCGGAGCTTCGGGGGGCGGCCGGCGGTGGTGGTCGCCGACGCGACCACCTGGCGGGTCGCCGGCGAGCAGGTCCAGCAGCGGCTGGAGGCGGCCGGGCGGGCGACGGTGACGCCCTACCGCTTCCCACCGGACAGCTTCGTGTACGCCGAGTACGGCAACATCGAGCGGCTCCGGGAGGCCATCGCCACCCACGACGCCGTCCCGGTGGCGGTCGGGTCGGGCAGCCTCAACGACATCGTCAAGCGGGCCGCCCACGAGGCCGGGCGGCCGTACCTGAGCGTGGCCACGGCGGCCTCGATGGACGGCTACACCGCCTTCGGCGCGGCCATCACCAAGGACGGCTACAAGCAGACCATGACCTGCCCGGCCCCCCGGGCGGTCGTGGCCGACCTCGAGGTCCTGGCCGGGGCGCCGCCGGCGATGACCGCGTCCGGGTACGGCGACCTGCTGGGCAAGGTCACGGCCGGGGCCGACTGGCTGGTCGCGGACGCGCTCGGTGTCGAGCCGGTCGACCCCCGGGTCTGGGAGCTGGTGCAGGGCCCGTTGCGCGAGGCCGTCGGGCGGCCCGGCGAGCTGGCCGCCGGCGACCAGGAGGCGCTGGAACGGCTGGTCGAGGGCCTGGTCATGTCCGGGCTGGCCATGCAGGCCCACGCCTCCTCGCGGCCCGCCTCCGGGGCCGAGCACCAGTTCAGCCACCTGTGGGAGATGGAGGGCCTGGGCCACGACCGGC
>OCZS010000285.1_pt1 | contig 16640 bp, 18 predicted proteins | sample 1539071 | NCBI WGS metagenome assembly OCZS01 (sample SAMEA3113584, study PRJEB22503) | soil metagenome
TCAATGATGCTTGGTTAATGCTAGCAGCTATAGGAGCCGTTACGTCTCACGTAGAACTCGGAACGTGTGTAACAGACGCGATAAGGAGACATCCTTCAGCTATCGCCCTTTCGACTATCACTTTGGATAGAATAACCAAGGGCAGGGCTATATTGGGAATCGGTGCCGGAGAGGCGCAAAATGTTGTAGACTTTGGAATTGAGTTCTCGAAACCCGTCTCGAAATTCAAAGAACAGCTCGAGGTAATAGAGAAGCTTTTTGAGTCGGAACCAGACCGGCGTGTGAGCTACAAGGGACAACACTATAACCTTGTTGAAGCCTGCCTTCAAGCCAGGAGCATTCGAAAGCCTAGGCCACCTGTTTATATTGCCGCCGGGGCTCCGAAGACTTTAGAGCTATGCGCAAAGTATGGTGACGGGTGGATTCCAATTGGTTACACTCCCGAACTATTCAAGAATCATGCCAATGTAATACGAGACCGAGCCAAAGAAATAGGACGGGATCTAAATGGGTTTCAGTTCGCTAACGATGTCGACATTTACTTTACAGACGATGGAGAGGAAGCTTGGAACAAGATGAAAAATGCAGTAAAGGTGAGTTTATACAAGCCAGAACTTCTAAAGGTTCACAATATTCAGCAAGACTCTGAGTTCGATTTCAGGAGGTATTTTACTGAATACGCTATGAATAAGCCAGAACTTATGGAACAGATGAAGAGGGCAGCATTAAAGATACCGGATAGCGTTGCGAGAACTGCAATAGGCGTTGGCAAGCCTGAAGATGTAATCCAAATGTTGGAGCGGTTTATAGATGCAGGAACTAATCATTTCATAATTCGTTTCTGGGGGGATGGATACTTTAAGAACATAGAAACATTCGGGAACAAGGTAATTACTTATTTTAGAGATCAAGGTAGAGCCTAGGCTTGCAGATACGCGTCCAAGGTGCCACTCTTTTGCGTTGACGCTTTGGACGGCTGGGGCTTGTGCGCACGAGCCACAGGCTCCGCATCAAGGCCGAGACCCTTTAGCGATCGAGCGAATTCGGTAGAAAATCCGTGGAAAGTATAAATTTTACGCGCTCGAGACAACAAGACGAGCTGTACCAATTCTTCATAATCACAGTGGTCGCTTAACGGGAGCGCATAATCCAAACCCATCATGAACTTGTAGCTCTTATCAATTGCCCAGCCGCTAAAGCCTATTGAAATCGCTCGGCATCGTTCCTTAATTGCTCGAATGAATCCTGACCTGGCTGAGCTTAAGGGAGCGACCATTAACCATGGTGTCGATTTTGCTAGGAGAGATCCCTGTTTTGCCGTGGAATATGTTATTCCTTCTTTTAGGCCAACTCCGAATTCCCTGTAAATCGTATTTATTTTTGCCACTGAATCGTAAATAAATAGAGGAGCCCAATGCTGAAATAACTGCGTGAGCAATTGAGCTTTACCCAGTGGGTATCCCAGGAGAAGAACAGATACTCCCCTATCGAACATTTCACCTATTATTTTATTGGCTATGTGTATCACGTCATCAATAGGAGGGAAGACATATCTGGGGGAGCCAAAGGTTGATTCCACGATTAGGACATCTGCTTTCGGCACTTGAGCGCCTCCCATGAAGCCTCTTTTCCTAGTCGAGATGTCCCCCGTGTAATAGATCTGGTCATCTATTAATAACCCCCTTGATCCAAGGACATGGCATGTGTCAATTAACCTATAACCATCACAACAATCTTTATAGTTTGCAAGAGACAAATCGACGCCCCGCTGCCGGGCAAGATGTGACGTCGCCTTTGATGCTAGGACTTGCTCAGCGTGACCTATTTTTTTCTTTTTTGATGTCATCAGATGGTCGGAATGGGCATGGGAAAAAAACATCACATCCGATGTCGATTCCCTCCGAGGATCTAGCAGAATTTTGCGTCCACTAATGTGAACGACAAGTCCACACTCTGATAGGGTCACCACAGGACCAGTATTGACCAATAATCTCTAATGGTGTGATTGCAGTTATTTTAATTTTACAGCGCTAAACGTTTAAGCGCGTTCTAGGATATTTTCAGGGTGCTAAAACTAGCAATTTTGATCTCAGGGAGGGGAAGCAATTTGCGCTCAATACTTCAGGCAATTGCAACTCGAACCCTAATTGGTACCAATGCAAAAGTTGTCATCTCAAATAACCCGCACGCAAGAGGAATTGCCGTGGCAAAACAATTCAATATTGCAACAGAAATCTTAAGCCCTTCTGGCATGCGAGGATGGTCTTACGACAAGAGGCTAGTTTCACTGCTAGAGAAATATGATGTTTCACCAAGTAATGGTCTGGTTTGCCTTGCTGGGTATATGCGAGTATTAAGTCCCGAGTTTGTCGCCAAGTATAAAATGCGCATTATAAATGTCCATCCTTCATTGCTCCCTGCTTTCCCTGGTTTACACGCCCAGAAGCAGGCCTTGGAGTACGGAGTAAAAGTATCGGGCTGTACGATCCACTTTGTTGATGAAAAAGTAGATTCAGGATCGATTCTACTTCAGCGGTCTGTCCGTGTGTTAGATTCGGATTCGGAAGAAACCTTGTCTAAGAGAATACTGGCTCAAGAGCATAAACTCTATCCTCAGGCAATAAGATTGATAGCAGAAAGAAAAGTTACGTTGAAGGGTCGCAAGGTAATATTAATATAGAAAAACGTTTTGAATGACAAACGAATCTATCCCTAGGGCCATGATTTGCAGGTACGCTGTCTGCAGCATTACCCCTGGTTTAGTAAATATTTAACACATGAGCGCGAACATTATCGATGGGCTGTTAGTGGCTGCCAAGATACAAGCACAAGTCAAAAAACAAGTTGACCGACTAGTCACTCAAGGGATAAGGCCCTGTTTGAGTACGATCCTTATAGGCGAAAATCCGGCTTCAATTTCATATGTAAATAAGAAACAAAGAGCTGCTGCAGAATTGGGAATCACCACAAGAGACTTAAGATTTAGTGAGGCACTAAAGCAGAAAGAACTGGAAGGAATAATCTCTGGCCTTAATGCTGACAGCCATGTTCATGGAGTGTTGGTGCAGTTGCCTCTTCCCAGTCACATTGATCAAAATAAGACTATTAATTTGCTGGACCCAGTGAAGGATGTCGATGGGTTAACTCCTTTTAATGCAGGTATGCTTTTGAAGGGTAGTCCCGTAATTACACCCTGTACACCTGCAGGTATCCTGGAATTGCTAGATTTCTACAAAATTGGTGTGACTGGTATGGACGCCACGATCATCAACAGGAGCAGCCTCGTGGGCAAGCCGTTAGCATGTTTGCTCGCAGAGAGAGGCGCTACTGTTACGATTTGCCATTCAAAATCCCGAAAACTGCAGGAAAAACTAATGAGCTCAGAAATGATAATAAGTGCTGTTGGTAATAGGGAGAAATTCACTTTATTGGGGGACACGATCAGGCCAGGGGCAGTAATAATAGACGTAGGTATCAGCAGGGTTAGCGGCAGGATTTGTGGTGATGTTGACTTTAGTTCTGTTAAAGATAAGGCTTCATGGATTACTCCCGTTCCAGGGGGTGTTGGCCCTATGACAGTTGCCATTTTGTTAAGAAATACGGTCACCGCAACAATGTTGTCTTTTGGGGGAAGGAACGATCTATCTGGATGAGCAGTGTGGCGGCAGAAAAAGAAAAAATCAGAAAAACAATGCTGAAAAGGCGTGATATGATCTCATCGACGGAGGTTTCGGAAAAAAGCAGGCTTATCCAGCTCAATGTTATGAACTCCCGCCATTTCCTGATCTCTGAAACTTTGGGAGTATATTTGCCAATCGGAAGCGAAGTGAGGACAGAAGAAATCATCCGAAGAGCATTGGAGAGTGCCAAGAAAGTCGCCTTGCCCAGAATTGAATCAGACAAGATGACATTCATCCAACTAAATGACAGGCTTCTCCAAGAGAATAACCTAGTAGTCGGCAAATTTGGATTAAAGGAACCCAGCAAACAGGGGACGGAAATAACAGAGATAGATTTACTCGTGGTCCCAGGTATTGCATTTGATAACGAAGGTTCCAGAATAGGCTATGGTCGAGGTTATTTTGATAGATACATGGCGGATACAAAGGTATCATTTTCTCTGGGCTTAGGTTATCGATTCCAATTGCTATCCAACCCTTTACCTCAATCTCGTCTGGACCAAAGGATAAATGGACTGTCAACTGAAACTGGGATTCTATACTTTTAAAGAAGCGCGCGTTCACTTTGTTTGCGCAATAGTAGGCTTCCCAATGTCTGTCCTATAATGCTCACCCCCGTCACCCCACTTTATCTTGCGTACAGCTGTATACGCTTCTCTTCTTGCTTCACTGAGGTTCTGTCCGGTTGCGGTAACGCTTAAAACCCTTCCTCCGGCGGTGGTTATGTGTCGAGTCAATTTTCTCCTAGTGCCCGAGTGAAATATAACCACTTTTCTGGAGACACGGGAATCCAGCCCATAAATTCGGTGTCCGGTAGTATATTTCACTGGATATCCTTTCGAAGCCATGACCACACAAACCGAATGTTGTTTTTTCCATTTGATAGGCGGCATCAGGTGGAGTCTCTTGTCCATAGCAGCATCAAGGTAAGGGTATAAGTCTGAACCCATTCTTACCATGAGGCTCTGGCATTCGGGATCACCCATCCTAGCGTTAAACTCTAAAACACTAGGAGTTCCATTTTCACTGTCGAGCATCAGCCCTGCATATAAGAACCCTGAAAAAGGGGACCCCAGCTCCCTCATGCCGCGAATTGTTGGTTTTATGATGTGATTTACTATTTTAGCTTCCAAATTCTCGCTGATATTCTCTACAGGGGAATAAGCTCCCATCCCCCCGGTGTTTGGGCCAGCATCACCATCGCACGCTCGCTTATGGTCTCTGCTAATGGCTAGAGGTACGAATGAGTTTCCATCACATATTGCTATGTATGATGCCTCCTTTCCCTGTATTTTTCTTTCAGCAATGACCCTGTTGCCGGAATCCTCGAACTTCCTGTCAAACATGAGCACTCGGAGGGCCTGAATTGCTTGCTTTTGAGTGCGACACACGAACACTCCCTTCCCTGCGGCTAAGCCCTCAGTTTTAATCACAAGCTCATGGGTTTGGCCCCTAACATAGTCTTCTGCATCTCTGTAAGACGTGAAAACAGCAAATGATGGTGTCTTAATGTCTAACCTTTTCATAAATTGCTTGCTGAATACTTTACTAGATTCAAGCTTCGTAGCGGCTTTCGTGGGTCCAAATATCCTTAAACCTCTTTTCAGGAATTGATCTACAATCCCTTCTGCCAACGGTCCTTCAGGTCCAACAAGCGTTTCGCAGTCATTTTCTGCGGCAGAATCTATCAGTTTGTCATGATTTAAATGGTCAATTGCGACGTTGTTTTTGGTCCCTCCGTTTCCGGGACAATAAAAGACTTTTTTTACCATCCTGCTCCGAGCGAGTTTCCATCCCAATGCGTGCTCCCTTCCGCCTGAGCCTATGATCAAGATATTTTTCTTTCTTCCGGTAGACTGCAAGAGATAAAATGCGGATTCCCGAATAATAAATGGTTTGACATCAAAATAACTTAACACGCTGTGATGCCCTTTTATTTCATATTACTAAGATAGATTATATGGCTGAAGAAGAGGGTCTGCAAAGGCCTAAACGAGGGCTTGCGTCGGCGCCAGGAGATATTCGAGAGAAAGTGGCTAAGAAAGGTGGAGCCGCTCCACATCACGCGCGAGGTCTGGCTGCAGCCGACGCGGTAACCAGGTCCCGAGTAGCAAAGGCAGGAGGGAGTGCTCGTGCACTCAACACCGAGGGATTAAGAAATGCCGGCAAAAAGGGGGGAGAAGTGGTCAAAGCTGAATACGGCACATCATTCTACCAATCTATCGGAGGGAGAGGAGGCCACTCGGTAAAGGAGAAGTACGGGATTCAATTCTATAGAGAAATAGGCGAGAAAGGAGGAGCCGTTGTTAAGGAAAAATATGGTTCAGGTTTCTACAGGGATATAGGAAAAAGAGGGGCTCAAAAACTCAAGGACCGATCTGCTAGATAAAAGAGTTAGGACCCAGGTGAATTAACCAAATTTGATGTTATTCAGGGCGTAAGTACATTTTTTGAAGTATCATTTATAATCGCATCTATAAAACGATCGTATTCATAGTCCGCGAACTCGAATAGTGCAAAGGATCCTTCTCTAATTACCTTGTGGGCACCTTTCAGGTGATAGCACAGTCTTCCCGAGGATAATGACCCGAAGTAATAGCTTCTGCAGGAACAGAAATCCAATTCTGGCGCTGTCCAATACTCCTCGTCTTTGCCTACCACTGTGCAGATCCTCCTGCCGCTAGGTCGGAATACATGTACCTTTACTGCTTTTTGCCCTGTGACACTGATATTGCTGGGGTCCAAGCCATATACTTAGATAACTCATGCCATTTATATTCCAACAGACACCAATACTGGCTACGCCAAAACAAAATACTCAAATGTCATTCGACAACAAGAGTCTGATGCACTGTGAATATTCGTGGTCGATGCCGGGACGAACCTTTTTGCCAAATACCTTGGAATATTTTGTGCCTCTTTGCTTTGGCTAGGCCAGGAAGCATTTAAACATAAATTTATTACGAAGGTATAACTAACCTGACCATTGAAAGATTACGACTATGTGATTTTGTGGTTGGACTATTTCAATAAGAACCTTCCTCGGGCCAAAGGTCGTAGGGTAAAAAAAGAGCATGCTATATTTGATCCTACACTATCCGATCTCGTTGAAGCAGCCAAGGAATCTGGATTTGATCCTCAGCAGGATCAGATTAACGACGGCGCGCGGTATCCGAGAAGGCCATTCGTAAAGTCAGGTTACGTGGCCTTACCTAAAAAAGATAATGTTAGAAAAAATATACTGCTTTTCTCACTTGCCCAAAAGATGCTAAAAAATAGAACGCGATGGTCAAAACATTAGGTCCCACCCGCTATGCTTGAGCTAGGACAGATTTTACACACTGCAAGAAGCGGTCGAATTATTGTCAAGATTAGTATTGCCGCCTCGGGAAAAAAAGTGAATGGGTTACCGGTAATTGATATGAATGGTAGACAAATCGGAAAGATCCAAGAAATATTTGGTCCGGTTTCCTCCCCTTACGCCTCTATCCAACCAGTCCGAGAGAAGCTTGCGAGCATCGCCGGCGCAACAGTTTTCATATATAGTGAAGTTTCCCGTAAAAGTAAAAGTCGAAAGGACTATGCCAGTAAAGCCAAAAAAACCTAGCAGGTTGACCCTCTCGCAAAAGGCCTGGTTCACCGAATGTTGACCGCTGACATTTGAACTGGCCTTAGGACAAGTCACTGGAAAGGAGAGGTGCTCAACCTTATTGCTGGGGAGCGTGCACACATGACTCTTTAGTTCTGTTCTCTCATTTCTAAGGGATTTATCTCCTTATAATATTCCCAAAAATCATCTCCAATGTAGTGTATGTTGTCAATAACATATCCTTTGTTGTTATTGACGGCGGTGGTGCTGTCTTCTAGTGCTCTGCCAACCGCTAGGACTTTTGAATATTTCTCGTCTTTGACCGTAACCAGGTCACCTCTGTTAAAGGTATCAAATTTAATGATGCCTGGTCGCGTGACACGGGCGCCGTTGCACACGAATTTTACTGCTCCCATATCTACTACTACCGACGGAAATGCAGTTAGAATTTGTCCTGTTCCTAAAAAGGGAACGATTGTCTCGGAATCAGTCTGTATCGCAATGAAGGCTTTATTACTTACAATTCGACGGCCTTTTTCAAGTTCATAGCAAATAAAGTTTTTTTCACCTTCAAAATTCTGAGCACCAAAAGGCCACTTCTCGCGAATGAGGTCCTTCAGTATTGAGGTTTCCCTTTTTGAAAGAACTGCTTTCTTCATTTAGTTCGCGAGGAGATTGTTTTATTGTGAATCTTCGACGCAATTTCTCTATCTGCTAATGGGGTGTATTCGCAGCCCATCGGTCCGCAATATCTTCCCACATAAAGTGCCTTTGGTCGGTAGAGTGCCGGCTTAGGTGCTGCCTCGGCAAATTTTTCCTCAATTACATGCGATGACCAGCCTGCGATTCTAGAAATTGCAAATATAGGAGTGTTAAGATCGGTTGGTATATTCATATCATGATATAATGCCGCGCTATATAGGTCAACATTTGGATATATGGCCTGTTTTCTCACGTCCATCATGTGTTGCTGAGTAATTCTCTCGACCTTCTCGGTGATCTCATACCAAGGGGTTTTTTTCCTAGTTGAAAGAATCTTAGACAGTCTTGAAAGAACCTCTGAACGTGGATCGGTCGTTTTATAGACTGCATGTCCCATGCCCATAATCCTTCCTCCCGTACCAAGCCGATTTTTTACCCACCTTTCTACATTCGAAGGATCGTTAATCTCAAGGAGCATCTTCATAACTTGGACGTTGGCGCCGCCATGCAGCTCGCCAGAAAGAGCGCCTATCGCACCTCCGATACATGAATACATGTGAGCTCTAGTGGACGCTATTTCTCTTGCTGCAAACGTAGAAGCATTAAAACTATGTTCCGCATGCAGTATCAGACAGATATCGAAAATTTTTGCCTCTTTTGGATGCGGTTTGGTACCGCTCAACATATACAGGAAGTTCGAAGCATGGTTTTCCTCTGAAGCCGGCGTTACTATTTCTTCGTTGTTTCTAATCCTCTCCCACGCAGCCACAATGGTTGGAATCTTGGATATTAGATTAATGGCCCGGTTAATGTTGGCCTCCTTTGTGTCATCATCAAGATCTGGGTCATAATCTGCTAACTCACAGACACATGATTGGAGCACGTCCATCGGTCGGGCTGTTCGCAGACGGTTATTCATGCTCGCTAGTAATTCTTGGGGTAGACATCTAGCTTCTCTGAGTCGCCGAGAAAAATCAGACAGCTGACCATTACGTGGAAGCTCACCGAGAAGCAGTAGGTAAGAAGTCTCTTCAAATGTCGAGTGATTAACGAGGTCAAGGATGTCGTAGCCACGATAAATTAGTTTGCCGTTGTTGCCATCTATTGAACAAATTTTTGTATCTGCCACTTCAATATTCCTCAACCCAATGTTCCTAGCGTCCATCTACGGACATAGTTCCGCAAATACTAAATATATAAATTGACGTTTATTTTTCAGTTGTAAAATGCAGGGTTCCTCTGCCTGCAGTTAAGAACCGGCAACTTAATTAGCGCATTCCTAAAGCGAGTCAGTAGCTCAAAGGAGTTAGTTGGCACTTTAAGGTCGTATACGATAGAAGATTGAGTAATTCAGAGGGGTGCACACAGGAGAATGCTTCCGTTCTCCCGGCTCCGCAGTTCATAATAACCCTAGCTATGTTGGAAGATTATTTAGGGAAGAAAAGTCATACAATGATCGTCGTTGCCACGGGCGACGAAGTACACTTTTCACCCCGGTTGAATATCCACATTATATTCTCTTATGCTACCTAACAGCTAGCAGATCCTCCCGTAGATTGTCCTTCGTAATTGTCAAGAGATCGATTCCGTCTCCACTTGATGAGTCTCGCTGTATCGATGACTTGATGGCTTTGACTACAAGATCTCTAGCTTTCTCGTCGCTCATGCCTTGAGTATATTCTGCATCCATTACACCAAGAGCCATTTCCGCTCCAGAACCTACGGCGGCGTAATCGTCGGGGAGCACAGAACCCAGGGGATCTAGTGTGTATATCTGTGGTCGATACTCAACTCCTCCAATCACTACCTGCGTTAACAGTGGAAAATATCGCCTTTCGAACATTATCACCGACATTAATTTCGCAATTGAGTTGGTTGCAACTGATCTCTTGATTTCCAGCCGCCTTATTTTCGCAAGAGCAGAAACTTGTCGTACTAAAACCTGCATGTCTGCAATCATTCCTGCGCACGCCGCTCCGACATATTCGGTGACTGGAAATACCTTTTTGGTATTCTTATTCACAACGAAGTTTCCGTAGGATACACGTTTTTCTGCAGCCAGAATTATTCCGTCACTATAGGAAATGCCTATCGCCGTAGCTCCGGGAAAAAATTGAAACGCCATGTTTTGTACATGTCTATAATCAATCTCATTTAGCCTTTTCTAAAAAGGATTATATTAGATCGAGATCTCGTAGTCGTAAAAGGCCAGAAAGATACATTTAAAAATTTATGAAATGTCTATCACGGTCCGAATTTGATAATCAAACTTCTACCGATTCTCCTAAGCTCTATTTTTATTCGAGGTGTTGTCATGAATTCTTATCGCTTCTGCTACCAGCCTGTTTTGGAGCTCTAGTGCGCTTTTTCCTTCAGGATGTTTGGAACCCGCGATAGCTTCGGCCACAATGCCTATGATATGTCTCAGCAAAAACTCGTCCCCTCTTATTGCTTCTGCTGTATATGTAGAGTTGGCCTTATTCACAAAGACGACGTTTTCATTGCTAAAACTATACCTGGAGTCAGATTCATCCTCATAGGGAATCACCTTATACCCCACTTTTTTTAATGCAAAAGTTTTCTTGAGTATTGGGCGTCTAATTTTACGTATTGTTGCTTTTAATGGCTGCTGTTCTATATCTCCCGTGTCGCCTGGAGGTTGACTAATCTGAGCTGTACCCTGAGTATTATCATAAGTCAGTGAAGTCCCGTCTCGATCCGAAAAGTCATGAGATGGGGTTAGAGTGCTACCTGCCTCTGTATAGACTGGTCGGTCTTCTTCTAGACTATCCTGAAGAAACTGACCTCCCGCGCTATCGCGGGCCGCAAAGGAGTCGCTTAATGATGTAACTGCAGTACCTTGGTGCTCTTGAGATCTTGTCATACTTTCTTCTGATCGGACTTTCCCGCTCGTTGGGATCTCTTTCACCTCAACAGTCTCGTAGCCTTCTACTTCCTCTGTCTCTATGTTTTCAACTACTGCTTGACCAAGCACCTTGTCAATCTCTTTATAGATCTTTGATTCCTCCCTTGTTATTAACACGTCCTCATATTCGCTCAAGCTCGGAATCACAGTATTTGTGATGAAATTCTGCATGCTCCTGTAAAATTTAGAGTATTCTTCGTCTTCTATAATTGCCGATTTGTCAGCAAACCTAGAGGTCAAAGAATCACATCTAACGAAACCAGTCACCCTCTTGAGCTTATTGTCAAATCCAAAGGAACTTCTCGTCACTATATGATTTCCCACCATTATAGCAATGCCATTTTCTTCATCTGAAAGTGGTCTTCTTGCTATTACTACTTCACCCATAATCTTTCCATTGTCCAGGTTCACAGATATTCTATGACCTTGTATATCGGGAGCCTTGATAGCCTCCGCCCCTGTGAAATCCCACTCCGAATAAGTCTCGGAGGATTTGATGAAAACCTGAAATAGCGGCAGTCTTAATATTGCTAATTTTCGGATTTCTCTAGACAATTTCCAATAGTCGACTGATTGTTTTGGTCCCATGAGGGACAATTCGGTTCCGTTCCTGTTTAGGGGCGGTTCATCGATTTCAGTCAAGGGAGTGTTTCCAGCAAACAGATTGTCTAGTACAGATGCCTCTAGGAGAATAGATTTATGAAACGACTCGCGCCGAGTTCGTATTTTCATGCTCTCAAAGGACGTCAGAAATGACAGCCTGCCCGTGCCGTATCTACCTGTCCTTATTCTACGAAGTCTAGGAGAAATTGAGTCGTATTTCTTATGAGGAGATCCCAGGAGCAAAAACTTCTCCATACCTTCTACGTTCATGCCCGCATCGTCTTCTATTAAAATCGAGCCATTCTTGAGAATAGTGATAAGAACAGTCGTAGCATCTTCATCAAAAGCATTCTCCACTAGCTCCTTGATGATTTCATTGGGTGAGACCCAGGTTTTAGTAGCAAATTCCCTAAAGAATGTAGGATGTACTTTGAGCTCTACAGTCATCTGTCGATTGAGATTTGCAGCGTCCCCTTTATTTGTTACGTATAAAAAGTTGTTTGACTATATAGTCATATAATATGGTACAAAACGAACTATTTTAGCAATGCCTTGGCTTCACTCTTCACGTCAATGTTGACTCCGGAGATTGAGCTAGATCCTAAAAAGTTCGACTTTACTCTCCATCAGGATATTGCGAATTATTTTTTTTAATCTATCAATGTCTATTCGGTTGTATAGCCCACCGGCATCTTTCAGTTTTGTTAATGCACGTTCAAGGATAGAAATACAAACGTTCTCTTCGTCTTTCTGGTAGTGAACTAAAGCAGCGCACACCAAAATAATGCCTCCTATTAGATCCTTCTCTGTACCTTTGGATTGTTTCCATATGGATTCTAGAATTTCATGTGCGATCCAATACTTCTCTTCATTGAAGAAAGTCAAGGCCTCTGATATTGCCTCTTGCTTTTCCTTCTTTTTTTCGACTACCTGATATGAGCCTGCGTAAGAACCAATTTCTTGGAAGAGATGATCCAGGTTCGCTGTGATCCCATCAGAAGGTAAGCTTACGTCATATTCAATGTGAGATCTAGATACCCTAGCATCTCTTACAGTTATGCCATGCAGGGAAGCAATTTTACCTGCCCTAGTTTTTAGCCACAAGGCATCTTTTGGCGTGCTTGACAGATTATTCAGAAAGAGAATGTACCTAGATGACATTACTTTAGATAATTACAAACAAGGACATAAACCATGATCCCCTGTAGCTCCAAGCGTACTTTATCAATACGAAAAGGATCCGATTTAGATAGACGGTTGGCATACAAACCCGGGTCAGATGGCTAATGTTTCATAGGTCACAGCTCTTGCGGCATACGATATATCCGTCGACAATTAACGGATATCTCCTCTGGGTCTAACAAATGAGAAGATCCAAACCAAGCAGGCAAGAGGTTCCTCTTTTCAAAGGTGTGGTTGTTCGAGGATCGAAATTTTAGCCTCCGTTCACTGTTATTGATTAACCTGCAATTAACCTCTTTGAGCAAATACATAAGCGGTGTCTAGTTCCTGGTCATTTGTCCACATCGTTGGTAGGGTAGCACAGCCTAGAACCTCTAAACCAAAGTTCTCTATGAGATTTCCCCACCCCCATTGAGTTTTATCTGCTGTGTATTCTCTCATCACGTGAGTTCCCATAAAGTTAAAGCCGACTCTGCCTTTTTTGTCTTTAGAGTTTATTTCTTTACTTATAACGTTCCTTGCCAGGATGTCTCCAGACTCAGGAAGGCCAGATATGAAAAAAATAGGACATGAAAGGTCAAGAGATTCATATTCAAAACTCGTAGCGTCAGCATTGAGGATCTCAAAGCCAACTCCTGTCAGCGAGGAAATATCACGTTGGAGCAAGCTCAAGCTGGCATCTATCTCGATGCTGAAGGACTTCAGCCCTACAAGTGTTGAACAATATGCTATTCTTCCATCACCGGAACCGACGTCAACTAACTCTTTGAATCCAAATCTCTTGGAATAGAATGCTAAGGCATACGCAGATAATATCCAAGTCGGATAAAATGGTTGGTAACATGTATCGTGCTTCTTGCTACTGAGCCAATAGTTGTTTATATCTCCCTCATACGCTCTGCATAATATTCCATCGATGACAATGTTGGTTTGATTCAGATAAATAGGGTTGTTTTTCCCAAATAAATTGAGCTTGTCTAGTATGGCTTGCTCTATATCGAACCTTGTTGAATGTTGGCGTGGCACGACTTCGCTTACATAGCTTCTGGGCGGGAAGTCTGTCATGTACTTGTTCTTCAATCCAACAATGGATGCAGAGAGACCTTCCAACAGAGTCTATTGCACTGAGGTTTATTTTTAGTAAACTGATTCTGCGCTTGGCCTAAGGCCTCTTTTATAGCTTTTTCGTCCGCATGCGAGACAACGATAGAGTCTCCTCCTCTTATAAGTGTAAATCACGTCCTCTTCTTCCATTATACCATGAGGTGTCTTCGCCATGCACCGGTCGCAGAATCTTATTTCTGTTGCATCATTCATAAGAAATCGTCTCGGCCCTCCCTGTGCTGATTTGCCTGGCGCTCTCACCTATTTTGACCTAGCTATCTCTTTAGCTTTTGAGACAAAAGAACTGGAACTTCTGATGGAATCTTCGCTACGGGAACATCTGCTTTGAAAAAGCTAGTCATTTTTGATCCAGCCGAACCGTAGTCACCATAAATAATCGCTCCAGCGTGACCCATCCTTTTTTCCTTCGGCGCAGATCTTCCAGCAATATAACCTATGACTGGTTTTGGAAATCTCGTCCTTATCATGTACTCCGCAAGCTGTTCCTCGGCATCTCCACCGATCTCACCTACCACAACGATGCCTTCTATATCGTCGATGCCTCTAATCATTTCAAAGCATTCAATTAGATTTGTCCCGTTAATAGGATCTCCTCCTATACCCATACATAATTTTTGACCAAATTTGGCTCTGGTTAAATTATATGCAAGTTCATACATCAAGGTACCGCTCCTTGAAAGAAGGACCACCTTGCCGGGTGTGAAAGGCTGAGCCGGCATGATTCCGACTTTAGTAACTCCCGGAACGATTATGCCTGGTGTATTAGGACCAATGACACGTGCGTTCCGCTTACTGGCATATTCTAACAGCTTCAGAGAATCTATTACGGGAACATGTTCTGGTATTGCTACTAAAAGTTTTATTCCACTGTTAATGGCTTCAATCGCAGCATCCAAGAAATAGGGAGCGGGCACAAACATAGCAGATATAGCGGCCCCTGACTCTTCTACGGCTTGAGTCATATTGTTGTATACAGGGATGCCATCAAATTCTTGCCCGCCTTTGCCCGGCGTTACTCCCGCTATGATATTTGTCCCGTAACTTCTCATCAATCTAGTATGGACAGATCCGAAGCTCCCTGTTATTCCTTGAACAATTACAGGCTTTTTGCAGTAGTCTTCATCGGTCTGCGTCCCGACCAACAGACCCATAAGGTCAAACATGTTTGCCATGGATCTCCTCTGCCTTTGGTAGCTCTTGGAGCAAACCGTGTATAGCCTGCTCAACGGTATCATACATCCTTGCGTTGCTACTTTTTAGCATATCTTTTGCCTTCTCTGATTCTGCCCCTGTTATCCTAGCAAAAGTTGGTACTTCGACTATGCCTTCACCGTAAGACCTTAGGATACCTTCTGCCACCATGCTAGTTTTGACGATTCCTCCAAATAGGTTTATCAATATAGAGCGGATCTTTTTCATTTTGCTTATCACTTTCAAAGAATCATAAATCGTTTCGGCAGTAGCACTTCCTCCAAAATCTAGAAAGCAGCCTGCCTTGCCTCCTTTATCTGATACCATGTCAAGAGTGGACATTACAAGTCCGGCTCCATTGCCAATTATGGCGATATTTCCATCCAGCTCCACGAACGAGAAGCCGCTTTTTTTTGCCTGCAGCTCGGATTCAGACATGAACACGTACTTTTTGAGCTCAGGATGTCTAAATAAAGCATTATCATCGATAATGACTTTAGCGTCTAGTGCCATCAGAGATCCATCATCAAGAACTACTGCGGGATTGATCTCCGCTAATTCGGCTTCTTTTTCAAAAACTAACCTTGACAACTTCATGGTGAGATTCTCAAACTCCCGAGTGGCGTCGGCGCTCAGATTAAGTTTAGAGGCCGCTTCGGTTGCTTGTGGTCGTGTTATGCCTGAGAAAGGGATGTCGACAATGAATTTGCTTTGTACCCCTTCTATTTCAACTCCTCCCTCCCCTGAGCATATAAAGGAATATTTTCTCTTACTTCGATTTAAGAAGAGCGAGATGTAAAGTTCTTTCCTGACATTCACGGTTTGCTCAAATAAGATCGAGCGGGGTAGTTCTCCTTTGACTTCTTTGTTCATCAACCGCTCGAAATTCGTAATCACTTCCCCTGGCGTCTTACATTTGACAATTGCACCAGCCTTTCCTCTTCCCCCTGATGCCACTTGCGATTTAAGTACGATTGGAAATTCAAGTTTAGATGATAGTTCTCTTGCTTCAGCTAAGGAAGTTACCAATGTAGATTTTGGAGTAGGAATATCGTACTGACGAAATAACTCTTTTCCTTGGTATTCAAGTAACCTCATTACACGGCAGTGAACACAGCAAAAGACTCATTTATAATTCTAGTATCCAAAATCGTATCAAGTCATTTGCCTAAATGAATAGGTCTTGTGCAAAATGTAGAATATAGTATAATAATTAGAGTAGCAGTTGGTTATCTTGCTAAATTCCATGAAGGTGACAGAATACAGCAGCAAGAATTCTCGAGAGCACGAGCCAATTGCCTGTTGGAACAATTTGACTTAAAAACAAAAGACAACAACACGCCAAGCACTTCCGAAGACGGTATACAAGCTTTAAATATTGAGAATGTATCAAACGAAATATGGCTGAAAAGATGACTGCTGTTTGGCTAATTCTTCTCACAATTATTGTATGCGCAGCAGTTCCGGCAGCAATGATTTGGTTAACCTCGCAGCCCAAGCCCGAATTTATCTTTAGTCTTGAGCTCTATGGCGGCCACAATTTTGTCGGAAGCAAGACTTAGCAACAGGATATCCTAGCCATAAATTTTTCTAAGATTGGCCGCTGAGCACTAGCCCCAAGATAATTATTTTTTACGTATTG
>OCZS010000289.1_pt1 | contig 16447 bp, 16 predicted proteins | sample 1539071 | NCBI WGS metagenome assembly OCZS01 (sample SAMEA3113584, study PRJEB22503) | soil metagenome
TGACCGGAGGTGCCGCTGGCACCGGTGTCGCGAGCGTGCAGATCTACAACTACCTGACCGTACAGCGCAATGTCGGCGCCGCGGCAGCACAATCCGTGATCATGTCGCTGGTGCTGATCGCCATGCTCGGCGTCTATCTGCTCGTGCTGCGCCGGAGAGGGGAGCGGGTATGAGCACTCAAACCGTCATTACGCCGCCCAGTCAGGTCGCAGCGCCGCCGCAGCAACGGGCCCCTGTTGCGGGAACCATGCACCGTGTCCAGAGCCGGATTTTCCGCGTTGGCCGTTGGGTGGTGATCGTCGCTTTCCTGATCGCGACGCTGGTGCCGTTCTACTACATGCTGCTGCTGTCAGTGAAGCCCATCGAGGCGCTGTTGAGCGACCCTGGCTCCTTTACCGTCAAACCGTCAGAATTCACGCTTCAGACCTATGTCGATGTGCTGTCCCCAGTGGCGTCAGGGGGGCAGGGCTTCGGCCGCTTCCTGGCTAACAGCGCTGTGGTTGCCCTGGCTTCGGTGGCGCTGGCGCTGCTGATCGGGATCCCGGGTGCGTACGCCATTGCCCGGTTGCCGTTCGTCGGTCGGCGCAAGGTCAGCGGCATCTTCTTGGCCGCTTATTTGTTCCCGGCAATTCTGATGGCCATCCCGCTGTTCGTCGCGTTCACCCGTATCGGGCTCCGCGGTTCGCTGGTGGGGCTCATCATCGTCTACACCGCACAGACGGTGCCGGTGTCGATCTACATGTTGCGGAATTACTTCGAGACGGTGCCGGAATCCATCGAGGAAGCGGGTCTCGTGGACGGCCTCAGCCGCCTCGGGGTCCTGCGCCAAATCAGCCTGAAGCTGGCCATACCGTCAATCATGTCCACCGGACTTTTCGTGTTCATGATCGCGTGGAACGAGTTCTTGTTCGCGCTGCTGTTCCTGGTGGACCGGCGGGAGCGGTGGACCGTCTCGCTGGGTCTCTCCCAGTTGTCCGGCAGCGTGGAGATTCCGACCACCGTGCTGATGGCAGGCTCGGTCGTGCTCACTTTGCCGATCATCATCATCTTCTTCGCCACCGAGCGGTTGTTGACCGGAGGCCTGACTGCCGGGGCCGAGAAGGGCTAGGGCGCGCGTGCACGATCCGCTCGGTGTGGGCGATCTTCTTCAGTACGAGTACGTGGCGGGTGCGGCCTGATGGCCTACCTGGTCGAACTGACCGAACCCCGTGTTGTCGGGCTGCGGGAATACCCGACGCCGGAGCCTGGCGTGGGCGAAGTCCGGGTCCAGACCATGTACTCGGGGATCTCGGCCGGCACCGAGCTCACCATCTATCGCGGCACCAATCCCTACCTGGACAAGCAGTGGGATCCTCGCACCGCCCTTTTTCTGCCCGGTTCCCGATTCCTGTCCGGCTCGTCAACGTTCAGCTATCCGGTTGATGCGTGGGGCTACTCGGAGGTGGGCGAGGTCGACGCCATCGGCGACGACGTGTCCGGGCTCCAGGTCGGCGACGTCGTGTGGGGCATCTGGGGACACCGCTCCCATGCCGTGCTGCCGGAGAGCAAGCTGATCGGCCATACGCTGCCCACCAACCTCGACCCCCTCGTCGCCACCTTCGACCGCGTCGGTGCCGTGGCGCTCAACGCAGTGCTCGCCTCCGGAGTGTGCACGGGTGAGTCCGTGGCTGTCTTCGGCCTGGGCGTGATCGGCCTGTTGACGACTCAGCTGTTGATCAGCCAGGCCGCCGAGGTGCTGGCCGTCGACACGGTGCCGTACCGGCTCGAGCTGGCGGCGAAGTTCGGCGCAACCCCGTTCTCGACGAACGAGGGTGATCTTGCCCTTGCGGTCCGCGAGCACACCGGTGGGCGAGGAGCCGACCGGGTGATCGAATTGACCGGCGCCTATCCTGCGCTTCACCAGGCCATCCGACTGGCCGGGGTGGGCGGCACGGTCATCGCTGCCGGCTTCTACCAAGGACCGGCGACCGCACTGGCGTTGGGAGAGGAGTTCCACCACAACCAGGTGACCCTGATCTCGTCCCAGATCGCGAACGTGCCGCCTGCCTTGCGAAATCGTTGGAGCCGGGACCGGCTCCATGAGACGGTGATGCGGCTCTGCGCCGGCAAGCGGCTGGATCCGATGCCGCTGGTGAGCCGCGTGATTCCAGCAACGCAGGCGGCAGAGGCTTATCGGCTGCTCGATTCGCCCCCGGCCGAGCTGATGCAGGTGATCTTGAGCTTCGAGCCCACCCAATGAGGCACGCCCTCCGCTTGTCGGCTCAGGAGCAATACCTGCGGGGCGAGACGGCGCTTGAGAGGTGGGAGCACGCGCGTGCTCTGGGCTTCGACGGGCTGGAGCTGCGCGCCGCCGGGGAGGGTCGTTTCGCCGCCCGGCTGCCCGAATTGAAGGCGGCGGCGACCGCCGGGGTACCGATGCCGACGGTCTGCGTCGAGATGCTGCACTTCGTCGGCGACTTCGACCCCGACAAGCGTGCCGATGCGCTGGTTCAGATGAAGTCTCAGCTGTCAGTGATGGCCGAGATTGGCGGGCGACTGGCCATGACGCCCGCCTCGTACGGAATGTTCAGCCGGCGATTGCCGCCCTTCACCTCCCCGCGCACGGAGAAGGAGGACACCGAGATCCTGCTGGACGCCTTCGGTCAGCTCGCGGCCCACGCGGAGGCCGAGGGCGTGATCATCGCGCTGGAGCCGCTGAATCGCTACGAGAACCACATGATCAACACCCTGGCCGACGCCGCGTCGCTGTGTGCTCAGATCGGCTCTTCGCACCTGGGGATTGCCGCGGACACGTACCACATGAACATCGAGGAGGCTGATCCGCTGAAGGCGCTGGTTGCCGCCGCGCCGTGGATCCGCCACGTCCAGGTCAGCGACAGCAATCGGCTGGAGCCGGGTGCCGGCCACATCGACTGGTCGGCGACACTGGAGACGCTGTGGGCCATCGGCTACACCGACGAATTGGCCTATGAGTGCCGACTCTCCGGTGACGTCGACGATGTCCTCCCGGTGTCACTCCGCCGCATGCGGCAACTGGCATGGTCATAGCGACAGCCACGTCGGCCAGCGGGATTGACCATGATCGGCTCGGCCGTGCCGCGGTCCGAGTGTTGATCGAGAACTGGCACGGTCACGCCACGGTCCCCTCGCGCAGCCTGTATCCCCATCAGTGGAGCTGGGACTCGGCGTTCATCGCCTTGGGTCTGCAGCACTTCGCGCCGCGGCGAGCTGCCGCAGAGCTGCTCAGCCTGTTCGGAGCGCAGTGGGGCGACGGCCGGATCCCGCACATTGCCTTCAATCCGGCGGTCGCCGATGATGCGTACTTCCCGGGTCCGTCATTCTGGCGTTCTGGGGAGATCGACGGCCATCCGCCGATCGACACCTCGGGAATCATTCAGCCTCCGGTGCACGCCATTGCCGCGGCCGCCGTCGTCCAGGGACTCGGGGCAGAAGGGCGCGGCTTCGCTGACCGGGTCTACCCGTACCTGGTGGCGCAGAACTCCTATCTCCGAGGGCGGCGAACCGTCGGAGAGCTCGCCGCGGTTGTGCATCCGTGGGAGACCGGACTCGACAACTCGCCGGCCTGGGATGCGCCGCTGCATGCCGTGCCTTCGGACCTGTCGCTGTTTCAGACCTACACCCGTCGCGACCTCGATCACGCCCGAGCCAGTGAGCGGCCGACCAACGAGGACTATTCGCGCTACATCCGGCTGGCCCTGGCGTATCGCGACTCCGGCTACGACGACGACTGGGTGCGGCAACATGGCGAGTTCCTCGTCGTCGATCCGGCATTCAACGCGTTGTGGGCGTGGTCCGAACTGGCCCTGGCCGAGATTGCGCAGAGTCATGACCGCGACTCGGGCTGGCACCTGGCGGAGGCGGCGCGGATCACCGCCGCACTCGTTGATCACCTCTGGAGCGAGAGTCGGGGCCTCTTCCTGGCTCGGGATGAAAGGTCCGATCGCTTGCTACCTGAGCGGACGGTGGCCGGATTGATCCCGCTGATCTTGCCGCGGCTGCCGGGCCCTATCGTGTCGGCGCTGTGCGAAACGCTGGCCGGTGATTGTTTCGGCGCGGGTCGGGAGGGCGTACGAGGGGTGCCCAGCTTTGACCTCACCGATCCGCGCTACGACCCGCAGCGTTACTGGCGCGGGCCGAGCTGGCTGAACACGACATGGCTGGTAGCGTCCGGGCTCGCCGTGCACGGCAAGGAGGCGCTGGCTCAGCGGCTGCGCGACGACGTGGTGGCCTTGGTTGCGAATGCCGGTCTGCGCGAGTACTTCAATCCGCAGACCGGCGCCGGGCACGGCACCACGAACTTCAGCTGGTCAGCAGCCTTGCTGATCCAGGTTCTTGCCGAAGGCTCGATGGATGCGGGCTAGCCGTCGGCCGGGAAAGTGCTGGCGAAGCGCAGGATCGGTCCCGCGGAAGGCTGCACCTCACCAGCACTTAGTTGCAGTTCGCTCAGGCGCGGCGCGCGTCGTTCAGTTGCGTGTCGCACCAGGCTTTGGCCTCCGCAACGGTCGCCACGACTGAGCCCTGCGGCGGTACGGGGCGCGCGATGATCACCACGGCGACGTGGAGATCGGCGGCCGCATCGAGCTTGGCGGCGGTGTGGCTGCCGCCGGAGTCCTTGGTGATCAACAGATCGATCCGGTGGTCGATCAAGATCCGACGCTCCTGCGGGTACGCATAGGGGCCGCGTGAGGTCAACAGCGTCCAGCAAGTCGGCAGCGTGAAGTCTGGACGGTCGACCACTCGAGCAGTGACCGGCCGATCTGCCCACGGTAGAAAGGCTTCGAGCGACTGGCGTCCGATGGTCAGGAACGGTCGAGCAGAGCGCTCGCCCGCCGCCCGCGCCGCCTCGATATCGGGTACCCAGGTCCAGCTGCTCGCTCGTGGATGATCCGCCCAACCAAGCCGTTCCAGCCGAAGGAGCGGAATACCGGTTTGCGCAGCGGCCGACGCGGCATTGCCGGAGATGTGCGTGGCGAAGGGATGTGTCGCGTCGACCAAGGCCGAGACCTGGCTCGTCCGCAGGTAGTCCGCCAGGCCGGCGACGCCGCCAAAACCGCCGAGTCGAAGCCGGCCGACCGGCAGGCTCGGATCCCGAACTCGGCCAGCGAGCGAGGACACGACGTCGCGGGCGTCGCCAACCAGTGCTGCGGCCAGGTCCCGAGCCTCGGCCGTGCCACCCAAGATCAGGACGGTCACTTCACGCCCAAGGCGGAGCACGCTGGCCGCCGGACCAGTCGGAAAGCGATCACCACGACCAGCGCTCCCACCGACACCAGCCGCGACAAGCGGCAGGCGCGGGCGATGTCGCCGACGTCGACCGGCCGGCCGTGGCCCAGCACTCCACGATTCTCGATCCGACCCTCGTACACGTTGCGGCCGCCCAGCCGTACGCCGAGTGCTCCGGCAAACGCCGCTTCCACCACGCCGGCGTTAGGGCTGGGATGCTGCCGGCCGTCGCGGCGCCACGCCGACCAGGCGTCGGTGGGGGATCCGGCCACGAGCGGCGCCGTGGCCATCGTGAGCAGCCCGGCCAGACGGGCGGGGAGCCAATTGGCCGCGTCGTCCAGCCGGGCGGCGGCCCAGCCGAAACGGAGGTACCGCGGGGATCGATGGCCGATCATCGCGTCGAGGGTGTTGACGGCCCGATAGCCGAGCAGACCTGGGACACCGGCGACCGCACCCCAGAACAGCGGCGCCACGACCGCGTCTGCGGTGTTCTCGGCGACCGACTCCACCACGGCCCTCGTCACCTCTTCGGTCGATAGCTCGGTCGTGTCCCGGCCAACGAGACTCTGCATCCGCAGTCGAGCGGCTGGCAGATCGCCGGCGGCCAACTGTGTTCGAACAGTGGTCGCTTCCCGGCGCAACGATCGGCCGCCGAGCACGGCCCAGGTAGCGGCCGCCGTGCCGAGCAGGTCCAGCAACCACAGTCGCTCGGTTGCTTGCTTCAGCAAGAGCCCAGCGCCGTACGTGCCGCCCACCAGGGTGCCGACGTGCCGGATCCCCGCGCCGCGGCTGTCGGCGTAGCTGCGGCCCTCGACGGCAGCAGCGAGCTGACCAAATCCAGCCACCGGATGGAAACGCCGTGGATCGCCCCAAGCTGCATCGGCGAGAAAGCCCAAAGTCAGGCCGGCAAGCCGACAAGCGTGGGCCGATAGGCTCATCGCCGATGACACCTCGGCGAGTGATGGTCACCGGCGGCATGCGTTCCGGGAAGTCCCGCTTCGCCGAAGGCCTGCTGGCGAATCAACCGCACGTCACGTACATCGCACCCGGCCCGCTCCCCGACCCTGCCACCGACTCCGAGTGGGCGAATCGGATCGCCGCCCATCGGGAGCGGCGGCCGACCAGCTGGAGGACCGTGGAGACCACCGACGTCGCCGACGCTCTCCGAACGGCAGCGCCACCACTTCTGATCGACTGCCTGGGCAACTGGCTGACCGCCACAGTCGACCGGCTCGGCACCTGGGATCAACCGTTGGCGGATTGGCGGCAACGCGTCTCCCCCCAGATCGAGAATCTGCTCGACGCCTGGCGGATGTGCTCCGGACCGGCGGTGGCCGTGACCAACGAGGTCGGTTGGGGCCTGGTGTCGGAGCACCGGTCCGGTCGAGTGTTCACCGACCTGCTGGGCCAGCTCAACGCTCAGTTCGCCGACGCCAGCGACGAGGTCTATCTGGTCGTGGCCGGGCGCGCACTGTGTCTCTGAGCTCACGCTGCCACGCAGCCGATCATGATCGCCAAGGCGATCTCGACTGCCGCGCCCAGCACGTCACCCGTGCCGCCTCCCAGCCGACGGACAGCGCGGCGTATCAAGATCAACACGGCGGTGATCGAGAGCACCCCGCCGACCAGACCGAGCCACCATCGCGCACTGAGAGCGGCCGCGGCGACGAGTACGACCTGCGCCGACAACCAAACCCCCCAGGCCACCACGGGCGCCACCGATCCCAGGACGGCCACCCCCAGACCGTTCACCCGCGCCGCGGGAACCCCTCGCCGACAGGCGACCGGGAGCACGGCACGCGAGCAACACACCACCAAGCCGGCGGTAATCGCTCCTCGAGGTCCGTCCACCACCGCACCGAAAGCCACCGCCTGAGCAGCCAAGACCACGATCAAGGCCACGGCACCCATCGGACCGATGTCCCCGCGTTTCATGATCGCTAAGGCCCGTTCCGGGCTACCCGCAGCCCCCAGACCGTCGAAGGTATCGGCCAGCCCGTCGAGATGGAGTGCGCGCGAGCCGAGGGCCAGGGTCGCCACCATGAGGAGCCCTACCAGCAGGCTTGGCAGGCTGACCATCCAGCCCACCCAGCCCACAAGTGCCACGAGTGCGGCCAGGGGAATCGCGGCCACGGGCGCCATCACCATGGCGCGAGCCGCAATGGGCCGATTCACCTCGACTGGAGGCCGCACCGGTATGACGGTCAACGTCCCCACCGCGAGCCGCCAGGCGTCGAGGGCCATGACTACGACGAGGCGAGGTCGGCCAGCAGCGCCGTCTCCCGGATGAGCAGCGCCGCAGACCGCAGCAGCGGCACCGCCGCTAAGGCGCCACTGCCCTCGCCCAGTCGCAGCCCGAGGTCGAGCAGGGGCGACAGTCCCAGCTTGTCCAGCGCCAGCTGTTGCGCCGGCTCAGGTGAGCGATGCCCGGCCGCGCACCAGGCGACCACTCCCGGCTCAAGATCTTCAGCCACGGCAAGCTCGGCCAGAGACACTAATCCGTCGAGCAAGATCGGCACTCCAGCTCGGGCGGCTCGAATGAGGAAGCCGACCCCGGCGGCGAGATCCGCCGAACCAAGCGCTGCCAGCCGCTCTACGGGATTGGCGATCCGTAGCTTGGTCCGGGACAGGGCTACCCCGATCACTCGGGTCTTGTGGGCCAAGTGCTCATCGTCGAGTCCGGTACCGCGGCCGGTCACCTCGTCGGCGCCGACCCCGAAGGTGGCGGCCACCAGTGCGGCAGCCGGCGTGGTATTGCCGATCCCAAGGTCGCCAAGGATCAACAGGTCCGCGCCCCTGGAGATCTCCACAGCGGCGATGCGCTCGCCGACCCGGAGAGCGCGGCGTACATCATTGGCGCTCAGTGCGTCCTCGCAGTCGATCAGACCAGAGGACCGCCGTACGTGGTAGGCGCTTACTTCCGGTGGAACCTCCTCAAGATCGTCGTCGACACCCAGGTCGAGCACACGCAAGGCCACGCCGTGTTGCCGTGCCAACACACTGGCGCTGGCCTTGCCGGCCACAAAGGCACGAACCATGGCCGCGGTCACCTGGCGGGGATAGGCGGACACCCCGAAGTGTGAGATCCCATGATCACCGGCCAGCACGACGGCACGGACGTGTTCAAGCGGTCGTGGCGGGCACACACCCTGACAGGCGGCCAGCCAGGCGGCGGTGGATTCAAGCTGGCCCAGTGCGCCGGCGGGTTTGGCCAGCTGAGCCAGCCGACTCTGCGCAGCCTCGTATGCTGCACGCAATGGCGGATTGATCATCGGTCAAGCGGCACTCTCGGCTAGGGGCTGCACAGCGGGCCTTTGTCGCCGGTGTCTTCGAAAGATCAGTTCAGCCAACGCCACGCCGAGTACCGCCCACAGCGCCAGCCGGGTGGCGAAGCTGGCGAACCGGAAGTCGTAGAGCAGGCTCGCCGGGAAGCCCGACGGCACCTCGTCGTAGCTCGGCATCACGGCGATGACCGCGGACATGGCGACCAGGTATCCGGCGATCGCGGCCAGCGAGCCGTACCAGCTGCCCCAGCGGTTCGCGGCACGCCGGCCCAGCAGGATGGCCGCAGTCGCGGCGATCACCGAGATGGCCATCAGGACGAAGTACAGAGCGGTCCGCTGGCCGATCGTCTCCGCCTGACCGACGGAGGGTGGGTTGGGCGGATACGCCAGGAAAGGCACGACGTCAATCGCGACGAATCCGATGGCCGTCACCGCCAGCGCCGTGCCGCGTACCCCGAGCCGGCCAAGGCGCCCCACGGCCAGTCCGGTGAGCACGCCCACCAGCCCGCCCAAGGTGGCCCCCGCCGCAATGGTGCCAGTCAGCAGACCGGCGCTGGCCTGGAGCCAACGGGGGACAACCGTGTCCGCCGAAGTATCGGCGTTCGTGCCGGTCTCGTGGTTGTGGCTCGTGGCGTGCTCGATGGCGATGGCGGCATCGAGTGTCGGCTCGCCCACGACGAAGGCGACACCGAAGGCCGCCAGACCGGCAATCAGGCCGGCAAGCAGACCACGGACCAGAAAATCTCGGGCGGTCAACGGTCAGTGACAGGGAAAGCCGAGCAGGTGGCGCCCGTCGTGCAGCCATTCGTGCACCGCAGAGCCCGAGAGCAGCGACGTTGCGCCCTGCTCGGTGGCGACGAAGTAGAGCCCGGTCAGGAAGAGCAGTCCCGCGAAGATCAACCAGGGCAGAATCTGTTTGACCGAGGCGGCGGGTACGGATACCCCAGGCTCGAGCGGCATGGCCACGCTGCGTGGCTCCGACATCTGTCCTCCCGAGATTCTGCGATCCGTTCAGCCGGACTCGTCGGAGACCGATGGCCCAAGCTGGCGACCATCACAGTGGCAAAGCCACGCCGGACTTCCCACGCCTTCGACTCTCCGCAACTCCGCTCACGATATCGCCCGGTTCTTCAGGGCGGCAAGGCGTCCGCGTGTCGATCGGTATGGTCGCGACCATGACTATCGCTGGGGCCGGCGGGCCGATGGGTCGGCTCGTCACGCATCCGTCTGCGATCCTGCTCGCGGTGCAGCTGATCGGCGTGCTGATCTACCCCTTCATCGAGACCGGAGCGGTCGGCAGAGGCTTGTTCGAGGCCCTCGGCGCCGCTGTCCTCGTCCTCGCCATCTGGACCGTCCGCTCGTCCCCGGGTCCGACCTGGATCTTGGTGACCCTGGCCATTGTGGCCTCGATCCTCTCCATTGCCGATGCTGTGAGCACCAACGTTGTCCTCCAGCTGATCTCCGCGGCCAGCCACGGGCTGTTCTACTTTTGGGCGGCCGGCAGCCTGATGGCCTATATGCTCGCCGACCGCCGGGTGACCACTGACGAGCTCTACGCCGTGGGCGCGACGTTCACCTTGGTCGCGTGGGCATTCGCCTATCTGTTCGTGATCGTGCAGATTGCGCAGCCGGGCTGCTTCATCGCCGCGGTCGACGCCGACCAACCTAGGAGCTGGATGGAGCTGCTCTTCTTGAGTTTTACGAACTTGTCGAGCACCGGCTTGTCAGACGTGGTGCCGATCACCCCTCACGCCCGGGCGGTCGTGATGATGGAGCAGCTAGCCGGGCTGGGCTATGTGGCCTTGTTCGTGTCCCGCTTGGTCGGCCTGACCATATCGCGGCAGATGACGACCACCCCAGGGGGTTGACCGTGGCACAGCGACTCGTCGTGGTCGGGCACGGACCGATCGCCGGTGCGCGCGAGGCCAGCTTCGGCGACTCTGGCCACCTGGTCGACGCAGCGGCAATCTCTCCGCTCGCGGCTCGAGTCGCCCGGTGGCGTCACGGCCCAGAGCCTGCGTGCGCTGAAACTGCCGCTCGACTCGGTGGTCCAGGGGAGGCCATGGCACGGTTGGCCAGCTGCGACTTCGGGTCGTGGACTGGACGGTCGCTGGCGGATGTCGGAGCAGAGGATCCGGAGGCCGTTGGACTCTGGCTGACGAACGCACACGCGAAGCCGCATGGGGGCGAGAGCTTGTCGGAGCTGATTTCCCGAGTGGGTGCCGCCGTCGATGAAACCGCTTGGCCGGACGGGCAGAGCGTCGTGGTGGTGTGCCCCTTGGTCGCCCAAGCTCTGGTCGTCCATGCCCTCGAAGGTCCGTCGGAGATGATCTTTCGGATCGACGTATCTCCGCTGGGTCGAGTGAAGCTCTCCAGAAGCAGGGACTCGTGGCGGCTGAGATTCGATCGCGCAGTCGACCTCTAGCGGGCAGCGTGTTCCGGGCAGCCGCGCTCTAGTTGGTCGGCGGTGATCACCACCGCTGCGGCGGTCCAAGCGAGCGGGGCGACCGACGCCGGTTGACCGTTGGCCAGCACCTTTTCGGGCAGTGAGCCTGCGGCGGTTCGGTGCTGGTCGAGCCAACGTAGCCAGTTCACCGCTTCTGGGCGCGACGCCTGGCAGGCTGAGGCCATCGCGTAGGTGGCCACCGTGGGGGTCCAACTGATGCCGTCACGCCGCCAGGACCCGCCCGGCGCCAGGCCGCCCGCGGGTCTGCGCATGAAGGATGGAGATCGCCGCCAGGCGTCCAGCGCGGCCTGGTCGCTCGTACCGGCAAATGGGCTCACCATGAACGTCACGCCCAAGTCGACGCTTCGGGCGGGACCGCCGAGGTGGCGGGGGAAGCCGTCGGCCGCAAACGCAGCGAGGACCGTCTGCTCGAAGCGATCGCCTACCTCCCTGAGGATGGTCTGCCGGGGATCGCCAGCCACGCCGTACAGTCGCTCGGCGCTTCGTAAACCGGCCAGCAGAACAGAGCAGGTGGCCAGCGTGACCCGCCGCACGGGGGTTTCCCAGTAGTCGGCCGAGGCGGGCGGCAGGAAGCTTCCGTCGCCGATTGCGACCAGGATGGCGTCGACCGATCCATCGAGCAGCGAGCCGAAGTCGGCGACGAGCTGCCGGCGATCACGTTCCGAAGGCAGCTGAGAGGCCACCTGGTCCAACGCCCAGGCCGCCCAGCCGGACCCGTCCAGCTGCACGCCGCGATCGTCTGGTGGTCCTGAGCCGTCCGGACGATAGCGGGCCTGGAACCCACCCGACGCCGGCTGCGCGGCCGATAGGAAGTTCAAGATGCGTCGAGCGTCCGTGATGTGCCCGGTGCGCGCCAAGGCACTGGCGGCGAACGCACTGTCGCGCGGCCACACGTAGCGCCAGGCAGGCGCCCAACCGGCGACGGGAACCCCGTACGGCAGGCTGAGCGTCTCGAGGTCCCGCAGCGCGTCCTGCACCATGGTCGATCCGCCAAGTTCGGGGACCTCTGGAATCCGGCCGGCAGCCAGCCAGCTCCCCTGCACGGCAGTCTTCGGCGCCGATCCGGCGTCGGCCATTCCGGCTGGCCTCGCCGGGTGCATTCCGGACCCAGGCAGCGAGATAGCCGGGACTGAGGTGTCCAGCGCCGGGTGGCTCTGTGCCCAAAACCGCGGCGCGAGGTAGCAGCCGATCAGCAGGATCAGAGCGAGCATGCCGGCGCTGCTGCGCCGGCGGGCCTCAACCGTCACGGTCGGTCGCTTGCTACGTCGGTGCGCCGACCGCCATCGTCGAGCGCCTGGAAGGCGGCGACAGCGCCGATCACCGTGATGGCGGGGGGAGCGAGTCCGGCGCTGATGGTTCGTTCCGCGATGTCGGCCACGTTCCCGAGCACCGTTCGCTGGGTGGGCATCCCGGCGTCGGCGACGGTCGCGGCCGGAGTATCACCGGCCATACCGTGCTTGATCAACTCAGCCGCGATTGCGGGCAGCGTGGCCACGCCCATCATGATCACCAGCGTTGTATTTACCCGCGCCAGAGCCGCCCAATCCAGCGTGGAGCCGGAATGCCCGGGCGGCACGTGCCCGGAGATCACCGTGAAGCCCTGCGTCAACTGGCGGTGAGTGAGGGGGATTCCGGCCAGCGCGGGAGCCGCCGTGGCCGAGGTGACTCCAGGGATCACCGTGACGGCGATCCCCTCCCGAGCGCAGGCCTGCCACTCCTCGCCGCCGCGGCCGAAGACGAAGCTGTCACCGCCCTTCAGTCGGACCACCGTGCGGCCGGCCTGGGCTTGCTCGACCAAGATCGCGTTGATCCGCTCCTGCGACGTATGAGCTCCGCGGGGGATCTTCGCGACGTCGATGATCTCGGCTGCTGGCTTGGCGTGCTGCAAGATCGACAGGGGGGCGAGCCGATCACAGACGATGACGTCGGCCCGGCGTACGGCCTCCAGCCCGGCCAGCGTGATCAGACCGGGATCGCCGGGCCCGCCGCCGACCAAGATCACGGATCCGGTTTGCGGTAGGTCCGGGATTTGCTCGACCTCGGCGGCGATCACGCAGGGGGCGCGGGTCTGCTTCGCAAGCTCGACGATGGCGAAATCGAGGGCGGCGTCACCCGTGGCGGGTACGACCAGGCTGGCGCTGGCGATGTCGCCGGCCTCGAAGGCGCGTTCGACCAGCATGAGCAGCCCACGTCCGGCAAGATCGGTGATGCTCGCCACCGGTGAGGCCCCGACGACGGTCACCCTGGCCGACGCGTCGAGGAGACGGCGGACGGGCGCCAATGCCGGCGCGCCGGCCCCACACACCAGCACCGACCGACCACTGAGCTCGAGGTCGGCGCGAAAGCTCACTCCCCCTCCTGAGCTCGACCAGGTACGACGCTCACATTCTTGCTGAGCGGCAATCGAGTACCCGCAGGGCATCGGCGAAGGCTCGGCTGACCGATGGAGGGCGAACGGCGACCCGAATCCAGTCCGGCCCGAGGCCCGGGAAGGTGTCACCGCGGCGGACGGCAAAGCCCGCCTCTCGCAGCGCCGCGCGCGCTGCGCCGCGGCCGTGCTGCAGACCCAGTGGGCCGGTGTCGATCAAGACGAACGGCGCGGCAGGTGTGCCATGAACCGGGAGCTCCAACCCGGCCAGCAGATCGAGCAGGACGGTGCGGTCGTTGGCGATCTCGGTGGCCACCTTGGCCGCCATCTCTCTGGCCTCCGGCGACAGGCAGGCGGTCATGACGGCGAGCGCCGGCGTGGACACCGACCATGGAGGCTGCTGGCGCCGCATCCCGGCGAGGACATCAGCATCGCCCACGGCGTAGCCGGCGCGAACCCCCGCGAGGCCCCAGGTCTTGGTCAGCGAGCGAACCACCACCAGGCCGATCATGTCGCCGCCGATCATCGACTCCGCTTCCTCGGGCACCGCGTCCATAAAGGCCTCGTCGACGACGACGACGCGGCCGGGCCGGAGGAGCGAGCGGATGGCGGTGGCCGAGTGCAGCACCGATGTGGGGTTTGTCGGGTTACCGATCATGATCAGATCGGCGCTCTCCGGAACCGCCGCCGGGTCGAGCCGAAAGCCGTCCTTCGCCAGGGTCAGCACTCGCTCAGGGCGGCGGCCAGCGGCGATTAGCGCAGCCTCCGGTTCGGTGAACTGGGGGTGGATGACGACCGGGTGCCGTGGCTGTGTAGCCCGCGCAATCAATGTGAAGGCTTCGGCACCTCCGGCCGTGGGCAGTACCTGCTGCTCTGGCATGCCGTGGGCGCAGGCAATAGCCGCGATCGCCTCGTCGGGCCGGGGGTAGGCGGCGAGCTGGGTGGTGGTCTCGTTGATGATCTCGATCAGGCAGTCCGGCGGTCGCGCAAGCCGTACATTGACAGCAAGGTCCACCAGACCCTCGCCGAGATCTTGATCACCATGGTGAGACAGGTCCGGCTCGGCGCTGTTCACAGTCGCGAGGCGCCCTGTACTCCGCTCAGGCACCCGATAGACAAGCTGCCTCGGTTCCGCCGAGGGAGCCTCGCCCACGACGGGGGTCAGAAGGCTCGTCCGAGCGGCGTGGGCGTGGACGGCGTCGGCAAAGTGCTGCGCGACGGAAGGGTGCCCGGCCCAGTGCACATGGAGGTAGCTGGCATGCACGGCCGGGTGACCCACACCGGCCGGATCAGCCGAGAAGCCGGCCGGCTCGCCGTCCACCAACCAGGCGGCCCGCTGACCATGGACGGGCTCGACAGCTGTCCGGTGGAACTCGTGACCGGTGACCCGAGCACCCTCCCGGCCGAGAAGGTGATCATGGTCCGCCACCAGGGAGCGGTATCGCAGGGTCAGTCGCTCTGTCATCACGGCGTCAGCGGGGATAGCCCCGACCATCGGATAGCCGTCGACCGTACGGCAGAGGTACAGCAGTCCGGCGCACTCGGCCACGGTGGGCGTGCCCGCCGCGATGGCGGCTTGCAGCGCGGACAGGAGCGGGGAATTGGCTGAGAGCTCCACCGCGTGGACTTCCGGAAACCCGCCACCGAGGTAGATGCCGGCGGTGCCCGGTGGGAGCTCTGTGTCGGTCAGCGGGTCGAAGAGCACCGGCTGGCAGCCGGCGGCGTCCAAGAGCTCCTCGGTCTCGGGATAGCGAAAGCTGAACGCCCGGCCACCGGCCAGCGCGACGACGGGCCGGGCCTTTGAGGCGGGGCGTACGGACTCGGCTGGCGCCCAAGCCGCTGCCTCCAGCGGCCGAGCCGTATGGGCTACTCGCATGATCTTGGTCAGTGAGACGTGGTCGCGGATCTGCGCCGCCAGCCGGCGGATGGACTCGGCGGCGTCCTCCCGCTCGGCGGCCGGGATCAGGCCGAGATGACGTGATGGCAGCTCGATACCGGCGTCGCGGGGAAGGACGCCGAGGACTTGGATGCCGGTGGCCTCCATCGCGGACGTGATCTCGGCGGCGTGCCGGGCCGAGCCGGCCTTGTTCAGAATCACCCCGCTCAGCCGGATGGCGGGATCGAACGTGTTCAGGCCATGCACGATCGCCGCGGCCGTCCTGGAGACCTGGGAGATGTCCAGGACCAAGATCACCGGCGCGTCCACCAGGCTGGCGACGTGGCCGGTGGAGGCGAAGCCCTCGCCACCGATCTGCCCGTCGAACAGGCCCATCACTCCTTCGATGACCGCGACGTCGGCCGGTCGGGGGGTGGCGGCGCCATGCAGGAGCAGCGGGACGAGTCGGTCGGCCGGGCACAGGTGGGGGTCGAGGTTCCGGGCAGGCCGGCCGGTGGCCAGGGTGTGATAGCCGGGGTCGATATAGTCCGGTCCTACCTTGAACCCCGCCACCTCGAGGCCGGCGCCGCGCATGGCGGCCATCAGGCCGGTCGCCACCGTGGTCTTACCGTGGCCGGATCCCGGCGCCGCGATCACGACGCGCGGCAGGACGGTCACCATTCGATTCCCCGTTGGCCCTTCTGACCGGAGTCGAAGGGATGTTTGATCTTGGTCATCTCGGTGACCAGCGAAGCGACCTGGAGCAATCGGGGTTCGGCGTTGCGGCCGGTGATGATCACATGTTGGTGGCCCGGCCGAGCAGTCAGCGTGCTGGCGACATCGTCCACGTCAACCCAGCCCCAATTGATCGGGTAGGTGAACTCGTCCAGTACGTACAGCTGGTGCACCTGGGCGGCAAGCCGACGCTTGATCTCCTGCCAACCTTCTCGCGCGGCGGTGGCGTGATCGTCGTCGGTGCCCAGCTTGCGCGACCACGACCAGCCGGCGCCCATCTTGTGCCACTCGACCGCCCCGCCCGCACCCGTCTGCTCGTGCACCTTGCCGAGAGCCTCGAGGGCGGATTGCTCTCCGATCCGCCACCTGGCCGACTTGACGAATTGGAAGACTCCGATCGACCAGCCCTGGTTCCACCCGCGCAGAGCCAGGCCGAAGGCCGCGGTCGACTTCCCCTTGCCATCGCCGGTGTG
>OCZS010000290.1_pt1 | contig 16369 bp, 14 predicted proteins | sample 1539071 | NCBI WGS metagenome assembly OCZS01 (sample SAMEA3113584, study PRJEB22503) | soil metagenome
ACGAGGTGGGCGACCAGGGCGGCCAGCCGGTCGTTGTCGCCGAAGCGGATCTCGTCGTCGGCGATGGCGTCGTTCTCGTTGACGACCGGCACGACGCCCAGCTCGAGCAGGCGGGTGAGCGTCGACCGGGCGTGCAGGTACTGCTGCCGTATCGTGAAGTCGAGCGGGGCGAGCAGGACCTGGCCGCCGATGAGGCCCCCCTCCGCCAGCGCGGCGTCGTACACCCGCATGAGCCGGCTCTGCCCTACCGCCGATACCGCCTGCAGGGTCACGGCGTCACGGGTGCGGGCGGTGTCGAGCCCGAGCGCAGGCAGACCGGCGGCGATCGCGCCGCTCGTGACCATGATCACCCGGTGGCCGATCCGCCGGAGGCTGGCCACCTCGAGGCAGAACTTCGCGATGGCCGCCTCGTCGATCTCCCCACGCTCGTCGGTGATCGACGACGAGCCGACCTTGGCGACGACGATCATGTGAGCACCTCGCGGTCCTCGTCGTCCTGGTACTCGAACACGAGAGACCCGATCCGCACCGGATCGCCGGGCTGCGCCCCCGCCCGCGCCAGCGCCTTGTCGACCCCCAGCCGATGCAGCCGGCGGTGCGCCTCCTCCAGTGCGTCGGCCCGCGTGAGGTCGGAAAGGCCCACCGCCCGCGTCGCCTCGCGACCCTCTACCACCCAACCGCGGCCCTCGCGGACGACCTCGTAGCCGGCCCGTACCGGGCGATGGACGACGAACTGGGTCGGCTCTGGCAGCGCGGCTCGGGCGGCGCGCACGGCGACGGCCAGGCGGCCTTTCAGGGCCGCGACGCCCGCACCGGTGACCGCGGAGACCCGTAGGTCGAGCTCGACCCCGTCGTCGCCGGCCCCGTCGCCCTCCACCAGATCGGCTCGGCTGCCGACCACCACCCGCTCCCGCACCAGCAGGTCGGGCTGATAGGCCTCGAGCTCGGTCAGCAGCACGTCGAGCTGCGCCGCCGGGGCCAGTTCGGACGCGGGAGCGAGGTCGAGCAGGACGCACAGCACCCGGGCCCGCTCGATGTGGCGCAGGAAGCGGTGGCCGAGCCCCCGGCCCTCGCCGGCCCCCTCGATCAGGCCGGGGATGTCGGCGACGACGTACTCGTAGCCGTCGTCCATGCGGACCACACCCAAATGCGGCTCGAGGGTGGTGAACGGGTAGTCGGCGACCTTGGGCTTGGCGGCCGAGATGCGGCTGATGAGGGTCGACTTCCCTACGTTGGGGAGGCCGACGAGGGCGACGTCGGCCAGCAGCTTGAGCTCGAGCCGCAGCCAGTGCTCCTCGCCCTCCTCGCCCTGCTCTGCGAACGCCGGGGCCCGGCGACGGTTGGACAGGAACCGGGCATTGCCCCTCCCGCCGCGCCCGCCCTCGGCCGCCAGGTAGCGGTCGCCGGCTGCCACGAGGTCGGCCAGCACGGTGCCGTCTCGGTCGAGCACCACGGTCCCCTCGGGCACGGGCACCATGGTGTCGCTCCCCGACGCCCCGTGGCGCCGCTTGCCCTGGCCGTGCGTGCCATTGTCGGCACGACGGAACGGCTGGTCCTTGAACGCCAGCAGCGACGCCACGTTGTGATCCGCGACGAGCCAGACGTCGCCCCCCGATCCCCCGTCCCCGCCGTCCGGGCCGCCCTTGGCCACGTGGGCCTCGCGCCGGAACGCGACCGAGCCGGCGCCGCCGTCGCCCGCCTTCAGATGGATGTTGCACTCGTCGACGAACTGGGACACTGCCTGGGCAGTATGACAGCGGAGGCTCGCGCTCCCCCTCCGCTAGTCGCGGATGACGTCGACGAGCTTGCGGCCCTTGCGCTGGCCGAACTTCACCTTGCCGCTGGCCGTGGCGAACAGCGTGTCGTCGCCGCCCCGGCCGACGTTCTCGCCCGGGTGGATCCGCGTGCCGCGCTGGCGGACGATGATCGTGCCGGCGTTGATGGCGGTGCCGTCGAAAACCTTCACGCCGAGGCGCTTGGACTGCGAGTCGCGCCCGTTCTTGGCCGAGCCGGCGCCCTTGGTCTTGGACATGTCGGTGTCACCTACCCTTGCTGATGCCGGTGATCTCGATGGTGGAGTACCGCTGGCGGTGGCCCCAGCGGCGCGAGCTGTTGGTCTTGTTCTTGTAGGTGAAGCCCGTGACCTTGGGGCCCTTCGTCTCACCCACGACCTTGGCGGTGACCTTGGCCTTGCTCAGGGCCTTGGGCCCCGCCAGCACCTTGTCGCCGTCGACCAGGAGGACGGGCGTGAGCTCGACCTTGCCGTCGTCATCGGTGCCGACCAGCTCCACCGCGAGCTGTTGGCCCTTCTCGACCCGATACTGCTTGCCACCGCTCTTGATGACTGCGTACATGCGATCTGCCTCGTCCGGGGCGCCAGAGGACGCCGCCAACCTCGAAGGGGACGGGTCAGCCTACCCACGGGCCGCAGTGCATGCCACCCGTGGCCCGGGGCGGCGATCCGGTCCCGCGTCAGTCGGGGAGGAGCTCCTTGTCGATGACGACGCCCCGGCCCTCGCAGTCGGGGCAGCGGCCGGCGAACGACTCGAGCAGGCCCTCGCCGATGCGCTTGCGGGTCATCTCGCACAGCCCGAGCTCCGAGATCTCGAACACCTGGGTGCGGGTCTTGTCGCGCGACAGCGCGTCACGGAACACCCGCACGACCTCGTCGCGGTTGTCCTTGCGCTCCATGTCGATGAAGTCGACGACGATGATGCCGCCGACGTCACGCAACCGCAGCTGGCGGGCGATTTCGACGGCGGCTTCGAGGTTGTTCTTGAACACGGTCTCCTCGAGGCTCGAGCGGCCGACGTTCTTGCCGGTGTTCACGTCGATGACCGTGAGCGCCTCGGTGCGCTCGATGATGAGCGACCCCCCGGACGGCAACCACACCTTGCGGTCGAGCGCGCGGTGGAGCTGCTCGTGCACGTGGTGGCGCTCGAACAGCGGCAGTGCCTCGGCCTCGATGTCATAGAGCTCGACCCGGTCGGCCAGCTCGGGGCTGATCGACGCGACGTAGTCGCGCACGGCCGTGAACAGCTCGCGGTCGTCGATGAGGACGCTGCGGTATTCCTGGCTGAACTCCTCACGGATGACCCGCACGGCCATGTCGGGCTCGCGGTACAGCAGCGACGGCGCCTTCGACCGGTTGCCCAGCCCCTCGATCTGCTGCCACTGGGACAGGAGCCGGCGGACGTCGTCCTCGATCTCCTCGGTCGTCACGTTCTCGGCGGCGGTGCGCACGATCACGCCGTGCTGCGCCGGCTTGACCCGGTCGAGGATGGTGCGCAGCCGCTTGCGCTCCTCGTCGGGCAGGCGCTTGGAGATGCCGTAGGTCGACGAGTTGGGGATCAGCACCACGAACCGGCCGGGCAGCGACACCTCCTGGGTGAGGCGCGCGCCCTTGGCCCCGATCGGGTTCTTCGTGACCTGGCAGAGGATCGTCTGGCCGGCGCGCAGCACGTCCTCGATGCGGGGACGGCCCGAGGCGCCGGACTCGACGTCCTCGGGGTCGTAGTGGACGTCGCCGCGGTAGAGCACGGCGTTCTTGGGCGTGCCGATGTCGACGAACGCGGCCTCCATGCCCGGCAGCACATTCTGCACACGGCCCAGGTAGACGTTGCCGTGGATCTGCGACACGTCGTCGGACGGGTGCGACACGTAGTGCTCGATCAACGAGCGGCCCTCGAGCACGGCGATCTGCGTCGCCCCCGCGGTCACGTGCACGCACATCATGTAGCGACCGACCGGCCGGCCCTTGCGCTCACGCCCCCGCCGCCGGTCGAGCGTCTCCTCGTCGAGCTCGACCGGATCGTGCGCGATCACGGCCTCGATCGGCGACGAGGGGGTCGACACCGAGGTGCTCGAGGCGTTCGATCTCGTCGCACCGTTGCCGGACGACTTCGCACCGCCGCCCGAGGAACGCCCGCGGCCGCCCCGGCGGCGCCGGCGACGCTTGCCGCCGTCACCCCCGGCTGCCTCGTCGGCCCGCCCGGGCTCGGTGGCACGCAGCGCTTCGGCCGGAATGGTGTCGCCGATCCTGGGCTTGGGCGGGGCGCCGGGCGGCGGCATCTTGGGCACGAGCGCCGTGGCTGCGGCCTCGATCGAGGCGGGCCGGCCCTCACGGTGCCGGTCGGGCAGATCGGGGATGCGGTCGTCGGCCGCCGCGCTCTGACGCCGCTTCTCCGCGCCTTCTCGCTGGTCGCCGGCACCGGCGCTGGGCGTTGCCGCCGCGGTGTCCCGGCCGCCGGCGTCGGCGCGATCGGCCGAATCGAGACCACCGGCGTCGACGTCGGCTCGGGGCTTGCTGCGTTTGCGACCGCCACGCGACCCGCGCCGCCGGCGCTTGCGCGCCGCACCTTCCCCGGACGAAGACCCGTCGCCGCTCACGTCGGTCGAAGACGGGGAGGGGGGAACGGCGGCCGTCGCGGCCACCGCGGGAGGAGACGCGGCTTCTGGTGCCGCGTCGGGTGAGACCGGCGCCTCAGGAGCCGGCTCCGGCGCCTCCGTGCCGCCGGCGACCTCTGCCTCGGACATGGGTGAGTTCCCTTCTCATGACGCACGCGCCTTCGCGTGCGGAGGCGGCGTCGCTGCCGACGGGAGGCCGATGACCTCTCGCCGGGCGCCGCCGACCTGCGTCCATTGGTTGATACGAATGACCCGCGCCAGGTCCCAACCGGGATCGAGCGCAGCGATGAGCTCGGCCGGGCGCAGCCCCCGTGGCTGCGTGGCCAGCTCGGCCTCGATGACGGTGCCCGCCGTTCCGGGGGTCGTGCCGACCGCCGGACCGATCACGTGGGCACTGAGGATGGCCGGCCTCACGTCGTCGGTGACGGTGCGGCCCTTGCGCACGCGCGACACCACCAACTCGGCGGAGCCGAGCGCACGGTTGAGCCCGGCCGCCACGGCCGATGGTCCCGGTCGGCCTACCTCGATGTGCCAGGTGCAGCTGGTCACGGCCTGCTGGAGGGAGTCGGCCCCCGCCGGCAGGGCGACGACGGCCTGCACGTCGATGCCCTCGGGCAGCGCGGGCGCGAGCCGTGCGGGCAGCCCGTCGATGTCGACATCGGCGGTGCCCCCTTCGTCGCGCAACGCCACGTCGAGGTACTCGCCAAAGGACTCGTACGCCGTGGAGAGGGCCAGCCCGAAGCTGAGCTTGGGCCGCGGCGAGAAGCCCTCGGTGTATGCGATGGGGAGCTCGGCCCGTCGCAGCGCGCGTTCCCAGATGCGGGCCACGTCGCGGTGGCTCGTGAACCTGATCTTCCCGAACTTCGAGAAGCGGACCCGGATGCCGTTCACGGTCGCGCTCCGACCAGGTGACGGGGGGTGAGCTCGACCGGCACCGCGTTGCCGATCAGGTGGCCGGTGGACAGGTCCTGGCCAGTGCCCTGGCTGCCGCCGGCCGGAGGGACGGCAGAGGCAACGACGTGCTCGATGCTGTAGCCCGTGCAGGCGCCGCAGTCGTAGCAGGGCGTCCAGCGGCAGTCGGGGAGGCCGACCTCGGCCAGCGCGTCCTGCCAGTCCTGCCAGAGGAAGTCCTTGTGCAGGCCGGCCGAGAGGTGGTCCCACGGCAGCACCTCGTCTTCGGTTCGGTGCCGGTAGACGTACCACTCGAGGTCGAGGTGGTGGTCGGCCATCGCCTCGAGCCACAGGTCGAGTCGGAAGTGTTCGCTCCACTCCTGGAACGTGCCGCCTCGGCGCCACACCTGCTCGATCACGGGGCCGAGGCGGCGGTCGCCCCGCGACGCAAGGCCTTCGACCAGCGTGGCCTTGGGATCGTGCCACGTGAGCTGCAGGCCCCTGGTGTGCTTGGCGGCGTCACGCAGCAGCCCGATCTTGCGGCGGAGCTCGTCCTCCGTGTTCTGTCCGAACCACTGGAACGGCGTGAACGGCTTGGGCACGAACCCGCCCACCGACGCCTTGACCGACACGTTCTTGGTGTAGCTGCGGCCGATGTCGACGCAGTTGCGGGCCAGCTCGTGGATGCCGAGGGTGTCTTCGTCGGTTTCGGACGGCAGGCCGGTGAGGAAGTAGAGCTTGACCCGGCGCCAGCCCTCGCTGAACGCGCTGGTGACGGCGCCGTAGAGGTCTTCCTCGCGGATGAGCTTGTTGATGATCTGGCGCATCCGCCAGGTGCCGGCCTCGGGGGCGAAGGTGAGGCCGGTGCGCCGGGCCTTCTGTATCTGCCCGGCGATGCCGACCGTGAAGGCGTCGACCCGCAGGCTGGGCAGGCTCACGGACACCCGGCCGCAGCTCGTGGGGTCGTCGACGATGCCCTGAACGACCGACTCGATGCCCGAGAAGTCGGCTGTCGACAGGCTGGTGAGCGCCACCTCGTCGTAGCCGGTGCGGCGCAGGCCGTCGGACACCATCGTGCGCACCTGGTCGGCAGGCCGTTCGCGCACCGGGCGGGTGATCATGCCCGCCTGGCAGAACCGGCAACCCCGGGTGCAGCCCCGGAACACCTCGACGTTGAGCCGGTCGTGCACCACCTCGGTGAGCGGCACCAGCTGCCGGCGCGGGTAGGGCCACTCGGCCAGGTCGGCGATCGTGCGCTTCTCGACCCGCTCGGGCACGTCGGGATAGCGGGGACGGATCGCACGGATGGTCGGGCCGTCGTAGTCGACCTCGTACAGCGACGGCACGTACACGCCCTGGATGTGCGACAGCTCGCGCAACACGCCCGAGCGGCTGCCCTCGGTGCGCCCCGACGCCTTCCATTCGCCGATCACCTCGGTGATCTCGGACACGACCTCCTCGCCGTCGCCCAACACCACGAAGTCGAGGAACTCGGCGAGGGGCTCGGGGTTGTAGGTGCAGTGGCCGCCGGCGGCGACGAGCGGGTGGTCGGGACGCCGCTCGGCGGCTCGCACGGGCACACCGGCGAGGTCGACGCAGTTGAGCAGGTTGGTGTAGGTGAGCTCCGCCGACAGGTTGAAGGCGAGCACGTCGAAATCGCCCGCCGCCCGGTGGGTGTCGACGGAGAACAGCGGGATGCGCTCGCGCCGCATCACAGCCTCGAGGTCGCCCCATGGCGCGTACGACCGCTCGGCGAGGGCATCGTCGCGCTCGTTGAGGATCTCGTAGAGGATCTGCAGGCCCTGGTTGGGGAGGCCGATCTCGTAGGTGTCCGGGTAGGTCAGCAGCCAGGCCACCGTGCCCGGCCGGTGGGTGGGACGCTGCGCGCCGAGCTCGAGCCCGATGTACCGGGCCGGCTTCTCCACCCGCGCCAGGTGGGGCTCCAGCAGCGTCCAGACAGAGGTCATGTCGAACCACCAGGGTAGCGGGACGCCGTTCCGTGCCCCGAACCCCGCGTGGCGCGGTCGGCGTGGCCCTCCCGTGGGCGCTGGGCCTCCCGTGGGCGCTGGGCCTCCCGAGAGCTCTCCCGCGCCGCCGGGCGATGCCACCGGGCGGTCGACGCCAGGCCGCAGACGTCGACGAGCACGAACACGAGCCGACTGGCCACCGCCACCGTGGCGGCGACACCGCTGGACATGCCGGCGGACGCGACGAACACCGCCTCGCGGATCCCGGTCCCGGCAGGGACCGGAACGGCCACGAAGCCGGCCACCCACGACAGCGTCGTGGCGATGCCTATGCGCAGCACCGGCGGGTCCGGGTCGAGGGCCCGCGCCACCATCCACGTCGCCGCCCAGATGCACAACCAGGCCGGCACGTAGCGGGCGACCAGCCCGACGGTCGCCCGCCACGTCGGCACGGGCACGTCGGCACCGCGGCCGATCAGGCGTACGAGGAGATCCCGCGCTCGCCCCAACACCGCGGGGTGGAGGGCGGCGAGGCCGAGCGGCAGCAGCACGAGGAGCGCCAGGGCCGCCGGCGACTCCGCCTGGTGCGCGAGGTCGAGCGGTACCAGCAAGCTGGCGAGGCCGAGGTCCGCGAGGTACAGCGCGGCGAGCGACAGCACCACGCCGGAGTAGGCGCGGCCGGCGGGAACGCCCCCGCGCCGGGCCAGCTCACCCCGGCCGACCACGGGCCACACGCCACCCGGGACGTACTTGCCGATCTCGCCGGAGTAATACCAAGCGATCACTCGGCGCCGCGGCGGCCGATGCCCTAGCAGGCCGAGGGCGTCGCGCCAGCACCAAGCGATCCAGGTCATCGCCGCCGCGGCCGCCGCGACAGCACCCACCAGCCACCCGAGGGCCGCGTCGGCCATCTGGCCCCGCACCTCGTTCCACTGCGATGTCATGGTGCCGACGACGAAGGCGAGGCAGACGATCGCCACGACCGCGCCGGCCACGGTCGGCAGCGCCAGCCACCGGCGACGCCGGGGCGCGTCGGGTCCGGGCGGCACCGACGTTGGTGGCCGGGGCGCTCGCACCTGGTCAGTCTGGTCGACCGGGGACCGGGCGTCGGCGGTCAGGCTGCGACGGCTTCGGGGCGGCGGGGGCGCGGGGCGCGCGGCGAGCGCGCGGCGCCGGCGTTCAGCCGTAGCGGCGCATGTGGACGTTGAGCACCAGGCCCACCGCCAACCAGGAGGACACGACCGACGACCCGCCGTAGCTCATGAAGGGCAGTGTGATCCCCGTGATCGGCATGATCCCCATGGTCATGCCGACGTTCTGGAAGATCTGGAACACCAGCATCGCCAAGGCCCCGGCGCAGATGAGCGTGCCGAGCCGGTCACGGGCGATCTGGGCCGTGCGCAGGATGCGCATGCTCATGAGCGCGAACAGCCCGAGCAGGGTGGCCGACCCGGCGAAGCCGAGCTCCTCGCCGAGCGCGGTGAAGATGAAGTCGGTGTGCTGCTCGGGCACGAACCCCAGCCGGGTCTGCGTCCCCTCGAACAGGCCCCGGCCCGATGCCCCACCCGAGGCGATCGCCGCCTTCGACTGGTCGAGGTTGTAGGTCTCGGCCTCGAGGTTCTGCCCCTGGTCGAGGAACGTCGTGAGGCGGTCACGCTGGTAGTCCGCGAGCAGGTCCGAGTTGAGCACGCCGACGACGGCGATGACCCCGCACGCCGTCAGCACGACGATGTGGCGCAGCTTGGCCCCCGCCACGAGCACCATTCCCATCACGATGGCGACGAACACGAGCGTCGTGCCGAGGTCGGGCTGCGCCAGGATGAGCCCGACAGGCATGCCGAACAGCACCAGACCGATGCCGAGGCGGCGGGCCGACAGGGGCGGCTCGAAGCGCGCGAACAGCGCCGCGACCGCGAGGATCGTGACCACCTTGGCCAGCTCGGCGGGCTGGAGCTGGAACACTCCGATCTGGAACCAGGCCTGGGTCCCCCGCCGCTCGGTGCCGAGCGGCGAGATCACGAGCCCCAGCAACACGAGCACCGCCACGTACGGCAACCACGCGAAGTCGCGCAGGCGCCGGTAGTCGACGAGCGTGACGAGCACCATGCCGGCCACACCGATGCCGATGAACAGCACCTGCTTGCGGAGGTAGCCGAAGTCGTAGGCGTCGGGATCGGTGCCCCGCGTCGATGAGAGGATCATGAGTGCCCCCAGCGCCGAGACCGCCAGGGCGCTGAGCAGCAGGACCAGGTCGACGTGCTTCCAGGCCGCGGGCGCGCGAGCACGGAAGATGCTCTCATCGCGCCGTCGGCCGGCTCCCGGTCCGGACGGGCGGGGCCAGCGCTCGCGTGGCGGGATGCGGCCGAGGTCGAGGGTGTCGCGGGCCATCAGGCGCGACCTCGGAGCCGAGCGAGGACTCGCCGGACGTCAGTCATAGCCGCCACCGCCTCCGCCGGTCAGCGCGCCGCCGCTCGTGTCGACGGGCAGTCCGTCGGGCGCCGCCGTCGGCCAGGGGGCGACGCCGGCCAGCACCTCGAAGATGGCCCGTACCACCGGCGCGGCCGACGTGGCGCCGAACCCCGACTCCTCGAGCACCGCGGTGACCTGGTACCGCGGCGACCCGACCGGACCGAACGCGGAGAACAGGGCGGTGTCGGCCTTGTTGTCGACCTGCGCGGTGCCGGTCTTGCCCGCGACTCCGAACGTGTCCAGCGGGAAGCCGGCGAATGCCCCGGCGGCGGTACCGCGCACCGGCACCCCCGCCAGCCCTTCGATGAGCGGCTGGCGCACCTGGGCCGGCAGATCGACCTTGCCGCGCACCTCGGGCTCGAACTCCTTGGTGACCCTGCCGGACTGGTAGGCCTCGGCCCGCAGGGCGACCTGCGGGACGTACCGCGTCCCCCCGTTGGCGAGGGTGGCGTAGCCGTTGGCAAGCTGCAAGGGCGTGACGAGAACGTCGCCCTGCCCGATGCCCATGTTGACGTTGTCGCCCGTTCGCCAGTCCGGGTCGCCACCGACCTGCTCGTTGTACTCGCGCTTCCAGGTGGGGTCGGGGACGCGCCCGGGCCGCTCGCCGGTCAGCGCCACACCGGTCTCCTCGCCGAGCCCCCACGGAGCCAGGTAGCCCTGCAGTCCCGCCTCGCCACCCAGACGATCGCGCTGCAGCCAGAACTGGGCGCCGACGCTGTAGAAGTACGCGTCGGACGACACGGTGAGCGCCTCGGGCATCGTCACCGACCCGTACGCCGCGCCGCCGGCGTTGCTCCGGTAGCACTTGAGGCCCGTGCACCCAGGGATCTGGTATCCACCCCCGTCGAAGAACACCGTGTCGGGGGCCATCAGGCCCGACCGCAGCGCGGCGTAGCCGACGAAGGGCTTGTAGGTCGACCCCGGCGCCCACTGCCCCTGGATGGCCCAATTGTTGAGCGGATAGTGGTTGACCGGGTCGTTGAGGTAGCCCCACTCCTGGGCGTCGATCCCGTCGATGAACGCCGTGGGGTCGTAGGTGGGATACGAGGCCAGAGCGAGCACGCGGCCGTCGTTCGGGTCCTCGACGACCACCGCGCCTCTGGTGGCGTTGTTGGGCGGGTTGTCCTTGCGTGGTGGCCGCGCCCGGGCGTCGGCCAACCCCTCCTGCAGCCTCTGCTCGGCCAGCGCCTGCAGGTCGACGTCGATCGTGAGCACGAGATCGTCGCCCGGGCGGGGCTCGCGCTCGCTGATGACCCGCACGGGGTCGCCGTCGGCGTCGACCTCGATGCGCCGGAGCCCGGGGGTCCCTCGCAGGTAGGGCTCGTAGGTGCGCTCGACGCCGGTCTTTCCGATCTCGTCGTTGAGCGTGTACGGCTTGGCCTTGTGGTCCGCGACGAACGCCAGCTCGTCGTCGTTGATCTTGCCGACGTAACCGAGGATGTGGGCGCCAAGTCGGCCGTAGGGGTAGTCGCGCACGGCGGCGCGCTCGACCTCGACAGCCGGGAACTGGTCGCGGTGCTCGTCGAGGTAGATCTTCAGCGCCTCGGGGACGTCGGCGGCCACGGGTACGGGGGCGTAGCGGCTGTAGCGCTTGTCGGCGAGGCGCTGGGTGATCTGATCGGGGGTTATGGCGTGATCGGCAGCGGTCAGCTCGCGCGACAGCCGCTCGAGCAGGTCGGCTTGCTCGTCTTTGGCGAGGTCGTTGAACGCGTTGCGGTCGACGGCCACCACCACGGCCACCCGGTTGTCGACGAGCACCTTGCCGTTCCGGTCGAGGATGCGGCCCCGGGACGCCGGCACCTGGACCGTGCGCACGCGGTTGGCCTCGGCCTGCACCTGGTAGTCGGACGAGCCGACCACCTGCAGGTCGTAGAGCCGAGCGAACAGCGACGCGAACAGCGCCATGGCGACGACGGCCAGCATCGACAGGCGCATCCGGGGCACCTTGTTGCCGCCGCCGACGCCCCCGTTGGCCTCGGCACGACCACCGTTGCCAGCGATGGGGAGACTCACCGCAGCACCACCTCGAGGCGGTCGGGCGTCGTCGGTCCGTGCACCCAGCGCATCACGGCCATCGCCGGCACGACCAGCGCGGCGTTCCACAGCGCGACGGCCAGGGCGATGGTGGGCACGTCACCCCACGGATAGGGCGTGCCGATCAGGTGCGCGACCGCGGTGTAGACAACGCTGCCCACCACAGCGGCGACGGCGGCAACCACCACGGGCCACCAGCCCGAGGGCCGGAAGAATCCTGTGCACGCCAGCCCCACTGCGTAGCCCACGACGGCGTAGGTCAGCGGCGAGAGGCCGAACGGGCTGTCGAGCACGAGGTCGAACGCCAACCCGGCGGCGAAGCCATAGGTCGCGCCCCGGTCGGGGCCCCCGGTCAGGGCGGCCGCGACGGTCACGAGGAGCATGAGGTCACCGACGGCGCCCGCCAGCCGCAGATCGGCGACGAACGCGATCTGCCCCACCAGCGCGAGCAGCACCACCAGCGCTCCCCGGAGGAACGTCAGCCGCCCCGACTGCGTCAGGAGCCCGGCTCGGCCCATAGCATCACGGTCAGGTACGAGAGCCGGTCGACGTCGACCAGCGGATCGACATCGAGGTCGAGGGCCAGGCCGCCCGATCCCTCGCGTGCCGCCGAGACCGTGCCGACCGGGATGCCCGGCGGGTAAGCGCTGCGGTCGACGCCACTGGTCACCACGCCCGTGCCTTCGGGCACGTCGGTGCGGGGGTTGATCGCCGAGTCGACCGCCAGGGGGTCGTCGCGGCCGCGGCCGCTGGCCGTGCCCAGATCGCCCGTGGTGGTCAGGCGCACACCCACCCGGAAATCGGGGGCGGTCAGCAGCTCGACGGTGGCGCGCCCACCCGACGACTGGCTCACCAACCCGACCAGCCCGGCGGCGGTGACCACCGGCATGCCCACGGACACACCGTCGTCGATGCCCTTGTCGATCTCGACCGCGTGGCTGAAGTTGGAGCGGGGCCCGGACACGACCCGGGCAGTGACCGTCGGGACGTTGCCCGCCCAGGGCAGGTCGAGCGATGTCGACAGCTCGGCGAGCTGCTTCTCGGCGTCGGACGCTCGCACGCCTTCGGCCTCGGCCTCCTCGACCTGCGCCCGGAGCTGTTCGTTCTCGCGCTCGAGCTCGTCGTAGTCGGTGATGCCGTGCCAGCCGTTGCGCACCGGGCTGGTGACGGTGTCGACCGCACCCTCGACCGGGCTGACCACCGCGGCGGCGACCTCGCGCACGTCGCGCACGACCGGCGCGTCGCGCAGACCGACGGTGAGCAGCGTCACCGACGCCAGCACGAGCGCGGCGAACCGGGTGCGGGATCCGGTGGGCGGGGAGACGGCCACGGCGGATCGGCTAATAGCCGGTGGACGAGAACAGGACGCTCTTGAGGGCGTCGAACTCCTCCAGCGACTGCCCTGACCCGACCGCAACGGCGTGGAGCGGGTTGGGGGCGATGACGATCGGCATGCCCGTCTCGTGGTGCAGTCGGGCGTCGAGACCGTTGAGCAGGGCGCCGCCCCCGACGAGGCAGATTCCCTTGTCCATGATGTCGGCGGCGAGCTCGGGGGGCGTCTTGTCGAGGGTGACCTTCACGGCGTCGACGATGGCCGACACCGGCTCCTCTATGGCGTCGCGCACTTCATCGGTGGTGGTCACGATGGTCTTGGGCAGGCCTGTCATGAGGTCGCGGCCCCGGATCTCGGCGTGCAGCTCCTCGAGCAGGGGCCAGGCGGAGGCGAGCGCGATCTTGACCTCCTCGGCGGTGCGCTGGCCTACAGCCAGGCCGTACTCCTTCTTGACGAAGTTGACGATCGACTGGTCGATCTCGTCGCCCGCCACGCGGATCGACTGGCTGGTGACGATGCCCCCGAGCGAGATCACCGCCACCTCGCTCGTGCCGCCGCCGATGTCGACGATCATGTTGCCTGTCGGCTCCTGCACCGGTAGCCCCGCACCGATGGCGGCGGCCATGGGCTCCTCGATGATGTAGGCCGGCTTGCGGGCCCCGGCGTACTCGGCCGCCTCCTGCACCGCCCGCTGCTCGACGCCGGTGATGCCCGAGGGAACGCAGATGACCATCCGAGGCTTGCCCCACCGCCGGTTGTGCGCCTTGCGGATGAAGTAGCTGAGCATCCTCTCGCAGATCTCGAAGTCCGCGATGACACCGTCCTTGAGGGGCCGGATCGCCTCGATGTGGCTGGGCGTGCGCCCGATCATGCGCTTGGCCTCGACGCCGACGGCGACGGGTCGCCCGTCGCGCACGTTGACGGCAATCACCGAGGGTTCGTTGAGCACGATGCCCTTGCCACGCACGTAGATCACGGTGTTGGCGGTGCCGAGATCGACCGCCATGTCCCGGCCCGTCCATGAGGAGAAGAAGTTGTCGGGCATGCGCCAGCGGTCCTCCGCCCTGGTCGTAGGAGGGCTTGCCGTAGGTTAACGAACGCCGGCGAGCCGGCGAGGTACCCCCAGCGCGCGATCGTGAGACAGTTCGGCCATCAGTTCGGCCGGGTTGCGAACCTCAGGCGACGTCGGGGAACCACAGTGCGATCTCGCGGGCGGCCGACTCGTGGCCGTCGCTCGCGTGCACGAGGTTCTCGGTGGTGGTGGTGGCGAAGTCGCCCCGGATCGTCCCGGGTTCGGCGTCCTCGACCTTGGTGGCGCCCACCAGCTTGCGCACCAGCAGGAAGGTGTTCTCGTCCGGGCCCTCGACCACCATGGCGAACACCGGCGACCGGGTGACGAAGCCCACCAGCTCGCCGTAGAACGCCTTGCCCAGGTGCTCGGCGTAGTGCTGCTCGGCGAGCGTGCCGTCGACCTGGCGGAGCTCGGCCGCGACCAGCGCGAGCCCCTTGCGCTCGAGCCGGGCCACGACCTCGCCGACCAGGCCGCGCTCGACGGCGTCGGGCTTGCACATGACGAAGGTGCGGTTCTTCACAAGACGTCGAGGCTAGGTGCCTCGCCGCGACCGGCGAAATTCAGCCGAGCAGGCCCAGTCCCCGGCATGCGGTGCGGGCCGACCCCACCGTGTAGAGGGAACCGGTGACCATGACCAGGTCGCCCTCGCCCTCGGCCTCGGCGGCCTGCCACGCGGAGCCGACCGCATTCCCGACGTCGGAGACCACATGGGCGGCGATGCCCCGAGCCGCCACGGCGGCCGCCACCTCCGCGGCGGGCACGGCCCGGGGCGACGGGGGCGTGCAGGCGATCACCACGTCTCCCGGGCGGACCTCGAAGGCGTCGAGCACCTCGTCGAGGTCGCGCCCGGCGAGCACGCCGACAACCCAGCGCCGAGTGCCCGCCACGTCGAATTCGTCGGCCAGCGTGATCGCCGCCGCCCGCGCGCCGTCGGGGTTGTGGGCGCCGTCGAGCACGAGCAGCGGCGCGCGGTGCAGCACCTCGAACCGACCGGGCAACCGCAGGTCGGAGAACGCCTCCGCGACCACCTCCGGCGACAGGGCCCGCCCGAAGAACGCCTCGACCGCGGCCACCGCGCACGCGGCGTTGTCGACCTGGTGGGCGCCGTGCACCGGGAGGAAGACCTCCTCCAGCACCGCGTGCGGGGTCCGCAGGTCGACGACGTGGCCGCCGACGGCGATCCGGTCGGTGACCACGCCGAAGTCGCGGTCGCGCAACCACAGGTCCGCCGGGCCCTCCGCCTCGAACACGGGCCGCAGCGCGGGGTCGGTCTCCCCCAGCACGAGGTGGCTGCCGGGCTTGACGATGCCGGCCTTCTCCTCCGCGACGCGCCGGCGCCAGTCGTGGGCGCCGTCGGTGTGGTCGCGGCCGACGTTGGTGGTGACGGCCACTTGACCGTCGGCCACGTTGGTGGCGTCCCACCGCCCGAGCAGCCCCACCTCGACCACCCCGACGTCGACTGCGACCTGGCTGAACCAGGCGAACGCCGCCGCGGTCAGCAGCTCGAAGTACGAGGGTCGCTCGGGGAAGAAGGCCTGGTCCTCGAGCGACGCCAGCTCGCCGAGCACCGCCGCCAGCTCGTCGGGGGCGATGGGCTCGCCGTTGCGGGCGATCCGCTCGCTCACGTGCTCGAGGTGCGGGCTCGTGTACGTGCCGACCGACAGCTGGTGAGCGGCCATGAGCGCCGAGATCATGCGCGCCGTGGAACCCTTGCCGTTGGTGCCGGTGAGGTGGATGACCGGGTAGTCGCGCTGCGGGTCGCCGAGCACCTCGACGACCCGCCGCATGCGCTCGAGCGACAGCCCCTCGGCGTGCCCGGCCGATATCGCGGCGGTCTTCTCGAGGTTGATGTGGTCGTCGAGGAAGGCCTGCGCCTTGTCAAAATCCATCGAGATGTTCACGTCGGCCGTGTCGAACGTTCGCCGTGCTCTCCGCTCTTGGCGCCTGCGGCGCTGGGCCGCTCGGGCCACGGCTGCGCCACGGCGCAGCATCTGGGTCGTAATCCAAGGGGTGCCGAGCGACCGGCTACGACGCCGCCCGGCGCGGCCGCTGCTGGCGGGGCGACTCGGAGCGGGGCACGAGCGTGGGGTTGACCCTTTCGAGCACCACGGCCCGATCGATCACGCACTTGCCGACGTCGCTGCGGCTGGGCAGCTCGTACATGAGGTTGAGCAGGACCTCTTCGAGGATCGCCCG
>OCZS010000291.1_pt1 | contig 16316 bp, 12 predicted proteins | sample 1539071 | NCBI WGS metagenome assembly OCZS01 (sample SAMEA3113584, study PRJEB22503) | soil metagenome
GATGACGCTACGCCGCGTGGTGCGGGCCCGCCGGGCGTTCTCCGGTGCGTCGACGCATCGCGGTTTGGTCGCGCTCTACGTGGGTAGCGAGGTACGGATGGACGCGATAACCATGCTCAAGGATGACCACGAGGCCGTGGAGCAACTGTTCCGGCGGTTCGAGAGGTCGGGGCACCGGGCCCTCGTCGAGAAGCGCGAGATCGTCGACCGCATCATCGAGGAGCTCTCTGTGCACGCGGCGATCGAGGAGCAGCTGTTCTACCCGGTGGTGAGGGCAACGGTCCCCGATACCGATGACATCGCCCTCAACAGCCTCGAGGAGCACCACGTCGTCAAGTGGGTGCTCTCCGAGCTCGACGGGATGACGCCGGAGGACGAGCGTTTCGACGCGAAGGTCACGGTCCTCATCAACAACGTGCGCCATCACATCGAGGAGGAGGAAGGTGAGTTCTTCCCGATGGTGCGCGACGAGCTGGGCCGCAATGCACTGAGCGGCCTCGGCGAGGCCATGGCTGTGGCCAGGAAGATCGCCCCGACCCACCCCCACCCCCGCGCACCTGATACGCCCCCCGGCAACCTCGTCGTAGGCTCCGCCGCCGGCGTCGCCGACCGCATCGGTGACACCGTGAGCGGCCTGGCCCAGGGCGGCGTGACCGCGATCGGCGACATCATCGCCACCGTGCTACGACGCAAGAAGCCGCGAGTGTCCCCAACAGGGTCGAAGGTGGCACGCAGCACCGCCACACGGGTGCGATCCGGTACCTCGGATGGGACAGAGGCCGCCATCGACGCGACGCGCAAGGCCAAGCAAGCCAGCGATCGAGCGGCACGCAAGGCCCGGGCGACGGGGTCGTCGGCCAAGACCGGCGCCGAGCGCACCGTACGTGCTGCAACGCGCAGCGGCACCAGCACGGCACGTGCCGCGAAAGCCGGGGCCAAAGGTACGGCCACCTCCGCCCGCAAGTCGACGAAGCAGACGGCCACCACCGCAAAACGAGCCGCGACCACCACTGGCCGCACCGCCCGCAAGGCAGCCACGAGCACGGCGAAGACCGCCCGGCGCGCAGCGAGGGAGACGGCGTCGACGGCCACTGGTTCCTCCCGCTAGGGCGGAGGCTCTCCTCCGGCTTCTGTAGTGGTGCACCAGGCCGTTTGGGCGTTACGCCGGCCAGGTCGGCGGGCGTCACGCTGAGCGTGAGTGGCCGCCGATCTGGGAATCACGACGTGGAGTCAGCGACGGGTCGCGTGCCCTCAGCGGGCGAGGGCACTCACACACCGATAGCGCGTATCCCGGGGACCTCATCGGGGTAGCACGACGGGGTTCCCGGCGAGGGGTCTGGCGCAGGTCCCGGCGAGTGGGCACGAGGAGAGTTCGTGACGGGGAAGGTTCATCCTGCGTGAGAGCGGCTCGACTATGAGGCGCGAACTGGCGGGCTCGGTGATCGTGATCGTCGGGGCGAGCAGCGGCGTTGGTCGAGCAACGGCGCTCGCGTTCGCCGAGCACCACGCGAAGCTCGTCCTGACGGCACGAAACGAGCACGATCTGGCCACGCTGGTCCAGGAATGCTGCCGACTCGGCACCGCTGCCGTTGCCGTGCCGGGGGACGTCGCGAGTGCCCGCGACCTCGAGAACGTCAGACGCAGCGCCAATGAGGCGTTCGGACGGATCGACACGTGGGTGAACTGCGCCGCGGTGATCATCGCCGGCCGAGTGGAGGACCAGCCTGTCGACGCGATCGAGCGGCTCGTGCGCACCAACGTGCTGGGAACCACCCTGGCGTCGCGCACAGCGCTGGAGCAGTTCAGGTCTCAGCGCCACGGAGTGCTGATCAACGTGTCGTCGCTCCTCGGTGTGATCCAGAACCCCTTGGTTCCGACTTACGTGATGAGCAAGTACGCAGTGCGCGGGCTGTCGCTCGCCCTGCACCATGCCACGACCTCACCGAGGATACGGGTGTGCACGATCCTGCCGGGACCGATCGACACGCCGACGTTCCAGCGCGCCGCCAATCACCTGGGCCGAATGATCCGCGCTGTCCCGCCAGCGTGCGCTCCGGAGCGGGTCGCCGCGGCGATCGTGGCTTCCGCGCGACGACCACGCCGGGTGCGGATCGTCGGACTCGCCGGGCGCACGCTCGCGCTGGCTCATCGAGCCGCGCCCGTCACGACGGAGTGGGCGGCCGCCCGGATCACTGCAGCCCTACTGGTCAAGGGGCGGCCGGCCGAGGCCAGCAATGGCGGACTGTTCGAGTGGAACGGCGGCGGACAGGTGCACGGTGGGTGGCGGCGCGGCCGTGTGCGACGACGCCTCGGCGAGGCGTTAGGCAGGGCACTGTCGCGGCGGGGCGCCACCCTCGGTGCTCACCGAAGCTGACCCGTCCGGCTCACCTGCGACGGAGACGTGCGACTGCTGCGCCTGCCAGGCCGGCCAGGGCAGCGGCCGGAACGAGACGCCGGGCGTGCGCCATCCGGTCGTGTGTCAGTGCTGCTTTCGCCGCGTTGGCGCCGCAGGCGCCGTGCACCGACCCGCCCGGATGCGCTGATGCGGATGCCAGGAACAGGCCGTCGATCGGGGTCGACGGCCGTGCGAGACCGGGCACCGGTCGGAAGATCAGCTGTTGGTGCAGCTGGCTTGTACCACCACCGATGTCGCCACCGATGAGGCTCGGGTTCTCCCGCTCGAGGTCACCCGGACCCTGCACGTGCCGGGCGACTACCCGGTCACGGAAGCCCGGGGCGCGTGCCTCGAGGCGGTCCTCGATGCGCTCCACGAACGCCTCGAGCGCCACAGCCTCGAGTCTGCCGGTGGTTCGGATCTGGTCGGCGGCGTCGCCGCGCACGTTCTGCGGGATGTGGGTGTACGTCCACAGCGACTCGGTACCCGGCGGCGATCGCGTCGGGTCGGCGGTGGTCATCTGTCCGACCAGGAGGAACGGTCGCGCAGGGATCTGTCCCGCAGCGATCTGCGCGGCCGACACGGTCAGCTCGTCCACGCTGTCAGCCAGGTGGACGGTGCCGGCCGAATTGGCCTGCTCGTCGGTCCACGGCACTGGCGACGACAACGCATAGTTGACTTTCACTGTGGCGTCCGCCCGGTGGAACTGGCCCAGGCGGGCGAGGAAAGCCGGCGGTAGATGGTGGTCGTCGAGTAGCGATCCGTAGAGCAGTTGCGCGTCGCAGGCTGCCAGGACCGCCCGCCGGGCCCGGATGGAGCCGTTCGGTGTCCGGACACCGACCGCCCGCCCGCCCATCACGTCGATCCCCTCCACGGGTGTGGCCAGTCGCAGCTCGGCTCCCGCAGCCGACATGCGGCCGACGAGCGCATCGGTCATGCGGCCGGAACCACCCTGGGGAACCGGGAACCCTACCGTCTGACCGAGGCCGACGAGCAGCCAGCCCAGCAGGGCGCTGGGTGCCATCTCGGGGGCTACGTCGGCGTGCAGGGCGTTGCCGGCGAGCAGCAGCGGGCCGAACGTGCCGGAGAACTCCTCCGAGCCGAAGGTCCGCACCGGAAGAACCGCCCGACGCGCGAGATCCCACAGCTCGCCCTTGGCCGAGCGGACCAGATCGGCGGTGGCGCGCACCGGCGGGAAGGGGCCGAGGAGCGCCGCGATGAGCGGCTCGCCGATGCGTTCCCACTGGTGGTGCAGCCGCATCCATGCCTCCCCGTCGCCGGGTTGCTCGGCGTTCATCGCTGCTGCCGTGCGCTCGGCATCGCGGTAGAGCACCGGACCGGGCCGATCCGGCAGGACATGGGCCAGCACCGTCGGAGCGTGCAACCAGTTGAGGCCGTGTTCCTCGAGATGGAGGGCCTTCATCACCGGCGAGACGGCCGTCATCGGGTAAAACGCGGAGAAGAGGTCGACGCGGTAGCCGGGGGCCGTCACGTTGGCCGAGCGGACGGCTCCCCCCGGCTCGGTGCACGCCTCGACCACCACGACGTCCCAGCCCGCGTCCGCCAACATGTTCGCAGCGACCAGTCCGTTGTGCCCCGCTCCGACCACCACGGCATCACACGATGCGGGCATCGACGGGCTCACCACCGTTGAATCACTACCCTCGACCGGGCCATGTAGACGGTGTCGACGTAACGAAGGTGCAGCGGTCTGATCGCGAGAGGGAACGTCGCACGCACGACCAACGGCGCCTCACCGCCGTCGCGAAAGACGGCGCGGTGGGCCGTGGCGCCGGACGGGCGTCAGGTCTCGAGGGGCATGAGTGCGTCGGCCAAGGCGTCGAGCTCGCTGTCCCACTCGGACGGTTCCTCGACCGGGACGACCACGAACTTCGAGGCTCCCACCGCGATGAAGCGCTCGAGCTGGCGACGCAGGCCGTCGATGCCGACGGGGACGACCTCGGTGGGATCGAGGTCGGGCCGGCGGGCGGCGACGACGCCGGCGATGGCGTCGGGAAGGGCCGAGCGCACATAGGCGACCAGCACACCGAAGTGCTCGCGGTCGATGGCGCGCCCGTGGTCGGCGGCCACCTGGTTGATCGTCGCCCAGCCGGCCTCGACCTCGCCGGGCACGGTGAAGGACGGCAGCCACCCGTCGGCCAGGCGCCCGGTTCGCCTCAGCTCCGACGGCGACGTGCCGCCGATCCAGACGTCGATCGGCTGCTGCACGGGTCGGGGCCGCAGACTGACCCCGTCGACGCGGAAATGGTCGCCGTCGTGGTGGACGTCGTCCTCGGTCCACAGGCGGCGCATCAGCCCGACGGCCTCGTCGAACAGCCCGGCCCGCGCCTTGGGTTCGACGCCGAACGCCCGATGCTCGGCCGGGACCGGCGCGCCCAGCCCGAGCGCAGGCAGCAGCCGGCCGCCCGACAACCGGTCGAGGCTCGCCAGTTGCTTGGCCAGCACCACGGGGTTGCGACCGGGCACGACCAGCACGCTGGTGCCGAGCTTGAGCTTCGCGGTGCGACCGGCCGCCAGCGCCAGGGCGATCAACGGATCGGGCGCGGCGGTGGTCAGGCGCTCCGACAGCCACAGCGAGTCGAACCCGCGGCGCTCGAGGGCGTCGACCAACGGCGGGAACCGCTCGGCGTCGCCCGCCACCGTCTGCGTGCCGAGACCCAGCCCGATGCGCACCCTCACCGCGGCACGTCCGCACGTACCCGGTGCCGCTCAGCGGTCGCCGTGGGTGAAGCCATAGGCAGCGTCACGGTAGGGCACGCCGAGGCTGGGGAGCGGTCGCCAGCGCCGCCTGAGCGCTAGAAGAAGATGAGGCGCTCGGCCAGGGCGGCGACCTCGTCGATGTCGCCGGTCCAGGCGCCGGTGGACAGGTACTTCCAGCCGGCGTCGGCCAGCACGACCACGACCGTGCCGCTGTCGACCTCGGACGCCACCTTGGCGGCCCCCGCCAGCGCCGCGCCGCCCGAGATGCCGGAGAAGATCCCCACGTCGGCCAGCCGGCGCGTCCACTCGATCGACTCACGGGGCCGCACGATGCGCTTGCGATCGAGCAGCTCGGCGCCTCCCCACTTCTCGTAGACCGGCGGGATGTAGCCCTCGTCGAGGTTGCGGAGTCCCTCGACCCGCTCGCCCAGCGGCGGCTCGACGGCCACGACCTTGACTTGGGGGTTCTGCTCCTTGAGGTACCGCCCGACGCCCATGAGCGTGCCCGTGGTACCCAAGCCGGCCACGAAATGGGTGACCTCCGGGCAGTCGCGCCAGATCTCGGGCCCGGTCCCCTCGTAGTGGGCTCGGGGGTTGGCCTCGTTGGCGTACTGGTAGAGGAAGACCCACTCGGGATGCTCGTCGGCGAGCGCCTCCGCCCGGCGTACCGCGCCGTTGGAGCCCTCGCCGCCCGGCGTGAGGATGATCTCGGCGCCCCACACCTCGAGCGACTGGCGGCGCTCGATCGACACGTTCTCGGGCATCACGATCTTGATCGGGTAGCCACGCGTGCGGGCGATCATCGCCAGCGCGATGCCGGTGTTGCCCGAGGACGGCTCGATGATCGTGCGGCCCTCGGTCAGCGTGCCGTCGGCCTCGGCCTCCTGGATCATGTTCCGGGCGATGCGGTCCTTGATGGACCCGCCTGGGTTCTGCCCCTCGAGCTTGGCGACGATCCGCACCTCGCCATTCGGGCTGAGCTGGCTGACGTCGACCATCGGCGTGTTGCCGATGAGATCGAGGATCGAGGGGAGGACGGCCATCGCAGATCCGGTTCGTCGTATTCCTGAGCGTTCCGGTCGACAATGCTACCGACCGTCGAGCCCGACCGCCTCCTCCGCGATCGTGCCGTCGACGATGCGATAGGAACGCAGGACCGGCGAGTCGCGCTTGAGCGACACGATCACGTAGTGCCATGCGGGATCGGGTGCCTGCGCCACGTCGGTCGGCGACGGATAGGCCTCGGTGTGCGTGTGGCTGTGCATCACGCCCACGATCTCGAGCCCCCGACCTTCGGCGTCTCGGTCGGCCCGGAGATGGTCGCGCGGATCGACGGTGTAGACCCGGGCGGACGCCGCGGCGTTGCGGCACGGGTAGAAGATGCTGACCCGACCTGTCGCCGGATCGCCGCCGAGCAGCCCGCACGCCTCGTCGGGCAGGCCGTCGTAGGCGTGGCCGACGATCTGCTTCAACACGGCCTCGGTGAGGGCCAGCCCCGACGCCGACGACATGGCGAGCGAGGCTACCGCCGCCTCCGGATGACGCGGGGGTAACCTTGCCACTCCCCTATGGCACGCTCGACCGGCAGGCCCGACCGCTCGGGCACCAAGCTCATCGCCGCCAACCGCAAGGCCCGGCGCAACTACGAGGTCCTCGAGACCGTCGAGGCCGGGCTGGTGCTGCGCGGCAGCGAGGTGAAGTCGTTACGCGCCGCCCACGTGCAGCTGGGCGACGCCTACGCTCGCATCGACGACGGCGAGGTGTGGCTGGTCTCCATGCACGTGTCGCCCTACGACCACGCCCAGGCCCACTCCGGCCACGAGCCCGACCGGCGGCGCAAGCTGCTGCTCCACCGCACCGAGATCGACCGGCTGCGGTCGATCGTCGACGAGCAGCACCTCTCGCTCATCCCGCTGGCGCTCTACTTCAGGGACGGGCGCGCCAAGGTGGAGCTCGCCCTCGCCCGGGGGCGCAAGACCTACGACAAGCGCGAGGTACTGGCCAAGCGCGACGCGGAACGCGAGACCGCCCGAGCGATCGCCCGCGCCGGCCGCGACTAATGGTGACCGGACTCGCCCTTTCGACCTTCTGCGCCGCCGGGCTGCCGGGAGCGAATCGCCGGTACACTTGATCCGCTGCTTGACAAGGGGCTGATCGGTTTCGACGTCGAGACCGGAAGTCGAATCGTGCGACCGGAGTTGCTCAGACTCCTTAAACGGGGCACAAACACAACTGCCGATGAGCAGTACGCCCTCGCCGCCTGATAACCCAGGCGATCGAGAGCACCAGCGACCAGTGATGGCACGCGGGGCCTGATCACCGCAGCCCGGCAACAGAAGCGGTGATTGACGGCGGGAAAGACCGCTGACGGCGAGAAAGACCGCTGGCCTCAGGGAACAGACCTGGCGGCGGCCTCCTCGCGAGGCCCACCGACCCGGCGGTGCGGCAGCCGTAGAGCCGTAGATCTCGGGAATGGTCGTAGCGCGGTCGGCAACCGCTCGTCGGACGGGGGTTCGATTCCCCCCAGCTCCACTTCGTGCATCACTACTCCAGGGCGGGGGCACCGGCGACCGCCGGCTCCTTCGCCCCGGCTCGCACGACCAGGACGACCCCCGCGCCGATGAGCAGCGCCGCGGGGACCGCCGAGGCTGGGGGCACTTCGTCGAACGCGATCCACGCGAGCAAGGCCGAGCCCACGATCTCGAACAGGATCGCCACCGACACCAGCGTCGGGCTCGTCGTGCGCAGGACGCGGTTCACGACCGTGTGGCCCAGCAACTGCGGCCCCGCCACCATCGCCACGAGCGCCAGCCATGTCGTGGCGTCGTAGCCCGCGCCCGCCAGCGGCTGGCGTCCGATGCCGCAGATCACGAGCAGCGCACCCGCGGCGACCGCGTAGCAGACCAAGGCGTACACCGACGTCGACACCGTGCGCCGCACCTCCGCGCCCACCGTGACGTAGGCCGCCGCCAGCACCCCGCCCACGACCGCCAGCAGGTCGCCGAACAGTGCCCGCGGGTCGATCGACAGATCGACGCCGCTGAGCACCACCGCTCCGGCGACCGCGCTGCCGATGCCCCACCAGGCGAGGCGAGGAATGTAGTCGCCCCGCCACCGGGCGATGAGGGCGGCCCACACCGGCTGCGTGCAGACCAGCGCCACCGACGACGCCACCGACGTGAACGACAGGCTGGGGACCCAGGTGGCGAAGTGCGCGCCCAGGAACAGCCCGGCCACCACCGAGAGCCGTCGCTCCCGGGCGTCCAGCCGGCGCAGCTCGCGCCGCGAGCGCACGGCCACGACCAGGCCGAGCACCGGGAGGGCCAACGCGTTGCGCCAGAACGCCACCGCCAGCGTCGGGGCGTCGGCCACGCGGACCAGCGGGGCGGCCGTCGACACGGCCACGACGGCGAGGCCCAACAGAGCCAGGTCCAGCGTCGGCGGCGCGCTTCCTGCCGCGGATCTGGCGTCCATGGCCACCAATCTCGCGGCAGGAGCCGGGGTGACGGAGCAACCCCTTGCTTTTGCATGCCAAGTGCGAAAACATGGCCAGGTGGCGGCGGTGACGTTCAACCCGTTCGAGCCCGGCTTCGCCGACAGCCCCTACGACCAGTACGCGGGCATCCGCGCCCAGGGCCGCGCCGAGCGCACGGCGTTCGGCACCCTGCTGCTGTCGCACTACGACGACTGCTTCGTCCTGCTGCGGCTCGCCGGCACGAGCGTCGACGACCGCAACGCCAGCAACGTCTTCCGCTACCAGCCCCCAGAGGACATCACCGATCGCATGATGACCGGCAACGAGCGGCGGTCGATCCTCGGGCTCGACCCGCCCGACCACACCCGGCTGCGGCGGCTGGTATCGAGCGCGTTCACGGTCCGCCGCATCGAGCAGCTGCGCGGCCGGGTGCGCGAGCTGGTGGCCGGCCTGCTCGACGAGGTAGCCGAGGCCGGCGCCGGTGGCGACCCGGTCGACCTGATCGCCCGCTACGCCTTCCCGCTGCCCTTCATGGTGATCAGCGAGCTGTTGGGCATGCCCGAGGGCAACCGCGACGAGCTGCGGGGCTGGTCGCACAAGATGACCCTGTCGCTCGAGCCGGCGATGGACGACGCCACCGCCCGCGCCGTGGTCGACGCGACCGAGCACATGGTCCACCACGTCGACGAGGCCATCGACTGGAGGCGGCGCCACCCGGCCGACGATCTGCTGAGCGCCATGATCGCCGCCGAGGAGGACGGCGACCGCATGACGGCCGAGGAGCTGCAGGTGCAGGTCATCCTGCTCTACCTCGCCGGCCACGAGACCACGGTCAACCTCATCGGCAACGGCACGCTGGCGCTGCTGTGCCACCGCGACCAGTACGAGCGGTTGGACGCCGACCCGTCGCTCGACGCCAACGCGGTCGAGGAGCTGCTGCGCTACGACAGCCCCGTGCAGCTCTCGCGTCGCATCGCCCTCACCGAGATCGAGGTGGGGGGCGAGACGGCCCAGCCCGGCGAGATGGTGATGACGCTGCTGGGCTCGGCCAACCACGACGCCGCCAAGTGGGGCCCGACGGCCGACGACCTCGACCTGGGCCGCGAGGGCGCCAACGCCCACCTGTCGTTCGGCAGCGGCATCCACCACTGCCTGGGCGCGGCCCTGGCGCGGCTGGAGGGCGCGGAGGCAATTCCCGCCCTGGTGCGGCGGTTCCCCGGCATGGAGTTGGCCTCCGACCGCCCGGCGTGGAACGGGCGGGTGGTGCTGCGGGGCCTCGACGCTCTGCCGGTCAGCCTCGGATGAATGGCGCGGCGACGTCGACGCGCACGATCGGGCGACCCTCGCGCCGGGCGACCTCGCTGAACCCGGCCCGCCGGAACATCGCCAACGTGCCGGTGAAGAGGTCGGCGCCCGACCGCTTCCCGCCCTCGGTGTCGATCGGGTAGGCCTCGACCACCGCGGCGCCGCGCCCGCGGGCGAAGGCGACGGCGGCGTCGAGCAAGGTGGCGGCGAGTCCCTGACGCCGGTGGCTGCGGTCGATGGCGAAGCAGGTGATCGACCAGACCGGTTGCTCGTCGACCGGCTTCAGCTTGCGCGACCGGTCCAACCGCGGGAACTCGACGCGCGGCGCCACCGCCACCCAGCCCGCGGGCTCACCGCCGACATAGGCCAGCAGACCCGGCTCGCGTCCCGACACCACGATGTCGTGCATCTCGCCGCGCAGCCCGTCGCCATGGCGCTCCGCGTACTCACGCGAGGTGACCCGCCACCACATGCACCAGCAACCGCTGGTGAACCCACGCTCCCCCGCGAGCGCTACCAGGTCGTCCCAGCGGTCGGCCGTGACCGGGTGGACCTCGACAGCCTCAGCCGGTCCCTGTGGCAGGTCGGGCACCCGCGCAGGCTACGCGGCCCCGGCGGGTGCGTGGCGGCGATCAGACCTTGAGGAAGCGGCTGAGCGCCCAACCCGAGCCGGCGGCGCCGATGACGATGCCGAGCACCACGACGATGACCGCCGTGACCGTGAACTCGCTCGAGGACGCGACGAAGCCGCCCATGATCGCCTGGTAGTCGGCGTTCTGGGCGGCCCGGTCCATGGCGCTGTCGAGCGCCCACACCGCGCCCAGCGCCACCAACGCGCCGACCACGCCCTGCACGATGCCCTCGAGCATGAACGGCACGCGGATGAACCAGTTGGTGGCGCCGACCAGCTTCATCACCTCGATCTCGCGGCGGCGGGCGAACATCGCCATGCGGATGGCGTTGAGGATGAGCATGAGCGCCGCCACGAGCAGCCCGACCGCGACGACGAGCATGGCCCGCTGCGAGAAGTTGGACACGCCCCGGACCGTCTTGACGCTGTCGGACTCGCCGACCGCCGAACGAACACCGGGCTGCGACACGAACTGCTGCCGCAGGCTCTCGATGACGTCGGCTTCCTTGGTCTCCGGCACGATCCGGAACGACGGCGGGATCATCTCCGGGTCGGCCGCCAGCCGCTCCATCATCGCAGCGTTGCGGGCGAAGAGCCGCTCCGCCTCGCGGTGGCTTGCCTCCACGTCGACGAACCGGTAGTCGGCGACCTCGGGGTTGCTCTCGAGCAGATCCTCGATGGCCGTCTGCTGTTCCTCGGTGATGTTGCGCTGGAGGAAGACGATCAGCTCGATGCCCTCTTCCCAGCGTGCCGAGACGTTGTCGACGCCCTGGCGCACGAGGAGCGTCGATCCGAAGAGCGCGAGAGAGACCGCCACCGTGACGATGGCGGCGAAGGTGAGCGTGATGTTGCGGCGCAGGTTGGTCGAGGTCTCGCGGACGACGTAGTCGAGCTTCACTGGTAGACCCCTCGGACCTGGTCTCGGACGATCAGGCCCTCGTCGAGCTCGATGACCCGGCGCTGCATCGTGTCGACGATCGACCGGTCATGGGTGGCCATGACCACCGTGGTGCCGGTGCGGTTGATGCGATCCAGCAGGCGCATGATGCCCACCGACGTCGCCGGGTCGAGGTTTCCCGTGGGCTCGTCGGCCAGCAGGATCAGCGGCCGGTTGACGAACGCCCGGGCCACCGACACGCGCTGCTGCTCGCCGCCCGACAGCTCGTGGGGCAGGTTGCGGTGCTTGGTCTCGAGGCCGACGAGCTCGAGGATCGCCGGCACCTGGGCCTTGACCACGTGGCGCGGGCGCCCGATCACCTCGAGGGCGAAGGCCACGTTCTCGTAGACCGTCTTGTTGGCGAGCAGCTTGTAGTCCTGGAAGACGCACCCGATGTTGCGGCGCAGGTAGGGCACCCGCCACGACGACAGCCGGGCGATGTCCTTGCCGGCCACGAAGATGCGGCCCCGGTCGGCCGTCTCCTCCCGGTTGATGAGGCTGAGCATCGTCGACTTGCCCGAGCCCGACGGCCCGACCAGGAAGACGAACTCGCCCTTCTCGATGGTGGCGGAGGCGCCATGCAGGGCCTCGACGCCGCCCTTGTAGACCTTGCTGACGTTCTCGAAGGTGATCATCGTCCTCGCCTCCGGCGCGGCGTTGCGCGCCTTCGACGGATGGCTGCCCCACGCATTGCGATGAGGTTACAGACGTCATCTGCACGCCGGTAGTCGAGACCGATGCCCACCTATTTGGCGCCCGTCGAGGCGCTTCTGCGCCACTGCAGGTAGGCCTCCATGAACGGATCGAGGTCGCCGTCGAGCACCGCGGCCACGTTGCCGGTCTCGTGCTCCGACCGCAGATCCTTGACCATCTGGTACGGCTGCAGCACGTAGCTGCGGATCTGGCTGCCGAAGCCCACGCGCTGCTGATCGCCCCGGATCTCGTCGAGCTCGGCCTCGCGTCGTTGGCGCTCGAGGTCGGCCAGCTTGGCCTTGAGCATCGCCATGGCCCGGTCGCGGTTCTGGAACTGGCTGCGCTCCACCTGGCAGGACACCACGATCCCGGTGGGGACGTGCGTCAGCCGAACGGCCGACGAGGTCTTGTTGACGTGCTGTCCGCCGGCGCCCGACGCCCGGAAGACGTCCATCTTGATGTCCTTCTCGTCGATCTCGACCGAGGCGTCGCCCTCGTCGAGCATCGGCACCACCTGCAGGGCGGCGAAGGCCGTCTGGCGCTTGCCCTGGGCGTTGAACGGGCTGATGCGCACCAGCCGGTGCACGCCCCGCTCGGCCTGCAGGTAGCCGTATGCGTAGCGCCCGTTGACGATCAGCTCGGCCGACGAGATGCCGGCCTCGGTGCCCGGCGTGCGATCGTCGAGCTCGGCGTCGAAGCCCCGGCGCTCGGCCCAGCGGGTGACCATGCGCAGCAGCATCTCGGCCCAGTCCTGCGCATCGACCCCGCCCTCGCCGGCCTGGATCGACACCAGCGCGTCGCGCTGGTCGTGCTCGCCCGAGAACATCGACTGCAGCTCGACCCGACGGAGATCGGCGTCGATGGCCGCGAGCGAAGCCTCGACCTCGGCCAGCGACGCCTCGTCGCCCTCGTCGCGCGCCAGCTCGTGGAGCGTCTCGGCGTCGTCGAGCCGGCTGCGCAGCCCCTCGAACGCAGCCAGGTCGTCGTTGACCGAGGACAGGTCGGACGTCACCCGCCGCGCCTTGTCGGGGTCGTCCCACAGGTCGGGTCGCGACGCCTCGGCCTCGAGCTGCGGCTGGCGAGCCCGCAGCTCGTCGACCATGAGGTACCCGGCCGCCTCGTCGACCCGCCCCCGCAACCCCCTCAGCTCATCGCTCAGATCACGCATCAGCAGTCCTCAACAACGGACGCTCTCACCCTCGGGGGGTGGAGCGTCACCTGCCGTGGCACTGCTTGAACTTCTTGCCCGATCCGCAGGGGCAGGGGGCGTTGCGCGGGGTCTTGTCCCACTCGGATTTCACGACGGGCGTGTTGGTCTGCGTCGCCGTGGCGGTGGGTGCGGCCGCCCCGGCGCCGTTGCGACCACCCGCCGCGGACGCCTGTCGCTGCGGCTGCGCCCCGGCGTCGCCGGCCCGAGCGGCCGCAGCGATGCTGGCGGCGCCTCCGGCGTTGCCGCCGTCGTCGGGCGACGAGTACTGGACGTCGCGCAGGGCAGCGTCACCCTCGCCATCTCCGCCAGCGCCGCCACCGCTGCCCACGTTGGCCTCGGCCGCCCCGGACGCGTCGGCCGCGTCTGCGGCCCGGCCGTCAGGCGGCGCAGCCGTGGTGGCCTTCGCGGGTTGCGGCTGGTTGACCTGGACCTGCACGTGCATGACGTATCGGATGAAGTCGGACCAGACCCCGTGCATCATCTGCCCGAACATGTCGAAGCCGTCTCGCTGCCACTCGACGAGCGGGTCCTTCTGGCCCATGGCGCGGAGGTTGATCCCCTCGCGCAGGTAGTCCATCTCGTGGAGGTGGGCGCGCCAGCGCTGATCGATCACCCGAAGCATCACCTGGCGCTCGACCTGGCGCATGACGTCGGGCGTGAGGTCGGTCTCGCGCTTCTCGTAGTGGGCGAGGGCCTCGTCGATGAGCATCTCGTAGAGCTCGTTGGTCGACGTTGCCTGCTGGAGCTGCTCGATCGACAGGGCCGATGGCCAGAACGTGCGGATCGCGGCGTGCAGGCCCTCGAGGTCCCACTCCTCGGAGTACTCGCTCACGCAGTGGGTCTCGATCAACGTGTTGACCGCGTCGGGCAGGGCCTCATCGACGAGCTTGTCGCGCAGGTCGGACTTGTCGAGCACCTGGTCGCGCAGGGCGTAGATCACCTTGCGCTGCTCGTTCATGACCTCGTCGTACTTGAGGACGTTCTTGCGGATCTCGCCGTTGCGCTGCTCGACCGTGGTCTGTGCCCGCTCGATCGCCTTGGTGACCATCTTGGCCTCGAGGGGCACCTCGTCGGGCAGGGTCCTGCCCATCACCCAGTTGACCGCACCGGTGGCGAAGAGGCGCATCAGGTCGTCGTCGAGGCTGAGGTAGAAGCGGCTCTCGCCAGGGTCGCCCTGCCGCCCCGAGCGGCCCCGGAGCTGGTTGTCGATGCGGCGGGAGTCGTGGCGCTCGGTGCCGAGCACGTAGAGGCCACCGAGCTCGCGCACCTTGTCGCCCTCGGGCTTGGTCTCCGCCTCGTAGCGGGCGGTCAGCTCCTCGAGCCGGGCACGGTTCTCCTCGTCGTCGGGGTCGAGCCCCTCGGCTCGGAGGTCGCGCTTGGCCAGTCCCTCGGGGTTGCCGCCGAGGATGATGTCGACGCCGCGGCCGGCCATGTTGGTCGCCACGGTGACCGCCTGCAGCCGACCGGCCTGGGCGATGATCTCGGCCTCACGGAAGTGCTGCTTGGCGTTGAGCACCTCGTGGCGGATGCCCTGCTTGTCGAGCAGGCGCGACAGTTTCTCGGACTTCTCGACGGAGATCGTGCCCACCAGCACCGGCTGGCCGGTCTCGTAGCGCTCGGCCAGGTCGTCGACCACGGCGGCGAACTTGGCGTCCTCGGACTTGTAGATGAGGTCGCCCTCGTCGGCCCGGATCAGAGGCTCGTTGGTGGGAATCGGCACGACCTGCAGGTCGTAGGTGCCGGCGAGCTCGGCGGCGTCGCTCTGCGCCGTGCCGGTCATGCCGGCGAGCTTCTCGTACATGCGGAAGTAGTTCTGCAGCGTGACCGTGGCGAGCGTCTGGTTCTCCTCCTGGACCCGGACGCCCTCCTTCGCCTCCACCGCCTGGTGCAGGCCCTCCGACCAGCGGCGCCCGTCGAGGATGCGGCCGGTGAACTCGTCGATGATCTTCACCTCGCCGTCGACCACCGCGTAGTCGACGTCGCGCTTGTAGAGCGACTCGGCCTTCAGCGACTGGATGAGGTGGTTGACGAGCGGGCCGTTCTCGGCCTTGTAGAGGTGGTCGATGCCGAGGAACTTCTCGGCCTTGGCGACGCCCTGCTCCGTGACGGAGACCGTCTTGTGCTTCTCTTCGAACTCGAAGTCGTACTCGGCGACGAAGCCCTTCTTCTCCTTGGGGTCCATGCCCTCGGGCTTCTTGCCGGCGACCATCAGCGGCGCGAGCTTGGCGAAGCGCTCGTAGAGGTCGGCGGCCTGCTCGGGGGCGCCCGAGATGATCAGCGGCGTGCGCGCCTCGTCGATGAGGATGTTGTCGACCTCGTCGACGATCGCGTACTGGTGCATGCCGATCGGGCGGCCGTCCTCGCCGAGGCGGCCGCCGTGCTGGACCTTCTCCTCCAGCGTCGTGGCCATGTTGTCGCGCAGGTAGTCGAAGCCGAACTCGGAGTTGGTGCCGTACGTGACGTCGGCGCCATAGGAGGCGGCCTTCTCCTCGTACGGCTGCATGTTCTGCAGGATGCCGACCTGCAAACCGAGCGCCGTGTAGATCGGCGACATCCACTCGGCATCGCGGCGGGCGAGGTAGTCGTTGACGGTGACGACGTGGACGCCCGTCCCGGGCAGCGAGTTCAGGACGACCGGCAGCGTGGCGGTCAGCGTCTTGCCCTCGCCGGTGCGCATCTCGGCGATCGCGCCGGAGTGCAGCACCATGCCGCCGATGAGCTGCACGTCGAAGTGGCGCATCCCCGTCGCGCGCACGCTCGCCTCGCGGCAGACGGCGAAGGCCTCGGGCAGAATTTCGTCGAGCGCGCGCTTCTCTTTGCGCTTGCGGTCTTCGGGGCTGGTCGCGTCCTCGACGGCGCGGGCCACGCGCTCCTTGAACTCGACGGTCTTCGCGCGCAGATCGTCGTCCGAGAGCAGTTTGACGGACGCTTCGAGGTCGTTGATGCGCG
>OCZS010000292.1_pt1 | contig 16279 bp, 10 predicted proteins | sample 1539071 | NCBI WGS metagenome assembly OCZS01 (sample SAMEA3113584, study PRJEB22503) | soil metagenome
CGGAGCCGGCCTTGATGTATTCCTCGGCGATGTTCAGGCGCAGGGTGGCCCGGTGGACCGGGTCGTCGGCCAGGCGGTCGCGGACCTGCTGGCCGACCTGGCGGACCGGCCACAGGGCCGTTCCCGGCTCGGCCTGCCTGGCCGTGGCCGGCAGGGCCACCAGCACGACCAGGGCGGCGGCCACGGCGGCGATCCGCAGCGGCAGCGAGCGGCGCCAGGCCGCGCCCGGGCGCCGGCCGCCACCGGCGGCGGTGGCCAGGAAGACGGCCCGGCCGCGCTCGGCCGCTCCGGGCGGCGGGGCCGGCGCGGCCGCGCGCAGCTCGGCGGCCAGCGTGGCCAGGGCAGCGGCCTCGCCGCCGGCCCCCTCGGCCGGCAGGTCGCGCCCGGCGGCCAGCTCGTCGAGGGCCAGGTCGAGCCTGGCCAGCGCTGCCAGCTCGTCGTCCGGGTCCATGGGCCCGTTCCCGTTGGGCTCTGTCATCCGGCCGTCACCCCCATCGCCTCCCGGAGCGAGCGCAGGGCCCGGTGCTGGGCGACCCGCACCGCACCCTCGGACTTGCCCAGCACCTCGCCGACCTGGGCCGCCGACAGGCCGCCGAGCACCCGCAGGGCCAGGACCTCCTGCTGGTCGGCCCGGAGCCGCCGGAAGGCGCCGGCGACCTCGGCCCGCCGCTCGGCGGCCAGCACGGCCTCCTCGGGCCCGCCGACGGCCGGGTGGGCGGCCTCGTCCAGCTCCACCTCACGCCGGCGGAACCGGCGCCGGAAGTGGTCGGCGACCCGGCGGTGGGCGATGGTGAACAGCCACGCCTCGAAGCCGGTCCCGGGCCGATAGGCGCCGAGGTTGCGGCACACAGCCTCGAACGTCTCGCTGGTCACGTCCTCCGCCTTCTCCGCGTCGCCGAGCCTGCCGGTCGCGAACCGGGCCACCCGGTCGCGATAGGTGTCGTAGAGCTGTCCGAGGGCAGCGGAGTCCCCGGCCCGGGCGTCCCGGACCATCGCCTCCACGTCGACCTCGGTCAGCTCGGCCATCCCCCCCTTCATCGCGGACCCCGGCGATTCGTTACCGCCCGATCCTGCGCGCTGTTATGACGCTGTTGTCACAGTGCGCTCTGATCGGTGTTGAGGCCCGCTCCGGGCATCGGACCGCACTTGTATGATCGTTCAATCATGAGACCTCTACACCGATTCACGGTGCTGCCCACCGTGCCTGACGCCCTCACCCCACTGCGCGTCCTCGCCCACAACCTCCGCTGGAGCTGGCACCCCGCCACCCAGGAGCTGTTCCGCACCATCGACCCCGCCGGCTGGGAGGCCTCCGGGCACAACCCCCTGCGGATGCTGAACGAGACCGACGCCCACGTGCTCGAGCAGGCGGCCGCCGACCCCGACTTCCTGGCCCGCCAGCAGGCCCTGCTCGAGGACCTCGAGGACTACCTTGACGAGCCCCGCTGGTACCAGACCCTGGCCAACGCCCCCTCCCGGATCGCCTACTTCTCCCCCGAGTTCGGCGTCAGCGAGGTCCTTCCCCAGTACTCGGGCGGCCTCGGCGTGCTCGCCGGCGACCACCTCAAGGCGGCCAGCGACCTCGGCGTGCCGGTGGTCGGGGTCGGCCTGTTCTACCGCTCGGGCTACTTCCGCCAGTCGCTGACCGCCGACGGCCGCCAGCAGGAGTCCTACCCGGCCTTCAACCCCCACGAGCTCCCCTTCGAGCTGGTCCGGGACCGCGACGGCAAGCCGCTGCTGGTCTCGGTGCGCCTGCCCGACGGGGTGCTCCACGCCCAGATCTGGCGGGCCGAGGTGGGCCGGGCGCCGCTGCTGCTGCTCGACTCCGACGTCGACGAGAACGGCCCGGCCGAGCGGGCGGTCACCGACCGGCTGTACGGCGGCGGGGGCGAGCACCGCCTGCGCCAGGAGATCCTGCTCGGCATCGGCGGGGTCCGCGCCCTCCACGCCCTCGGGATCGAGCCCGATGTGTTCCACACCAACGAGGGCCACGCCGGGTTCCTCGGCCTGGAGCGGATCCGCCGCCTGATCCAGGAGCAGGGCCTGGACGCGGCCACCGCCATCGAGACGGTCCGGGCCGGGACCATCTTCACCACCCACACCCCGGTCTCGGCCGGGATCGACCGGTTCCCGCGGTCGTTCATCGAGCGCTACTTCGGCGAGCACGGGGTCGAGACCGGCCTCGGGGTCGACCAGATCGTCCAGCTCGGGGCCGAGCCCGACGGCGACCACGCGATGTTCAACATGGCCATCATGGGCCTGCGCCTGGCCCAGCGGGCCAACGGCGTCAGCCGCCTCCACGGCCAGGTGTCCCGCGACATGTTCTGCGGCCTGTGGTCCGGGTTCGAGCAGGCCGAGGTGCCGATCGGGCACGTGACCAACGGGGTCCACGCCGGCACCTGGATCAACCGCGAGTTCACCGAGCTGTTCGAGCGACGCCTGGGGGCCGACTTCCGCGTCTCCGGCAGTTCCTGGGAGCCGCTGGCCGACACCCCGGACGAGGAGATCTGGGAGGTTCGCCGCGTCGCCCGCGAGCGGCTGGTCGACGACGTGCGCGCCCGGATGAAGCGGGCCTGGCTGGCCAGAGGCGCCAGCGAGGGCCAGCTGGGCTGGATCGACCGGGCCTTCGACCCCGACGTGCTGACGGTCGGGTTCGCCCGCCGGGTGCCCTCCTACAAGCGGCTCACGCTGCTGCTGGAGGACGAGGAGCGGCTGACCCGGCTGCTGCTGGACGAAGAGCGGCCCATCCAGCTGCTGATCGCCGGCAAGGCCCACCCGGCCGACGAGGGCGGCAAGTCGCTGATCGCCGACTTCGCCCGCTTCGCCACCCAGGCCAAGGTCCGGCACCGGGTCGCGTTCCTGCCCGACTACGACATGGCCATGGCCAGGACGCTGGTCGCCGGGTCCGACGTCTGGCTCAACAACCCGCTGCGGCCGTACGAGGCCTGCGGGACCAGCGGCATGAAGGCGGCCCTCAACGGCTGCCTCAACCTGTCGATCCGCGACGGCTGGTGGGACGAGCTCTACGACGGCCAGAACGGCTGGGCGATCCCCTCGGCCGACGACCCGACGATCGAGCCCGACCGCCGCGACCGGCTCGAGGCGGCGTCCATCTACGACCTGCTCGAGCACGAGGTCCTGCCGCTGTTCTACGACCGGCCGGACGGCCTGCCCAGGGGCTGGATCGCGATGATCAAGCACAACCTGGTCTCCCTGGGGCCGGCCATCCTGGCCAGCCGCATGGTCCGCGACTACACCGAGGGCTACTACGTGCCCGCGGCCACGACCTCGCGGCGGCTGGCCGGCGACGACTTCGCCGCCTCCCGGGAGCTGGCCTCCTGGAAGCGCCGGGCCGCCGCGGCCTGGCCGGGCGTCAAGGTGCGCCGGGTCGAGAACGGCGTCAAGGAGCGCCTGCTCGGGGCCAGGTTCACGGTCAGGGCGTTCGTGGAGCTGGGCGACCTCGACCCCGGCGAGGTCGAGGTCCAGGTCGCCTACGGGCCGGTCGACGACGCCGACGCCCTCCCCGAGGTCGAGCTGGCCACCCTCAAGCAGGACGGCCAGCGGACCGCCGACGGCTGGGCCTTCGAGGGCGAGGTCCCCCTCGCCACCCCGGGCGCCTTCGGCTACACCGTGCGGGTCGTCCCCCGCCACGTCGGCCTGGCCACCGCCTCCGAGCTCGGCCTGGTCGCCTGGGCCTAGGGGCGCCGGCCGCCGCCGACGTTCCGGGTGCCGCCGATCTCGCCCGTCTCGGCCTCGAGCAGGACCCGGAGCAGGAGCACGACCCAGGTCCGGTAGGGGCGCCAGGCCTCGGCCCGGGCCTCCAGCCACTCGCGGTCGGGCGGCTCGTCGAGCTCGTAGGCGAGCGCCGCCCCACGGCAGAGGCGCGGCTCGTGCAGCGGCAGGTGGTCGGGGTCACCGGCCCCGCGGAGCAGCACCAGCTCGGCCGAGAAGTCGCCGATCCCCTGGAGCTGCTTCAGCTCCTTGAGGGCCTGGTCGCGTGGGAGCCCTCGCAGCCAGGCCCCGTCCAGGCGGCCGTCGGCGGCCGCGTCGCCCAGCGCCCGGAGGTTCTCGACCTTGCGCGCGAACAGCCCCGGGAACCCCTCCAGCGCGGCCAGCCGTCCCGGCCCCGGGAAGGCATGGCGGACATCCCCGTGCACGTCGACCGCCTGACCCAGCTCGGCCGCCATCCGCTCCTTGATCCTGGCCGCCTGCACGATCCGGATCCGGTGCCCGATCAGCGCCCAGGCGGCCGCCTCGTACGGCGAGAAGAACCCGACAGGCCGCAGCCCCGGCCAGCGCCCCTGCAGCCCCCCGACCACCGGGTCCCGCCGCCCCACCCCAGGGAACCCGCTCCCGTCCACGTCCAGCGACAGGATCCTCGCCACCTGCTCCGGCACGCCCTCCGGGTCGGCCTCCCCGAACACCTCCCCCACGACCACCCCATCCGGCTGCCGCAGGCACACCCCGGCCGCCGCCTCCTCCCCATCCGGCACGAACGCCAGATGCAGATGCCCCCCCGCCGCCCCCCGATGCGCCGCCGGCGAGAACCCCTCCAGGAACGCCGCACTCGCCGTCAACGAGAACGGCCCCTGAGGTACCAGCTCAAAGGTGGTCATCCCATAGCTGTACCAGAGCCTGACGACAGCTGCCCCGTCGTAGACTCCGGCCGGTGGATGACTGTGTGTTCTGCGCGATCGCGGCCGGGCGGGGTGCGGCGCACCGGCTGCTCGAGGACGAGCACACGGTGTCGTTCCTGAACATCGCGCCGGCGACGTTGGGGCATGCCCTGGTCGTGCCCCGGCGGCATGCCGAGGGGCTTTGGGACCTGGGGGACGAGGAGCTCGCCAGGGTCGCGCGGGCGGCGGGTCGGGTGGCGCGGCTGCTGCGCGGGGCCCTGGATCCGGCGGGGGTGATCCTCGTCCACGCCACCGGGGTTGCCGCCTGGCAGAGCGTCTTCCACTTCCACCTGCACGTCGTGCCCCGCTACCGGGCCGACGAGCTCCAGGTCATGTGGCACGCGGCACCCGTCCCCGACGCCGACCTGGCCACCCTCCGCGCCCGGGTCCTGTCGGCGAACCCCTCCTAGCCCGGCAACGCGACGACGGCCGGGTCCGGCGCGGCATGCAGCGTCGAGCCGTCCCACAGCGCCGAGGCTTGCGCGCCGGTCCTCCTCGTCGCGGGCCCGGCGCACCCCGTACCCACCAGTGCCGGCCTCCCCGTCGCGGGCGCGGCTCACCCGCACCTCCCGGTGCCGGGTCCCCCGGTGGGGAGCGTAGCCGAGGCGGGCGGGGTGTGCGTTGGGTTGTCCACAGCCCCGACCGGGTCAGGAACGCACCAGCAGGGCGTGGGGCAGGGTGGCGAGGAGCCGGTCGGCCGGGGTGGGGCCGCCGCCGGGGTGGTCGGCGCCGGAGAGGACGTCGTGCCAGGGTCCGGCGGGGAGGTCGATCTCTCCCTCTGCCCCACCGGTGGTGAGGCGGGTGGCGACCACCGCCAGGCGGTCGTTGCCGCGGGTGAAGGCGACCAGGTGGTGGGGGGCGGCGAGGGGGCGGTAGCCGGTGAACAGGTCGGGGTGGTCGCGGCGGAGGCGGAGGGTGGTGCGGGTGACCTGGAACTTGAGGGAGGTGTCGGGCGTGAAGGGGACGGGGTGGCGGTTGTCGGGGTCGACCAGGACCAGCTGCTCGGTCTCGGTGCCCTGGTAGGTGTCGGGGACGCCGGGGCTGGTGAGGCGGAGGAGGGCCAGGGCGGCGGCCTTGACCCGGCCGGCGGGGGCGATCTCGGCGACCAGGGCTTCGAGCTCGGCCAGGAGCCGCGGGTCGGCGTAGGCGCGGGCGACCAGGGCGGCCAGGGACCGCTCGTAGGCCGGGTCGGGGTCGGTCCAGGTGGTGTGGAGGCCGGCCTCGCGGACGGCCTTCTCCATGTAGGCGAGGCAGCGGGGCTGGGAGAGGGGCCAGGCGCCGGCCATGGTCTGCCAGAGCAGGAGGGCGTCGGCCGGGTCGACCCCGGCGCCGAGGCGGGTCGTCCAGCGGGCGGCCAGGGGCCACCAGCGGGTGGGGCGCTCGCTGAGCACGGCCAGGCGGGCGCGGACGTCCTCGCCCCGCTTGGTGTCGTGGGTCGAGGTGGCGAGCATGCTCCTGGGCCAGCGGGCCTCGCGCTCGGCGTTGGCCTGGTGGAGCTCGGCCACCGGGCGGCCGAAGACGGCCAGGTTGCCGCCGACCTCGTTGCGGGCGACCAGGCGGGTGTCGCGGTACAGGGCGGTGTCCTCCACCCCCTTGGCCATGGCCGGGCCGCTGAGCTGCTGGAACCGCCGGACGGCCTCCGGCGCCGGGGCCTCGAGGGTCAGGGCCGCGACCAGGCGGTCGAGCGCCACCGCCCCGTCCGCCTCCAGGGCCGGGCGGGCCGCGGCGGCCGCCTCCCCGACCACCTTGCGGTCGGTGCCGGAGATCACGTCGGTCACATAGGTCCGGTAGACGGGCAGGCGGGCCGCCAGCTCCACGACCGCGGCCCGGTTGGCGGCCTGGTCGCCGGGCAGGTGCCTGGCCACGCCGGCGACCTCGGCGCCGAAGTCGCGCACCAGCCGCTCCCGCTTGCAGGCCAGGGCGACGGCCGCCGGGTCGGGGTCGTCGCCGGTGAGGTCGCGGTAGCCGTCGGCGAAGGCCCCGGCGGCCGCCTGGTCGACCAGCACCCCGTCGGCCACGGCCAGGAACTCGTACCCGGTGGTGCCGGCGACCGGCCAGGCGGGCAGCCGCTCGCCGTCCTCGAGGATCTTCTCCACGACCACGAACGGCACCGCGGCGGCCAGCCGCCGGAGGTAGGCGGCCGGGTCGGCCAGGCCGTCGATGTGGTCGACCCGGATCCCGTCGACCAGGCCGTCGGCGACCAGCCGGAGGATGGTCGCGTGCGTCAGCCGGTACACCTCGGGGTCCTCCTGGCGGACCCCGATGAGCTCGTTGACGGTGAAGAAGCGGCGGTAGTTGAGGTCGACCGCGGCCCGGCGCCACTCGACCAGCTCGTAGTGCTGCTGCTCCAGCCGGTCGGTGCCGGGGGCCATGGGGAAGCGGTGCTCGTGGTAGGTGACCCAGCCGTCGCCCACCTCGACCTGGTCGGCGACCTGCTCGAGGGGGCCGCCGAGGACCGGCAGGCGGACCCGGCCGCCGCCGGCCTCCCAGTCGATGTCGAACACCCGCGCCGCCTCGGCGCCCGGGCCGCCCCGGAGCGTCTCGACCCACCAGGGGCTCTCGATCGAGGTCGTCATGTGGTTGGGGACCAGGTCGACGACCAGGCCCATGCCGTGGTCCCGGAGCGCGGCCACCAGCTCGCCCAGGCCGGCCTCGCCGCCCAGCTCGGGGCTGACCTGGGTCGGGTCGACCACGTCGTAGCCGTGGGCCGAGCCGCTCCGGGCCCGCAGGATGGGCGAGGTGTAGAGGTGGGAGACGCCCAGGTCGGCCAGATACGGCACGGCCGCCCGGGCGGTCGCGAAGCCGAACGCCCCGGACAGCTGCACCCGGTAGGTGGATTGGTAGCCTGCCATCGACGGCACAGCCTATCGGGAGGTCGCCATGGCCGGGCGCTGGGTGGGACAGACGGCGGTGGGGATCGCGGCCGCGGTCCGGGCCGGGCAGGCATCGCCCTCCGAGGTGCTGGAGGAGCACCTGGAGCGGATCGCCGCTCTCGACGGCCGGCTGGGGGCGTTCCGGCTGCTCAGGACCGAGCAGGTCAGGGCCGAGGCGCGGGCCCTGGAGGAGCGGGGCGACCTGGCCGGGCTGCCGCTGGCCGGGGTGCCGGTGGCCATCAAGGACAACGTCGACCTGGCCGGGGTGCCGACCCGCAACGGCTCGGCCGCGACCAGCGACGAGCCGGCGGCGGCCGACGCCGAGCTGGTCCGCCGGCTCCGCGAGGCCGGCGCGCTGCTGGTCGGCAAGACCAACGTGCCCGAGCTCTGCCTGTGGCCGTTCAACGAGAGCGAGGCCTTCGGGGACTCGCGCAACCCCTGGAGCCTCGACCACACCCCAGGCGGGTCCTCGGGCGGCAGCGCCGCCGCGGTGGCCTCGGCGATGGTCCCGATCGGCCTGGCCACCGACGGCGGCGGCTCGATCCGCATGCCCGCCTCCAACTGCGGGCTGGTCGGCATCAAGCCCGGGCCGGGCGTGGTCCCCTTCCCCCCCGGCGGCGTCTCGACCTGGTCGGGGATGAGCGAGTTCGGGCCGCTGGCCACCACCGTGGCCGACCTCGGGCTGGCCCTGGACGTGCTGGCCTCCACCGGGACCTACCGGGCGGTGGCCCCGCCCGACCGGCCGCTGCGGGTCGGGTACAGCGCCAAGCCGGGGGCGGCCGGGGTCAAGGTCCATCCCGAGGTGCGGGCGGCCATGGAGGCCGTCGCCCGGGTCCTGGCCGACGCCGGCCACCGGGTCGAGGCGGCCGACCCGCCCTGGCGCAACGGCGACGCCGCCTCGTTCCTCCAGCGGGTCTTCTACGGCTGCGCCGAGGACACCGACGGCCTGCCCTGGGAGGCCCTTGAGGACCGCACCCGGGCCGAGGCCAGGGTGGGCCGGCTGCTGCGCCGGGCCCGGCCGGCCCCCACCGGCCCGCCGGAGCGGGTCGTGGCCCGCTACCGGGCCTGGTTCGAGGACCACGACGTCCTGCTCAGCCCGACCCTGGCCACACCCCCGCTGCGGGTCGGGGCCTACCGGGGCAAGGGCCTGGCCCGGACCCTGCTCGGCATGACCCGCTACATGCCGTACTGCCCGCCGCTCAACCTGGTCGGGTTCCCGGCCGCCTCGGTCCCGGCCACCACCTCGGCCGAGGGCCTGCCCCTTGGCGTCCAGCTGGCCGCCGCCCCCGGCGGCGAGGCCCTGCTGCTGTCGGTGGCCCGCCAGCTCGAGACCCTCCGCCCCTGGCCCCGCCACGCCCCGCTGGACCCGGTGGCCGCGCCCTCCTGAGGCCGGCTGCCAGAATGGCGCCATGACCCCGGAGCCAACGCGCCGTCGGAGCTGGCTGCTGTCGGGCGACTTCGGCCGCTTCTGGCTGGGCCAGACGATCTCCAACCTGGGCAGCTCCTTCACGATGTTCGCGCTGCCCCTGCTGGTGTTCAACCTGACCGGCTCGCCGATCAACCTGGGCATCACCACCGCGGCCGAGTTCGTCCCCTACCTGCTCTTCGGGCTGGTCATCGGGGCCTGGGTGGACCGGGTGGACCGCCGGCGCCTGATGATCGCCACCGACCTGGCCCGGGCGGCGGTGATCGCCACCATCCCCCTGCTGGACGCGTTCGACGCCCTGTCGGTCGGCTGGATCTACGCCGTCGCCTTCGCCAGCGCCACCCTGACGATCGCCTTCGACGCGGCCGAGTTCGCCGCCATCCCCAGCCTGGTCCCCTCGGGCGACGACCTGGTCACCGCCAACGGCCGTGTCCAGGCCAGCTACTCGACGGCCCAGATCGCCGGGCCGCTGCTGGCCGGCCTGCTCGTCGCCGTGGCCCCGGTGCAGCAGGTCCTGCTGGTCGACGCGGCCTCGTTCCTGGTCTCGGCCGGCGCCCTGGCCATGATCGGCCGGGCCTTCAACGCCCCGCGGGAGGAGGGCCCGCGGCGGGCCATCCGCAAGGACATCGCCGACGGCCTGCGCTATGTCCTCGGCCACCCCGTGCTGCGCAACATCTCGGCCATGATGGCCCTCATCAACCTGGTCGGCGCCACCGTCTACGCGCAGCTGGTGGTGTTCGCCAAGCGCCAGCTCGACGCCAGCGACAGCCAGGTGGCCCTGCTGTACGCGGCCGGCAGCGCCGGTGTGGTGCTGCTGTCGCTGGCCGCCGGGCCGCTGCGGCGGCGGCTGTCGTTCAGCGTCGCCGCCCTCGGCGCCCTGGCCCTCGACGGGCTGCTCACGGTCGTCCTGGCCGCCACCCGCTGGTACTGGGCGGCGCTGGTCCTGTGGGCGGCCATCTCCGGGCTCGGCATCTTCTTCAACATCAACACGGGCAGCCTGCGCCAGCAGATCGTCCCCAACCACCTGCTCGGCCGGGTCATCAGCATCGCCGGCGTGCTCGCCTGGTCGGCCATCCCGGTCGGCGCCCTGGCCGGCGGCTGGGCGGTGGAGCGCTCGGGCAGCGTGGCCCTCGTCTACGGCGTCATCGGGGCCCTGGTCGCCCTGCTGGCCATCGCCTTCTCCTTCGGCCCGCTCGGCCACGCCGACCGCTACCTGCCGGCCGGCCAGGACGCTCAGCGCTCGTAGGCGCCGGCGGGGACGAAGTAGACGTCGCGGTTCTCGGCCAGCAGGTTGAGGTCGAGGCTGTCGTAGCCGAAGGCCACGCCCTCGACGTTGGCCGCGCCGGCGCCGGGGCCGGCCAGCTGCACGGTCCAGGCCGGGGGGCGGCTGATCAGGTCGGCCACCAGGGCGGCGCCCTCGAGGGACGGGTCGGCGGCCTGGTAGACGTAGAGCACGGTGTGGGTGTCCACGGCCAGGCGGCTGCCGTCGGTGGACAGGTCGGCGCCCGACAGGTTGGCCACCCCGCCGGCCAGGACGCCGACCTTCTCCAGGGTGACGGCGGCGTCGGGGTCGAGGCTGGGGAACCGGTACAGGGTCGACTGCTCGGCCTTGTCGATCAGGTAGGGGACGTCGCCGGCCAGGAACATCGCCTCGGCGTTGCGGCCGGCGCAGCCCGAGGGCGGGTCGGGGAACCGGTAGCGGTAGGTGGCCAGCAGCTCGGCCGGGCCGCTGGCCGCCGGGTCGGGCTCACGGACCTTGAGCAGGGCGGTGTCGGCGCGGTCGCACTCGTTGTTGCCGATGTCGGCGATCCAGAGGTTGCCCTGGCTGTCCCGGCCGATGTCCTCCCAGTCCTTGGCCGGGACGGGCATGGGGACCGCCTTGAAGGCCCCGCCGGCCACCTTGCCGACCTTGCCGTCGGTCACCTTGTAGGCGTAGAGGGCGTTCTGGGGCCGGCCCGGGCGGTCCTGGCCGCCCCGGTCCCGGATCGCCCAGAACACCCCCGGGTAGCGCTGCGAGGCGACGATCCCCGACCCACCGCCCGCGGCGAACGCCTGCTCCTGGACCTCGACCCCGGGGTCGGGCCCGGCCCCGCCGCCGCCACCGCCCCCGGTCGGCGGCGAGGTCGGAGTGGTCGGGGGGACCTCCCCACCGCCGCACCCCGCCACCACCAGCAGCACCACGAGGACGGCCAGCCGCCGCAGGCGCGCGCTCATGCGCGCCGGCGCAGCACGGCCAGGCTGCGCGACGTCATGCTCAGCTCCTCGCCGGCCAGGTAGCTGGGGGCGTCGGCCCCGGGCGGGCGGACGTAGGCCAGGCCGGTGTCGGCGACCAGCTCGTACTCCTTGGCCCAGGGGTCGCCGGGGAGGGTGAACAGGGCCGGTTCGGTGCCGCCGTTGAGCAGCAGCAGGTAGCTGGAGTCGACCACCCGCTGGCCCCGCGGCCCCCGTTCCGGCAGCTCCTCGCCGTTGAGGAACACCCCGAGGGTGGAGACGTCCGGGGCCCGCCAGTGGGTCTCGTCCATCTCGTGCCCGTCGGGGGTGAACCAGCCGATGTCCTTGACCCCGGAGCCGTGGATGGCCTGGCCCTGGAAGAACCTGCGCCGCCGGAACACCGGGTGGTCGCGCCGCAGCGCGATCACCGACCGGGTGAACTCGATCAGCGCCTCCCGGTCGTCGTCCATCTCCCAGTCGACCCAGGAGATCTCGTTGTCCTGGCAGTAGGCGTTGTTGTTGCCCTGCTGGGTGCGGCTGAGCTCGTCGCCGGCCAGCAGCATCGGCACCCCGGCCGACAGCAGCAGGCTGGCCAGGAAGTTGCGCTTCTGGCGCTCGCGCAGCTGGACGACCTCGAGCTCGGTCGTCGGGCCCTCGACGCCGCCGTTCCAGGAGCGGTTGTCTCCTGTCCCGTCGCGGTTGCCCTCGCCGTTGGCCTCGTTGTGCTTGTCGTTGTAGCTGACCAGGTCGTTCAGGGTGAAGCCGTCGTGGCAGGTGACGAAGTTGATGCTGGCGTACGGCCGGCGGCCGTCGGACTGGTAGAGGTCGCTGGAGCCGGTGAGCCGGTAGGCGATGTCGGCCACCCCGGTGCGGGCGCCGCGCCAGAAGTCGCGCATGGTGTCGCGGTAGCGGCCGTTCCACTCGGTCCACAGGACCGGGAAGTTGCCGACCTGGTAGCCGCCCTCGCCGACGTCCCACGGCTCGGCGATCAGCTTGACCCGGCTCACCACCGGATCCTGGTGGATGAGGTCGAAGAAGGCCGACAGCCGGTCGACCTCGTGGAAGCTGCGGGCCAGGGCCGAGGCCAGGTCGAAGCGGAAGCCGTCGACGTGCATCTCCTCGACCCAGTAGCGCAGCGAGTCCATGATCAGGGCCAGCACCTGGGGATGGCGGGCGTTGAGGGTGTTGCCGGTGCCGGTGTAGTCCATGTAGAAGCGCCGGTTGGAGTCCACCGTCCGGTAGTAGGAGTCGTTGTCGAGGCCCCGGAACGACAGTGTCGGGCCCATGTGGTTGCCCTCGGCGGTGTGGTTGTAGACGACGTCCAGGATCACCTCGATCCCGGCCGCGTGGAGGTTGCGGACCATCGCCTTGAACTCGCTCACCTGCTGGCCCCTGGTCCCGGTGGAGGAGTAGCGGGCCTCGGGGGCGAAGAAGCCGATCGAGTTGTAGCCCCAGTAGTTGGTCAGCCCCATCTGGACCAGGTGGTGCTCGGACACGAACTGGTGGACCGGCAGCAGCTCCAGGGTGGTCACGCCGATGCGCTGGAGGTGGGCCACCACCGGGTCCGAGCCCATGGCCGCGAAGCTGCCCCGCTGGTGCGGCGGCACGTCCGGGTGGCGCATGGTGAACCCGCGCACGTGGGCCTCGTAGATGACCGTGTCCGCCCAGGGCACGTTCGGGCGGCGGTCCTCGCCCCACGGGAAGGTGTCGTGGACCACCACCGACCTGGGCACGTGCGGGCTCGAGTCGCGGTCGTCGGGGTGCAGGTCGTCGCCGCCGACCCGGTAGCCGAACACCGACTCGTCCCAGTCGACCATCCCCTCAACGGCCCGCGCGTAGGGGTCGAGCAGGAGCTTGGCCGGGTTGCGGCGCGCCCCCCGCTCCGGGTCGTAGGCGCCGTGGACCCGGAAGCCGTAGCGCTGGCCGGGGCCGACCTCGGGCACGTAGCCGTGCCAGGTGTGGGCGGTGACCTCGGGCAGGCGCAGGCGCCGCTCGACCCCGGTCTGGTCGAACAGGGCCAGGTCGACGGCGTCGGCCCCCTCGGCGAAGACGGCGAAGTTGGTGCCCTCGCCGTCCCAGGTCGCCCCCAGCGGCCGGGGCTGCCCTGGCCACACGGGCTCTGGAGCGGCCGTCATCGGCTCGTGGGCAATGACATGGTTGGCGTCAGTGTGCCGTAACCTCCGGACATGATGCTCGAAGAGCTCCGCCGGGCCGCCGAGGCCCGCGGGATCGCCACCACCTTCACCGATGCCACCGGGCGGCGCCATGAGGTCCCGGAGGCGACCCTGGAGGCGGTGCTGGAGGCGATGGGCCCGGCCCCGGCCGCGGCGGCCTGGCCGCCGGTGGTGGTCGCCCGGGCCGGCCAGCCGGCCACGTGGAGCCCGCCGGAGGGGGAGCCGGCCACCCTGGTGCTGGAGTCGGGCCAGGAGCGGCCGCTGCCGGCCGAGCTGCCCGGCGACCTGCCCACGGGCCGGCACCGGGTCGAGGGCCGGACCGGCGCCACCACCCTGGTGGTCGCGCCCGGGCGCTGCCACCTGCCGGCCGGCCTGGAGGCCGGGGGGCGCGCCTGGGGCTGGGCGGCCCAGCTGTACGCGGTCCGCTCGCGGGCCAGCTGGGGCATCGGGGACCTGGGCGACCTGGCCGGGCTGCTGACGGCCACGGCGCCCCTGGGGGCGGGGTTCGCCCTGCTCAACCCGCTGCACGCCGCCATGCCGACCGAGCCGAGCCCCTACAACCCCTCCAGCCGGGTGTTCCGCAACCCGCTGTACCTGCGCATCGAGGACGTGCCCGAGCTGGCCGCCCTCGACCCCGGCGACCGGGCCCGGGTCGAGCGCCTGGCCGGGGCCGGCCGCGGCCTGCTCGACCAGGACCGGATCGACCGGCCGGCCGTCTACCGATTGAAGGATATGGCCCTGCGGCTGGCCCACGGCGTGCTCGGCCGGGCCCCCGGGCGCCGGGACGGGCTGGCCGCCTACCGGGCCGCCACCCCGAACCTGGAGCGGTTCGCCACCTTCTGCGCCCTCCAGCACGTCCACGGCCAGGACTGGCGGGCCTGGCCGGCCGGCTACCGCCATCCCGGCCGGCCCGAGGTGGTGGCGTTCGGCGACCAGCACCACCAGGAGGTCGCCTACCACGCCTGGCTCCAGTGGCTGATCGAGGAGCAGCTGGCCGCCGCCGGGGCCGCCGCCCCAGGGCAGCTCGGGGTCATCAACGACCTGGCCATCGGGTTCGCCCCCGACGGGTTCGACGCCTGGACGTTCCAGGACGAGCTGGCCGGCGGCATGTCGGTCGGGGCCCCGCCCGACCCGCTCGGCCCCTACGGCCAGGACTGGGGCCTGCCGGCGTTCGTGCCCGACCGGCTGGCCGCCGGCGGCTACGGCCCGTTCGCCCAGACCATCCGGGCCGGCATGGCCCACGCCGCCGGCCTGCGCATCGACCACGTGATGGGGCTGTTCCGGCTGTTCTGGATCCCCCATGGGGCCGAACCGGCCCAGGGCACCTATGTCCGCTACCCGGCCGACGACCTGCTCGGGATCCTGGCCCTGGAGAGCGCGGCCGCCGAGGCCCTGGTCGTGGGCGAGGACCTGGGCACGGTCGAGCCCGGGGTGCGGGAGCGCCTGGCCGCCGAGGGCGTGCTCTCCTACCGGCTGGCCTGGTTCGAGCACGACCCCGGCGGGGGCCGCCGGCGGGCCGCCGGCTACCCCCGGCTGGCCCTGGCCGCCACCACCACCCACGACCTGCCCACCGTGGCCGGGTTCTTCAGCGGCACCGACCTGGACCACCTCCGCGACATCGGGGTCGCCACCCCGGACGGGGCCGAGCAGGCCGACCAGCAGGCCCAGCGCGAGAGCCTGTGCCGGCTGCTGGAGGACGAAGGCCTGCTGGCCCCGGGCGAGCGGTCGGTCCCGGCGATCGTGGCCGCCCTCTACGGCTTCCTCACCCGGACCCCCTCCATGCTGGTCGCGGCCACCCTGGAGGACGCGGTCGAGGCCCACGACCGGCCCAACGTGCCCGGCACCATCGACCAGCGCCCGAACTGGTCGCTGCCGCTGCCCGTCCCGCTCGACGAGCTGGCCGCCGACCCCCGGGTCCGGCGGCTGGCCGGGATCCTCTCCGAGGGGACGGCGCAGGCATCGCCCCGAAGCTGAGAGCAAGTCTTAGGGAATAGACGGCACGCGCAGGATATGATCACCCGCGCACCTGCGACCTCGCGGGTCAGGCAGCGGCGCTCGGTGGGAGGGCCACGTGAGCCAACCAGCTCTCGAGGAACAGTTCGAACCCGGGGCGGGTGATACCGTCGAGGCCGCGCGGGCCCGCTCCTCCTGGGAGCTGTTCCGCTCGCGCTTCATGAAGGACAAGGCCGCCGTGGCCGGGGCGGTCGTGATCGTCATCCTGATCGTGCTCGCATTCGCCGCCCCCCTCTTCGCCCGCCTGACCGGCCACGGCCCCAACGAGCTGTTCGACGAGATGCGGGACCCGGTCTTCGGGCTCCCCAAGGGGCCGAACGCCGAGTTCTGGTTCGGCGGCGACTCGGTCGGCCGGGACCTGTTCGTCCGGGTCATGTACGGGGCCCGCACGTCGCTGACGGTCGCCTTCGTGGCCACCGGCCTGGCCGCGGTGATCGGCATCAGCCTCGGCATGCTCGCCGGCTACCGCGGCGGCGCCACCGACACGTTCATCTCCCGGGCGGCCGACATTGTGCTCGCCATGCCGATCCTGCTGTTCGCCATCGGCATCGCGACGGTCTGCTCGGTGATCGCCCAGGGCTGCGTCGGCGGCCTGCTGAAACCCGGCCTGAGCCTGGTGATCGGCATCATCGTCATCTTCACCTGGCCGAACATGGCCAGGCTGGTGCGCGGTCAGGTGCTCTCGCTGCGGGAGCGCGAGTTCATCGAGGCGTCCCGGTCCCTGGGGGCCGGCAGCGGCCGGATCATGTTCCGCGAGCTGCTCCCCAACCTGATCGCTCCCATCGTGGTGTACGCGACGCTGATCATCCCCAACAACATCATCTTCGAGGCGGCGCTCTCGTTCCTCGGGGTGGGGGTGCCGCAGACGACGCCGTCCTGGGGACGGATGCTGGCCGAGGTGGCGAG
>OCZS010000293.1_pt1 | contig 16216 bp, 15 predicted proteins | sample 1539071 | NCBI WGS metagenome assembly OCZS01 (sample SAMEA3113584, study PRJEB22503) | soil metagenome
CTTCGCGACGGAGGAAAAGCTAGGAAGCCTCGGCTGCTGGTGCGGCTTCCTCGGCCGGCTTCTCGTCCGGCTGGCCGCCGTTCTGGTTCTGAGTTTGCTGCTGCGACCTTGCGCCCTTCTTCTTGCGACGGCGGCGGCGGCGCGAGCGGCCCTGGAGCTTCGGCTGCGGAAGGTTCTCGGCGAGAGCGGCGGCGACTTCCTCGACCGTGCCGAGGCTCTCGCGCGCGGTCTCGATCAGCCGGGTCGCGCGGGGCGTGTACCCCTCGGCGGAGGCGAGCAGAGCGGCACCGACCTCTACCGGGAGGTCGCGCGCCGTGTTCACGAGCTTCGCGGCGTTCTCCTCGTGCCTGTGCCCGCGTGAGTTCGCGAGCGCGCCGAGCAGCCGCTTCGCCTCGGGGTACTCGGCGCTCGCGCGGCGATCCTGGATCTTGCGGGTCGCGCGGGCGAGGCGCCACGTCCAGCGCCAGAGGATCTGCTCCGGCGCGTCGACCTTCCCGTCGGCGAGCCCCCGCAGCAGGATCCGCACGCCCTGCGCGCGGTCCTTCTCCCAGGTCGGCGCCTGCGTCACGAGCGTGACCAGGTCGTCGAAGCTCGCGCGGTCGACGCCCATCGAGACACGGTCGGCGAGCGCCGTCATCCGAAGGCGGCGGTTGGGATTCTCGGCGGCGCAGGTGAACAGGAACTGCTCCAAGCAGCCGCGGCTGGCGTGCCCGTCGGTCAGCTTCTTCACGAAGTCGACACGCTCCTCGAACCGCACCTGGCGGCCGGCGATCTGGGCCCAGAAGCGCTGCTCGTCCTCGTCGAGATAGCGCGGGTCGACCCGCTGCCACTCGCGCGCGATCACGCCGAGCCGGCGCTTGACGTCCGGCGTCACCGGGACGAGCCACGGCGCCGGCGAGAGCTTGCGGCGGGCGCGGCGCTGCGGCCGCCGGCGAGGCGCGGGCGTGACGCGCGCGCCCTCGCGGTAGAAGTCGGCGTCGAGGAGGCTGTGCAGCGAGACGACGCGCTCGTTGTGCGTCGCTCCCTTCGGCGTGAAGTCGACGACGACGCCGGCCTCCTTCCGGGGATGCATCCGCATGATCCGGCCGATGCGCTGCTGGTACACCCGCCGGCTCGCGGTCGGCGCGAGGTGCATGCAGACGGTCGCGCGGGGCGAGTTCCAGCCCTCGGCGAGCAGCATCGCGTTGATGAGGATGTCGATCTCGCCGCGCTCGTAGGCGGCGAGGATTTCCGCGAGCTTGACGGGCGGCGTTCGGCCGCTGACCGCCTCGGCCTTCAGGCCGGCGGCGCGGAACTCGCGCGCAAGGTTGTAGGCGTGGTCGACGCCGGCTGCGTAGACGATGCCCGGCGTCGAGTCGAAGCGGTCGCGGTAGAGGCTCGCAGCCGCCTGGTTCAGCGCCTGGTGGTCGAGGACTTCGGCCAGCGCGCGCTCCTCGAAGTCGCCGCCGACGATCGGCACCGAGTTGATCGCCGCGGCGGGCGGGACGCGGAGGCAGCGAAGGGGCGCGATCAGGCCGCGCCGCGCGGCGTCCTGAAGCGGGAGATCGTCGACCGACGCTGGGAAGACGTCGGAGACCTGCTTCGCGATCAGCTGCTCGGTCGCCGTCATCCCGATGTAGACCGGTTCGGTGTAGCTGCGGATCGCGCCGCTCGTCTTCTCCCCGAGCGCGGTGTGCGCCTCGTCGCAGATCACCAGCTGATACGCACTCTTCTCGAGGTCGTTCACGTGGCGCGCGAACCAGGCGTAGGTCTGGACGGTGATCAGGTCCGGTCGCGGCGGCTTCTTCCCCTTGTCGACCGCCGGCTTGAGCCGCTCGCCGTACCCCTCGGCTGTGAGCTCGCGGTTGAACTGGGAGACGAGCAGGCGGCGGTGGGTGAGGATCAACACCCCTTCGGTGCGTGCCGCCTCGACGAATCCGGCGGCTGCGATCGTCTTCCCGGATGCCGTCGGGTGGCGGAAGCGATACCGGCGCGTAGCTCCGGCGTCCTCCTCGGGCGCCGGCGGAAGCTCGGCCTCGCCGTCGACCTCGAAGTCGTCCTCTTCGTCCTCGAGCTCCTCGACTTCCTCGAGCTTGGCGTGACCGTTCCCGTTCCCGTTCGCGTCTGCCGCCTTCTGGTTCGCCGCGATCAGCTCCGTGAGCATTCCTGCGAGCGCATCGATCTGGTGACGGCGGAGCTCAGTGCCGGACTTGAGCCGGGGCGGGCGCTCGCTCAGAACCCGCTCGAGGCCGAGCATCAGCGCGTAGCGGATCTTCCAATCGGGAGAGGGCCTGTCGAGACCGGCCTCCAGCTCGCCCAGGGCGTCGTCGAGCGCGCGTCGCCGGGCCGTGCCCGGCGCGAGCACGGTCTCGGGGTCCTCGTCCGCGTGCAGGAACGGCTCACCGGCCCAGCTCTCGGCTCGGTGCGCGTCTGCGACGAGGGCGTGCGTCGCCTCGTTCGGAATAGTGGGTTGCTCGACGGCCTCTTGCACCATGCGCGGCACTGTCAGCGCCGCAAGCCTCCAAGGAAATTGCGCTCGCCCAGTCCCCGTGCGATGCGCTGGTCGGAGTGTAGCGGAGTTCCGTTCTAGAAACCGCCGAGGGTCGCGTCGTGTGACAGGAACGTCACGACCCCTGTAGACGCTGGAGACCGAAGCCCGCGATCGCGCCGATGTCGCAGCAGCGATGCGCAGCGCGGGACAGTGTCGACCATCAGGATTCGGCTCAGGCTGGAGTGGGCGTGCGCAGGAGGCCCGCCTGATCAAGGTACCTCGAGATCCCGCCCAGGAAGAACGGCCAGCCGGCACCGAGGAGCAACGAGGTGTCGATGTCCTCGACGCCGGCCACGACGCCCTCGTCCAGCATGTGGTGAATCTCGTCCGCGATCGCTTCGAGTGCGGCCAGCTGGATCTCCTCGACGCTGCGCCGGTTGTCGCCCCGGACCGCGATCTCGTCCTTCCCGTCGGCGTAGTTCTCGAGGGTCTGGAAGAGGGGGAACCGGTCGGGATACGCCTCGTTGAGCGTGTGGAGGACGTGGTTTGCGACGCGGGGGCCGACCATCTGGAGGAGCACGGACGGCGCCATCGGCATCCCGAGCCGCAGAATCGCCTCGTCGGTCTCCTCGACCGTGTTGCCCTGCTCGAGCGCCTCCATCAGCACGGTCGTCATGCGGGTCAGGACACGATTGACGACAAAGGCGGGTGCGTCCTTCACGAGCACCGGGCGCTTTCTGAGCGACTTCGCGGTCTCCCAGGCGGTGGCGAGCGACTCGTCGTCCGTCTCGGGTGTGCGAATGATCTCGACGAGCGGGAGGACGGCGACGGGGTTGAAGAAGTGGAGGCCAACGACGCGCTCGGGGTGCTCGAGGCCACTCGCCATCTCGGCAACGGACAGGGAGGACGTGTTCGTCGCGAGGATCGCCTCCCGAGAGACCACAGCCTCCAGCTCCGCGAACACCTGTTGCTTCACCGACATCTCCTCGAAGACAGCCTCGAGCACGAGGTCGCACTCGGCGAAATGGTCGTACGTCGTCCCACCCTCGACGAGCGAGGCCAGGAAGCGCGCCTTGCCTTCGTCGTATCGGCCCTTCTGAACCTGGCCCTCGAGCTCGGCGTGGATGGAGCCGACCGCGCGGTCGACGATCTCCTGGTCGAGGTCGCGGATCGCGATCGGAACCTCGAGGCGCCGGAGGAAGAGCATTGCGAGCTGGCTCGCCATCAGCCCCGCGCCGACGATTCCGACCTTCCGGATCGGGCGCGCCTCGGCGTCGGGCTTGCCGACGTCCCTCTTGGCGCGGCGCTCGACGAGGTCGAAGGCGTAGAGCGACGCCTGGGCCTGGCCGCCGGGCAGGAGCTCTGCGATCGCGGCCTCCTCGGCCGCGTAGCCCTCCTCGAGGCTCCACCGGGTCGCGCCCTCGATGAGATCGAGCGCGACGTACGGAGCCGGGGCCGCGCCATGGAGCGAGTCGTCCAGCTGGCGCCTGGCCTTCGCGAACAGGTCTCCGTCGGCCGCGTCCGAGGGACTGTCCCTCGGGCCTGGCGCTTCGGGCCCTGTTCTTTGCACCAAGAGTGCGACGGAATCGTCGAGAAACTCCGCGGGATGCAGCACCTCGTCGACGAGCCCGAGAGATTCTGCCTCGGCGCCCGTCAGCATCCGGTTCTGGCGGAGTGGATTCGTGACGATGAAGCGAATCGCGGCGTCCACTCCGGCGATCCTCGGAACGAGCTGCGTTCCGCCCCAGGCGGGGAAGAGGCCGAGGAAGACCTCCGGGCAGGCGAAGTGTCGCACCGAGCTCGCGATCGTCCGGTGGTCGCAGTGGAGCGCGATCTCGACGCCGCCGCCGAGGCAGGCGCCGTTGATCGCCGCCAGGGTCGGAAACGGCAGCGCCCGGATGCGCCCGAAGAGCTCGTGGCCGGCGCGGCTACCCTCGCGAGCCTCGTCGGCCGAGACGCCGTAGAACCGGTCGATGTCCGCGCCGGCGCAGAAGACGAACGGTTTGCCGGTCAGCACCATCCCGGCCCATTCGGCGCCCTCCAGCTCATCCAGCGCTGAGGCCAGCGACTGCAGGGCCTCGGGGCCGAACACGTTCGGCTTCTGCCAGTCCTCGCCGTTGTCCATCGTGACCAGCGCGACCGGTCCCGCGTCAGTCTCGATCCGGGAGAGCTTGAACTCGGTCGGCCGCGTCAAAGTCGTTCCCAGAGCAGCGCTGCGCCCATCCCCATGCCGACGCAGAGCGCCGTCAGCCCGTACCGCACGTCGGGCCGCTCCTTCATCCCGTACGCCAGCTGCGCCATGAGCCGGACGCCCGTCGCCGCCAGGGGATGACCGCAGGCGATCGCGCCCCCGTAGGGATTCAGCCGCGGATCGTCGGGTGCGACGCCCATCCCGTCGCACCAGCTCAGGACCTGCACGGCGAACGGCTCGTTCACCTCGAAGAGGCCGACGTCGTCGATCGAGAGATCGGCCTGCGCCAGCACCCTCTCGGTCGCGGGGATCGGGCCGATCCCCATCAGCTCTGGCTCGACGCCGGCGAACGCGAACCCGACGAGCCGCATCTTCGGCTCGAGCCCAAGCTCGGCAGCGGCTTCCTCCGAGGCGAGCAGCGCAGCCGTCGCACCGTCCGTCAAGCCGGCCGAGTTCCCGGCAGTCACCCGGCCGCCGACGCGGAACGGCGTCGGCAGCTCGGCCAGCCCCTCGAGAGAGGTGTCCGGCCTCAGGAACTGGTCGCGGTCGGCGACCGTCCAGCCCTCGTCCGTGAAGACGGACATCGGGACGACGGTCTCGCTCATGATCCCGTTCGACCACGCCGCTGTGGACCGCCTCTGCGACTCGACGGCGAAGCGGTCGGCATCTTCCTTCGTCAGCTGAGGAAAGCGGTCGTGCAGGTTCTCCGCGGTCGCTCCCATCGAGACCGCCGAGTCGTCGACGAGCCGCTCGGCCACGAAGCGCGGGTTGAAGTCGACCTCCTCGCCCATGGGGTGGTGACCCATGTGCTCGACGCCGCCGGCGAGGACCACGTCAGCAGCGCCCATCGCGATCTCGCCCGCGCCGGAGGTCACCGCGGTCAGCGCACCGGCGCACATCCGGTCGAGCGCGAAGCCTGGGACCGTGTGCGGGATCCCGGCCAGAAGGGCGACATCCCGGCCCATCGTCAGGCCCTGGTCGCCGACCTGCGCCGTCGCCGCGAAAATCACGTCCCCGATCCGCTCGGGCGGCAGCGACGGGTTCCGCCGAAGCAGCTCGCGGACGACCTTCACGGCCATGTCGTCCGCCCGCGTCTTCCAGAAGAACCCCTTCGGGCCGGCGCGGCCGAACGCGGTCCTCAGACCGTCGACGTAGACAACCTCGCGTAGCTCGCGCGCCACGCGGTGACAATAGCCCGATGGCACAGGACTGGGGCGCGCGCCTCGAACGGCAGGAGCGGCGGTATCGCGACGGCGAGAAGCGCTTCCCGGACGATCCGGACGAGCGCCAGCGCCAGCTGACGAGGATGGGAAACGCGGCCGGCGGCGCCGGCCTCGCGCTGCTGATGGCGGGCCGCCAGGACGAAGCGGGAGGCTGGTTCGACCGCGCAGCCCGTCGCTATCGCGAGAGCTACGAGCTCGCGCCGCCCGGTAGCTGGGGCAGGCCGATCGGCGCGATCAAGTCGCGAATTCTGGCCGGCGACTGGCCGGGCGCCGAGGAGGAGGGCCGGTGGGCGCTCGGGGAGGGAGCCGCCGAGGCGGACTCGGCGATCGGCCGCTACGCCGGCGCGCTCGCGCTCCTCACCCTCGGCCGGGACGAGGAGGCCCGTCCGGTCGCGGACTCGCTGCGCGACCGGGACGACTTCCCGCACGATGTCGCGGACGCGCTGGCGACGCTCGCCGCGGAGGACGTCCTCGGCTACACGTACGCGGTCGAGAGCGTCCTCGAGTCGTTCGAGCAGCGAGACGAGTACCTCGAGGACATGGCGGTCGCGGACACTGTGATCGTCCTGCAGGCGCTCGCGAGCCGCCGCGAGATGGCGGCCGAGCTCACGTCCGACCTGCTTCCCTAGAGCACCGACCCCTCAATCGTGGGGGTGCATGATCGCCGTGATGACGAGTTGATCGGCGTTCTCGTCCTCGACCTCCTCGAAGCGAGGCACGAGCTCTGAGAGCACCTCGAGCGCCTTCTCGTCATCGACGCGCACGGTCACGCGAACGAAGCGGAAGCGGCCCTCGGCCGCATGCTCGGCCTGGGCCTTCTGCAGATCGTCCATGACCGCCGTGTGCAGGTTCGACGCCCCGGCGGAGACGAGCTCCGGGGCCACTTTCAGCGTTCTGGCTGCGGCGCGATAGGGCTTCTCTCGTCCCTTGTCACTCGGCACCTGCTGAATCAGCTCGGCGCGGAGCAGCATGCGCACGTGGAAATGGAGGTGGCCGGGATCGACGCCCAGCCTCTGGGCCAGCTCGCGATTCGAGAGCGCCTCATCGGTCTCCCCGAGCGCCTCGAGAACGCGCAGCCGCAAGGGGTGGCCGAGGGCCTTCAGCTGGTCTGGTCGATGGATCGTCAGCACTTCGGGAATCGTCTTACGTTCGGGAGTCGCCATATCTGCCGTCTCTATATATACGACTACGGCAGGTGTTGTCTAGTTAGGCAGACGAGCCGCGGCTGCGCGGTCGAGGAGCGCGATCGTCGTCCCAGAGGCGGATCGGACGAGTCCGGCAGGGGTTGCGGGGTCGGGCGGCGAGGAGAACGAACGCGCGACGGCGTCTGCTTTTTCCTCCCCAGTGATCAGAAACAGGACGGTGTCGGTCGCGTTCAGCTGCGGGATCGTTGCCGTCACGCGGGCGACATCCGGACGCGCCACCGCAGCCGCCCGTCGTCCGAGCTCCTCCAGCGCGGGATCGTTCGGGAACAGCGACGCGGTGTGCCCGTCCGGGCCGATCCCGAGGAGCGCCAAATTGAAGACGACGTCCTGGAGCTCGACGTCATACGCGTCCGCGGCTTCCGTCGGGGGGAGCTCGCCGAGCACGCGGTGTTCCATCAGCGGCCTGCGGTCGAGACGGTCGAGGAGGCTCTCGCGAACGAGCCGGTAATTCGAGCGCTCGTCGTCGGGGGGCACGCAGCGCTCGTCGGCCCACCAGACCTCGACGCCGCTCCAGTCCGGCGCGAGCCTCGCCGCGCTCTCGTAGGCCGGCCGCGGAGTCGATCCGCCGGAGAGCGCGATGTGCCCGCCGCGACGAGCCGACTCGGCCAGCAGGTCGCCGGCCTCGCGCACCGCCTCGGCAGCGCTCGCCGCGACCCGCAGCTCGACGTCCACTACTCCCCACCCGCCGCGAGCTCGCGTCCGCGCTCCATCGCTGCTTGGATCGCGTTCAGGAAGGCTGCGCGGACGCCCGCCTGCTCGAGTTCCCGGATCGCGCGGATGGTCGTTCCGCCCGGAGAGGTGACCATCTCGCGCAGCTCGACCGGATGCATCTTCTCGTCGCGGAGGAGCTTGGCCGTCCCGAACATCGTCTGCACGACGAGCTCGGTGGTGTCCTCCCGGGACAGGCCGAGGAGGATGCCGGCCTCGATCATCGACTCCGCCAGGAGCGCGAAGTACGCGGGGCCGGAGCCCGAGACGGCCGTGACCGCGTCCATGTACCGCTCGGGCACGCGCACGACGCGGCCGACGTGGAGCAGGACGTCCTCGGCGAGGGCGAGATGCTCGTCGTCCGCATGTGCTCCGGCGCACAGTCCGGCCACGCCCTCGTGCACGGTCGCAGGCGTGTTCGGCATCGCCCGGAGGACGGGCACGCCGGGCGCGACTCGCTCCTCGATCGCGGACGTGGGGACCGCGGCGGCGATCGAGAGCACGGTCTGATCTGTGGACAGGATCCCGCCGATCTCCCCGAGCAGCGGGTCGAAGTCCTGCGGCTTGACGGCGATCACAATGATTCCGGCGCCGGCGACGGCCTCGGTGTTCGAGGTCGTAACGCGGATGCCGAGCCGCTCCGAGAGCTCCTTCGCCCGCTCCTCACGGCGCACGGTCGCGACGATCTCGTCCGACCTCCGCCACTCGGTGCTCAGCAGTCCGGCCAGGAGTGCCTCGCCGATCTTCCCGGCGCCGAGGATCGCAATGCGCCGGGGATCGGCCATGAACCCAGTCTAAGAGCTCGTCTCAAAGTGAGCGCTGTGCCGCCCGGCCGCGCTGGCCGGCGCCACGCGTCGTCTGCGTCCGGGCCTGGCATCCACCCCATTGCCCCTGGCGACGAGCCCACTCTGAGACGAGCCCTACGAGGCCAGTTGATTCACGACAGCTGCCATTTGCGACAGGCGCTCGGGATTCAGCGCGCCGTCGTCGCCGACCGCCGTCGCCTCCAAGGTCAGGCCGCCCGAGTAGCCCCGCTCGGCGAGCCCGTTCAAGAAGCCCTGGAGGTCGAGTCGACCCTCGCCCGGGAGGAGGTAACGACGCTTGCCACCCCGCCTGAGGCGTCCGTCGAAGTCCTTGATGTGAACGTGCTGGACGGCGCTCCCTGACCAGAGCCACTCGGCGGAGATGCTCTTCTCGAGCTCACCGTAGAGACCGAGGAACTCCGTGTCGAGCGTGACCCGGCACCGCGGCTCGCGTTCGAGCGCGAGCTGTATGTTGGCGAGCGGCGTGCCGTCGTCGCCCGGAATCGTTTCGACTGCAAGCGCGAGCCCGTAGGCCGACGCCGTGTCCACGCACGTGGGGAGGCGTTCGAGGTTGCGCTCGATCTCCCGATCGGCGGTCGGGCGCTCCCAGAGATGGAGAACGAGCGTCTTCGCTCCGAGCGCGGCGGCGGCGCGGCAGTTGACCTCCAGCCGTTCGAGCGCGTCCTCCGCCGCCTCGGAGGCCTCGCTTCCGAGGCCGGCGCCGATCAGCTTCTCTGCATGCACGACCGGAAAGGGCAGCCCGGACTCGCGAAGGTCCGAGATCACCCCGTCGAGGTTGCCGTACCAGGCGGAGTAGATACCGAGCTCGAAGCCGGGCACGCCCAGAGCGGGCCCGTGGCGGAGGATCTCCTCGTGATCGGTCTGCACCGGATCGCGGGTCATCGCGCCCGTGGAGAGCAGGACGGCGCGGCTCACGCGGCGGCAGGAATCCCGCGCTCGTAGCGCACGGGAAGGAGGCCCCGACCGAATCCGGCGAGGAGGTACGCGCTTGCGAGGCCCTGCCACTCGCCGTACGGAGCCAGGAGCTCCGCGGTGTCCGGCGGCTCGGCCGGGCGGCCGAGGAGTGCGGTGCAGAGCTTGATCAGCCCGAGGTCACCGACCAGCCCGAGCTCGTAGGTCCCGAGCCCCTGGAGCCCGATGACCCCGCACGACCACGGGCCGAGCCCGCGCTCCCGCTCGAGGCGCTGGGCGACCTTGCGTGGTTGCAGTTCGCGCAGCCGCTCGAGCTGGACCGTTCGGCTCAGACGGACGATCGTCGAGGCTTTTCGGGCCGTGAGCCCGAACCGCTGCAGCTCCACAGGCGCGCGACCCGCGAAGCACTCCGGCGTAGGAGGGGCGCAGAAGGCCCCGTCCGTCTCGCACGCCCAGCGGATCAGCCGACGCTCGATCTTCCTCGCCTCAGACGAGGTGATCAGCTGGCCGCAGACCGCGCGCACCAGCGCCTGCGTCACGGACCCGACACGAATGGGCCGCTTGCCGGGAAGCGCCTTGAGCGTCCGTCCCAGCAGCGGGTCGCCGGCGAACCGCTGAAGGAACTCCGAATGGTCGGCCTCGAGGGGAAGCGTCGCGAGCAGCTGCTCCAGGGCCTCCTCCGAGTGCGATCGAAGCTCGATGCGCCCGTCCGCCTGCTGCCACGCGCAGGCCCGCGCGAGCCCGTCCTCGACCGCGAAGAGGCCGACGAGGACGCGCCCGTCGAACCGCCGCGTGGCGTCGCTCGCCCACACCGCGGAGTCGCGCAGCGAGAAGGGACCGCGGGGGCGGAGGGTGGCCTCGACCACGGCGGCAACATTACGGGCGACAGTGGTCGGCTCGCGAGCGACCGGTCCGTACAGTCCGGCTCATGGGACGAATCGACCTGACCGGCTGGGCTTCGATCCAGCGGATCGGCACCGACGGAACCGTGAACTCCGAGCAGCGAGTCACTCTCGACCGTCCCGTCGTCGACTGCTCGGACCGCGGTGCGAGGGAGCTCGCCTCTCGCTATTGGGCAGAGCTGCAGCGCTCCGGTCGCAGGTTGATCTCGGTGCGAGACCACGCCGGCGGGATCGACCTGCGCCTCCTGGGTTTCCGGCCGGTCCTGATCGCGCTCGGGCCGGTCGAAACTGCGTACTCGCCGGCGTCAGCGAGCGCGAGACACCCGATCCGCGGCGGGCTGCTCGTCCGGCGGAGCGGCGGGAGCATCGCGTTTGAGCAGATCGTCGGCGAGCGGGTGGAGCTGCGGTCGAGGATCGACGGCTTCCATCCGCGTCGAGGGCCGTTCTACGTGCTCGTCCAGCGCCGGTTCCACCTCGCCCTGAGCCGGAGGTACTTTCGGAGGCTCTTGGGCGGTGACCCGCCGTGAAAGTGGTCGTCTTCGGCGCAACCGGCTTCATCGGCCGCGCACTGCTCCCTGTCCTCGCAGCCGAGCAGGAGGTCGTCGCAGTCTCCCGGAGCCCGCGGCCGCCGCAGAAGGGCATCACCTGGGTAGTCGGCGACGTGACCGATGCGCCCGCGGTCCGAAGGGCGCTCGATGGGGCGGACGTCGTCTACTACCTCGTTCATTCGCTCGGCTCTCCGGACTTCGAGGAGCGAGACGTGGCCGCGGCGAGGACGACGGCTGCCGAGGCTGAGACCGCCGGCGCCCGCCAAATCGTCTACCTCGGCGGCCTCGGGGAAGAGGGTGAGGAGCTCTCACCGCACCTCCGGAGCAGGCTCGAGACCGGACGCGCACTAGCATCCGGCGCCGTGCCGCTGACGACGCTGCGGGCGGCGGTCGTCGTCGGCAAGGGCAGCGCAGCGTTCGAGACCATCGTCGCCCTGGTCGATCGCCTTCCGGTGATGGTCGCCCCACGCTGGGTCTCGACCCCGACGCAGCCGATCGCACTCGCCGACACCGTGCGGTATCTCGCCGCCGTCGCCGGGAGAGGGGAGACGATCGGCGAGACCTACGACCTCGGCGGTCCCGAGGTCATGACCTACCGCCAGATGATCGAGCGCGTGGCCGACATGCGCCGCAAGCGCCGGGCAATCATCGAGGTCCCTGTCCTGACGCCCTTCCTCTCTTCGCTCTGGCTGCATCTCGTGACCCCGGTCGGCGCCTCGGTCGCCAGGCCGCTCGTCGAAGGTCTGCGTAATCCCACGGTCGCCGAGGACTCGCGCATCCTCGATCTCGTTCCCTTCCCGCTGACGCCGTTCGATCGGGCCGCGCGCGAGGCGCTCGACGTGGGCGACTGGTGAGGCTATGCGAGGAGCAGGCGGTTCCCGGAGGGATCCCGGACGACAGGCCCTTCGGGAGTCTCCTCGGGATCCTGGCCGGTTGCGGCCACCCGGCCGACGACCTCGTCGCGGCTGGCCGAGTCCGGCAGGACGACGGTCGCGAGCCGTAGCGACGCAGAGTCCTCGGGTGGCGGAGGCGCGCCCGCGCTTGCCCATGTGTTTCCGCCGACATGGTGGTGGTAGCCGCCTGCGGAGAGGAACGTCGCCTGCGAGCCGAGCGTCGCCATCTCGTCGAATCCCATGACGTCGCGATAGAACCGGAGGGTCTCCGGGATGTCCGCGACCTGGAGATGGACGTGGCCCATGACCGTCCCGCTCGGCAGGCCGTCGAAAGGCTCCCGCTCGGGATCGTCGAGCTCTCGCAGCAGGTTCTCGAGATCGAGCGGCTCGGTGGTCATCCTCGCGACCTGCCCCTCCCAGAGCTTGCGAGGACGGTCTGCGTAGATCTCGATCCCGTGCCCGTCCGGGTCGCGCAGATACAGGGCCTCGCTGACGAAGTGGTCGGAGACACCGGTCATCGGCACCTGCTCACGAATCGCGTGCGCGAGCCAGGCGGCGAGATCCCGACGTTCCGGGACGAGCAGTGCGAAGTGGAAGAGACCCGTGTTGCGCGGCGCCGGCTGCGCGCCCGGAACCTCGTGGAGGACGAGCAGCTCCGAATCTCCGCCGAGTGAGGCGCGCCCGTCCGCGCGCTCGAGCACCCCGAGCCCGATCGCCTGTCGGTAGTAGTCGAGGGAGCGGTCGATGTCCGCCACCGTCAGCTCGACAGGGCCCATCCTGGTCTCGGCCGGCAGCGTTGCCATCGGCCCGAGACTAGCGCTCGAACTCGAGCAGAACCTTTCGCAGCAGGCTATTAAGCTGGGAGAGCTCCTTCGTGTCCAGCGCAGCAGCCAGTGCCGCCTCCTTTGCCGCCTGGACCCCAAGGGCTTCAGCCCAGAGGTCGTGACCCTTCTCGGTCAGCTCGACGACGAGCGCACGCCGGTCGTTCGAGTCGGGCAGCCGCCTGACCAGGCCCGCTTCCTCCAGCCGATCGAGTCGGTTCGTCATCGCTCCGCTCGAGAGCCCTTCCTTCTCCGACAGCTGCCCCGGCGAACTGCGGTAGGGCGGTCCCGACATGGTCAGGTGCCCGAGCATGCCCCAGTCGCTGAAGGACAGGTCGTATGAGCTGAGCGTCTCGTCCATCCGCCGCCGGATTGCCCTGACGATCCTCTGCATGCGCTGGACGGCGGCCTCGACGCCGAGGTCGACGCCCTGAAGCTCGGGCGGCCACTCGGCCATATGGCGATCGACCGCGTCCTGGTCCTCCGTCGCCATGCGCGGATTGTGCACCGAATTTCTCTTGACGTCAAACTAGTCTCCCGCTACAGTCTCGACTTCAAGTAGTTCGATGTCGAGAATATCGACAAGAAGGGAGACCGCGATGCAGCCGTGGACGCAGGGACCAGGGCGTTGCTCGCGACCGAGCACGTGGCGCAGCTCGCGCGGTCCCGGAAGGGAGCACGTGCATGGCCACGGCAATTGCGAAGGCGTACGACGTCGTCTCGCTCGAGGACATCGAGCCCGGCCCCGAGCACGACGGTCGTGTCCCTCTCAACATCCGCCGCCACTTCGGCATCCAAGGATTCGGGGTGCGCGCAAACCGGTCGGTGGGTGACGGGCACGTAGTCGGCGAGCACGAAGAGGTGGGGCTCGGCGCAAGCGGCCAGGAGGAGCTCTATCTGGTGCTGTCCGGGAAGGCGACGTTCAACGTCGACGGCGAGCCGATCTACGCGACCGCCGGGACCATGGTGTTCGTCCGCGACCCGGCGGCGAAGCGGAGCGCGGTCGCCAAGGAGGAGGGCACGACGATCCTCGCGATCGGCGGGACGCCGGGCAAGGCCTACGAGCTCTCGGTCGGCGAGGCGATGAACGACATGTGGGATCCTTACCGGGCGGAGGACTTCGAGGGCGCACTCGAGGCGCTCCAGCCGGTCCTCGAGGAGCGGCCCGAGGCGCTCGTCCTCTTCAACGTCGCGTGCATGGAGGCGAGGCTCGGCCGCGCCGACGATGCAATCAGCCATCTGCAGCAGGCGATCGAGGACGATGATCGGATCCAGGAGCACATTCGCAGCGACTCGGACCTAGACTCACTTCGGGACGATCCGCGCTTCCACGCGCTGACCACATAGGAGGAGGGAGCCGATGGCAACTGCAACGGGAAAGGCCTACGTCGTCGCGAGGCTGGACGAGCTCGAGCCCGCGCCGCTCCTTGCGCCCGACGCAACCGACGACGGACGGCAGCGCTTCGACGTCCGACGGCGCTTCGGCATCACGTCGTTCGGCACCAACGCGTACCGGGCGCCGAGCGACGTCGACGTGATCCGCGAGCACGACGAGACCCTGCTCGGCGAGGCCGGGCAGGAAGAGCTCTACATCGTCCTGAACGGCACGGCGACGTTCGAGATCGACGGCGACACCGTCGAGGCACCGGCCGGCTCGCTGGTCCTCGTGCAGCCGACGGCAAAGAGGAAGGCGAGTGCGAAGGACGACGGCACGACGATCCTTGCAATCGGTGGGACGCCGGGCAAGGCCTACGAGCCTGCGCCGGAGGAGGCGGCCGAAGCCTTCAAGGCCTACACCGAGGGCGACTACGAGACCGCTGCCGCCAAACAACTGGTCGTCGTGGAGAAACGGCCGAACGACGCCGTTGCGTGCTTCAACGCCGCGTGCTTCGAGGCACGGGCCGGACGGGCCGACGAGGCGATCGAGCATCTGCAGCGTGCCGTCGAGCTGAACGAGCGCATCAAGGAGCTCATCCGCACCGACGAGGATCTGGACTCCATCCGCGAAGACCCACGCTTCGACGTGCTGACGAAGTAACGGGAAGGCATCGGGCGCCTCCCTTCGTGGAGGCGCCCAGTGCTGCCGGCGCCGAGACGCTGCTATACCTCGTAGGGCCGAAATGGCCAAGCCCGTCGAACAGCTCGACCGCGTCGTCATCCGCTTCGCAGGGGACTCGGGCGACGGGATGCAGCTGACCGGAGCCCGTTTCACCAGCGAGACGGCGGTGCTCGGCAACGACCTCTCCACGCTGCCCGATTTCCCCGCCGAGATCCGCGCGCCGGCCGGCTCGCTGCCGGGCGTCTCCGGCTTCCAGATCCACTTCTCCGACCACGACATCCTCACGCCGGGCGACCAGCCGAACGTGCTGGTCGCGATGAACCCCGCCGCGCTACGGACGAACATCCGTGACCTGCCCAAGGGCGGCACGCTGATCGTCAACCGCGACGCGTTCACCGATCGAAACCTGGAGAAGGCCGGCTACTCGGCGAACCCGCTCGACGACGGCACGCTGGCCGATTACCACGTCCACGAGGTGCCGCTCACCTCGCTGACACTCGAGGCGCTGAAGGACGTGAAGGTCACGAAGCGCGAGGCCGAGCGCTCGAAGAACATGTTCGCGCTCGGGCTGATGTCGTGGCTCTACCACCGGCCGGAGAGCGGGACGCTCGACTTCATCTCCAGGAAGTTCAAGGCCAAGCCCGACATCGCCGAGGCGAACACGAAGGCGTTCAAGGCCGGCTGGGCCTACGGCGAGACGAGTGAGGACTTCCGCGTCACCTACGAGGTCGCCCCCGCCGACCTCCCGCCGGGCACCTATCGCAACATCCGCGGCAACCAGGCGCTGACGCTCGGCCTGATCGCAGCATCGGTCAAGAGCGGGCTGCCGCTCTTCCTGGGCGCCTACCCGATCACGCCGGCGTCGGAGATCCTCGAGGAGCTGTCGCGCCGGAAGGACTTCGGCGTCCGGACGTTCCAGGCGGAGGACGAGATCGCCGCCGTCGGCGCCGCGCTGGGCGCGAGCTTCGGCGGGGCGCTCGGCGTCTGCACGTCGAGCGGTCCCGGCGTCGTCCTGAAGATGGAGACGATCGGCCTCGCCGTCACGCTCGAGCTCCCGCTCGTGATCATCGACGTTCAGCGCGCAGGCCCGTCCACGGGGATGCCGACCAAGCCCGAGCAGGCCGACCTCCTCCTGTCGATGTGGGGCCGGAACGCCGAGTCGCCGGTGCCGGTCATCGCCGCCTCGACGCCCGGTGGCTGCTTCGACGCGGCGATCGAGGCGGCCCGGATCGCGCTCAAGTACCGCACCCCAGTCTTCCTGCTCTCGGACGCTTACCTCGCCAACGGCTCGGAGCCGTGGCTGATCCCCGACCTCGAGAGCTACCCGGAGATCCCGGTGGACTTCGCCGACGCGCCCAACCATGAGGGCGGCTTCCTGCCGTACCTTCGGGACGCCGAGACACTGGCGCGGCCGTGGGCGATCCCCGGCACGCCGGGGCTCGAGCACCGGATCGGCGGGC
>OCZS010000294.1_pt1 | contig 16163 bp, 11 predicted proteins | sample 1539071 | NCBI WGS metagenome assembly OCZS01 (sample SAMEA3113584, study PRJEB22503) | soil metagenome
GGGCGCCCGACGGCGGCCCGCCGCGGTTGATGACGGCGTTGCCGTCGAGGTTGACGAAGCGGCCCTTCTGGAACGGGTAGCCGGTCCCGATCGGGCCGAGGGTGGCCACGGTGGCGTCGACCGCCTGGGCGCCGTCGTGGCCGATCCCGCCCCAGCGGAACAGCCGGTCCTCGAGGCCGGCGGCGTCGTCCCGGGAGCTGAGCGAGGCCAGCGGGTAGAGCTTGCCGACGGCGGTGTCGTGGATCGAGAACGAGGCCACCAGGGGGCCGTCGACCCGGGCGGCCATGCCCTTGAGGGCGCCGCCCCGGGAGCGGTCCATGGGCAGGGCGTCGGCGAAGGCGAAGTGGGAGAAGGCGCCCTGGAGCAGGTACAGCGACTTGACCGGGGAGTCGGCCGGGTCGGGCAGGCCGGCCAGGGCGAAGGAGACCAGCCGGGCCCCGAAGCTGTGCCCGATCAGGTGGATGCGCAGCTGCGGGTCGGCCTGGTGGATGCGGCCGAGCAGCGGGCCCAGCCCCTCCTTGCCGACCACCCCGGCCCGCTTCTTCATCTCGAAGTAGGTGAGCTGGCGCAGCGCCTCCTTGGCCCCGTTCCAGAGCCGCCCGAAGGTATCGCCGATGCCGGCCGCGCCGCCCTCGCCGGTCTGGGGGACGGCGTCGGCGAAGCGGCCGAACACCTCCTCGGGGTCGTCCTCGAGCAGGGCCAGCTCGCCCTGGTCCTCGCCGGCCGGCCCGGCGTCCGTCTCGGTGGCCAGCTCCCCCATCAGGGTCTGGAACCGGGCCAGGGCGGCCGGGTCCTCGGGCCGCTCCTCCAGCAGCCGGGCCAGCTCGTCCAGGGCCGCTTGCCGCTCGGTGCCCTCGAACACGTCCTTGAGGTCCTCGACCAGCAGCGGGTCGGAGGGCACCGGCGGCCCGGCGCCGGCGGCGCCGCCGTCGCCCAGCCCGGCCGCCCCGCCGCCGTCGGCCCCGGCGGTCGGCTCGGGCTCGTCGGCCCAGCGCTTGGACGGCCAGACCACCCCCAGCCAGCCGGCCTTGACGCCCTGGGCGCCGTCGGAGGCCAGCAGCCCCGGCACCTGGCCGAAGTACAGGTCATACAGCCGGCGGGCCTGGCGGCGGTCGCTGTTCCAGCCGTGCGAGAACACGAACAGGTCGGTCAGGCCCCGGCCCGGCAGCTCGCCCAGCAGCTTGCCGATCTCGGCCTGGCTGGCCTTGCCGTGCTCGTCGAAGCTGATCTCCCAGTGGTCCATGGGCGGCATTCTAGCCCGTACGCTCTAATAGGGAACATGACGAACTTCACCCCCCAGCCAGCCCCCGCCCAGGAGCTCCGCGACCTGCTGGGCGCCATCCACGCCACCCTGGCCATCGACCCCCCGGCCAGGGGCGCCGACGACGACGCCTACCGGCGGGCCTTCGCCCACCGGGCGGTGCTGGTGCATGTCGCGGTGGACAACTTCCTGCGCGACCCGGCCGCCTACCCGGCGGCCGTGTCCGCGGCCTGGCTGCGCGAGCAGACGGCCAAGCTCAGCGCCAGGCCGGGGTGAGGGCGTTGCGGACCGGGCGGCCGACCCCGATGACGGTGAACCCGGCCCGGCCGAACGCCTCGGCGTCGAGGGCGTTGCGGGCGTCGACCAGGATCGGGTAGGCCATCCGCTCGCGGGCCACCACCGGGTCGAGCTGGGTCAGCTCGGGCCAGCCGGTCATCACCACCAGGGCGTGGGCGCCCTCGACGGCGTCCAGCGGCTCGGGGGCCAGCTTGATCTCGGGCAGCAGGTCGACCGCCTGGTCCCCGGCCACCGGGTCGTAGGCGATCACCTCGGCCCCCTCGGCCAGCAGGCCCCGGACGACGTCCATGGCCGGCGCCTCCCGGAGGTCGTCGGTCTCGGGCTTGAAGGCCAGGCCGAGCACGCCGACCCGCTTGCCGGCCAGGTGCCAGAGGGCGTCGCGGACCTTGTCCAGGACCCGCTGGCGGGCGGCCAGGTTGACCCGGGCCGTCTCCCGCAGGATGCCGAAGTCGACCCCCAGCTCGGCCGACCGGTGGGCGAAGGCGGCCACGTCCTTGGGGAAGCAGCTGCCCCCGTAGCCGGCCCCGGCCTTGAGGAAGTGGACGCCGATGCGCGGGTCCAGGCCCATGCCCCGCGCGACCAGCTCGACGTCGGCCCCCGACCGCTCGCACACCCTGGCCACCGAGTTGATGAAGCTGATCTTGGTGGCCAGGAAGGCGTTGGAGGCGTGCTTGATGAGCTCGGCGGTGGCCCGGTCGGTGGCCAGCAGCTCGCACCCGGTGGCCTCGACGATCGGCCGGTACAGCTCGGCCAGCAGGGTCGTCCCGCGCTGGGTGTCGGTGCCGACCACGATCCGGTCCGGGTTGAGGGTGTCGTGGACGGCCGAGCCCTCGCGCAGGAACTCCGGGTTGGAGGCGACCTCGTAGTCGGCCGCGGGCGGGCCCTCGCGGGCGATCACCTGGGCCACCCGGTCCCCGGTCTGCACCGGCACGGTCGACTTCTCGCAGACCAGCCGGAACGACCCGGCCGGCAGGGCCTGGGCGACCTCCCTGGCCACCGCCTCCAGGTACTGGAGGTTGGGGCTGCCGTCGGCCCGGCTGGGCGTGCCCACGCAGATGAAGATCACCTGGCCGTGGCGGACGGCCTCGCCCTTGTCGGCGGTGAACCGCAGCCGGCCGGCGGCGATCGTCTCCGCCAGCAGCTCGGGCAGCCCGGGCTCGTGGAACCAGGGCCGCCCGGCCCGCAGCTGCTCCAGCTTGGCCAGGTCGTCGTCGTTGGCGACCACGTCGTGCCCGATCCGGGCCAGGCACGCCGCCGTGACCAGCCCGACGTGCCCGGCACCGATGACCGCAACCTGCATGCTCTGTTCTCCTTCGCTAGTGGCAGGGGATGTTGGAAAGGCCCTTGGTGGCCCCGCTGATCCTGTTGTCGCAGCCGACCACCGTGCCGCCGGCGTCCTTGTCGACCCGGACGCCGTACTCGCCGCCGGGTCCCAGGTCGCCGGAGTTCCCGGCGACCTTGTTGCCCCGGCCCCAGCCGGGCGCCTCCACGTGGACCTGGAAGCCGTCCTGGGGGCTGAGGCTCCCCCGGTTCCCCTGGACCGTCCAGGCGTTGCCCTTGACGTCGACCCAGGAGTCGGCCCCGGTCATGTTCCGGCCGGTGAAGGTGTTGCCGCTGACCGTCCCGGCGCTGGTCCCCTCCTTGAGGTCGACGCTCTCGGCGGTGACCTCGGGGCCGATCCGGTTGCCGAGGATCCGGTTGCGGTCGCTCCGGTCGGGCTTGCAGCCGCTGTGCTGGCACCAGTTGCTGTGGGCGCTGCCGACGTAGACGCCCTCGCCGTACCTGGCCTTGCGCAGGCCGGTGTGGTGGACCAGGTTGCCCTTGACGAGGTTGTCGCTCGAGAAGTTGCGCAGGTGGATGCCCTCGTGGCCGATGTGGTGGACGGCCACGTCCTGGACGACGTTGTGGTTGGCCCGGTCGGCCATCATGCCCTTCTCGCCGTTGGTGACGGTGAACCCGCTGAGCGTCCAGTGGTCGGCCCCGTCCAGGTGGAGCACGTACCCCTCCTTGAGGGTGTCGCCCCGCAGCACCGCCCGGCGCGTCCCGCACAGCGCGATCCGCTGGCTGGCCGTGCCCGAGCGCCGCAGGACGAACTCGCCCTGGTAGACGCCGTCGGCCAGCTGGATGCGCTGGCCCCTGGCGGCCTTGTCGAGGGCCCGCTGGAGCTCCCTGGCCGTGCGGACGGGGACCGCCCGCCCCGCTCCCCGCTGGCACTCGCTCCCGGCGGGGGCCACGCGGGCCTGGTCGACGCCGGCCGACCGCAGGGTGCTGACGCTGGTCCCGATGGTGGGGACGGGGGCGGTGGTCGGCCCGGCCGGCGGCACCACCGCCGAGCGGGGCGCCTGGCCGGGCCCGTCCCTGGCCACCAGCGCGAGCGATCCCACGACGAGGCCGGCCACGGCCAGGGCGGCCGCGGCCAGGGCGGCGCGGCGGCGGCGGGGGCGGGTCGGGTGCTCAGGCATCGGTCCTCCCGGTCGTGGCGGTCTTGTACCAGCGCCGCACCCGCCGCCGGTGCCACAGGCGCAGGGGCAGCAGCAGGGCGGGCACCAGCAGCACCAGCACCCACAGCAGGGCCGTGGGGTGGAACCGGAGGAAGTGGCGCAGCTGCTCGAGGGGGGCCAGGGCCGGCCGGGCCACCTCCCAGCCGTCGGTGCGGTTGGCCTCGACCCGCACCCCGGCCAGCCCGGCGGGGCTGGCGAGCTGCTCGATGGGCGAGCGGCCGCCCCGGCCCGAGACCAGGTTGTCCAGCACCAGGGTGCCGCGGACGTCGCCGTGGAGGCTGATGCCGGAGTCGGTGGCCTCGACGATGGTGTTGCCGTCGATCCGGTTGCCCCGGGCGTCCTTGGCCCGGATGCCGCTGAACGCGCCCTTGATGAAGTTGCCGCTGGCCCGGTTGCCGCGGGCCCCCTCCGACAGGTAGATGCCGAACTGGGCGCTGGCCAGGATCTGGTTCCGGCTGACGACGCCGCCGGCGGCGGCCCGCTTGAGGTAGAGGCCGACCTGGCTGCGCTCGATCCGGTTGCCGGTGACCTTGTTGGCGGCGCCGCCGTCCAGGTCGACCCCTGGGCCCTTGACGTCGCTGACGGTGTTGCCCTCGACCGGGTTGGCCCGGGAGTTGCGGATCTCGATGCCGGTGCCGCCGCCGCGGACGGTGTTGCCCCGGAGCCGGTTGCCGGTGCCGCCGTCCACCACCAGCCCGGCGGCGGCGTTGTCGGCGACGGTGTTGGAGATGACGGTGTTGCCGCTGGCCCCGGCGGCCGTGGCCGCGCCGTTGCCGAGGACGATGCCGCTGGCCGCGTTGCCGACGGCGTGGTTGCCCTGGAGCAGGTTGTCGCGGCAGCCGCGGGCCAGCAGGAAGCCGTGGCCGCGGTTGCCGCTGGCCGTGTTGCCGTCCAGCACCAGGGCCCGGCAGCCGCTGTGGGCGTCGAAGCCGTGGCCGTGGTTGGCCAGGAACTGGTTGCGGGTCCAGCTCATGTCCGGGGCCTGGTCGCTGAAGGCGCCGATGCGGTTGCCCTTGAAGGTCGAGTTGGTGACGGCCCCGGTGGCCGGCGTCCCGGCGGTCCCCAGCCCGGCCACCGGGGCCAGGCCGGCCCAGGCGACCCCGGAGGTGCGGCCGTCCCCGAACCCGAGGTGGGAGAAGGTGGCCGTCATGGCCGTCATCGAGCTCCCCCGGGCCAGGATGAAGGCCCGGCCGTCCTCCGGCCGGGGGTCGGGGCCGCCCCGGCCCGGGTCCCAGCTCGACACGGTCAGCGGGTGGAGCCGGCTGCCGGTGAGCTCGATGGCCGAGCGCCAGCCGCTGAGGGACACGAACCGCTCGGCCGTGCTGAGCAGCCGCAGCCGGCGCACCTCCCGCCCCCTGACCTGGAGCCGGGCCCCCCGGGCGACGAACAGGCTCTGGCCGAGGAGCAGCGTGGAGGGGCCGGCCACCGAGAAGGCGGCCGGGAACAGGGCCCGCACCTCGGCGATCGTCCAGGGGGCGGGCCGCGGGGTCAGCACGATGGTCGGGTCGTCGGCGGCCGGGCTGGCCACGAACGGCGTCACCTGGTTGCGGGACAGCCCGTCCAGCTGGGCGATCCGCTCGGCCCGCCGCCGCGAGAGGTCCAGCTCGGCCGCGGCCGGGCCGGCGGCGGCCAGGGGCTGATCGAGACCAGCCAGGCGGCCGGTCGGGCGGCGGCCCTCATGAGGCCAGGGAGGCCTGGTCCTGGCCCTCGCCGCCGACCCGGTCGCTGCCCCGGGTGAGCCAGCCGTGGGTGTTCATGGTCAGCAGCGCCCAGGTCTTGACCGGGAGGGCGACGACGATCACCACCGGGGCGATGAGCAGGTCCCGCGGATGCTCCCTGAGGTGGGAGAACCCGCGGATGGTGCGGCCGGCGAACACCCAGGCGACGGCCAGCAGCCCGGCCGCCAGCCCCGGCCCGCGCAGGGCGAACCACACCGCCACCAGGGCGGTGGCCATCGAGAAGGGCGTCAGCAGGACCTGGAGGACGGTGACCTGGGTGATGAACGGCTGGCGCCACAGCCAGCCCTTGGCGATCGAGGTCAGGTAGCAGCGGTAGGAGTTGCGGCTCCAGCGCACCCGCTGCTTGAAGAAGGCCCGCAGCGAGTTGGGGAACATCGAGACGGCCCGGGCGTTCGACTGGTAGACGGTCCTGAAGCCGGTGCTGAGGATCAGCCAGGTCAGGCGGCCGTCGTCGCCGGCAACGCACTCGCGGCCCATGAAGACCTCCTGCTCCAGGCCGGGCAGCAGCGGCAGCAGCAGGGCCCGGCGGTAGGCGGCCGTCCTGCCCGACAGGCAGGCCACCCCCCCGGCCCGGCTCTGGGCCGGCAGGTAGTCGAGGTAGCGGACGCTGACCAGCCAGTCCGCGACCCGCCGCCAGATGCTGGAGTCGCGCTGGTAGACGCTCTGGCGGGTCCCGACCCCGCCGACCATGGGGTCGACGAAGGGCATCTGGACCGCGGCCAGCAGCCCGGGCTGCCAGGCGGTGTCGGAGTCGGCGAGCACGACCACGTCGTAGCGGGCGGCCCGGATCCCGACGCCGAGGGCCGACCGCTTCCCCCGGTGCTCGAAGGGCAGCACCCGGATCCGCGGGTCGGCCAGGGCGAAGCGCTCCAGCCGCTCGATCACCTCGGCGTCCTCGACGTCGGGGACGATGATGATCTCGTCGGGGCGTTCCCGGTACCAGGTGCGCAGGCAGCGCTCGAGCACGTCCGGGTCCTCCCGGTAGGCCGGCACCACCACCGAGGTGGTGGTCCGGTAGTGGTTCACCACCGGCTGGTAGCGGACCGAGAGGAGCCGCCGGACCAGCCACACCGACCACGACACCAGCCCCATCAGCCCCATCGGGGCCAGCTGCCAGGCCCGCCGGGCCACGCCGCCGGCCCACCGGAGCGGCCCCTGGCCGGGCCCGCCGGTGGACCGCCCGGCCACGGCCGCATCGGGGACCTTGCCCACCTGGGCCGGCGGGAGCGCGGGGTCGACGATGGTCGAGCCGCCGGCCGGCCGCTCCGGCAGGGTCGCCCTGCTCGCCCCGGGAAGGGTGGCCGCCGGCGCCGCCGGGCCCCCCGGGGCCACCGGGAAGGAGCTGGTCGCCTCTCCCCGCACCTGGGGGCGGGGGGCGGTGGCGGCCGGCCGGGTGGTGGCCGGCCGGCTGGAGGGCGTCGGCGGCCGGGCCGTGGTCGCGGGCGCGGCCGTGGCCGGGGGCGCGGTGGTCGGGGGCGCGGTGGTCACCGGCGGGCTGGTGGTGGTCGGCTCGACCGGCTGGGCGCCGGCCGTGGCCGGCAGGATCGCCCACAGCCCGACGGCGGTGACGGCGCCCAGCAGCGCGCGCAGCAGCATGACGAATGAGCCCCCCGGTGCCGGTGCAACAAGAACCCCAGCACCTTACGGGCGGAGATTGGAGCGTCATGCGATAGATGTCGTAGTCGGGGCTGTTGATCTTTCTACTGCATTCGAGTCATTTCCGAGTCGTTCGCCCTGATGAGATCGGTCAGATCGACTGGATCGCGCGCATCAGGTCGACCAGGCCGTATCCCTGGAAGTAGCGCTCGCGCCCCAGCGAGGTCGCCGATTCCAGGAAGACCTTCTTGATGTCGTCGGGGCGGCCGATGAACTCGCGCCGGATGGACAGGAAGTTGGCCACCGCCCCCGAGACGTGGGGGGCGGCCATGCTGGTGCCGGAGTCCTCGACGTACACCGCCGTCCGGGCCGGGGTCGGGGCCTTGCCCCCCGGGAACGCGCTGACGAGGGCCTTGCCGGCGGCGCAGGAGGTGATCCGCTCGCCGGGGGCGACCAGGTCGGGCTTGAGCCGGCCGTCGCCGGTCGGGCCCTTGGAGGAGAAGTACGACACCCCGTAGGTGTGGGGCATGTCGCGGTGGGTGGCCCCGACGGTGATGGCCAGGGCGGCGTTGCCGGGGTCGTTGATGGTCATGGTCAGCCCGACGTTGGTCTGCCGGGCCAGGGCGGTCAGGCTGCCGTAGCCGGTGTTGCCGGCGGCCACCACGACCACCACCCCCGAGCGGACCAGGCGGTCGACCTCGGCGCAGATGGGGCTCTGGCCGCAGGCGAACCACTTGGGGTCGAACTCGTAGCCGAGGCTGAGGTTGACCCCGTGGACCCGCAGCAGCTTGCCGTAGCCGTTGATGTCCTTGCGCACGTACTCCAGCGCCCGGAGCACGTTCATGGACTGGCCGTTGCCCCGGTCGTCGAGCACCTTGAGGCTGACCAGCTTGGCCTCCCGGGCGATCCCGGCCAGCACCTCGGGCCGGCTGACCAGGCGGTCCTGGACCGTCGGGGTCTCGGGGCGGGCCGGGTCGAAGACCCGCTCGACCACCCGCAGGTCGCTGCCCCGTGGCATCCGGGGCGGCAGGCCGCCGGCGATGATCCCGGCCACATGGGTGCCGTGCCCGAACTGGTCGGCCAGGGCGTCGCCGATGGTCGGCTCGCCCGGCTTGGTGAAGTCGCGGTGCAGGTTGGCCACGTCGCCCTTGAGGGTCTCGTAGCGGCGGAAGTGGTGGTGGTCGGCGTCGATGCCGGAGTCCAGCACCGCCCAGGTGATGCCGCGGCCGGTGGCGTCGAAGGAGCGCCGGGCCGCGTCCGCCTTGACGGTGGCGCAGGAGGTGTCGATCAGCGGGTGGACCGGGAAGTCGGGCCAGACCCGGTAGATGGCCCGCCGGGCCGCGTCCTCCTGGCGCTGGTCGGCCTCGACCAGGCGCAGGATCTCGGCCTCGGTGAGCTCGCAGCGGAAGTAGGTGTCGGCCACCCGGTCGGGCCGCTCGGCGGCGTCGGGCATGGTGGCCCGGAAGTGGGCCAGGAACTGCTCGGCCGCCCCCTCCAGGCCGTCCCGGTGGCGCAGGTTGAGCTCGATCACCACCGGGATGGGGGCCTCGGGGCTGGGGTCGAAGCCGATCCGCTCCCGCTCCTCGGGGTCCATGAGGGCGTCGGAGACGATCGCCCGCTGGACCAGCGGCCGGTCGCGGCGCCGGGCCCGCTCCTGGGCGGTGGGCTCCTCGGGGGGCACCTCGTCGGGCATGGGACCTCCAGGGCGGCGGCTACGGGGTCAGGCTGGCCTCGAACGGGAGCATTCTGGCACCGACGCCGACGGCCACGGTGAGCCGTTGCACCGGCCGGGTCGGGCAGCTGAGCACGAGCCCCTGGACGGCCTGGACACCCGGGTCCTCGCCCAGCACCGAGGCCCGGCTGCACAGGACCCGGTCGCCGTCGCGCAGCTCGCCGCCGATGGGCAGGTACTCGCCGGGCACGCCCCGGAACCCCGAGGAGGCGTCGAGCACCACCATGGCCAGCCCGTCGCGCACGAACGCCGAGGTCACCCGGAGCGTGAGCTGGATCGGCTGCTCCCGGAAGAAGCCCATGCCGATGTCGACGGCGTCGCGAGGCCCGGGGTCGACGGCGCGCAGCTTCGGGCCGGCCGGCCAGGCCCCCGAGGTGTCGAGCTGGATCGTCTTGTCGCGGGGCTGGACCACGCGCACGCCGGTCAGCTCGATCCTGGCCAGCGACGACAGCCGGGGCGCGGGCCCGGTGACGATCCGGTAGATGCCCTCCTGGCCGTCGACCGGCAGGACCGGGGCGCCGCCCTCGCGGCCGAACTGGCGCTGGTCGACGGTGGCGAACACGCCGCCGCCGGAGTCGCGCAGGGTCAGCCCGCGCAGGCCGAGCACGCGCTGGTTGGCCTGGACGCCGCTGATGCGGAAGGTGATCGAGGCGACCGTCTCCCGCCGCTCGGTGGCCAGGCGGCTGGCCTCGACGGCGGTGACGCTCAGCCCGCCGGAGCGGGCGCTCCAGCCCAGCTGGCGCCGGTCGGCGCCCGGCTCGGGGGCGGTGGTCGAGGTCGCCGGGGCGGGGGCGGCCGCCGGGGCGTCCGGGCGGGCGATGCTGCGCCCGGCCACGAAGGCCAGGCCGGCCACGACCACGGTGGCCGCGGCCAGGGCGATCCGCAGCCGGGGCGGGGCCGGCGGGGCCGGGGCCGGGTCGGGCGGCGGCAGGCCGGGCTGCTGGGGGTCCTGGGTGGTGTCGTCGAGGGTGGCCAGGGTGGTCTGGCAGGCCGGGCAGACGGTCTCGCCCGGCCGGACGGCGTCGCAGCGGGGGCACCAGGCGCGCATCAGCGGACCGCCGAGGTGATGGCCCAGGTGCCGCGGACGACCTCCTCGGCCTGGGCCTGGATGACGACGTTGAAGGCCATCGGCTCCTCGTCGTCCGGGTCGCCGTAGCGGACCGCGGCCAGCAGGTCGGCCGCGACCGTGATCACGGCCGAACCGCCCGACCCGTCGATCCAGGCCGGGAGCTCGGACAGGCCGCCGTCGTCGGTGACCAGCACCCGGCGCCGCGAGGGGTTGAGGGCGGTCTGCTCGACCTGGTCGAGGGCCTCGACGGCGATCGTCACCCGGCCGCGGCGGTAGGCCCAGCCGGCCACCCGGACGCCGGTGCAGTCCTCGCAGGCCACGTCGAGCTGGCAGCCGGGGCAGCCCTGGCGCCTGGCCAGCCAGACGGTGTCGTCGAAGTTGTCGGCCGCCCGGTTGCGGAGCTCCTGGTCGACCAGGGTGCCGCCGATCCGCTCCTGGATCCCCCTGGCCACGGTCAGCCCGCGCAGCTCGACGGCGGCCACCGCCTGGGGGTCGAGCGGCCGTTCGAGCACGACCTCGGTGTCGATGCCGCCGCCGGGGGACGGCCGGCTGGCGGCGGTGGCGATCCTGGCCAGCTCGCCTCCCAGCAGCAGGTCCTTGCCGTCGGCGTCGCGGATCCGGAGGCCCTCCAGGGCGCTGATCTCACGGCCCCGCCGGACCCCGTCGACGTGCAGCTCCAGCCGGGTGAAGCCGGTGCCGACGGTGAGGCTGCGCAGCTCGACGGTGAGCTCGCTGTCGCGGTCCTCCCAGCCGAACTCGCGGCGGCCCGTCTCCGGCCCCTCGTCGAGGAAGCCGGGCGCGGTGGTGGCCGGGGCCGCCGCCGGGGCCGACGGGGTGGTCCGGCTGAGCCGCCCGGCGGCGAAGGCGCTGGCCACCACGGCCAGGACCAGCAGCGCGACCCCGGCCGCGGCCGCCGCCGGGGCCAGCGCCAGCAGCCGCCTGGCCACCCGCTGGCCCCGCCCCGGCAGGGGCTGGCCGGGCCGGGCCGGGGGCACGGCCAGCAGCTGGCGCTCGCACACCGTGCAGGCGGCTCCCGGCCGGGCCGCCCGGACCTCGTCACAGCGCGGGCACCATGCCTGCCTGCCCCCGCCCATGGTGCCTAGCTCACGATCCGCAGGTCGCGCGAGGTCTTGTTGAGGCGGCGGCCGCCGTCGTCGGTGCAGACCACGATGTCCTCGATCCGGGCCCCGTAGTGGCCGCGGGGGTAGATGCCGGGCTCGACCGAGAAGGCCATGCCGGGCTCCAGCGGCTCGTCGTTGCCGGCCACGATGTATGGGTCCTCGTGCTCCTCCAGGCCGATCCCGTGGCCGGTGCGGTGCAGGAACAGCTCGCCGTGGCCGGCGGCGGTGATCGGGTCGCGGCAGGCGGCGTCGACCGCCGACGCCGGGACCCCGGGCCGGACGGCGGCGCAGCCGGCCAGCTGGGCCGCGTGCAGCAGCGCGTACAGCTCACCGAAGCCGGGCGGCGGCTCCCCCACGACCAGGGTCCTGGTGGTGTCGGAGCAGTAGCCGCCGAGCCGGCCGCCGATGTCGACCACCACCGGGTCGCCGGGCTGGATGACCCGCCCGGTGGCCCCGTGGTGGGGGCTGGCCGCGTTGGGGCCGGAGGCGACGATGGCGAAGCAGAACTTGTCGTGGGTGTCGCGGATCGCCTCCTCGATGTCCCTGGCCAGCTCCTGCTCGCTGCGCCCGGCCCAGCGCAGCCCGTCCAGGCCCTCGACCACCCCGTCGATGGCCGCCGCCACCCGGGCCAGGGCCTCCAGCTCCTCGGGGTCCTTGCGCATCCGCAGCTGCCGGGTGACGGTCGAGGCGGGAACGAAGCCGGCCGCCGGCAGCGCCGCCTGGAGCCGCAGCAGGAAGGTGCTCCACAGCTGGTCGCCGGCGCCCAGCCGCCCGCCGGTGGCCCCGGCCGCGGCCAGCGCGTCGACCACCAGCCGGACCGGGTCGGCGGTCTCCGGCCAGGCGGCCACCTCGATCTCGAGCTCGCCCAGCTGGTCGCGGGCCAGCGGCGCCTCCAGGGCCGGCACCACCAGCCGCGCGTCCCCGGCCGCCGGCACCACCAGCAGGGTCAGCCGCTCCAGGTGCGGCGGGTGGTAGCCGGTCAGGTAGGCCAGGTCGGCCGACGGCCCCAGCAGCAGCGCGTCGACCCCCCGCTCGCCCTGCTCCTTGCGCGCCCTGGCGAGACGTTCGGCCCGGGCCCAGCTGGGGATTGTCGTCATAGGGGCAATCCTACCTCCGGTCAGACCTTGACCCGCAGGGCCTGCTCGAGGACGTCGAAGCGAACCGGGGGGCCACCGGCGGCCCGCCATCCGTCCAGGACCAGGGCCATCGGCTCGGCGGTGTCGACGGCGACCCGGCGCGACTGGTACTCGCGGACCGACGGGTGGGGCACGTGGAGGCCGTAGTAGAGGTCCTTGGAGCGGGCGTAGATGCCGAGGGGCTCGCCCTGGAAGGCCATCACCGACAGGCGGCCGTCGTCGGGCAGGGCCCGGGGGGCGACCTTCATCCGCCCCATCGAGAACTGGCCGTTGGCCACCACCAGCCCGGCCAGGCGCAGGTCGACGGCGGTGTGGTCGACCTCCAGGCGGGCCGGGCTGGAGCGGGTGGCGGCCAGGCCGCCCACGGCGGCCGCGAACCGGCCCGCCCGCCCGGCGAACTGGGGGACGATCCCGGCGGCCCCCCAGGCTCCCCCGACCGGGCCCGCCGGGGCCCGGGCCGACACCTCGGCCGGGTAGCCGAGCTCGGCCGTGTTGGCGAACACCCCGACCCGCTCGCTGCCGTCCGGCCCCCGCCAGCGGGCCCGGCCCACGTCGACCTGGAACAGGTTGGCCCCGAGCAGGTGGCGGGCCGCCTTGGCCGGGTCGTCGGGCAGGCCGAAGGTGGCCGACAGGTCCTGGCGGCCGAGGCCGGCCAGCCCCAGGACCGCCTCCGGCCAGCGGGGCCCGGTCGGGTGGACCAGGGCCCGCAGCACGGCATGGACGACCCGGTCGGAGCCGACCGCGACCAGCAGCCGGTGGCCGTCCTCCAGCGCCCGGGCCGCGATCGCCGTGACCCGCCCGACCGGCCGGGCCACCGCCGCCTCGGCGACCACGCCCGAGGCGGCCAGGGCCCGGCGCAGCACGGTCAGGTCGCGGCGGGCGGCGGCCGGGTCGGCGATCAGGAACGGCGGCCCGAAGGGCAGCCGGGCCTCCCCCGGAGACGGCGATGGCAGAGGTGCGGTCACGCCGCTCATCCTATAGAACAGCGGTCCTGGGTCGGCGTCGAGGAGGGGTGGATGGACGAAGGGCTTGCCGGGCTGGCCGCCGGCTACGGGTTCGCCGAGCCGGCGGTCGGGCTGGGCCGGGCGGTCAAGGGCGAGGAGGTCAACACCGGCTTCGAGGTGGCCGTGCCGCTGGCCATGCTGAACCGGCACGGGCTGGTCGCCGGGGCCACCGGGACCGGCAAGACCAAGACCGTCCAGGGCCTGGCCGGGCGGCTCTCGGACGCCGGCGTGCCCTGCTTCGTGGCCGACATGAAGGGCGACGTGTCCGGCATGGCCGAGCCCGGCGAGGCCAACGACAAGGTCACGGCCCGCATCGAGCAGCTCAAGGCCCCCTGGGACCCGCACCCCTCCCCGGTGGAGCTGCTGACCCTGTCCGGCGACCCGGCCAAGGGGGTGCCGGTGCGGGCCTCGGTGTCGGAGTTCGGGGCGCCCCTGCTGGCCAAGGTGCTGGACCTGAACGACGTCCAGACGAGCGTGCTCAGCCTGGTCTTCCACTACGCCGACTCGGGCGGCCTGCTCCTGGTCGACCTCAAGGACCTGCGCGAGGTGCTGAAGTTCCTCGGCACCGACGAGGGCCAGAAGGCCGTGGCCGAGCTGGGCGGGGTGGCCAAGCCGACCCTGGGGGTGCTGCTGCGCAAGCTGGTCGAGCTGGAGGAGCAGGGCGTGGCCGGGCTGTTCGGCGAGCCCGCCTTCGACGTCAACGACCTGCTCCGCACCGACGCCGCCGGCAAGGGCATGGTGACCCTGCTGGAGCTGGCCGACGTGGCCGACCGGCCGCGGGTGTTCTCGACCTTCATGATGTGGCTGCTGGCCGAGCTGTTCGAGACCCTGCCCGAGGTCGGCGACCTCGACAAGCCCAAGCTGGTGTTCTTCTTCGACGAGGCCCACCTGCTGTTCGACGGCGCCTCCAAGGCGTTCGTGGAGCAGGTGCAGCGGACGGTGCGCCTGATCCGCTCCAAGGGGGTCGGGGTGTTCTTCATCACCCAGCTCCCCCAGGACCTGCCCGACGAGGTCCTGGCCCAGCTCGGCAACCGCGTCCAGCACGCCCTGCGGGCGATCACCCCCAAGGACGCGGCCGCGATCGACAAGACGGTCCAGACCTACCCGATGACCGAGGTCTACGACCTCGACTCGGCCCTCACCTCCCTCGGGGTCGGCGAGGCGGTGGTGACCGTCCTGTCCCCCGCCGGCGTCCCCACGCCGGTCGCCTGGACCCGTCTCTACCCGCCCCAGTCCCGCATGGCCCCGGCCGACCCGGCCACCATCCAGGCCGCCATCGCCGGCTCCGCCATCCACGCCCGCTACGGCCAGCTGGTCGACCCCGACAGCGCCTACGAGCGCCTCACCGCCCGCCTCCACCAGGCCGAGGCCGACAAGCCGATCCCCCCACCCAAGGCCGCCCCCGCCCGCGACCGCGAGCCCACCCGCTGGTCCCCGGCCCCCAAGGGCGGCGTCGACACCCACGACCTGATCCAAGTCGGCAAGATGGCCCTCCGCTTCATGAACACCCCCGCCGGCCGCGAGATCCAACGCTCGATCTTCGGGGTGCTCAAGAAGCGCCGATAGCGGGTCAGGGAAGGCCCGGGGTCCGGTTGGGCCCTGTGCCGCTGGGTGGCACGGTGGGTCGGGTGGGGCCGTTTTGGGCCCTGTGCCGCTGGGTGGCACGGTGGGTCGGGGCCTGGCTATCGGACGCCTTGCAGGTAGCTGACACGGTGGGTCGAGCTGTTCGGGCCCCATGTAGTCGCCTGGCTCGGGGGTTCGGGGTGCTCGGACCCGCTTGCTCGCCTGGCTCGGGTGTCGAGGGGTGCTCGGGCCCCATGCGGTTGCCTGGCGCGGGGGTCCGGGCTGTTCTGGCGCGCGAGGGTGACACCGACCTGCCGGTCGGTTCAGGCGGCGCTGTGATGTCGCCGGGCGCTGGGATGTCGCTGGGGCGGTGGCGTGGCGAGCAGCCGGCCATCAGGTTGTCGGACCAGTTGCCAGCCGCCCTCATGGACCGCTCGGTGGTGGGCGCGGCACAACAAGGCCAGATTGGCCAGGTCGGTGGGGCCGCCATGGAGCCAGTGGCGCAGATGATGCGCCTCGCACCAGGCCAGGGGGCGGGCACAGTCGGGGAAGACACAGCCGCCGTCGCGGACGGCCAGGGCGGCGCGTTGGGCGGGTTGGATGACTCGGGTGGTCCGGCCGACCTCCAGCGGCTGGGTCGGGGCGCCACCCAGGGTCGGGGGCAACAGGGCGGTGGCGGCCCGCAGTCGCCCTTGCAGCCCCTGGATGGGGTTGGGATCTTCGGGTACCGGTGGTGGCTTGGTGCCGGACCCGGGGTCGCGATGGTCGGGATGCCCGCGCTGGTGATGGCTGGGCTGGTCGGGATCGCTGGGGTGGCCAGGGTGCTGGCGGGTGACCAGGACCCGGGTCACCGCCCCATCACAGGCCAGCCGCCGACAGGCCTCGGGGTCCAGGGGTCCCGCCCAGCCGACCTCGCCACCCACCGAGCCGGGGTGGCCCAGGAGGCTGTCCAGGTCCACCGTCACGGTCAGCTGCGGGCGGACCCCGCTTACCTGAGGCAGCCGGCCGCCCTCCAGGTGGCGGCGGGCCAACTCGCACAGGGCATCAGCATTACGTTGGCTCCCGCTCCTGGTGTCGTGGGCGTCGCTGGGGCGGGCCAACGGTTCCAGGGCGGCCAGCAGGGTCTGGCCGGCCTCGGGTTCCA
>OCZS010000295.1_pt1 | contig 16160 bp, 13 predicted proteins | sample 1539071 | NCBI WGS metagenome assembly OCZS01 (sample SAMEA3113584, study PRJEB22503) | soil metagenome
AGATCGCCAAGGCTTTGGAGCGCAAGGTGTTCCTGCCCTCGGGCGGGTCGCTGATCATCGACCGGACCGAGGCGATGACGGTGATCGACGTGAACACCGGCAAGTTCACCGGCAGCGGCGGCAACCTCGAGGCCACGGTGACCAGCAACAACCTGGAGGCGGCCGAGGAGATCGTCCGTCAGCTCCGGCTGCGCGACATCGGCGGAATCATCGTGATCGACTTCATCGACATGGTGCTGCCCGCCAACCGTGAGCTGTTGCTGCGCCGGCTGGTCGAGTGCCTCGGCCGTGACCGGACCCGGCACCAGGTCGCCGAGATCACCAGCCTGGGCCTGGTGCAGATGACCCGGAAGAAGATCGGCACTGGGCTGCTGGAGGCCTTCAGCACCGAGTGCCCGCACTGCCACGGCCGCGGGACAGAGCTGCACGACATGCCCGTCGAGTCGCAGAAGCAGCCCGACGGCGGCACCCGGGACAACGGTCGCGAGGGCCGGCGCGGCGGCGGGCGTAGCTCCGGTGGCTCCGGTGGCGGCCGGCGGCGCAGCGAGCCCAAACCCGACACGCCGAAGCCCGAGCGCAGCCAGTCCGAGGGCGAGCCGGTCTCGGTCAGCTGAGCGAAGCGGTGACCTGAGCGTGTCCGGAGGGTCGGCCAACGGCAGGCCGTTGGTGGTGGCGATCATCGGCGCCGGGCCGTCCGGCATCTACGCCGCCGAGGCGTTGGTCCAACAGCACGACGTACCGGTCGAGGTAGCGGTGATCGACCGGCTACCGGTGCCGTTCGGGCTGGTCCGCTACGGCGTGGCCCCGGACCACCCCTCGATCCGCTCCATCCGCAACACGCTGGAGCGCACCCTGGAGAAGTCCGGCGTCCGCTTCTACGGCGACGTGGCCATCGGACGCGACCTGACGGTCCCCGAGCTCCGGGACTCGGTCGATGCGGTGATCTACGCGTACGGGGCGGGCAGCGACCGTCGGATGGACATCCCGGGCGAGCGTCTGCCCGGCAGCATCGCGGCGTCCGAGCTGGTGGCCTGGTACTGCGGGCACCCCGATGTCCATCCCGACCTGAACATCAGCGAGGGGGGCGACCCCCTTGGACCCCCGCCGCGCGCGCAACAGCACACGGGAGCGCGCGAGAGCGACGGACGGGTGGTGGACGCCCCCGTCATCGAGAAGCTGATCGCCACCACCACGTCGGCGGTGGTCGTCGGGGTGGGCAACGTGGCCCTGGATGTCGCCCGGGTGCTGATCAAGTCGGCCGAGCAGCTCTCCGACACCGACATGCCGGACGAGGTGCTGGACGGCCTGGCCAGCACCCGGATCACCGACGTGCACATCCTGGGCCGGCGCGGCCCCGCGTACACCGCCTTCACCACCAAGGAACTGCGCGAGATCGGTCAGCTGGAGGGGGTCGAGATGCGGGTGGACCCGCTCGATCTGGTGCTGGACGAGTCCAGCCAGGCCCGGTTGGCGGTGGACAAGGTGGCCACCCGGAACGTCGCCGTGTTCACCGAGTGGGCCTCTCGACCGAATCTGAGCGAGGGGGGACGACCCCCCTCGGACCCCCCGCGGCGCGCACAACAACACACGGGCGCGCGCCCCGTACCGCGGCGCGTGTGGTGGCACTTCTGGACCCGACCGACGGCCCTGCGGGGCGAGGGCCGGGTCCGCGCTGTCGAGGTCGAGTCGACCACGATCGACGCCGACGGCCGGGTGGTGAGCGCCGGCGAGCCGCGGACCCTGGCGGCCCAGCTGGTGGTCCGATCGGTGGGCTACCGCGGGCTGCCGCTGCCCGGCGTGCCGTACGACGAGTCCAGTGGCCGGGTGCCGCACGCCGAGGGCCGGGTGATCCGCGACGGCGAGTTCTCGGTCGGGGAGTACGTGACCGGCTGGATCAAGCGCGGACCGACCGGCGTGATCGGCACCAACAAGTCCGACGCGGTGGAGACGGTCGCCTCGCTGCTGGCCGACGTGCACGAGGGTGAGGTGGTCCCGCACGGTCGCTCGGGCGACCTCGACCGGCTGCTCGCCAGCCGCGGCGTCACGCCGCTGGACCTGCCGGCGTGGCACCGGATCGACGCCGCCGAGATCGAGCTGGGACAGAGCCACGGCCGGATGCGGACCACGCTGGCCCACCGCCGGGAGCTGCTGGCGGCCGCCGCCGACCCCGAGCCCTCCACGACGGTTGACCGCTAGGCTGAGCCGTGTTGGCCGACCGCGGGGGCGAGACGTCCCCGATCTGCGGAGGACGTGGTGAGCAGAGCGCCTTCCCTGGTCGCACGGGAGCACGAGCTCGAGCGCGCTCTGCAGAGCCTGCGCTTCTCCGGCGGGGTGCTGATCACGGGTGAGGCGGGGGCCGGCAAGACGTTTCTGGCCGCGCGGGTGGCCGACCGGCTGCCGCAGCCGCCGGTCGCCTGGCTGATGGCCACCGCCGCCAGCCGCGCCACTCCGCTGGGTGCGCTGACCGGTCTGCTCCCGCCCGACCTGGCCACCATCCATCCTGCTCTTGTCGCCCAGCACGTGAACACCCGGCTGCGCGAGCTCAGCGGGGCGGAGAGCCGGCCGGGGCCGGACTCCGCGGCCGGGCGAGCGGTCGGGGCCCAGGCCCGGCGTGTTGGGCCTCCGGTGCTGGTCGTCGACGACACCCAGCTGCTCGATCCGCAGTCGGCGGCGGTGCTGCTGTCCCTGGTCAGCGCCGAGTCCGTACGCCTGCTGGGCACCATGCGGGCAGGCGACACCCCGTCGGACGCGGTCACGGCGCTGTGGAAGGAGCAGATGGTCGACCGGCTGGACCTCGACCCGCTGGACCGGCCGGCCACCCGCAACCTCCTCGAGTCGGTGCTCGGCGGGCCGGTGGCCTCCGGCACCGCCGAGATGCTGTGGCGGAGCAGCAACGGCAACCCCTTCTACCTGACCGAGCTGGCCCGGTTCGGCGCCGAGCACGGCCTCCTGGTCGCCAAGGCCGGCGTGTGGTGGTGGACCGGCGGCACGGAGATGCCGCCCCGGCTGAGCGAGCTGCTGCAGCGGCGGATCGACGCGCTGTCCGAGACTGGTCGCGAGGCAGTGGACGTGCTGGCCCTGGGCGAACCGCTGCCGTACGAGACACTGAGCGCGGTCGTCCCGGAGGACGGGATCCTCGAGCTGGACCGGCATCGGATCATCGTCAGCGACGAGCGGGACGGCGTGCTGCTGCTCCGCTTCTCCCACCCGCTGCTGCACGCGGTGGCGGAGAGCCGGCTGAGTGCGGCCCGCCGCCGGGCCCTCGCCCGCCGGCTCCGGGAGGCCCCCGCCGACCACGTGGACCTGGTTCGCCGCGCGACCTGGGAGGACGCGGGCGGCGGCGAGCCGAACGTGGAGCTGCTGCTCGCGGCCGCCGACGCCGTGCTGCTCAACGACCCGGCCGGCTCACTGCGGCTGGCCGCCCGGGCGCAGCAGGCCGACGGTGGGGTGAGGTCGGCGATCGCCGTGTCCTCGGCGCAGGCCGAGCTGGGGCGACCGGACCTGGCCCGGACCACGCTGGAGTCGGTGCGGTCCCGACCGGTCAGCGACGGGGAACGGATCGCGTTCGCGGCCGAGGACCTCAGCCTGGCGTTGTGGGGAGAGCGCGACCCGCTTCGGGCCTGGTCGGTGATCGAACGGATGCGCAGCGAACTGCCGGAGTCGGCGGCCAACCCGGTGCTGGCCGCCGAGGCGGTGGTTCGGCTCTTCACCGGCGGCTCCGTCGAGGTCATCCCGCTGGTCGAGCAGATCCTGGCGGCCGATCCCGACCCGCACCAACGGGTCCAGGCCCTGACCTACCTGACCGGTGCGCTGGCCTTCGCCGACCGCGGCGAGCAGGCCATCGCCGCCGGCCAGCAGCTGCTGGACGCGCTGTGCCGGGTCCAGGTGTCGGCCACCCAGGCCGGGCTGGCGTACGCGGTGGTGGCGGTGACGGGGCTGTTCTACGGGGTGGAGTACCGGCTGCCCCCTCCGGTCGGGGTCTCCGGTCGCTGGCCGGGCGAGCCGGAACAGCTCGGCCCGCAGACGACGCAGGTGGCGGTCAGCGCCCCCGCCGAGGCCGACGCCATCGACCTGGGCTGGCCGCTCCTCGTCGGGATGAAGCGCCACCTCCTCGGCGACCTGGCCGGGGCGGTGGCCCCCCTGCGGGAGGCGTACGTGCAGCAGCAGGCGGGGGAGGGGCAGTTCCGCTCCGAGGTGACCGCCGAGCTGGTGGCGGTGCTGGCCGAGCTGGGCGAGGACGGCGAGGCCGAGGCCATCATGCGGGACGCCCCTCCGGACGCGGGGATGATCGTTCCGGGCGTCGAGCAGTGGGCCCGGTCGGCGGTGGAGGCGGCCGGCGGCCACCACAGCCGGGCGACCCGGTCGGCGATCGAGGCGGCCCAGCTGGCGGCGCGCCAAGGGGCGGCAGCGATGGCGATCGGCTTCCTCACCGATGCCGCCCGGTTCGGCGACGCCCGGGAGGCCGCCGCCGCCCTGCCCGGCCTCGGCCTGCCCCTGGACACCCCGTTGCAACAGGTCCGGGCGGCCGACATCACGGCGCGAGCCTCCCGCGACCCCCAGCTCCTGATCGCGGCGGCGGAGGCCTCGCTGGCCGCCGGGTTCAATCGGCACGCCATCGAGCTGGCCGAGCTGGCCGGCTCCGGGGACGCGCACGGCCGCTTCGAACGCGCCGCGGCCGCGGTGCTCCGGCAGGCCCGGGAACGGCTGGGCCGCGTCCGGGCCTCGGCGGCCGCGCTCGCCCCGAGCCCGCTGACCCAGCGGGAGACCGAGGTCACCCAGCTGGCCGGCCGCGGGCTGAGCGACCGGGAGATCGCCGACGAGCTCGTGCTATCGATTAGGACCGTGCAGAGTCACCTGGCCTCGGCCTACCGCAAGCTCGGAATCTCCTCCCGCAGCGAGCTGAAGTCATGACCGGAGGTTTCGGTCCGAGCTCGCGCGGCGTGTGGTGCAACGACTCCAGTCCGGGAGCCGTGGCCCGGCTGAGCGGCGGTGGCTTCGACTGGGTGTGTCTGGACGCGCAGCACGGGATGTACGGGCGCAGCGAGCTGGTCGAGGCCGCACGGTCCTATCCCGGCGACGGGGCCGAGCTGGCCGTGCGGGTGGCCTCCAACGACTTCGCGGCGATCGGAGCGGCGCTGGACGTCGGCGCGACCACGGTGATCGTTCCGCAGGTGGACTCGCCGGCGGATGCGGCCCGGGCGGTGGCGGCCACGTTCTACCCGCCGCGGGGCCGGCGGAGCTGGGGCCAGATCAACCAGACCTGGGGGCGGGCGGTGACGGAGCCCGAGGTGGCGAATGCCCAGACCACCTGCGCGGTGATGATCGAGTCGGCCGCCGCCCTGGACCAGGTCGAGGCGATCGCCGCGGTGCCCGGGGTCGACTGCCTGTTCATCGGCCCGTACGACCTCTCCCTCACCCTGGGCACGACCGTCGACCTCGTCCTGGACGACGACTCGCCGGGCTCGCCCCTGGCCCGGATCAGGTCCGCCGCGGCGGACCACGGACTGTTCGTGGGGGCCTTCGGCGGTGCCCCGGCGTACGCGGACCGGTTCGCCCGCCGAGGCATCACCTGCCTTGTCGTGGCCACCGACCTCTGGGTGCTGAACGCCGGTATCGCCGCCGCCCTCGACTGACGGGGCTACCGCGCCACCAGGTAGCCCTCGCCGTCCAGGGTGGCCGGGATCGGGTCGAGGATCTCGAAGGCGTCGATGCCCTTCGGCTCGAGGTTGCGGAAGCCGACCAGGGCCCAGCTGCTGTCCCGCTGCTGGACCAGCGGGGCGGCGAACAGGTCCGGCTCGGCCGCGAACCCGCGCGCCAGGCCGATGTCCCACGGCCCGAGCACCCCGGGTGAAGGCAGCGACCAGGTGCAGTACTCGCCGAGCTCGGTCCTGCGCGCGTCTGTCATCTCCTGCGGGTGGCAGGTGAAGACCAGCACCGCGCGGCCGTCGATGATCTTGCTTTGCAGCACCTCCAGCTGGCCGAAGCCCTTCCCGGGCTCGCAGAGCGGCGGCCCCATGGTGAGCCGGTCGAGGTCGGGGCCCTGAGCGTGGGCGATGACGCCGTCGTCGTTGCGGCCGGCGAAGGCGGACCGCGCGGTGATCAGCAGATGCCAGCCGTTGCCGTCCGGGTCGGGGAGCGCCAGCGGGTCGCGCCAGGTCTCGCTGCGACCCTCCAGCGGGGCCAGGTAGGGCTCCGGCGGCGGGGTGTGCGCGAGCGTCTTGTACCACCGCGGATCGGGGTGGGCTCCGGGCTGGTGGCCGACCCGGGTCCAGTTGTGCAGGTCGGTCGAGGTCGCGGAGCCGATCCGCTGGTCGTAGACGCCGTGCCCCTCCGAGTTGACCGCGGTGTAGAACATCCGCCAGTGGCCGCCCTCGCGGACCACCGAGCCGGTCCAGATGGCCAAGTCGTCCCAGCCCGACTCGGCCGGCCGGAAGCACTCACCCCGGTAGTCCCAGTGCACCAGGTCCGCCGAGGTGGCGTGCCCCACCGTCGCGCTGAGGTGCCGCCTGCCGGGGTCGCCCAGGGAGCGCGGCGCCTGGAGGAAGAACAGGTGGTAGAGGTCGCCGTCGTCGGCGATCCAGGAGTCCCAGACGTAGAAGTCGTCCAGCCGCAGCATGGAGCGCAGTCTTGCGTACGCCGTTCCGCCTGTCGAAGGTCGTTGCCTCGGCCTAACGGCCGTGGGGCTCGACGAGCTTGGTCACCAGCTCGCGCAGCGTCCGGTCCGGGTCGGTAGTGACACCCGCGTGGATGGGGGAGGGCTGCACCACCGTGCTCCGGGGGGCCGTCAGCATGCCGAAGCGGGTGGCCAGCCCGTCGTTCTGCCGGTTGCTGCCGACCTCGACCCCGCACCCGGCGACGACCGCCTCCGCGGCGGTCCGTACCGCCTCCAGGTCGACCCCGGGATCCAGCGCCTCGAGACGTACCGCGTCGACCGTCACCGCGCAGCGCAGGAAGTCCGCCTGCTGGCAGTACATGATCACCCCGATGTTGACGAACTCGCCCCGGTCGACCCGCGGCACCGCCCGCAGCACGGCGTACTGGAACGCCATGGCCTCGCCGGTCACGGCAGCCACCGGTCCGCCGCGGCCAACCGGGCGAGCAGATGGTCGACGTAGGCCGAGCGCGCGGCGGCCGCGTCCGGCGGCGCCTGGGGGTCGGGCCGCGTCGGGTCCGGCAGCAGCCAGGCGTCGGGCACCTGCGCGAGGATCACCGCCAGCCGCTCCAAGTTGACCCGCGCACTCAGCTCGGCGTGCACCGTCCACGGGTCGCCGCGACCGGTCAGCACATGGTCACCCCACTGGTAGGCGCCGGCGGCGAACCGCTCCGGCGCGCCCCAGGCGTGGTGGAAGCGCAGGCAGGCCCCGTGGTCGATGGCCCACAGCCGGCGGTGCCAGATGAGCAGGTTGGTGTTGCGCGCGCTGCGGTCGACGTTGGCCACGAGCCCGTCCAGCCACAGCACCCGGGACGCCTCGTCCCGTGGCACGGTGAAGGAGCGGTCGTAGCCCACGGCCCCGGGCAGGAAGTCGATGCCCAGGTTGAGCCCCGCGCTGGTGGTGACCAGCTCCTGGACCTCCTCGTCCGGCTCCCGACGCCCGATCTCTCGATGCACCTCGACCAGAGCGAGGTCGGGGATGGCGATCCCGAGCGCCCGGCCCAGCTCCCCGACCACGATCTCGGCGACCAGCGCCTTGGGCCCCTGTCCGGCGCCGGTGAACTTCACCACGTACGTGCCCAGGTCGTCGGCCTCCATCAGCCCGGGCAGGGAGCCGCCCTCCCGCAGCGGGGTAAGGTACGCCGTTGCGGAGATCCGGGGCAGCACCCCAGCAGGCTAGCGGCGGTTTGACCGGCCTTGCGCCGCCCACGTAATCTAGATCCTCGGTGCGCGCTCACGTGTGCATCTGTCCTGCGCCATCTTGGCCGCAGATCGACAAACACCGCGAAGAGAGTGGACCAGACGTGTACGCGATCGTGCGCAGTGGCGGCCGCCAGCACAAGGTCGCCGTTGGCGACGTGCTCGAGATCGACCGGATCGACGGCTTGGCCGGGACGAGTGTCAGCCTGACCCCGTTGCTCCTGGTGGATGGCGAGACCGTCACCTCCGACCAGTCCGCCCTCGGCAGCGCCTCGGTCACCGCTGAGGTGCTGGCCGAGACCAAGGGCCCCAAGATCAGGATCTTCAAGTACAAGAACAAGACCGGCTACCGGAAGCGCCAGGGTCACCGCCAGCGGTACACCCAGGTCAAGGTCACCGGGATCGAGAGCTGAGGTAAGGCGAGATGGCACACAAGAAGGGCGCTTCCTCCACCCGGAACGGGCGCGACTCCAACTCCCAGCGGCTCGGCGTGAAGCGGTTCGGCGGACAGCAGGTGAACGCCGGCGAGATCATCGTCCGGCAGCGCGGCACCCACTTCCATCCCGGGAACGGGGTCGGCCGGGGTGGCGACGACACCCTGTTCGCCCTGGTCGAGGGCAAGGTGGAGTTCGGCACCAAGCGCGGTCGTCGTGTCGTCAACGTGACCCCAGCCGCCGAGGCCGCCGCCTCGGTCTGAAGTTCGTTCACATCTTCGGAAAGGGTGGCCCGGTCTGCGGGCCACCCTTTCCTGATTTCGGCCGATGCGGCGGTTTCGCAGGTATACCCGCGAAACTGGCACTGCACCCAGCAAGTTGCGCGGGCATAGTGCGAGTTTCCCGGGTGTACCCGGGAAACTGGCAAGGGCGGTAGCCCGAGTCAGCCCAAGCCGAGAGCCGAAAGGAGGGCATACGCCATGGCGATCCCGAGCTTCGTCGACCGGGTCACCCTGCACGCGTACGGCGGCAACGGCGGCCACGGCTGCGCCTCCGTCCACCGGGAGAAGTTCAAGCCGCTGGGCGGGCCGGACGGCGGCAACGGTGGGGACGGCGGCTCGGTCATCCTGCGGGTCGACCCGAACCTGACCACGCTGGTGGACTACCACCGGCAGTCGCACCGGAGGGCGACGAACGGGCAGCCGGGCCGCGGCGACCACCAGAACGGCGCCCGGGGTGAGGACGTGGTGCTGCCGGTGCCCGAGGGCACGGTGGTCACCGACGAGACCACGGGCGAGGAGCTCGCCGACCTGACCGGGACCGGGACCGAGGTTGTGGTGGCCATGGGTGGCCGCGGCGGCCTGGGCAACGCCGCCCTGGCCTCCAACACCCGCAAGGCCCCCGGCTTCGCCCTGCTGGGCACCGAGGGCGAGACCCGGACCATCACCCTGGAGCTCAAGGTGGTGGCCGACGTCGGCCTGGTCGGCTTCCCCAGCGCGGGCAAGTCGTCCCTCGTCGCGGCCATCTCGCGGGCCCGGCCCAAGATCGCGGACTACCCGTTCACCACTCTGGTTCCGAACCTCGGTGTGGTGGTCGCCGGGGACGTGACCTACACCGTCGCCGACGTCCCGGGTCTGATCGAGGGAGCGAGTGAGGGCCGGGGGCTGGGCTTCGACTTCCTCCGGCACATCGAGCGCTGCGCGGCGCTGGTGCACGTGATCGACTGCGCGACGTACCTGCCCGGCCGGGACCCGGTCAGCGACCTCGAGGTGATCGAGGCCGAGCTCACGGCGCACGGCGGGCTGGAGGACCGGCCGCGGGTGATCGCCCTGAACAAGGTCGACGTGCCCGATGCCGCCGAGCTCGCCGAGCTCGCGGCCAGCGAGCTGAGTGGCCGGGGCTGGCCCGTTTTCCGGATCTCCACCAAGACCGGCGAGGGCCTGCCGGCCCTGACCTTCGCGCTGGCGGAGCTGGTGGCTGCCCGCCGTGCTGCAGCGCCGCCGCCCGCCCCGCCGCGACTCGTCCTCCGGCCGGAGCCGGTGTCCGGGCAGGCCGACTTCACCGTCGCCCAGGAAGGCGAGGTCTGGCGCGTACGCGGGGCCAAGCCGGAGCGCTGGGTGGCGCAGACCGACTTCGGCAACGCCGAGGCCGTCGGCTACCTGGCCGACCGGCTGAACCGCATCGGCATCGAGGACCGGCTGCTGGAGCTGGGCGCCCGGGCCGGGGACGCGGTGGCCATCGGCGGGGCGGACGCAGTGGTGTTCGACTTCGCGCCGCAGGTCGAGATCGGCGGGGAGATCCTCAGCCGTCGCGGCGAGGACTCCCGGTTCGAGGAGCTGCGTCCGGCCGCGCAGCGGCGGCGGGAGCGGGACCGGGCGTACCACGCAGAGGAGGAGGAGCTCGCGGACGAGGCGGCCGACCCCTCGGACGAAGTCCGACCGTCGAACCGCCCGACGAAGGAGGGCTTGGTTTGACGGAACAACCCAACGTCAGCGCGTGCGCTGTCCATGCTTCTCGGTCGCGGAGCGACCGTGCGTGACGTGATCGCGACCGCGCACCGGGTTGTGGTCAAGGTGGGCTCCTCCTCGCTCACGACCACCGCGGGCGGCATCGACCCGGGCCGGATCGAGACCCTGGTCCGCGCCCTGGCCGAGGTCCGGCAACAGGGCCGGGAGGTCGTGCTGGTCTCCTCCGGCGCGATCGCTGCCGGGCTGGCGCCGCTGACCCTCAAGGCCCGGCCGCAGGACCTCGCGACCCAGCAGGCCGCCGCCTCGGTCGGCCAGGGCCTGCTGATGGGCTATTACACCCAGCTGTTCGCCGGTCATGCGATCGGCGTCGGCCAGGTGCTGCTGACCGTGGACGACGTCACGCGGCACAGCCACTACCGCAACGCCTACCGCACCTTCGGCCGGCTGCTGGAGCTCGGCGTCCTCCCGATCGTCAACGAGAACGACACCGTGGCCACCCACGAGATCCGCTTCGGCGACAACGACCGGCTGGCCGCCCTGGTCGCCCACCTCGTGCATGCGGACGCGCTGGTGCTGCTCAGCGACGTGGATGCGCTCTATACGACCAAGCCGAGCCGACCGGATGCGGTCAAGATCAGCGACGTACGCGGCGAGGACGACCTGGCCGGCATCGACGTGGCGTCCCGGGGCTCGGCGGTCGGCACCGGCGGCATGATCACCAAGATCGAGGCCGCCCGGATCGCCACCTCGGCCGGAATCCCGGCGCTACTGACCAGTGCCGCTCAGGTCGGACCGGCCCTGGCCGGGGAGCCGGTCGGCACGCTGTTCCATCCGACCGGAAAGCGGCGGTCCACCCGGCTGCTCTGGCTCAAGCACGCCAGCGACGCCCGCGGCGAGCTGGTCCTCGACGCCGGCGCCGTGCGTGCGCTGACCCAGCGGAACGCCTCGCTGCTACCGGCAGGGATCACCCAGGTCACCGGGCTGTTCTCGGCCGGCGAGCCGGTGAACCTGCTCGGCCCCGATGGGGCCGTCGTGGCTCGCGGACTGGTCAACTACGACTCCGAGGAGCTGCCCGGACTGCTCGGCCGGACGACCCGGGACCTGATCGCGGAGTTCGGGGCCGGTTACGACCGCGCAGTAGTGCATCGGGACGCACTGGTGGTGCTCTGATTGCACTGTCTCGATCGGGGAGCTTCCCCGGGTCAGCCGCAGATCCGTGGATCAATGGCACGTCGAGCTGCACCGCGAGCTCCACATCGAAGGTGTCGGAGATCCGCCGGCGTTTCTGGGGACAGTTTCCGGTTCACCTTCCGATTACCAGGGCGCCGGGTGTTCGCGACACATGCTGATTCCCGCGCACCTACTACTTCAACATCCAAGTCGAGGCGTTTCGCGGTCGGGGCATCCGAGGAGATTGCACGGGTAGGTCGTGACAGCCCCTCACTGGAGTGTGCGGTCAGGAGATACGCGTAACGCCTCATCCGGATAGTTCTCCGGGAAGTGGCACGCCACGTGGTGACGCGGCAGCAACTCGACGAGCGGCGGCTCCTGGGTCCGGCATATCTCCTGCGCCTTCCAGCACCGGGTGTGGAACCGGCACGCCGGCGGGGGCGAGATCGGGCTGGGCACGTCACCGCTCAGCAGGATCCGCTCCCGCTGCTCGCGGCGTCGGGTGTCCAGTACCGGCACGGCCGACATCAGCGCGACCGTGTACGGATGCATCGGCGCGCTATAGAGCATCTCAGCGTCGGCCAGCTCGACGATCTTGCCGAGATACATGACGGCAACCCGATCCGAGACGTAACGCACCACCGACAGGTCGTGAGCGATGATCACGTAGGTCAGTTCGAACTCCTCCTGCAGGTCCTCGAGCAGGTTGATGACCTGCGCCTGGATCGAGACGTCCAACGCCGAGACCGGCTCGTCGGCCACGATCAGCCGCGGGCGTAGCGCCAACGTTCGGGCGATGCCGATGCGCTGGCGCTGACCGCCGGAGAACTCGTGGGGGTAGCGGTTGTAGTGCTCAGGATTCAGGCCCACCGCGGCCAGGAGATCCTGTACCGCCTTCTTCACCCCACCTGGCGGGGAGACGCGCTGGATGCGGAACGGCGCGCCCACGATCTTGCCGACGGTGTGCCGAGGATTCAACGACGAGTAGGGATCCTGGAAGATCATCTGCATGTCTCGGCGCAATGGGCGCAGCGGCGCATCCTTCAGATGGCTGATGTCGCGTCCCTCGAAGATCACCTTTCCCGCCGTCGGCTCGAGCAGCCGCGTCAGAAGGCGGGCCGTCGTACTCTTGCCGCACCCGGACTCACCGACGATCGAGAACGTCTCGCGCCGCTTTACGGTGAAGTTCAGGCCATCTACTGCCTGAACCGCCCCCACCTGGCGGCGCAGGATTCCGGCCCGGATCGGGAAGTGCTTGACCAATCCTTCGACGATGATCAGGTCGGAGTCCCGCTCGGCGTCTGTTGTGGTTTGCTGCGTGGGCGCTGTCATAGCTGCGGCGCGATCTCTTGTTGCCAGATCTGCTCGCGGTCGGTCCGGGACAGATGGCAGGCCACGGTATGGCCCGGCTCGACCGGAGCTAGCTCGGGACGCACGTCTTCGCTGAGACCATCGTTCCGTGCGGCATACGCACAGCGGGGGTGAAATGGGCATCCGGGCGGCACGTTGATCAGGCTGGGCGGCGTGCCCTTGATCGCGAGCAGCCGCTCACCCCTCGGCCGGTCGAAGCGTGGTATCGAGCCAAGCAGCCCCCAGGTGTACGGGTGGGCGGGCCGGTTGAAGAGCTGGTCGGCGCTGCCGTACTCCACGGCGCGGCCGGCGTACATCACCAGCACGTCGTCGGCAAGCTCGGCAACGACGCCGAGGTCATGGGTGATCAACATGACCGAGGAGTTGAACTCGTTCTGCAGGTCGCGGATCAGGTCCAGAATCTGAGCCTGCACGGTCACGTCCAGAGCGGTGGTCGGCTCGTCGGCGATCAGCAGGGCGGGATCGCACGACAGAGCCATAGCGATCATGGCTCGTTGACGCATTCCGCCCGAGAACTGATGCGGGTACGCGTCGACACGGCGGCTGGGCTCGGGGATCCCCACCCGGCCCAGCATGTCGATGGCGTGTTTGCGGGCCACCTTGGCGTTCACCGAATTGTGAATCCGGTATGCCTCGATGATCTGTCGACCCACTGTGTAGTAGGGGTTCATCGCCGACAGCGGATCCTGAAAGATCATGGCCATCCGCTTGCCGCGCAGACTGCGAACGTACTCCGGAGCCTTGCCCAGCAGTTCCTCACCCTCGAGATAGATCTCGCCGCTCACCTGGGCGCCGGGCCGTGACTGCTCCGAAGCCGGTCGGCTGTGCAGACCCATGATCGCCAGGCTGGTGACGCTCTTTCCCGACCCGGACTCGCCGACGATGCCGAGGGTGCGGCCGCGGTCGAGCGCGAAGCTAAGCCCGTCCACCGACTTCACCAGTCCGTCGTCGGTCGGAAAGTGCACGCGAAGATCAACGACCTCCAGGAACGGCTGGTTGTCCGGTTGCCCGGGATGCCGGGTGACGAGGTCACGCAAGGTGGGGGTCGTCATGACACACCTCGCTGGTGCCGCTGGTGCGCGGTTCGCTCGCTTGGTTTCATCCCCGCACCCGAGGATCGATCACGCCGTAGAGGAGATCAACGATCAGGTTCGCGATAATCACGGAAAAGCCGGCGATCAGGGTAAAGCCCAGGATCTTCGGCAGGTCGCCTGCGACGATGCCGTCATAGCCGTACTTGCCGAGACCGTTCAGGGAGAACGTCTTCTCGGTGAGTATTGCGCCCCCGAGCAGCAGGCCGACGTCGAGGCCGAAGATTGTGAGGACGGGGGTCAGTGCACCGCGCAGCGCGTGCTTGAGGACGACGGTCCGCTCCGGGAGTCCCTTGGCGCGCGCGGTGCGGATGTAGTCCTCGCTCATGGTCTCCAGCATTCCCGCCCGGGTCAGCCGGGCGTACTGGGCGGAGAACAGGAAGGCAAGCGTGATCCAGGGCAGCAGCAGCGAGTACGCCCACTGCGCCGGGTTCTCACTGAAGGGAACATAGCTGCCGCCGGGAGCGGTGATCCGCAGCCGATAGCTGAAAAACGCCAGCGCGATGAGTCCGGTGAAGAAGATCGGCAACGACACCCCGGCCAGCGCGACGCCCATGGCGGCCCGGTCGAACACGGTCCCGCGCCGCAGCGCCGAGATCACTCCCGTGGCGACCCCGGCGACGAGCCAGAGGAGGGACGCCCCGACCACCAGCGAGATGGTCACAGGGGCGCGATCGAGCAGCTCGGGCCACACGGCCTGCCGGGTGATGAAGGAGTACCCCAGACAGGGCGCCGGACATTTTTCGGTCCCCTGGCCGTAGTCGTACTCGGCGCCGACGAAGATGCCCTTGACCCAGTGCCAGTACTGCACGGGCACCGGATCGAGGAGCCCAAGCCGTTCTGCAGTCAGGTGGACCGTCTCGGCGGTAGCGGCCCGGCCTACGTAACGTGCCGCCAGCGTTTCCGGGGTCGCCCCACCCAGTCGCGGCACCAGGTAGAAGATCGAGAAGGTGACGACGCTGAGCGCGAACAGCAGAACCACTGCCCACAGCAGCCGCCGCACGATGTAGGCGAACAATTCACCCCCTCAGGTGATCCTGCGCCCTGAGCCTGTCGAAGTACGCCTCCGACAGGCTCAGGACGTAGATGATCGTCTTGCTCTGTGCTACTTCTGCGCACCTAGACCGAGGTAGTCGTACTCGCCAAAGGCGTCAGTGACGAAGATGTTGGTGGCATTCTTCGACCGCACCAGCAGTGCCTTGGAGTACACGCCTGGGTATATCACGGCCTCCTCCATGACCCGCTTGTCGATCTCGGCCCACAGCTGGTTGCGCTTGTCGGTGTCGAGCTCGGTCAGGGCCTTGTCGAGCATCTGATCAACCTCGGGGATGCGGACGCTGGTGTTTGAGGAGCCGCCGGTCTCGCGGATGACCCGCGAGTCGACGATCTGAGACAGGAAGCCGAAGCCATCCGGCCAGTCAGCCTGCCATCCGTTGAGCGCCAGACCCAGCTTGTTCTTCACCACGTACGGCGGAAGCCCGGCGTACTGGGCAAAGTAGTCGCCTTGCGGATATGGCTTCAGGGTGAGCTTGATCCCGACTCGAGACAGCGCCTGCTGGAACGCCTCGGCAGTGGCCTTCTCCTTTGGCCGCTCGGCGCGGTAAGCGATGCTGGTCTCGAAGCCATCGGGCTGCCCGCAGGCTTCCAATGACTTCTTGGCCGCTTCCAGGTCGCCCTTGTGATCTGGCCCGTTCGGGTACAGGTCGTAGGACTGGTAGCCCGGGATGTTGGGAGGCAGGATCGTTGTTGCCAGGTCCCCACCGGCGAACTGGCCACCGTACGCGGTCTGGTACGCGGTGCGGTCCATGGCGTACATGATCGCCTTTCGGCACTCGATGTTGTCGAGCGGAGCAACGGTCGGGTTGATCGAGGTGTACCAGAGCCGCGCGCTGAGTGGGTTGTCAGCGTTCTCTTTGAGGGCCGGATCCTGCAGGACCCGGCTCAGTGTTGCCGGTTGCACTCCGGTCGCGACGACGTCCACGTCGAGGTCGCCGCTGATCACCCGGTTGTCAATATCATCGGCATTGACATTGAGGCTGACCTCAATGCGGTCCGGAAGCGCCTTGCGGTTGGGATCGGTCGCGGGATCCCACTGGTCGTTGCGCACCAGGCTGAAGCTCTTGCCGGGTTGCAGATTCTCAAACTTGTACGGTCCGGTGGAGACGATCGTGTTCCGGTACTTGGCGCCGGTGTCCTTGTCCTTGGGGACTGGCATGGTGTTGGGCTGCTGGGCGAGATAGTCGAAGGCTGCGAACGGCGTCTTGGTGTGGAAGAC
>OCZS010000296.1_pt1 | contig 16148 bp, 16 predicted proteins | sample 1539071 | NCBI WGS metagenome assembly OCZS01 (sample SAMEA3113584, study PRJEB22503) | soil metagenome
TCTGTATGGCATGTGAAAATGTCTGTCCGCCTCAGGCAGTAAAGATATTCAAAAAGGGTTAGGCGGGCTACAGCGAATTAATATTGCACGTCACATGACTTTCTATTGCGAGCGTTGGAAGAAAAATTTCTTATTGTTGCCACAGGCGGCACATTTGATGAGATACACATCGGTCACATCGCTCTGCTTGCCAAGGCATTTCAGGTAGGCAAAAAGGTGATAATCGGGGTTTCAAGTGACAAGTTTGCAGCCAATAGGGGAAAGAAGCTCAACCACAATTTTGAGGCAAGGATTGCAAACCTAAAGAATATGATCAAAAAAGAATTTGGCAATGTCAACTATGAAATTGCAAAGTTGGACGGTGACTTCGGTCCGGCAGTAACTACAGGCGATGTCGAAGTGCTAGTGACAAGCTCAGAGACTCAGAGCAAGGGCAAGCTCCTCAACGACATGCGTGCGAAAATTGGCGTGAAGCCTGTAAAAGTAGTTACCGTAGAATTAGTCAAAGCAGAGGATGGCTCGACAATTTCTTCGACCCGTATCAGAACCGGCGAAATAGACAGACAGGGAAGACTACTACCAAGAAGAAGATCCCCAAAAGCCATCCTCCACGAATTACGGCCGGCGAACTGTGAAGAATAAGAGGCAGAGACATCTAGAGAGAGGTTCTTGATGTCTTTTTCCTTATCTCTTTTTGTTATTTTTCTCTTTTGGAGGTCATAAAATATGGCAATACCTTCTTGCAAAAGGTTTGGACGAATTTGACTTCTTCAGGACTTGTGCTATGAACATAAACTCTGGTAAAACCTGCATCAAAGTACTTCTCTATTGATCGTGTGCAATCCTCAATGGAAGAGGTTACTTGAATGGATTCTTTTAGCATTTCATCTGACACTTCTTTCTTGGCTTTCTGTTGTAATTTTCTCGGATCGGCTATTTTTGAGTTAAATACATTTTCAATCAATGTAGCACGCCAAAATTTAGTTGATTCAAATGCTCTGTCAAAATCCTCAGAATATGATACTTTGTATTCTGCTATTTTCTCCAAGGATTGGGGGTTTTTTCCCGATGCACGGGCGGCTTTATCAAAGCGCATCAGTACATCTTTTGCTTTCTCAGGTTTTAGGTACGTGATGAGTCCATCTGAATATTGTGCTGCAACTTTGGTGGATTGACTGCCAGCAGCTGCCAGATAGATTGGTATGTGGTGACTCACAGGAGGCGTGTATAGTTTTGCATTGTGGATGTGGTAGTAGGCTCCATTGTATGTGACAAATCTGTTTTCATTATTTTTTCCTTCTTCTTCTTTCCATAATGACTTTATGATGTCGATCGCTTCTTTTGTTCTTGCTAGTCTTACTTTTGGGCTAGGCCACTCAAACCCAAGCGGCGTCTCATTCATAGCTTCACCAGTTCCTAAACCAAGACCGATCCGTCCGGGATACAGTGCGTCAAGAGAAGCAAAAGCCTGTGCTATTATTGCAGGGTGGTATCTATAGACAGGGGCTGTGACCCCTGTAGTAAAGTGCATCTTCTTGGTACGTTCTGCTGCTGCAGCAATCCAGATCCAAGTAAAATTACCAAAAGCATTGTCATGCCACCAGGGATGGAAATGATCGCTAGTCATGGTCGCAGTGAACCCTCCTTTCTCTGCCTCAACTACAAATTTTAGCAAGTCCTGCATCAAATATTGTTCTTGGGCGGCCCAGTATCCTAGCAATGGCCGTGGTTGTGGTGTTCCTTCTTCTCCTTCTCTTTTCATTTGCTCATCAATAGTACACACGTTCATATCAAATTTGTTTGCGGGATGGTATTAGTACCCCGCATTTTTCTCAGTGGATCCTTCGCTACTTGAGCCATGAGATACATATGGCGGACTGCATACATCACTCACATGTATAAGAAGAGAACTTGAGTTGTATATCACTAGATTCTATTCGGGTCATTTATAATATTTGGAGTGCACTCGGTTAATGAATTAGTGAATATGGCTCAGGTAGCGTTATTTGTTGGATCTGTTAGACGCGATAGACAAGGTATCAAAGTAGCTCATTGGATGGAGGAAAATTTGACAGCCAGAGGACATACGGTCTATTTTATAGATCCTCTTGAATTGAATTTGCCATTGCTCGATAGAATGTATAAGGAAATGGAGAATCCACCAAGCGTGCTGAGAGATCTTCAGAACAAAATTAAAAATGCAGAGGGATATTTGGCGGTGACCCCGGAATATAATCATAGCACATCTGCAGCAATGAAAAACACTTTAGACTACTTCTTGGAAGAATACTTTTTCAAACCTTCAGCTATTGTTTCATATTCAACAGGAGGCTTTGGCGGAGTGAATGCTGCTCAACATTTGCGACTAATATTTGCAGAACTTGGAGCCCCTTCAATATCCTCTTCTTTTGCAATATCTAGAGTAAGAGAGGCTTTTGATGAAACAGGAAAATTGATTCAAGAACAGTACAATAAGAGGATAACAAAGTTCTTAGACGAATTTGAGTGGTACATTGAAGCATTCAAAAATCAAAGATTGAAAGGGGTGCCATACTAGGATCAGGATTCATTGCATGTAAGCATCGAGATTTGGTTTGAAACAGATACAGATCGAAAGAAGGAACATGCTGTATGAGGAAGTTCATAATTCTAAATAGCAAAATTTTTGCAAATCTTCTTTTTTACTCTTTGAGATTTAGGTGGTGGTAGTTTATTTAATTATACCTGTATGGTTCTATCTATTGCAGCATCAAGATATGCTTTATCGATCTCAAATCCAACAAATGAGATTCCAAGGCGCATTGCCGCAACTGCAGTAGAACCTATGCCAATGAATGGGTCGATGACTAATTTTGCGCTGCCATGCAACCTTATGCACATATCTGGAAGCTTGACAGGAAATGTTGCAGGGTGTGGACGCTGTTTGCTTCTACTTTGTATAGTTTGATAAGGTATAAACCAAATGTTGCCTCTGTCCCGTCTGTCTTCCTTGTTGGCTGCCTTCCAGCGCTCAATATTTGTCTTATCCTGATATGATACCCCGACAGCCAGCTTGTCCAGGCGCACATCGCCGTACTTTGTAAAGTGAAAGATATACTCATGACAATCATTGAGGAACCTCTTACTCACTATCGGCTTGAAGTGGCCGACTGCAATGTCACCAGCAATGTTCGGGTAGTTACCGACTTGAGCCTTGCTTATTGCTATCGATTTGACCCAGTGGATGACGTTTTGCAGAACAAAGTACTTTCCCAGAACATATGCTACATCCCATGCTATCCATGGGTCCTTTGGCTTGTTTCCTATATTTAGGAAAAAAGAGCCGTCATCTGTAAGGGCCTGTTTGATTGCAATGCCTACCTCTTCTATCCATGTCAGGTATTTTTCACGAGGGAGCTCATCCTTGTACGTGCCATAGGTTGTGCCGATGTTATAAGGAGGCGACGTGACAACCACATCAGCTGTTTTGTCTTTGACATTTTCCTTCAATCCTGTTATGCAGTCCTTCAGGTAAAAGGTGGCGGTACAATTGCTTTTTTGCAGGACCCTATAGGGTACGTCTTGATTCTGCAATCAGAAACAAGACACAGCAGTCCAGCATTTATCTTTTCATTTTATACTGGAGGTATTGAAGTATGATGTAATGGTAAATTTCGCTTCACAGAAAGACCTTGGCTGCTCGATAGATATGTCATATAACATTATCTGAAGTTGAAGCACGATGTGGGTGAGAGACGTGAGACCTACAGAAAGTAATGCTCTACTGAATATGGCGGGTGATAGAATATTGGAAAGTGCAGTCACCCACCTCTTTTGAAATAATGATGAGTCTGTGTATTAGCAGTATTATTATTACGCCAGTTGTTGTAAGTTGTTATAGTAATTTTTTTATTTCTAGCGAGTCTGTCGATTAATAAGGCTCCGAGAATCCCCATTGCAGCAGTCGGAATAGCTACAAGAGGAAACACATTTTGTATCATCTCAAAGTATATCTGCGCAATCAGGCTTGGCCAGACAACCTTGCTCTCAAACACTTCATTGTAGGTGTACGTTATCAAAGGATAGTACAGCATAAAGAACGCAATGCTGACGATTGTGCCTGCGGCGTACAGTGAAAATCTTGATCTGGAAAATGCAAGCAACGCATCTGCAGCCACGATTGGGATGATGCTTGTTATGTAAAATGGGATAGTGGGAGTAAGTGCGCTGTTTGGAATAATCGAGGTCAATACGCCTATTATAATAAAAGCAGCACCAGCCATAGAGAGCACACCAAACCGCTTGCCGGCAAGGGCAGATGAGCCTATTAGACAGGCAGATATCAGAAATGGGAAGGCAAGCGTAGCAACAGTCACACCAAGAGTGGGATGTGGATTAAAGTTAAAGTGTTCAGTCTCCGAGAACGGCAGAGAAAACATATCAATCATGCCTGATGCCGCAAGCCATATTGGCAATATTGCAATAACAATCAGGACAGAAGGCAACCTTTTAGTACTCTGAGCTAAGCCTGCAAGCGCGCCAACACTACCTATCACCATGCCACTTACAAGCACAAAATGGGGTGGACTGAGTAGGCCGTCAAGCCCAAAGGCGGAGTGCCATCCAAAGTCCACTGGCGCAGCACTTATCAGCATTACTACACCAACTATAACTAGCTTCGCAGGCCAAATCATCCTGCCAGCAGCACCAACACCACCAGATTTTGAAGCGGAGAATACCAGAACTGTACCTACAACTGCAGAGGCCACACCAGAGTAGAGTATAGCATGAGGAGGTGCAAAGAAAGTTTCAGGCTTGTTGAGCAAGTGGTTGGTGATATCCCAGCTGCCGCCTGCAGCAGCCAGCAGCATGCCAAGGCTCACAAGCACATAGCCTGCAAAGAGCTTGCGGCCGAGACCATACGCTTCAAGGTACTCTTGATACCGGAAATAGTTCAATACCCATTTTTAGCAGATTCAATAATTAAGGCTTTGTCACTTGTACTGCATATATTTCAACAAACTCTTTCTGTTGATCGAGGGTGCCATCCTGTGGGTAATGCGCTTGTTCCCAAGTATGGGGCAGCGCGACAGATTTGATAAAAACCACAAACCTTCCCTCAGTCTTTGGAATGACCTCTATATCTGTGCTGTAGGTCTTGCCTGCCTCCCACGGTCTGCTGAAAGCTTCAATTGAAGTATATTGCGCCAATACAGAAGAGTCTATATCGGAATATTCAGAGCTCAAGAGCTCGCCGGGCGCTATAAATATCGGCGTCTGAGCAAAGTTGTGTTTTAGTACCTTGATGTTGTCAGTGGTTGTAAGGTTTGGAAATCCTACAGATACAATCTGCATGTCGGCGTCCTCGCCATTATTTGCCCCAGTAACAGAGATAGTGAGCGCCTGACCTAGAGCAATGTCAGGTGCAGATAGACTCACATCTGTTACAATCGCTTGAGGTCTTTGAGCCTCTATCGATTGGTATGACTGAGGGAAAACATAAAGCGAGAGTGAGAAATATACCACCAGTGCAACTCCAACTGCGCCAGTAAGAATGATCGCCTTTAACAATGCAGTGAATGTAAATTACACTATTGATCTTTTATTTCTTAGCACTACGCAAATCATACATAGACATAGCCATACATACACACATACACATACAAAAAATCATAGGTGCATCTGAGCACGCAGAAATTGGTCCTAAATTATGCAGATGCTACTACTACCTCTAGATGCTACATGACTGTGTGTAGGTAGTACAGTTCAGAATAAGATCGCGGTCTCCCTTGCTATACTTCGTAGGAATTTGTGCTTGAATCTTTTATACATGTTGTGTTTTCTCTCTCTTTTTTGTGTACAAAGTGGATTCGTGTAAGTTAATATGCATGCCGCAAATGCGCGCTCCAAAACTACCTAACAAAGATAGCGACACATATAGCAGGCTAGCGGCTCATTAGATACGACTGACGCTCATAGATCTTTTGCACCTTTTCCAGGGTATCAATATCACGTACAGTCTTGTCAGTCCGGATATACTTTATCCTCGGGAAGCGAAGCGCAAACCCACTGTTATGCCTATCACTTTTCTGTATACTATCAAATGCAACCTCAAGGACAATCTCGGGCCTGACTACTAGTCTATAGCCCTCATCTCTAACTGCTATTGACCGTAGTTTGTCAGTCATCTTGGCGATCTCTGCATCGGTCAGGCCAGAGTACGCTTTGCCTATTGTCTTTAGCGAACCACCGTCATGCTCATCTCGGACTGCGAAAGTATAATCAGAAAGCGTCCCAGCACGCTTACCATGACCATACTCTGCAATGACAATTACTGCATCGACAGTGTCAAGCTCATACTTTAGTTTGGTCCAATGTCTTCCCCGCTTGCCAGGATGGTACTGGGATTCAAGCTCTTTTACCACCAATCCTTCATGCCCCGCATCTCTGCTTTCTTTAAATGCATAGGCTATCTCCTGAGCTGTCGACACAACCCTGTAACCAAGGTCGATTACGGGCTCTTTGAATCTAATCTGCGAGAGCAATTTCTTGCGTTCTGTAAGCGGCCTGTCAATGAGCGGCTGCCCGTCAAGGTACATGATATCATAGGGGACGTACACTACTGGGATCTCGCCCATAAGATGAACTGTAACTGTTTTTCTCCTTAGCCTCTTTTGCAACTCTTGGAAATGAAGTGGCCTGCCACCTCTGTAGGCAACCACTTCGCCATCCAGAATAAATCCTGCTGGCAGCAAAGATACAGTAGATACAATCTCGGGAAAAGAGCTGGCAACATCTTCTAGATTCCTTGAGAACATTTTGACCTTTCCGCCGAATTTATGAAGTTGCACTCTTATGCCGTCATACTTGAACTCACAAATCAGCGGTTTGTTATAATACTGCTCGATCTCTTCTGCACTAAACATCACATCTGCGAGCATGAAGCTGAGAGGCACAAGTGGCTTCATTATCGCAGTTGATAAAGCATCCTTTTTTGCAAGGAGTGCTACTTGTGCAATATCGCCGGACAGTAGCATAGCCTGCCGAATTGCATGCACGTCCCGCCCAAAAGCCTTGGCAATAGCAAGCTCGACCAAGCCCTCTACCACACCGACGCGCAGCTCGCCGGTTGCTATCTTGATCAGATATTTTGCCTCAAGCGGAGAGGAGTTGATGAGAAGTCCAGTGAGGATCTTCCTTTTTGCCTCTGCTGCCCCAGAGCCAGCTGCATCAGCTATTTTTCTTAGCTGGTCGTATAGATCTGGCAGCAACAGTTGCTGAACCACAAGTGGGCTTTGCTGCCTCTTGGAAACTACATATTCAGCAAGAGCGCCCATATCTCCGTGCTTTAAGTAGATCTTTTGTATCTCTTCTGGCTCCAGACTTGCGATTTCTGAAAGCGACCGCATTATCGTATTAAAGCCTACATTGAGTGTAAGACCAGAGCCTTTAGGAAAGATGGCACCAGACATAAAGAGTGCAGCTGCTGCAAGCGAGGTGTCGCTGCTGCTGCTGTCGTCGTCTTTCGGCCTGGTCAAGTATTCTGCTATGGCAGCCACCTTGGCATTTTTGCTTGCAGTCTGACGAACTTTCTCACACATTTCGACAAAGTGCGAAAATTCGCTGGCAGGCATATTCTGCGTATATCCAGTCTTCAACTGTACTTAAATCTCTTGGCAAAATGCCGAAATACAACCTCTGTGTGATTTTTTATGTGCCCAAGGCATCGTCTGTTCTGGTTATTGCAGTTGCAGTCGCAACGCTTATCCCAGCTTCAATTGGGCTGTCTGGCTTGGGGCCGGAGATAAAGATAGGCGGGAGGCAAACTGTCGGAATCTATAACAATGCTGACAGCAGTATAGAAGATGCGCAAGGTGATGTGACGCCAGTATACCAGCAGGTTGGGATAGAAGAGATCCCCGAGGTAAGAGACTACCACGACCTCTTGGGAGCCAGCGTGCAAAAGCGAGGAGAAGTATTCTTTTTCACAGTAGCGCTTGCAGGCAATCCAAATGACAACGACATGTATGAAACACAGTATCGGTGGCATATTATCACCACCAGTCCGATAACAAATAGAGAGCAACAATATATAGTTCGATTTCAAAATTCTGCTTTCGGCAGTGGCAACTCTACTACTATGCAAGGGTGGTATTTCTCAGTATTTGACAGGAATGTCGGAAGGTTTATTGTCCCACCTACGAGTATCCCCGACATGCCAGAGGACAGAGTCGAGTTTCCTATAGAGGACTTTTATATCGGCAACCCTTCGTCATTTTCCTACTGGGTCGATGTGTCAGTAAGGGTCAATGCTACCTTCGGTCAGCCAAACTACATAATGGACTATGCGCCGTGATCATGTAAGGCTCGACGATATCACTCTCTCTCGGCTACTGTGATCTCTCTTTCTAGCTGGAAGCTCTCACCTGACACCTCATCAGTCACAGAATATGTTATAACATAGCTGCCTGTTGGAAGCGACTGAACATCCTGCGTAAGGGTCAGCGTTAAGAACATCTCGGTGTTTTGTCTGTGCGAAGTAATGTTTACCACCGGCGGCATATCCTCTATAAGCTGAAGCTCGGTGCCATTTGCACTTGCTATTTTATAATCAGCAGTTATGTTCATCAGGTAAAGTGTATTATTACTATTGCCTTCATCTAGAATCTGCCTGTGACCAAAGCCCACCGGCTCTACATAGAGTACAATTCTTTCGCCTGGCGCAAAGACATTGCTTCGCTCTTCATATACGCCATATCCGGCTGCAGAGAAGGGTTCGACAAAAGTGCTAAAGGTGGCGTTAAACTCTGTCTGGTTCCAGACCGACAGGTATAGCTCCTTTGCGTCCTCAATCGTTATGTTATTAGCAGCAGTTGTGTTTGCAAGGGTCATAGTAGTAGTATCATTATTGGTATCTGGGGTGAGCAATGCCGTTAAATTGAGGGTCTGGTTCTGCCCAACGACAGTAGTAGTACCAGCAATGGTAGCAGTAAAAGCGATTGCTACTACTACCATTATGATGATAAAAAATTTGTCGTACATAGGTAGAAGCATGCAAGCATAATTCTTAATTGATCTGATGTTATTGTATACGCCAGTACTTTCAGTTTTATCTATGAAAAAAAATTCGATAAATTAAAACTATAAGATAAGTAAAGGGCGCTTGGCGATACTGCATCAACGACCTTGTTACAGCCTATGCCGTTAAAGTCGCAATTTTTATAGATGCAGTTTTTGTCCGCCAAGCGCTATAGTCTAGCCATAGCTTTTTCCACTACTTGTCGTTAACCTTATAAGGCACTAATTATATAAAAGGATTCCCATTTATCTATATTTCGGAACTAGTGGGACTTTCGATAAATTTTTTATTGCATTGATACTAAATTAATAAACATCTTAAGGGTACATCATGAACAAATTTGCTCAGCCTGCATATGCTTTTACTTTTTTTGATCACATCATTTTTAGCACCTAACTTTTTTCATAAAAAGAAGGTTTGCCCTCATTGCTCAATGCAATAATATCATATCAGCTTAGCAGCTCTAGTTGCAGCAAACTGCTGTCAGGTGACGGAATAACCACTTCTGATCTGACCATTAAAGGTGTCCATGGAATATTTGGACCTGTGTCAATTGATGCACGGACTGCCAGAAAGAGTGTGCCTGCGATAGGAGACGTCGCAAGTGCTGCAAAGAACCTTGATGAATACCAGTTCCTAATTTGCTCACTGGTTCCTTCTCTTCCAGACTCAAATCCGTCAAAGATGGAACTGCAGAAATATCGTGTGGCCATCATAGCGGCTTTTGCAAAGCTGGTGCCGCTGCTGTTGTTGAAAAGTATGAGGCAGGACGAATTGGTGCAGTGGAGCAAACATGCCAAAGCGCTTCTAGAGGAAACGTCAGACACATACCTTAAGACTAATTCAAATTCCAACCTGCATATCGCTTCGCACAAGGATTCCTTTGAGTATTTTGAGGTTCCTGAAGATAGGGTACAGGTTGCGCTCAGAGCATTTTACGACTATGGCGCTTGATAGCTAAGCCATAGCAGATTATAATAATTCCACCAGCATTTTTACAGACGTGTCTATATACATATGACAGTTGCAGTGGTCCTGATTGAGCCTCAGTATCCCATTAATGTAGGCTATATTGCCAGGCTGATGAAAAATTTTGGTCTCAAAAGCTTGTATCTTGTCAGACCCAATTTTGACAAGGCAGAGGCAGCAAAGTATTCGACTCATGGCAACGACGTCCTAGTAGCTGCCAAGACTGTGACATTGAGCGAACTGAGAAAGAAATTTGACATACTCATAGGGACAACTGCAATTCAGGCTATCAGCAGACTCAACATTCTGCGCGAGTCAATAAGCGCAGAGCAGCTAGCCAAGATAATACATGGTTCAAGCACCAAGGACTTTTGCATCTTGCTTGGGAGAGAATCATCGGGTCTCAACAACGAAGAGTTGGAGTTGTGTAACCTTGTCGTCACCATTGACACAAAGACAAATTACAGGACAATGAATGTAGCCCATGCACTTGCGATATTGCTATACGAAATTTCCAAGCTACAATCATCATCAGAATTGCCAGCAAAAAAGAGCAAGAAAATGGTGGACCTTGCTTCGCAGAAGGATATCGATCTTTTGCTCCAATATGTAAGCAAGTTGGCTGATGCTGGCAATTATGATCTGCACAAGAAGCCGTTGCTAGAAGCGGCGGCAAAGAAGCTCTTAGCAAAAAGTGTGCCTACAACAAAAGACGTCATGCTCTTGATGTCACTACTAAGAAAAAGTCTTCTTGCAATAGAAAGGGGTTACGGCAAAAAGTAAGTAGTATTGGCACTGCCTGCCTTAACATGGAGGGTGTATATACAGTTAGCCTGCTGGCCTGTTACATATGCAGGTGGTGGACAGACCAACTGTATATCTCTTTCTTGCGTTGCCTTTTTGTAACTTATGTTTAGCAGCAAGACCAAGAGTTAGGCCTCCACCCACACACCCACACACAGAGAGAGACATCCACATACACATCGCCTACAGGATTTTGGCATAGGGCGTTGCGACTAACCAGCTATGGTGCCATCCATTGACGGTATGGCTGACCGATAGTTAGTGCCTCTATTGTTTGCCAGACCTCCTATTTTCAGCCTTTACTTTTTGACCGCAATGTGTATGTTATTGTCGTCTTAGTCATCATAATCCTCATAGTCATCATGCGGGGTGTGGGGTGTGTGTTCTATCAGCCTTAGTTTTTCTTTATTGTAGTTGTTGTCCGCCAGTTCGTGTGTGTATGTGATTTTTTACTTGGCCTTGCTCTTGTCTTGCGTAATATCATTTGAATAATCTTAGAAAAGTGAAGTTGTCAACATTTTAGATGTTTTGTGTTAGCTTACAACAAGATTGGTAGAGGAGGGGATGGTGATGATGGCATTAGTGCCAGAGGATCAAGATTTATGGAAGGGAATAGGATTGACATATATCTCTGGCATGGAGCACTATGAGCTGGCACCAAATCTAAAGATATGTAGAATTCTCAATGGGATGTGGCAGGTTGCAGGAGGACACGGCCCAATAGACGCAAAAGTTGCAATAGAAGAAATGGTCAGATATCACAATGCCGGATTTACCACTTGGGACCTTGCAGACATTTATGGTCCTGCGGAGGACTTTATTGGGGCTTTTAGAAACAGGCTGCCAGAGCAGGAGCGGCAAAACGTTCAGGCATTGACAAAATGGGTGCCCGAACCTCAGAGGATTACCCAGCAGATCGCACAGGCAAGTGTTGAAAGATCGCTTAGGCGTATGGGAGTCAGCTCTCTTGATCTGGTGCAGTTTCACTGGTGGGACTACAATAACCCATACTACATTGATGCCATCAAGTACCTATCTGGCTTACGCGACGAAGCTAAAATCATCAAGAATGTAGGTCTTACCAACTTTGACACTGAGCGCATGGAGATAATGGTGAAGGATACTGGCGTGAAGGAAATAGTGTCAAATCAAGTTCAATACTCCATAGTTGATAGGAGACCGGAGGTTAAGATGGTGCGCTTTTGCCGCGACAATAATATCAGCCTGCTTGCCTATGGCACAGTATGTGGTGGCCTAATGTCAGAGCGCTACCTTGGCAGACCAGAACCATCGTCGTACGAGCTTGATACAGCGAGTCTGCGGAAATACAAGCGCATGGTAGATGCATGGGGCGGCTGGAAATTATTTCAAGAGTTGTTGTCTACCTTGCATCAAATAGCGCAAAAGCACGGTGTGAGCATTGCAAATGTTGCAACACGCTACATTCTTGATAGACCTGCAGTGGCAGGTGTAATCATTGGAGCGAGACTTGGGATAGCCGACCACAGAGGCGATAATGCACGTGTGTTTGATTTTAGGTTGGACAAAGACGATACTAATATCATAGAAGAAGTAAGCAAAAAGTCAAACGACCTATTTGATAGAATAGGGGATTGTGGCGACGAATACAGAAGAAGATAATATCAAGGAGACTATGAGAGTATTATAAAAAGATACTAGAAGTATATTGTGAAATATATTATAATATATAATTTTAAAAATCGTAAAATTTTTCTCTCTTGTATGTCTCCTTGAAGTTTGTTATCTAATGCTTAATTGCAATATTCAACCTGTGAAGCATATATGCCTACTAATAATAATCCTAAAAGACAGAAAGGAGAAGAAAACAGCACTCCGTCAACGACAGCTTCTGCCACAAGAGCAGGAGAAGCTGAAGACACCATCACAACAACAAGCCAACGAATTAACAGGACTTTTGATGAAGCGAAGGAAAATACAAGAAGAGCCGTACAAGAAGCAGAAAGAGAGTTTCCACGATACATGCAGATTATCACAACCAACCAAGAGCAATCAGTGGGAGCCGTAAGGGATACTATAGATAACTATCTTGAGTCACAGAGAGAAGTTACTAATTTTATTCAGTCATTTTGGAAATCATATATTGACAATGTCTTATGGACCCCTACAAGTAGAGCCATAGAGAACTATGCTGCAGCTGTAAGCAATACAACTGATGCTAGTGTAGCAGCAATCAGAATTTGCAATAACATAATTTACGCAAATGCAGAGGCGGTTAAACTTACACTGGAGTATAATAGAGACAATTCCAGGGAAATGTCAAGAGTCTTTGTAAATACAGCCAAACAATTAGAAAAAATATAATATGGGGATAGAGTATAACAAGGACACTATAGCAGTGATGTTAACACAGAATGAAAAGAAAAGTCAGTATCAAGAACAAGAGCAGCACGATGAGGAGCGCGTAGAAGAACTCAGCAAGCGTGAGATCCTAATACTGAACTGCATAAAGGGTCAATCACGAACCGAAAAGCAAATAGCCAAAATGACCCGGCTTGATATTATTTTTACAGTTTCCCCATTGATAACCGATCTGATGTTGAAAGGCTATGTCGAGACAATTAGAAGGCGTAGGCTATTTTTCTTTTCAAGGGAATACTGCATGATCACAGTAGAGGGACTTGCTGCCCTGGAACAAGCAAGAAGTCTATTTGAAAACATAGTTGAGCTCATTAGAGAGCGGGCTCTTGAAACTATCGACAATATTGCGGCAGACTCACCCCTCTTAAAACTTACAGTAATCTCTGCCAAGGCAGCTTACAAGACTGTAAAAGTGCTAATATAAGATTAATAATATAAAATTACTATCCCCCATCTGTGCTAGCCATCGCAGTATATGGAAAAAGATTCTTCTCCATCTCTAAAAAAGCATATTCATGCAATGATTGTGGACAAGCAAGAAAGCCTTTGTAGCTATCGAAGACTCAACTAGAGTCTGCAAATAAGGAAGGAATCTTAAAGCTTTGCTGTTGTCAGAGTCGGCCTCAGCACAACAATGATAATAGTAGCCCACCATACACCAGTAAATAGTATCAGGGTTTATCGTTAACCATGAGCGCAAAAGAATCGGCAGTAGCAAAGTCTAGAGGTTCACAAGATGAACGTGATATGTCTCCTCCAGATGCAGCTTTACTTCAAGTGCTTTACAATAAGAAAAAATTACAAAAGTTGAAGCTAATTATGCGGAAAATGAAGAATCACGTGATCAATCATGTATTAAATGCAAGTTTAACCTTGGTGATGAAGGCAAGTGCCATGTAGTCGAAGGAGAAATCAATAACGAAAAAGGTAGCTCGAAGTTTTTCTCACCAAAAGGCGACGGAATGTTGCCGGGAGACATTGTTTGGATGTATGTAAAAGAATCAGGAAAGAAACTGAAATATGAGGAAGGATATGTTATCGAAGAAGGCGCTCCAGGATTTCAATGCAAGGATTGCAAATACTATATATGTACTCTGGTAGTTGTCTATTCATAGAAGGAAAGTTCAAGCCAGAGATGAGCTGTGGCTTTATTGTGAAAGTAGGACATGGGACTGAGATTTAGAAATCGACTTTTCTCTAAGCGCTTATCTAGCAGGTTTCTCCTCCTCCCTCCCTTTAAAGTGTTCTAGACTTTAAAAATAATTGTTTGGTTATTATCTTTCGTGATAGAGTCTACATTCGAAGCTCAAAAGTCAATATCAGCAGATAATGCTATTGTCGTAAAGGGATTGAGGAAATCATTCAAAAAGCTTACAGTACTTGAGGGTATTGATCTTTGTGTCAAGCGAGGCACTGTTCTGGCGCTACTTGGGCCAAATGGTGCTGGAAAAACCACTACTATTAGAATACTTAGTACATTGCTTTTACCGGATGGCGGTCAAGCACTAATTCATGGCTTTGACGTAGTAAGAGAAGCCGACAAGGTGCGTAGTTTGATCGGTTTGACAGGCCAGTACGCAGCTGTGGATGAATATTTGACAGGCGAAGAAAACCTACATATGATAGGCCGGCTCTACCGCCTGAGCCATCAAAATATCAAACAGAGAACGCAACAGCTACTTGAGTTGTTTGATTTGATGGAAGCTTCTGCCCGTACGGTAAAGACCTATTCTGGCGGCATGCGCCGCCGACTAGACCTTGCAGTCAGCTTGATTGCAGCCCCTCCGATTATTTTCCTAGATGAGCCCACTACAGGTCTTGATCCCCGGAGCCGCCTAATTATGTGGGATATTATTGAACAGCTAGTCGCAGCTGGTACAACAATACTTCTTACTACTCAAGACATGGATGAAGCAGATCGTTTAGCTGATAAGATTGTTGTTATTGACGTAGGTAGAATTATTGCGGAGGGCACATCTGACGAACTGAAACAACGAGTAGGTTCGGAGCGCTTGGAGATAACTATTGCAGAAGCAAGCAGCTTTGAGACAGCTAAAAGAGTAATTGATGGTGGTGATGAGAGTCTTCATTTAGATATCAAAGCGAGGACTCTCAGCTTAGCAGCAACCAAAGGTGATGGTGTACATCAACTTAAACAAGTTCTGAGTCAGCTAGATGAAGCTGGTATTGGAGTTGAAAATGTATCTTTCCGTCGTCCTACACTTGATGACGTGTTTCTCACACTTACTGGGCATACAACAACAACAATAGAGCAATCAAACGGACAGAGAGAGACAGAAAAAAGTGGTGGAGGTCTAAATAAGTAATGACTAGATCTTCTTCTTCTCCATTCATTACTGCCAACAATGTTCAGACGGAAAAGCACTCAAAGGTCTTTTGGGCACTCAGCGATTCGTGGGTATTGGCTAAGCGTAGCATCAAGCATATTACTAGAAATCTCGACCAACTCTTCGCTGTCGCACTCTTCCCAATCATGTTTTTCCTTCTATTTCACTTTGTTTTTGGCGGTGCGATAGATACAGGCGACTTGAGTTACACAAACTATCTTGTAGCCGGCATCCTGGTGCAAATGCTGGCCTTTGGCGCAAACTATACAACACTGAATTTAGCAATTGACCTACAACGAGGTATTGTTGATCGGTTTCGCTCACTACCCATGGCAAGTTCCGCTCTCCTAGTTGGTCATGTTGGAGCAGATCTATTCCGAAATACAATCTCAGGTTTAATTGTCCTTGGTGTCAGCTTTCTTCTGGGCTTTCAACCAGTTGCAGGCCCTGTGGAGTGGTTGCTGGTGCTGGCTCTTGCAATCCTCTTTTCACTTGCCATCTCTTGGCTATCAGCTATCATGGGTCTGCTAGTCAAGAGTATTGAGGCAGCACAATGGACAGGTTTCATC
>OCZS010000298.1_pt1 | contig 16117 bp, 15 predicted proteins | sample 1539071 | NCBI WGS metagenome assembly OCZS01 (sample SAMEA3113584, study PRJEB22503) | soil metagenome
CTGCCGCGACGTCCATAAGCTCCCCGTCGTCGGGCTGATGTGCATCCCGCCCGTCGATGAGGAGCCCGCGCTTCACTTCGCCCTTTTGGCCAAGATGGCAGAGCGCAACGGCCTGGCCAAGGTCAGCATGGGCATGAGCGCCGACTACGAGACGGCCGTGCGGCTCGGCGCCACCCATGTCCGGGTCGGTACCGCCTTGTTCGGCAGCCGCGGCACCTGAGCGATGCCCGAGCTGCCCGAGGTCGAAACGGTCCGGCGCGGTCTCGTTCCGAAACTGGTCGGGCGGCGCATCGTGCGACTGATCCAGAGGCGCCGAGACCTTAGAGTCCCCTTGCCGGCCAACTTCGCCAAGCGGGTCGAGGGCCGGACGGTGCTGGCCATCGACCGGCGCGCCAAGTACCTGCTGCTGCGGCTCGACGACGGCAACACCCTGATCGCCCATCTCGGCATGTCGGGCCGCATGACCCTGCACGATGCCAAGAGTGCCGCCGAACATCCGTTCGAGCGCCACGACCATGTCGTGTTCGAAACCGACGAGGGCTGGCAGGTCCGTTTCAACGACGCACGCCGGTTCGGCCTGATGCTGCTGGCGGCCGACGGGGCTGTGTCCAAGCACAAGCTATTCAAGGGCCTGGGGCCCGAGCCGCTCGACGAGACCTTCGACGGCACGGCGCTCGCCAGTCGTCTCAAAGGACGCAAGACGCCCATCAAGGCCGCCCTGCTCGACCAGAAGACCCTGGTCGGGGTCGGCAATATATATGCGTGCGAGGCGCTGTTCCTGGCCGGCATCTCGCCGCGCCGCTCCGCGCATACCGTGCAGGGCGAGCGCGCCGACCGGCTGGTCGCCACCATCAAGCAGGTGCTGCTGCGCTCAATCGACGACGGGGGCTCGACCTTGCGCGACCATGTCCAGCCGGGTGGCGAGCTCGGCTACTTCCAGACCCGGTTCAACGTCTACGATCGTGCCGGCGCGCCCTGTCCGACCCGCACCTGCGGCAAGATCGTCAAACGCCTGGTGCAGTCGGGCCGCTCGACCTTCTATTGCGCGCACTGCCAGCGCTAGCGTAAGCCCTCCGTAGCTCCGCCCTCCTATGCTCCTGGCGGAGCTTCGGAGGGCAACTCCGTCCGCCGAAGCCTTGGCGAAGGCGGAAGGAGCGAAGGAGGGTGGAGGACAACGTGACCGCCTATCAGAACATCAAGACCGAGACCAAGGGCCGGGTCGGCATCATCCGCCTCGATCGACCCAAGGCGCTGAACGCATTGTGCGCCGATCTGGTGCGCGAGCTGGGTCAGGCGCTCGATGCCTTCGAGGCCGATCCGGGCATCGGTTGCGTGGTGCTCACCGGCAGCGACAAGGCGTTCGCCGCCGGTGCCGACATCAAGGAGATGAAGGACCAGACCTACCAGGATGTCTTCCTGAAAGACTTCATCACCGTCGGCTGGGAGAGGGTGAGCCAGGTCCGCAAGCCGATCATCGCCGCCGTCGCGGGCTATGCGCTGGGCGGTGGCTGCGAGATGGCGATGATGTGCGACTTCATCATTGCAGCGGACACTGCGAAGTTCGGCCAGCCCGAGATCACGCTGGGCACCATCCCCGGCGCCGGCGGCACCCAGAGGCTGCCGCGCTTCGTCGGTAAATCCAAAGCCATGGACCTCGTGCTGACAGGCCGCATGATGGATGCCGCCGAAGCCGAGCGCTGCGGCCTGGTGAGCCGCGTGGTCCCCCTCGCCAATCTCATGACCGATGCCATTGCGACCGCCGAGAAGATCGCCGGCATGTCGCTGCCCGCCACCATGGTCGCCAAAGAGGCGGTTAATCGCGCTTTCGAGACGACGCTGGCCGAGGGCGTGCGCTTCGAACGCCGCACCTTCCATGCGACCTTCGCCTTCGAAGACCGCGCTGAGGGCATGGCCGCCTTTGCCGACAAGCGCAAGCCAGCCTGGAAACACCGTTAATTGACGGGTTTTGCCGGGGTTGACCGCCTGCCGGCCGGCTCGTATACACGCGCCCTTCCGAAGGACGAGGAATAGATGGCAAGTCACAAGTCGGCCGAGAAGCGCGCGCGTCAGACCAAGCGCCGCACCGCCGTGAACACGGCGCGCCGTAGCCGCGTGCGTGGCTCGGTCAAGAAGGTCGAGGAAGCGATCAAGGCGGGCGACAAGAAGGCCGCCGCGGAAGCGCTGCGCAGCGCGCAGCCGGAGATCCAGCGTGGTGCTACCAAGCACATCGTGACCAAGAATGCTGCCGCGCGTCGCGTGTCGCGCCTCGCCGCGCGCATCAAGGCGATGGCGTAGCGGCATTCGCATCGACATCAGCCACCGTGAACGCCGCTCCAACGAGCGGCGTTTTCTTTTTCTACGTGTCGCGCCAAAGATTTTTCCGAGAATTTTTTTGAGATTTATTTCGAGCGTCGCACCCGAGAACATTTGGTCGCCAATTGGGCGATAAACATACGATTCGCTTTTATCGGACTGGGCGCGCGATCAGGCGCTAGATATTGAGCGACGTTCGGTGCGACGACCGAAAGAGAATCGATTTCGAGACGATGTCAATCGACTCACGTGACGAACAACATGAATAGCCTGCTTCGTTGGTCGAGCGAAGTGTTTGCGCGTTGCGACGAGTCTGTCTAAGAGTCGGCTCATCGCGACGGAGCGTGGGGCGCAAAGACGCGAGCCAAGGTGAGGATGGGGGGCAACCGCCTTCACCTGAAGACGAACGAGGGAGGAAGCCACAGGCACCTGACAACGGTCGATTCGAAACAAGAAGCGTTCCTCTAACGACGCTCATCTCGATCAGCCATTGTCATTCGTGCGCTGTGTGTCCATCGTAGATCATTGGCTCGTGTCTGAGCAGCCGGCTTCGTAAAATGAAGAGCGGGGGCCATGGCGAAAGACAACAAGATCGCAGGCACGTACGAGGTCTCCCCTGCCGCTGGCTATGCCGGCGACGTGGCCCCGACGACCGCCTGGAAGATCCTGAGCGAGCACAAGGACGCGGTCCTGATCGACTGCCGCACCAGAGCGGAATGGAACTATGTCGGCCTGCCCGATCTCGAGACGCTGGCCAAGAAGCCGGCGCTGATCGAATGGCAGGTGTTTCCCAGCATGCAGCCCAACCCCGAATTCGTGGCCGCGCTCTCGGGCGCGCTCGCTGACAAGGAAGCGCCGCTGCTGTTCATATGCAGGAGTGGAGCACGTTCGGCCGCGGCGGCGAAAGCCATGACCGCGGCCGGCTACAGTACATGTCTCAATGTAGCTGACGGTTTCGAGGGGCCCCTGGATGCGCAGGCCAAGCGCGGCACGGCAGGGGGTTGGAAGGCAGCGGGACTTCCGTGGAGACAAACATAATGAACCGAATTCAAGCGCCGGTGACAGGCAACAATAAGAACGCAGCGTCATACGAACAAAAGACAATGGCGGGGGCCGAGATGGAAGAAGTTGCGGGCCGAAAGGAGCTGGAAGCGCACTGGGTGCGCGTCTGCGATCGGTTGCGCAAGGAAATCGGCGACAAGGCCTTCAAGACGTGGTTCGGCGAGGTCGAGCTCGGCAAGCTCGAGACCGGCAAGCTCCGCCTCTATGCCCCGACGCGCTTCGTGCGCGACTGGGTCGCCCGCCACTATGGCGACCGGGTGCTGGCCTACTGGCAGGCGGTGCACGCCGAGGTGTCGAGCGTCGAGGTCAACCTCGTGCCGCCGCCGGCGCCGCGGAGGGCGAACGACATCATCGCCATGCCGCCAGTGCCGACCTCGCCGCAGAACTACCAGTCGTCGGCGATGCCGCGCCTGGGCCCGGCGATCGGCCGCGGTGGCGAGGAGGGCTTCCAGGGCCCCGAGGCGCGCTACACGTTTGCCAACTTCGTGGTCGGCAAGCCCAACGAGTTCGCTTATGCCGCCGCGCGCAACATCGCCGAGCAGGACCGGCCGCTGCCCGAGCGCAACCCGCTCTATATTTTCGGCGGCGTGGGCTTGGGCAAGACCCACCTGATGCATGCCATCTGGCACGCCATCCGTGAGCGCGATCCCAAGACCCGGGTGCTCTATCTCACGGCCGAGAGCTTCGTGAACCGCTTCATCCAGGCGCTGCGCACCAAGAACACCGGCCAGTTCAAGGAGCTGTTCCGCAACGTCGACGTGCTGATGGTGGACGACGTGCAGTTCATCTGCGGCAAGGAAGCGAGCCAGGACGAGTTCTTCTTCACCTTTAATTCTCTGGTTGAGCAAAACAAACAGATCGTGCTGAGCTCGGAGAAGCCGCCGAGCGAGCTGCAGGACATCGAGGAGCGCATGCGCTCGCGCCTGGGCAGCGGCCTGGTGGCAGACATCCACTCCTCGACCTATGAGCTGCGCCTCTCGATCCTGCAGACCAAGGCGGAGGGCGCGCGGGTGCCGGTGCCGGTGGCCGTGCTGGAATTCCTGGCGCACAAGATCAGCACCAACATCCGCGAGCTCGAAGGCGCGCTGAACCGCGTCGTCGCTCACGGCCAGCTGATCGGCCGCGAGATCACCGTCGAGATGGCGCAGGACGTCCTGCACGACCTGTTGCGCCAGGCCGACCGCAAGGTGACGGTCGATGAGATCCAGCAGCGCGTGGCGGCGCACTACAACATCAAGCTCGCCGAGATGAGCTCGCCCCGCCGTGCGCGTTCGGTGGCGCGGCCCAGGCAGGTCGCGATGTATCTTGCCAAGCAGCTCACGACATTGAGCCTGCCGCAGATCGGCAAGCGCTTCGGCAACCGCGACCACACCACGGTCATGCATGCCGTCCGCAAGATCGAGGAGCTCAAGATCTCCGATCTATCGATTGCAGAAGACGTCGAGTTGCTCAAGCGCCAGTTGCAGGGCTAGGCATCTCCCGGGGAGAGGCGTGAAACGGGGTCCGGAAGGGCCCCGTTTTGCTTTGGCTTCAGGGGCTTAAGCGCCTCAAATTCCGAGCGAAATTGCTTCCCGCCAAGGCCCATCGTGCTATAGTCTGCAACCGTTCCGCCAAGGCCATTTAAGGCCCGCGAAACGGGGTGTCTAAAACCGCTTTTTGGCCCCTCGTTATAGCGACCAAACCATGAAACTGACGATCGAACGGGCAGCCCTCCTGAAGGCGCTGGCCCATGTGCAGAGTGTGGTCGAGCGGCGCAACACGATCCCCATCCTGTCCAATGTCCTGATCACGGCGCAGAAGGGGCGGCTGAGCCTCGCCGCCACCGACATGGACCTCGCCATCACCGAGCAGGTCGAGGCGACGGCCTCCAAGACCGGATCGACGACGGCGCCGGCGCATACGCTGTACGAGATCGTGCGCAAGTTGCCCGACGGCGCCCAGGTCGAGCTCGAGAGCGCCTCCGACGGCAACAGCCTGGCCATTCGCGCCGGCCGGTCGCGCTTCACCCTGCAATGCCTGCCGCCGGCCGACTTCCCGGCCATGGCCGAGGGTGACCTGCCGCACCGCTTCCAGCTGCCTGCGACCGACCTCAAGGGCATCATCGACCGCACCCGCTTCGCCATCTCCAACGAGGAGACGCGGTATTACCTGAACGGCATCTATTTCCATTCCGCCACCTCGAACGGCACCCAGGTGCTGCGCGGCGTGGCCACCGACGGCCATCGCCTGGCCCGGGTGGAAGTGCCGCTGCCCAAGGGCGCCGCGGAGATCCCGGGCGTGATCGTGCCGCGCAAGACCGTCGGCGAGGTCCGCAAGCTTCTGGACGAGAGCGACGGCTCGGTCGACATCGAGCTTTCCGACACCCGCATCCGCTTCGCCTCGGGCGGGGTCACCCTGGTCAGCAAGCTGATCGACGGCACCTTCCCCGACTACGAGCGCGTCATCCCGACCGGCAATGACAAGGTCCTGAACGTGCCGTGCAAGGAGTTCGCCCACGCCGTCGACCGCGTCTCGACCATCTCGACCGAGAAGTCGCGCGCCATCAAGCTCGCGGTCGCCAAGGGCGTGGTCACGCTCTCGGCCACCAGCCCCGACGCCGGCAGCGCCACCGAAGAGATCGAGGTCGAGTACAAGGATTCCGCGCTCGAGATCGGCTTCAACTCGCGCTACCTGCTCGATATCACCGAGCAGATCGCGGGCAGCGAAGCGCGCTTCCTGATGGCCGATGCGGGGTCCCCGACGCTGGTGCGTGACGGCGCTGACGAAAGCGCCCTCTACGTGCTCATGCCGATGCGGGTATGACGGCGCCGCCGATCAGCGCACTCGCCTATTCTCCCGACGCCGCAACCGGCGCAGCGCCGGCCGTCCTGGCCGTGCGCCAGCTTCGGCTGACCGACTTCCGCAACTACCGCCAGCTCCGCCTCGATTGCGGCCCCGAGCCCATCGTGCTGGTGGGCGCCAACGGTGCCGGCAAGACCAACCTCCTGGAGGCGCTCTCCTTCCTGGCGCCGGGCCGCGGCCTGCGCCGGGCTCGCCTGGATGAGGTCGCCCGCCGCAGCCGCGCCGGCGAGCCGGATGCCACTTCCTGGGCGGTCGCTGCCACCCTGGATACGCCGGAGGGCCGACTCGCCATCGGCACCGGCCTGGAGCCGGCCAAGAGCGAAGGCAGCCTGCCGCGGCGGGCCGTGCGCATCGACGGACGGCCGGTCCAGAGCCAGACCGCGCTTGGCCTGCATGTCGCGGCCGTGTGGCTGACACCGCAGCTCGACCGGTTGTTCCTCGACGGGCCGGGCGAGCGCCGGCGCTTCCTCGACCGGCTGGTGACGGCGCTGCATCCTCAGCATGCCGGCGACGTGGCCGCCTACGAGAATGCGCTTCGCCAGCGCTCGCGCCTGCTGGCCGAGGGCAGCCGGGATCCGCACTGGTTCACCGCGCTCGAGGACACCATGGCCCGCCATGGCGTGGCCTTGGCGGCGGCGCGCGCCGACACCGTCCATCGCCTCGACGCCGCGGCCCGGCTGGGCATCGGCCCGTTCCCACGCGCGGCTCTGGCCATGGCGGGTGAAATCGACGGCTGGATCGCCACCATGGCCGCCCTCGACGCCGAGGACCGCCTGCGCGCCGAGCTCGCCGCCGGCCGGTTGCGAGATGCCGAGGCCGGCACCACATCCTGTGGGCCGCATCGCAGCGATCTTGCGGTGCGCCATCTCGATCTCGACCTGCCGGCAGCCGAGGGCTCGACCGGCCAGCAGAAGGCGGTCCTGGTGTCGATCGCGCTGGCCCACGCCCGCCTCGTGGCGCTGTCGCGCGGCAGGGCACCGCTGCTGCTGCTCGACGAGATCGCGGCCCATCTCGATGCCGAGCGCCGCGCGGCGCTGTTCGACGAGGTGGTGGCGCTCAGCGTCCAATGCTGGATGACGGGCACCGATGCCGAACTTTTTGCGCCGCTCGCCGGCCGTGCGCAGGTGCTGCGCGTGGCCGACGGCTCGATCGCGGCGGCCTGACCCTCTTTGCGGAAAGCCAAGAACATGAGCGACAACAACGACTTCACGCCCGGCGCCGAGGACTATGACGCCGATTCGATCAAGGTGCTGCGCGGCCTCGATGCCGTGCGCAAGCGGCCGGGAATGTATATCGGCGACACCGACGACGGCACCGGCCTGCACCACATGGTCTACGAGATCGTCGACAACGCGATCGACGAGGCGCTGGCAGGCTATTGCGACAAGGTCGACGTCATCCTGCAGGGCGACGGCTCGGTCACAGTGCGCGACAACGGCCGCGGCGTGCCGGTCGACATCCACAAGGAAGAAGGCATCTCGGCCGCCAACGTGATCTTCACCCAGCTCCATGCCGGCGGGAAGTTCGACCAGAACTCCTACAAGGTGTCGGGCGGCCTGCACGGCGTCGGCGCCGCGGTGGTCAACGCGCTGTCCGAACACCTCGATCTGCGCATCTGGCGCAACGGCAAGGAGCATTTCCTGCGCTTCCGCCATGGCTATCCCGAGGGCGACCTGCAGGTCGTGGGCGACGCGCCGGCCGACAAGCACGGTACGGAAGTGACCTTCCTGCCCTCGACCAAGACCTTCACCAAGACCGAATTCGACTTCGCCACGCTGGAGCACCGGCTGCGCGAGCTCGCCTTCCTGAACTCGCGCGTGCGCATCGTGCTGACCGACGAGCGCGCGGCGGAGCCCAAGGTCTCCGACCTGTTTTACGAGGGCGGCATCGAGGCCTTCGTAAAGTATCTCGACCGCAACAAGCAGGTTCTGCACAGCCCGCCGGTGTCGATCCGCGGCGAAAAGGAGGGCATCACGGTCGAGGTCGCGATGCAGTGGAACGACAGCTATCACGAGACGATGCTGAGCTTCACCAACAACATCCCGCAGCGCGACGGCGGCACCCATCTGGCGGGCTTCCGCGGCGCGCTGACGCGCACGCTGAACAAATACGCCGACGAAAGCGGGCTCTCCAAGAAGGAGAAGGTCAGCCTGACCGGCGACGACATGCGCGAGGGCCTGACCTGCGTGCTGTCGGTCAAGGTCCCCGACCCGAAGTTCTCCTCGCAGACCAAGGACAAGCTCGTCTCCTCGGAAGTGCGACCGGTCGTCGAATCGGTGGTCGGCGACAAGCTCGGCCAGTGGTTCGAGGAGCATCCCTCCGAGACGCGCAAGATCCTGACCAAGGTAATCGAGGCCGCCGCTGCCCGCGAGGCTGCGCGTAAGGCGCGCGAGCTCACCCGCCGCAAGGGCGCGCTCGACGTGAGTTCCCTGCCGGGCAAGCTCGCCGACTGCCAGGAGCGCGATCCCGCGCTCTCCGAGCTGTTCATCGTCGAGGGCGATTCGGCCGGCGGCTCGGCCAAGCAGGGCCGCAACCGCGCTAACCAGGCGATCCTGCCGCTGCGCGGCAAGATCCTGAACGTCGAGCGCGCGCGCTTCGACAAGATGCTGAGCTCGGCCGAAATCGGCACCCTGATAACGGCATTGGGCACCGGCATCGGAGTCGACGATTTCGACATCTCGAAGCTGCGCTACCACAAGATCATCATCATGACTGATGCCGATGTCGACGGCAGTCATATCCGCACGCTCCTGATGACGTTCTTCTATCGCCAGATGCGCGAGCTGATCGACGGCGGCTACCTCTACATCGCCCAGCCGCCCTTGTTCAAAGCGGCCAAGGGCAAGACAGCCATCTACCTCAAGGACGAGCGCGCTCTCGACGACCATCTGATCGACAGCGGCCTGGAGGGCGCCGCCTTCCGCCTCGGCGACGACTCGGCGCAGAGCCGGGAAGACCTGCGTCGCACTGTCGACATCGCCCGCTCGGTCACCAACCTGGTGAAGCCGTTGTCGCTGTCGCGGCGCGTCACCAGCCAGGCCGTCATCGAACAGGCCGCCATCGCCGGAGCGCTCAACCCCGATATACTGGCCGACGCCGAGCTTGGCCGGCAGACGGCCGACTACATCGCCCGCCGGCTGGACGCCGTCAGCCCACCGCTGGAACGCGGCTGGATCGGCGAGCCGACGCCCGATGGCGGCCTCGTCTTCACGCGCCGCCTGCGCGGCGTGCAGGAACGGCACGTCATCGATGGCCCGCTGATCAAGAGCGCGGAGGCGCGCAAGCTCGACGCCCTGGCACCCGAACTGCAGGCGATTTACCAGCGGCCCGGCACCTTCGTCGCCAAGGACAAGGAGATGACGGTCTCCTCGCCGACCGAGCTGTACGCCGCCGTGCTCGAGGCCGGACGCAAGGGCCTCGCCGTCCAGCGCTACAAGGGCCTGGGCGAGATGAACCCCGACCAGCTCTGGGAAACCACGCTCGACCCCGAGGCGCGGGCGCTTTTGCAGGTCAAGATCAACCATGCCGACGAGGCCGACGAAATCTTCTCGACCCTGATGGGCGACGTGGTCGAGCCACGCCGCGACTTCATCCAGGAAAATGCCCTCAAGGTGGCGAACCTTGATGTCTAGGCTTCTGATCGTCCTTCTCGCCGCCATGGCGTGGACCGTCACGGCCGCCGCCCAGACCCAGTCGACCGCTCCCGGCGCCCACGCCGGCACCAAGCTCGCCTTCCCGGCGAGCGTTGGTGGCGCGCAGCTCGAGCGGTCGGTCAACTACGCGGCACCGCCCAACAACCGGCCCGAACAGGGCATCACCTACTTCTATTCGACACCCAAGAAGATGGTGATTGCCGTCCACGTCTATGACGGCGGCCGGCGCATCCCGCCCGGCAACAACAACCCGACCGTGGTCGACGAATTCATGGGCGAGCTGAGCTCGTCGGAGCTGCAGGTCAGGCACGGCGGCTACACCCAGTTCGAGCGGCCGTCGGTGCCTTCGACCTGCACCTATGGCAGCCTCTCCTTCCGTTGCATCACCTACAGCGCTGTGAACCAGGCGAATGCGCGGCTCTACACCAAGATGATGCTGACCGGCTTTCGCGATTACTTCATCAGCATCCGCATCGACTGGTCACAGGCCCGCCAACAGACGGCGACCGATGCCGATGCTGCCTTGCAGGCCTTCGTGCCGGCGCTCCTCCGTTGAGTTCCTGAGCTCGTCAGGCTGCCGGAGTGGTGCACAATCTGTCCCTCGTTCACGTGCTGCTGGCACTCGGTGCGGCGGCCACCATCTATCTCGTCGTGCGCGAGCTGCGCGGGGCCTATGTCTCGGAATGGGCCCTGTTCGCCCCCGGCACGGCCGCGCTGTTCGTGGCGGCTGGCCTGTTCCTGATCCAGATCGGCGCCGGACAGCCACGCTGGGCTTTTGCCGTCGCGGCGACCATCGGCCTCGTCATCGGTCTCGTGCGCGGCATGATGATCGGCGTCCGGCACGACCACTACCGGCCGGTGGTGATGATCTCGCGCGACGCCAAGCTGGTGTTTCTGGCCGTGGGCATCGGCGTGGGCGTTTGTGCGGCGCTCGAGATCATCGGCGCCTACACGAGCCCGGCCTTGGAGACAGTCCGCCTGTGGGCGGCGCTCAGCGCCGTGGTCTGTGCCGTGGCGATGCTGGCCCGCGCACTGGTGCTGACGATCAAGCTGCGCCAGCAGTCCTGAGCTAGAGAACCATCTGGGTCTGCGTCACCACCGCGACCAGCTTGCCTTCGGCCGTCGTAATGCGGGTCTGCCACACCATGGTACGCCGGCCGCGGTGGATCGGTGTGGTCTCGCCGATCACCGTCGTGCCGACCGGGGCGGGCCCGACGAAGTTGGTCTTGCTCTCGATCGTCGTCGTGCCCTTGCCTTCCGGCAGGTTGAGCACGGTGGCGGCCGCACCCAGCGTGTCGGCAAAGGCCATCACGGCGCCACCGTGCAGTATGTCGGGTCGCGTGCAGAGCTCGGGCTTGACGACCATCTCGGCCTTCACGGCCGTGTCGCTGGCGGCGACAAACTTCAGCCCCAGGACCTTGGCAAAGGGCAGCGGGTGGTCGTTCAGGAGCTGAAGCTTGTCCATGGTGGAGTCCTTTGGTGCTGCTCGTTTCAGAAGAGTCTCCCTCCCCCGTAAGACGGGGGAGGAGAGAGAGGAGTGGACCTCTCGTCAGCCGGCCGCGCCCAGTCGGCGCAGGCCGAGATACTCCAGGATAGCGAGATCGGCCACGATCAGCGCTACCACGACGATGCCGATGACGCCGGCCATGGTCCATGTCGCTGGCAGTGCCAGCACCAGCACGCTGCCCGCCACCCAGGCGATGTCGGCAGCAAAGATCACGCGGGCCCAGCTCTGCGGCAACGTTTCACGTGAAGCAACCCAGGCGCAGAGCGCGCCGAAGGCGATCACACCGATGCCCAAAAGTTCGAAGACGATCGCCAGGTCGAGGCCCATCAGCGCGACGGGGCCATGCGCCGCGATCTTGGCGAACGGCCCGGCGAAGGCTGCCAGCACGGCGCCCGAGACGACGGAAAAGACGGCGTTGCCCCACAGGGTGCGACGCAGCAGGCGGTCGGTTGAAGCGTTCATGACGTCCTCCTTGAGTTGCCCGGGTGGTTTACGGGCGCCCCAGAGGTCGCATTGGTCCACCATGGCAGCAATTACGCCCCAGGTAATCGGCGGACCGTCGGGCGGGTGCTATCTTCCGCCTCATGATGCGCACATCCCCTGCAGCGGCTTCGCCCGCCCTCCCCCCGCAGCCTGACATGTTCGGTCCCATGCTGCGCACCTGGCGCCGGCGCCGCGGCGCCAGCCAGCTCGCCCTCGCCCTGCAGTCGGGCGTCTCGCAGCGCCATGTCAGTTTTCTCGAGTCGGGCCGCGCCCGGCCCAGCCGCGAGATGGTGGTCCAGCTCTCCACCGCGCTCGACGTGCCGCTGCGCCAGCGCAACGCCATGCTGCTGGCGGCGGGCTTCGCGCCGGCCTATCGCGAGAGCAATCTCGCCGCGCCCGAGCTCCTGCCGGTGCGCAAGGCGATCGACCACATCCTGCGCCAGCAGGAGCCCTACCCCGCCATCGTGATCGACCGGTTGTGGAACTTCATCCAGGGCAACGAGGCGGCGATGGCCTTCACAGTGTTCCTGTTCGAGGGCCCGCCGCCCGCACCGCCGCCGGGCAAGCCGCCCAACGTCCTGCATTGGCTGCTCGATCCCAAGGCGCTGCGACCCAAGATCGCCAACTGGGAAGAGGTCGCGCGCCACCTCGTCTCGACGACCTATGCGGAAATCCTGGCCGACGGCGGCGAGCCCAAGGCGCTGGCCTTCATCGAGGAGATCATGGGTTTTCCCGACGTGCCGGCCTCGTTCCGCAAGCTGCGCTTCGAGGAGCGTCCGCAGCCCGTGCTGACGCTGGACTATGTCGTCGGCGGCAAGTCGATGTCTGTGTTCACCACTATTGCCACTCTCGGCACGCCGCAGGACGTGACCCTGCAGGAAGTGCGCATCGAAAGCTTCTTCCCAGCCGACGACCGCAGCGACGCCCTGTTCAAGAGCCTGGCGGCCAAGAACTAGGCGGTCAGGAAAGATTGTCGACGTCGTTGCGCAAATCTCGCCCGGCGCGGAAACGCGCGAGGTTGTCGAGGAAGATATCGAAGATCGCCTCGTTCTGGCCGAGCGAATGGCTGGCCGTGTGCGGCGAGACCAGCACGTTGGGCATGTCCCACAGCGGCGAGGCGGCATCGAGCGGCTCGCTCTCGAACACGTCGAGATAGGCGCCCGCCAGCCGGCCGCTCTGCAACGCTTCGATGACGTCCTTCTCGACGGCGATCTCGCCGCGCGAGACGTTGACGAAGTGCGACCCCATGGGCATCGCCGCAAAAGACGCTGCGTTGGCGATGCCGCGCGTCACCGCCGAGGCCGGACAGCACAGGATCAGCCAGTCCGCCTTGGGCAGGACATCGAGCAGTTGGCTGTAGGCAATGGTCTGGTCGCAGGGCGCGACGGGCTCGGCCGTACGGCGGACGCCAACCACGCTCATGCCCAGCATCTTCAGGAGCGCGGCGATGTTCCGCCCGATCGGGCCCATGCCGACGATCACCGCGCACTGGCCCTTGAGATCGCGCGGTGAGCGCTCACCCAGGCGCGGCTCCCAGGCATGGCGGCGCTGGGCGTCGGCCAGCAACGGGAAGCGCCGATTGACGGCGATCACCGCCCCCAGGACGCTGTGCGATACCGTCACCGCCGTGGCGCCCGAAGCGGTCGTTACCTTCACGCCGCGGTCGCGCAGTTCGCGATAGATCGGCCGCTCGGCGCCGGCCGGATGGATTTGCAGCCAGCGCAGCTTCGGCGACTTGCGCAGCACCGCCTCGAAGCCGCGCAGCTCGGGCGTCTGGTTGTCCTTGCTCGACCTGCCGGTGACCTCGCGGGTCATGAAGGCGATGTCGATCGCCGAGGGACCGTCGGCGGCCAGTGCCTCCTCTGCGGTCACCAGCGACAGGCCGGCGTCGGCTGCAGTGATGCGGGAGCCCCAGGTACGCAAGGCGAAGTCGGAAAGCAGAAGCTTCATTGCCCTCGCACTATACCGATCGGCCCTCGATCACCGCATCCTCGATGTGCCGCCGATAGCGGACTTGCGGCCGGCGGGCGCCGGCGGCGAGCAGGGCGTGCCGCACCGCGGGCGTGGCGCCGGTGACGAAGACCCGCACCTTGTGGCGGCCGGCCTTGCGGGCGATGGCAGCGATGGCGTTGGCGGCCGTCGAATCGACGAACGGCACGGCCGAGAAATCGACCACCAGGGCCTTGTGGCGATCGCCGATGCGGTCGAGCACGGCGTTCAGGATCGACGCCGTGCCGAAGAAGAAGGCGCCGGACAGGCGATAGACCACGACCTCCTCGTCGGTCGCGAGCTTGGGATCGTAGGGCGCCCGCCGATCGGCCGCATCGGGCCGGTCGGCCAGCGCCTCGATGCCGGTGGCGCCGGCCATGCGCCGGATGAACAGCACGGCGCCCAGCGCGAAGCCCACGACGATGCCTTCCGTGAGATCGCGGAACACCGTCAGCAGGAAGGTGGCCAGCAGCACCACGGCATCGCCGCGAGAGCTGCGCAGCAAGGTCAAGAACTCGTACTTCTCGGCCATGTTCCAGGCGACCACGGCAAGCACACCGGCCAAGGCCGCGAGCGGGACGTAGGCGAAAAGCGGCGCGGCCAGCAGCATGAACAGCAAGAGGAAGACCGCATGCATCATGCCGGCGACCGGCCCATGCGCGCCGGCGCGCACGTTCGTCGCGGTGCGGGCGATCGTGCCGGTGGCGGGCAGGCCGCCAAACAGAGACGCGCCGATATTGGCCGCACCCTGGGCCAAGAGTTCGCAGTTCGAGCGATGGCGGCGGCCGGTCATGCCGTCGGCCACCACCGCCGACAGCAACGATTCGATGGCGCCCAGCAGGGCGAAGGCCACGGCATCCGGCAGCACGGCCTGCACCTTCTCCAGCGAAAAGTCCGGCAGGTGCGGCGACGGCAACAGCGCGGGGATGCCGCCGAAGCGGCTGCCGATGGTCTCGACCGGCAAGGCAAAGGCGAAGGTCGCGACGGCCGCGACGGCGACGGCGATCAACATGCCGGGCCAATGCGGCTTGAGCTTCTTGGCCCCGACGATCAGACCAATGGTCAGCAGCGACAACGCCACCGCGGCCGGACTGATCGTGTCGAGCGATCGCGCCAGAGTCTCGATCTTGGCGATAAAGGCGGCGGGTTCCTTGCCGTCGAGCTTGAGCCCGAGCAGGTCCTTCACCTGGCTCGCGAAGATGATGACGGCGATGCCGGCGGTGAAGCCGACCGTGACGGGATAGGGAATGAACTTGATGAAGGTGCCGAGCCGCAGGAGGCCCGCCAGCGCCAGGAAGACGCCGGCCATCATGGTCGCTAGCACGACGCCGTCGATGCCGTGGCGATCGACCGCCGACGCCACCAGGACGATGAAGGCGCCGGCCGGTCCGCCGACCTGGAAGCGGCTGCCGCCCAGCGCCGAAATGAGAAAGCCGCCGATGATGGCAGTGAACAATCCGCGCTCCGGCGTCGTGCCCGAGGCGATGGCGATCGCCATCGAAAGCGGCAGCGCCACGATGGCGACGGTCAGCCCCGCCATGGCGTCGGCGCGCAGCGCCGCCAGCCCATAGCCTTCGCGCAGCACCGTCACGAGCTTGGGCATGTAGAGTTCGCCAAAGCTCGGTCGGGCCATTAAAGGGGTTGAAGGGGTCTCGAATGCCATTTAACTAGATAATTGTGTGCAATTTGGGTTTTACCATACCGGCCTGCTCTTCGTCACGAAGCAAGAATCGGGCTCGGTGGCTTGGCGGTTCTTTCCCGTGCAATAGTCGGCGGCAGGTCCCGCACAGCTTCAAAAAACGGACCGGGAGGAAAATCGATGCAACGTAGAACTTTGCTCGGCGGACTGGCCGCCGCGTCCACTCTTGCCGCGCCCTTCGTCGCGCGCGCCCAGGCGCCGATGACCTTGAACGGCGCCGTCCAGTTCAACGACGACCACGCCTTCACCAAGGCACTGGTGAGGTTCGAGGAGCTGGTGAAGAAGTACTACGGCAAGCCGGTGAATTTCGTGCTGCACAAGAACTCGGCGCTCGGCCTGGAAAAGCAGTATTTCGAGTACATGGCGCAGGGTAAGGCAGTCGACTACGCTATCGTCTCGCCGGCGCACATGTCGACCTTCTCCAAGGCCGCGCCCTTCATTGACGCGCCCTTCCTGTTTCGCGATCTGCCGCACTGGAACAAGGTGCTGGACGCCGATCTCCTGAAGCCGGTGGCCGACGAGATCGCGCAGAAGGCCGACGTCATGCTGATCGGCTATGCGGGCGGCGGC
>OCZS010000300.1_pt1 | contig 16065 bp, 15 predicted proteins | sample 1539071 | NCBI WGS metagenome assembly OCZS01 (sample SAMEA3113584, study PRJEB22503) | soil metagenome
GAAGAAATGCCCGAATTGTCAAAGTGAAAATAGAGATGATGCTAAATATTGTGACCGTTGTGGTCACAAGTTTTTATGATAACTTATGGTTCATAAGTCTTTTAGATGAGGCGTACAAATCCTTTCCTCTCGGCCTCTATAACTCCACAGTTTCTTTATGTAATATGATGATTGCAGATATTCATCTGAATAAATTTAGGTTCTATTGTCAAGAGTTTTTCATATTCATTTCTTTCTATCTTTAGGTAGTCCATGAAATAATGCAAAGACTATTGATAAATAGCACGAGTGGCGGGACTTCTACAAGTATTGATAAAATTGCCAAAGGCCAAGGCCGGAGTTTGTTCGGTTGACATCTCACAGTATATATCCCGGAGTTTATTTAATTAACTATTTCTAATAGATACGTTAATTTGCTTTTACATTTTACTTGATAATGAAATTAATCATGAAATTCGTATAACAGAAATGGCTAGTCTTTTTAAGAATTGGACCAAGCATTACAATAAACGGATAAAAGAAAAGGCTAAAGAAACTTTATACATACATGGATCAAAACCAAGAATTGAAATTGGAAACAACATCATTGAGCTGCAGATATCAAAACTGGACAATAAAATTGCACATGCAAAAAATAGAGAAACATTTCTTTTTAATAGAATTGTTACGGCCATACAATCCCATAATGACGTTTCTGCGAGAATATTATCAAGCGAGTTGGCAAAGGTACGTCACAATCAAAGTATGTTAAATCAAGCTAGAAGGACAGTAGAACAAGTATCAATAAGAAACTCTACCTTAAGTGACCTCCTAGAAATAATGGAGACTTTGGAACCAGCTATACGCCCAATTAAAGGTCTTAAATCAGATATAACAAGGTTGCAGCCTAACATAAGTAAAGAAATGACCTATATGCAGATGATTACCAATAGTGTAATGGCAAAGTCAAACCAGAATAGTGAGGTGAATATAGATATTGGTAATCAGAGCAATGGATTGGAAAACGATATAAATGATATACTTACTGAAGCGTCACATAATGCAGGAGAATAACCACCACCTCAACAATAATGTTATAAAAGATCCAGACTTGGATAGCATATGGTGCTAGAAGTTACAGAACTATGAAAGTATGGATAGTCATGGCAAAAGTACAAGAAATAGAGGCTAGAAGCGTTGACAAGGTATTTGATTCAAAAGAAAAAGCAGATAGGTATGTGCAGGAGCAGGAAAACAAGGAGAATCTTCCTAACCTAAGTGGCTTTGATCGTACTATTGAGGAATGGGAAATTGAATGACAGAGGTTAGCGACGCCTGCTAGGGTTGGTATCAGCAGTGGTAATTAGAATGCAAAAATTCCAACTAACCCTTCTATTCATGATAGATGGAATGATTATGGGAATTTAGCTAAATAAAGAATTTTTCCTAATTAGAGAATATTTATTGTCTAATGGGGTTTAGTCCAGTACAAGTAGAGAAATACATCAAATGAAAGATACCTTCGACTATAAGGAAGATGTTGCCGAGCTAGCAATTTCTGTGACCAACGAACTCGCCAGATGTGCCTGTAGTCATTGTGTAGATATCTATATCAGGGGAGAAGAAGAGCATTTTTTGTCAAAGACTAAGGTTAACCAAATTGAGATTAAAAGTGCCAGTAATAATACTAAAGATGGATATGAGCAAATAGATAATAACAACGGAGTAAAACGTGGGAAAATACTGTCAACGGTCTAATATAATAAATGAGATAAGTAGAAACCAATAAAATAAGTGTTAGTCTGTCCTTATTGTGGATGCGAGTAATGACTGCTCTTATTGAGAGATAACGAGGTCTTGCTTGTGCGGTCTCTATCCCATTCTAGCTTAGTAGTGATATTAAGTGATTAGATAGTAGCAGCGTGCTGGTGCCAACTATGTACGATACCGCCACAGCTGTTATCACAAAGTGGGTTTAATTGTTGATTTTTTAGTTATTTCTTGCATTAAGAAGACAAATAGGTTTGGTAAGGTTACATAAATTAATTTAGGTAATCTGCTTAATTTCTACATAATTTCTAAGTGGCAAATAGGACATAAATTAGTTGAGAGTGAAAATTAACTCTATATTTTTTCTGTCTAATTATTTAGTCTTTATTCGGTTCGGTGTGATGGGTGGTATATAGCGTTGTTCACTGTCTATCTATAAATTGTTTCTTATTAAATAAAGAGTAGTGAAAATGCTAGATAGTTCATTAATAGCTTAGATAATAACTATAGAGAAATGGTAGCTAAGAAAAAAGGAAGCAGCAAAAAGGGATTGGCTTCCGCTAGTAAAAAGACGAAATCAAAGGTAGCAAGAAAAGGCGGCAAGTCATAGAGCTAAGAAATCATACGTCGGAAGTTGATAGGAAAGAGCTGCTATACGTACTTGCCCTTTTCTCTATATTTCTTTTTACCATGTTTATCAGATTGTTATTAGTCTTCATCTTTTCTATGATTCAAGTGCCTTTAGACCTATTCAGACTTCAGTTATTACCAGAAAAGATTAGCTTTAATATTAATACTCCGCCGTTTTCAGCCGCAGTTTAGTTCACGCTTGCAAAACGATACATAACCTGACTTAAAAAATATCGAAGTAATATCGACTAACATATAATTTAGACCGATTTGTGTACCAACTAGTGCTAAAGAATTTATGCCCATTTTAAAATTATCTTCATAGAATTTTCAATTTTAAGACATAAACATTAGCAAATATCTTTTTAGTACAATCAAAAAGGTCAAGACGAAATCGATGTTCCAACCCTATTCTAAATTAGTAGTACTTAAAAAGGTATGATGAAATAACTACTCTATGAAAGCGCTGACATGTAGGAATGCAGGTTTTGATTGTGATGCTGTAATCAGAGGCAATTCGGAAGAGGAAATCATGGCAGATACTGCAGAGCACGCTATCAAAGAGCACAATATGAAACCCGAAGATATTGCTTCTGAAGAATTCGAAGAACACGTCAGAAGTCTTATTACTACTGCCTGTTGAGAAAATTAGGAAAGTAATTATCGATAGTAATTATTAATATCTATAATCTGTCTCCGAGAGATAAGAGACATAAAAATATGTCTCGATGTTAATCTAGATTACAACATTCTTCCTTGCTTTCACACGTGCATTCATTGGGCCCTTTTAAACATATAGGACAAATAGTTGCACCACAGCCTACACATGTATTATTATATTTGTTACAGGCCCAATGGTTGCATTTGTTGATATTATTATTATTATTATTATTATTATTGATAATAATCAGTACTCCTTACCAATACAATATATAGAGTCTGATATGATGTTATTGCCTCTAACACTGTTCAAGTTTTTTATCAGCTGAGACATCCCAACTGCAATAACCAATTATCATTATATTACGTACAAGAGCAGCATAAAAAAGATGATCCGAGTATTGAAAAGTATTATGGGGGTGGTGTTGACCAGGGGTTGGAATAAACTAACCAACTAATGAGGTCCACATTCGATTCAAATGTTAGCTTTTAACCTCTTCTGGTAGAATAATCACTTCTACAAAAGAATAGTTATGCCTAAAAGTCTCGTGTGATAGAGACTAACATATACTTTAGTACTTACCTTGCGCCGACATAAATATCAGATTCGTCTGCTTCTGTTAGAATGGATGCGCAAGAACGGCTCAAGATCCTTGAAGGAATATGTTATATTGCATTAACCGTGGATAACAAAGTACAATTTGTAGGTATTATCGAAGGTAGTGGAAAATTACTCGTTGGAAAATACAGACAAGATACAGAGAAAGTAGAAGACAACGATTATTTTTGCTGTATCAAGTCAAGTCTGTTCTACTCGGGTCTTGTTATTCCTGCGTTAAACTCATGTAAGAAGTCAGGCAAAGATTCCATTGAACTCGTTCAGTTAGATAATCTAAAATTGGCTATTATGCCCTTACTGACGGAAACTGATAGATATCTTTGCATATACCTTCATCCTTCAGCCTCTTATAAAGAAATAATCAGCAAAGTAATCGAAACCGTATAATAGAGTCAGTAAAATACTGTATAGATCTATCCCAATTTTACCTACTCGATAGGATCTGTCATTTTATAAAAGGGTGCCCAGAAGTACCCAAAGTGCTACCCGACCGAACAGTTGTTCTCATATTGTTTACTTTTACTACCTGTGCCAAATTGTATATCCTATTGTTATAGAAAGGTACATTTAACCGCTAAAAGCCAACGCTGCTTATCTTGGGCAAGTTTTATTCGATACACACCGAGGCACTTGTAGCCATAGCTACTAAAAATATAGAGAAAAACTTGCTGCTTCGATGCCTAAACTTGGATTCTTTTTATTTTTTCAAGGTAAGCTTAACATAAGAAATAAAATCAGGATGTATATTTGGAATCCAGAGTTTAGTTGATAAATAAATGGATGTTATTTTTGTAATAACATCCTGAGAAATAACGGAAAATAGGCAAAATGATTAATAATAGTGCATTTATAGTTAACATGGGAATGGCGGCTAAGAAGAAAAGCTCAAAAAAGAAAAAGTGATAGAAAGAAGAAAGGATAAGACAATAAACGATGATAAGAGTTTAATTGGATAATACTTCTTTCTTTTCCATCTTTTTTATTTATCTGTTTTCATCAAAATAGAAGAGTGATAGCAGAAGAGAAATAGCAGACTGACTGATAATGGCTGAACTTCACAAAAAGAAAATTGCTAGTAGATGAATAGTTATGTGGTAGTATATTCTGGATATTCTTTGGCAACTGACGTAATTTTGATTTTTTCGGAGTTATTGTCCTCTTTAATATGTCCTCTAGCAAAAAGTTCTTGAAAGACACGCTTTTTAAGAGCAGTGTTATCAGTATTGAATGCGTCGATTCCAGTTGATACGGTCTGCACTTCTTCGAAAATGGTGTTCCTGTCAATGCTTATACTTTCGTTGTTCTGAGTTTTTTCTATGAGTTTTTTCATTACACGAATGCAGAGTTTATTTACATCGGCATCAAGTACGTTTGGATTCATTGCAAATTATCTATTGAGAAATCTCATCTTTTAACCTTGTGTAGCAAACCATAGCAGACATACGTATCAGGAGAAATGACAAAAGACCTTTTCAAGATGACCGGAGATAAGGAAATTGCAAGTGAGACAAGAGAAGGATAATTTAAAAATATTTTGTAATTTTTATCATCCTATAAAGGCTATCAGTATATACTTTTACTAATTGTATGCTTGCACCTAAAACTCCCAACTTTTCAAGCTTAATAATAAGCTCACATAGAATTCATAAAGATGAATTAAACTGTGTTACTGTCATCTATATCCTTTCAATTATCTACTGCTATGAGCGCAGCAAAGCAATCCTGCTCCTTTCTATGGTTTATATACGATATTAATAAGTGAAATCCTATAGCAATAATGTGGTCATCGTATGTAAACAGTTAATATTTGTAGGTTTAGTATTTTTTACATGGAGGGATCTTATGAGTTCACAACTGTCAAGTCTATTTTTCACATTTTTTATTTTTGAGTCATTGGTAAACTGAAACTAAATGTAGCTCCATTTCCATTATGATTATTTTCAGCCCATATTCTACCTCCATGAGCTTCTACAATGCACTTGGATATATATAGACCCAAACCAGTACCTGAGTTTGATCTAGAAACAAATTTTGTAAACAGTCTTGGGATAATTTCATGGTTTATGCCTTCTCCGGTGTCTACAATATTAACAACCACTTCTTCTTGGTTGTCTTTGTTACTTCCATTTCTTTTTTCCGTAGCAATAGATATGGTTCCCCCTTTTTTTGATGTGAACTTAATGGCATTATTTAAAAGATTGGAAACAGTTTGGTGAATTCTGTCTCTGTCTGCTTCGACTATTAACTGAGAGCTACCATTCTGTGAGGTACTATATGATAATTGCAAGGCACTCGTCGTATTATCAATAATATTGCGATCATCATTAGAAACGTGATTTTTGTAATCCTCTACAATCTTTGATAGCAAATCATCTAAATCAAAAACTTCTTTATCTAGATTTAATGTCTGGCTTTCTATTCTTGAAATATCCAATATATTATTTGTCAACCTTTGAAGCCTCTTAGCGTTTCTGTGTATTGCTTCTATTGCTTCTATGGAATCTCCAATATTAGCTTGTTTATCTATCATATCTTCTCTTATTAGTTCTGCATACCCCAGAACAGACTGCGCAGGTGTTCTCAGCTCATGTGCTGCAATGTTTATGAACTCTCTTTGCATTTTATCGCTGAGCTTGAATTGCTCATTGGCTGTGCGTTCATTCCAAAGTAACTCAAAAAATAGTTTATATGATTCTACGCTAGGATTACTATTCGAATAGAAAGATAAACCAATTGCTTCAGAAAATTGCTCGGCTTCTGGTTCTCTTAGCTCAGCCTTTAGAAACTTTTTATTATCAACTATAATTATTCCAAAAGAACTATTATTCCCATTTACGATTCTAATATTATTGCTAGGACTGGTGTTTTGCAAGATTCGATTTACAATATTTAAATTTGCATCACTTAGAGGACAGATAATCTTGGCCTGAAACTCATCTTTTCCTTTGCCCTTGATTCCTTCATTGCATTTATCAATTAGATGATCGAATATTCCTAGTCTGTCTATTCTAGTTAATGCTTTATCATTGGGAAGAAGAAAAAGTATCTCATTTTGTGCATTCTTTGCAAGATCTTTTAATATATGGGTTGCTTCCTCATTGTCATTAATTACTCTAAAATATTCTGGTTCTATTTCATGTTCAATTTCTTTGATTTTATACTCAGCTGGGATTGATTTATTCCATAGAGTGTCAAATATGTATTGTTGTTCTTCTACAATCTCCTTCATATTACTATGGATTATCTGTGATGATGGTTTGTCTTTTTCATGTAATGCAGCAGGAGCAATGTATTCTGTTTCACTTACATAGAAGTTGCCTTTAATGCCATCTAAATGGCGAAGCTCATTTACTATTGAGGTTGACAGCTCCTTACAGAAAGAAACATTTTCAGCCGTAATTTCAGTAATGTATCGTAATCTTACTCCTCTTTTTTTAGCAGCATAAAAGGCCCTTTTTAATTCTCTAATTTCTACTATTAATGATGGTCTTGTATAATCTACACACGCATCGATCTTATTCTCAGCATTAGAGGCAAATTGTAATGCCATGCCTATCACCCTGTTAGAGCCATACAATACCTCGACTTTTTCAAAATGGTTGACTGAATTAGTATTACTGCTTCCGTTATTATTATGATATGTAAAATATGGTGTAACTGAATTTGTCAATTGAACAATGGATCAACAATTTTCATATTGTATAAATATGAGATGGTAAATATTTTCTTATTCCATGACCAAAATCTGTTAAAAAATAGATGTTTATTTCCACTTTATATCCTTAAGAGAGAAATTATAATAGAAGGAAAAAACTACTCTACCTTTATTTTATCTTTATATTGTCCTGACCAAAGTGCTGAAAATGAGTCTAACCAGTATTCGTTCATCTTTGATGTATTTCTAATAAACTCAGCATACACATTACTCCAGGTATTAATATATTCATACCATGAATTCATATATAATGTAAATAGATTGGAGGGATAGTATGATGGTTTGTCTTCTTTGTTTGCTTTGGACACTTTTTTCTTCTCCCTTTTCTGCTAAGCCTTGTACCTATTAACTATTTCCGAATTGGATTTGCACTTTACTGAAAGCCGCTCGCCCTGAATGTTAAGAGCAACCTCATCTATGTACTAAGGGAAATATTGTTAGTATTTTCAAAAGGATAACCGGATGCATAACTCAAATACTATAATTCAGTTGTTTGCGAATGGTTGTAGCTAATATCAAAACTATTATAAAGTAAGAGAGAAATTCTAAAATAAAATTGAAAGTTTTTTTACTCTAGACTATTTAGTTTTGATTAGATAGTAATTGTTCAGCTTGATCTAATCTTCCATTTATTTCGTTGATAAGTTCTTGTACCTGTTGTGGTTGTGCTCTTTCTTCAATTAATCTACTTAGATCTTCTCTAAGTGTTATTTCTGTTTCTTCCATTAGTTGTTCATCTTCCTCTGCCAATGGAGCTTCTAGAAATTCAAAGTTGTCTATATATGCAACATCAGCTAGGTCTGCCGCGCCTGTGTAGTTTTGTTTGTTATATTCAACCATTGTCCGATTTAGCAGGTCACGAATAGTAGAAATTAGTTCTGCTGGCTCCCTTTGAGACTCCTCCTGCTCCTCAGTACTAGCAAAGGCTTCCCAATTGACTGAGAGTGAGAGTGACACAAAAACACTGCTAGACAACAGGATCATAGCTATTCCCATCAAAGACCCAATTTTTCCTCGCTTCATACTCCTTAGCGTAATGGTGGTTCCTATTTATATTAACTGGATATTCTCAACTATGAGAATGATTAATTTTAGCATAACTGGATTTAATAGTGGATGTCTTTATCGGAATCTAAGCGAATTAACTTATTTTGCGTACATATTCATTATTTTTTCGAAATAGCACATTGTTATAATCTGCTATGACTATTTTCTAATATTTTCTACAGCATTGTCCATATGGTATGTTATGGTCATGTGGACATTTTCTTGGATGGTTTAGCAGTGTACACAGCGCATCTGTAAATTTCTTTTTCATATGATGTTCTATACCACATATCATTTCTTCATCAATTTTTATCTTTAAGGCATCTTTCATCATTACCTCCAAAAGGCGTGTATTTCTTATCATCTGTTTTCCAATCCCCTGTCCTTTAGTAGTGAGCTCCACTACACTTTTTCCGCCTCTGTATTCAACCAGATTAGAGTCATCTAACTTACGTAGCATCTGAACAACAGATGGTTGGCTTATACTGAGAAGTTTGGCAATGGAACTAACTTTGACTTCTTCCTTTCTCTCGCTGATTGTCCATATTGCTTTAAGGTACATTTCTACATGTTCTGCCTCCGCAGTGTCGATATAGAGTTCTTCTCTTTCTTCTTCGGGAGTATTCTTTTTGCTGCTTATGGTTGTAGTAGTCCTCAAGATTCTTGCAAGTATTATGTACAATTAACTATTAATGCTATCTATATCTCTTAACTGAGTAGCTGTTAGATATGATATAATAAAATAGAAAGAATTAATTGTTATATGCTATGGATTATAACCAATTACTGTAATTGACTGTTTCTATTCGCAAAGGAAATTGATAGTTATTAGTCAACAAGGCATCATTTTGCTCTAGTTGAAATAATGCACTCTTTTTTTAAGTTAACATCTAAAGACTTTATAGTATTCCTATAGAATTTGACCTTTCTTCCCTTGCCATCAACTTCATCTTTTCAACTGACACCAAACCGTCGTGTTGTAGTTTCTAATTTTTCTATGGGTTGAACCTAAGGAGACATCAATAATTGATGATTATCTTAGGTGTAGTTTCGACAATAATATTCTGTATAAAGGGTATTGCTGTGTGACTGTCATTCACGGTGATGAATTCGCTTTTTAATATGGTTTGTTTTATCCAACTAGGTTAACCTAATATTTCAACAATAGGTTGATAATTTTATAAAGTGTCTGTATTACTACGATAATACAATATTCATCTACCTTAGTAAATTTAATTTAAGGAAGTTCCTCTTCTTTTCTCTTTTCTAGATCTGCCATAGACTTTCTTGAGGCTTCTATTGCTTTCTTCTTTCTAGGCTGTAATATTAGTATGTAAAGCGATCCGATTATATAAACTGACAACAATATCAGCTGTGCAACAACTGTTTCTAGCGTTGGATGGATACCGGTCATTGTTGCAAGGTTGATATCTAGTCTTGGAATTGTACCTATCATATGAGTGGTTGAGATATATCCGACCTCTTGGAATTCTCTAATGGCATTGCCCATGAATGCGATTGACATGTAAGCTCCGATACCCATAGTTAGACCAAACAAAACCCTTAGTGGTAATTTTTTACCCAATTTTCTAACTCCTAATGCCACTCCTATTATTACGGCCAATCCCAATACCATTCCAGCTATAACGTACCATTCCATGTACCTGGCAAAAGCTAATATTGCTTGATAAAAGAGAACGGTTTCAAATCCTTCTCTATACACTGTGAAGAAAGAAAGCATAACAAATACCATTACACTTCCAGTAGTTGTTGCTTTCCAAACCTTTGCTTTAACAAATTCAATCCATCGTTTTGTCTCAATCTTATTTAAGACCCAGAAGCTAACCCAGAATAGTACTACTACTGCAGATATGCCTGCTATTGCTTCAATTAACTCCCTGCTTGTGCCTGAGATTTCAATAATATATTGAGCTATAAACCATGTTACAGCAGTAGCTGCGGCTGCCATGATTATCCCATAATATACATGCTTTTTGAATCGCTGATTTCTTGAAGCTTCAAGATAGGTAATTATTGCACCAATAATTAGTGCAGATTCTAAACCTTCTCTAAATATTATAGAAAATGAAGTAGAAAATGCAATACTAGGAGCTACAATACCAGTTCCAGATACAAGCCTTTCAGATTCATCCAACCCACTTTTAATTTCTGATGTCTTTTTTACTACCTGCTCATATCCTGCATTGCTCTGTATTAGATTTCGAAGTTCAGCGAATTTTATTTCCATATCTAGCGTAAAATCTGGGTCAATCGGTCTCAATGGAATTTCTACCTTTTCGTAGCTATCCAAATAGGCAGAACGTGAGGTTGTCAAGGCCTCCTGAATTTTTCCCTCATTGTAAAGTTTCAGAGACTCATCGAGCTTTATTCTAATTTGATCGATATCTCCTCTAACTGCAGTCTTTGCTGGATCTTCTGCTTCACCCATTTGTCTTCTTTCTCCTGTATAGGTTCCAAAACCCTGACTTAATCCCTCGATATCAGCAAATCCGGGACGGGATTGAGCCGAAGTAGCAGTAGTTTGATTTTGACCGACAGAGGGATCACTATTCAACAGCTGTTCAGCAGTTGAAAGCTTGAGAAGAATACCATCAACGAAATTCTCTATTGCAGCAATAGGTTGTTCTTCTTTTAACATATCCCGTAGTTCTTCTCTCATGTCTACTTCTATATCCTCCATTAAAGTCGCATTAAGCCTCTCAATTGGTGCTTCGAGGTACTCATAATTATCTAAATATGCTGTCATGGCAGCTTTATCCGCCTGCCTGTAATCTCCATTCTCCTTAACTTCAATAAGAACATCTGACAGCAGATTTCTTATAGTTGTAAAATACTGAGAATGTTCGCTGGTAGTCGTCGGCGCGCCTTGGTATCCAGTGCTTACCGAAAGATACTCTGCCAAGTCTCTTTCTATTGCAGAAACTAACTGTGATATTGGCTCTATATTTGCTCGTTGCATAATAGAATTTTCTAACTGGCTGAAGAATGAGTTTATTTCTTGTCTTCTTCTTTCATCTATAAAGCCAACTATCTTTTCGTAGTTTAACTTTGATATGTTCACTAGACCTTGTGCATTTTCATAATCAACTTTACTGAACTGTTGATTTGTGGTTGTGGATGCATTAGAAAGCCGATATGATTGCTCTGCATCTCTTAGAAGAAAGACAACGATATTTGCTATAAAACCATTGTTTGACGCATATTGTCCCACTGTTTGGTTTAAAATATTGTCTAAAAGTCGCTCTATAGATGTTAAATCACTTTGCAATTCGCCTTGTAGCTCTGCATTTTCTCCAGATCTTATACTAATGGGTATATCTGTTAATAGCGCCTCAAGTTGAGATGCTGATTGTGAATTGATGGCATTTAGCTGGCCTTTAATTGATGGGAAAATTACTGAATGTGGTATATAAGAATGGGCAAATGCCATATCCTTATCGCCTGAAGCTACACTCTCTTCGGCTAACAAAACCTGGTTTCTAATCCTCTCTAGGTTTACCATTATGATAAGTGAATTCTCGTCACTTAGCAAGGTTGAAGTCGCGTTTGTTTGAGCATAAACTCCAATATTAAAAATCAAAGTCAATACAAGAACTAGTGAGCTAGAAAATACTGCAGCAATAAATGGTACTCTTGATTCTCGTGATATATTTGATCTTATAAACTACTTTCACCTCAAGAACTATCGCAAGCTATGATAAGCTTTTCAGGTCGCATTAGTATTAATCTTGATAATCAGAACCTTCAAGGTATATTTAAAAATACGTCTGATTCTATAGTCTGAGAATTATGAAGGGTCAGGGGAGAAGTAGCTATTATGCCTATCATAGAGAGTGTATATTGGAGATTTAACTGTGTCGTTTGCTTTATCCAAGCAAAAGTTACGTGGTTGGATAAACCAGCCCAGACTTTATATAACAGTATTCTATGTATGAAGTGCAATCAGATGTCTTTAGGAATACTTCTCACCAGAGATATGGATGTGTCCCCAAGAATAGCAGTTGGCATATTATTAGGGATTCTGATAATGGGAATGTTTGTTGTAGGATATGACCAGGGACATCTTTATAGTGTTGTCCAAGGACAGGAGGCTTTTGATACAAAATGGATGCATGAATTTTATCACGATATGAGACATGCGGCCGGATTCCCGTGTCACTAGTATTAGGATAAATGCATAATCCACCAGCTGTAGGAGATCCTAAGACCATATACTATAGAGAGATCTTATATATTGGCCTGGTTGCAATATCTGGATTTGCTGCTTTGGGACTGGATTTCTGTATAGAAAACTTCATAGCATAGCATCAAAGATTATTCAAATGTTACCGAATTTAATATCAAGAACATTGATTTTCTAATTGCGGTTGAAAATTGTTTGTCCATTCGTTTGATGGTATGATAATTTGTCTTCTAAATTGATCAACAAGATAGAATATCAACCCATTAGCATCATTCTTATTATTCTCCTTAACTAGTATTTTCGAAACAGTATCGATATCCTTGTATTCTAGCGGGTTATTTTCAAAGGTGTTGGTCATTTTATTATCGTTTTCCATTAGCTTCATTGAATAATTTCTTAACTTTATTGAATGTTTTAGGTAACAGATTTTGAAAATTAAGTATAGTATAATATCCTTATTTTTATGTTGTTGTCGCATATGCTCAATATGTTCTAGAATTTTGTCATTTAGTATAAAAACGAGTTCAAATTTATACGTATTAAATGACTTGATACCAGAATCGTTCTCATTTTTTGTTTTGGCAGAAGCAGATACATCAATAATTGGCCTAGCCTTGCTTGCATAGGTTACCATCCTTCCATCTATCATGGGATTGTCTCTTACTTGAATGTCAGGAAGTTCTGTAATCTCAGAGATATATCTCCAGTCCATGCTAAGGACAATTCCATCTATTCTTATAGGTATAGTATCTTCTTCTAGCTGGCTATCTATTACTGAAAAGGTAATTGCTGGAAAAATGCTTTGGTTATAAACTTTGATACTGTCTTTGTCTATATTGAGCATGACACTAGAGCATTTGAGTTCTCCTTATTATCTTATTACCTTATTATTATCCACTTTGAATTTTATTGATGGCATTTGCCAACTTCATGTCATAGTTGCTAATTCCATTTAGATCATGGGTTACCAAATCGATATTGACCTTATTGTAAACATTGAACCACTCAGGATGGTGATTCATCTTCTCTGCCTGCATCGCAACTTTGGTCATAAAACCAAATGCTTCAACAAAATCTTTGAATTCAAAGGATTTGTTCAATTTTCCATTTACGACTTTCCATCCCGGTATCTTAGTTACTTCTGATTCTATTTCTTTGTCCGTTAATTTATGATATGTATCTCCCTGAGACATACTTTATAGATACATAATAATATTATATATAATAGCAGTTTATTAGCTGGTATGGCATTCATTGTAGAATATGATAGCGAAGGAAAGAGAATAGCCACTAGGGTAAGAGCATAACGCTAGATATGGTGTTAATAGTGTAGTGAATTGTAATGCATAGACAGATTGAAGTCAGGTAAAAAGGGTTCGTCAAACGCGTCAAAAGATTTCTAATCATGATTAGCATGAACATCCTTCAGTCATGTGGCTTCAATTTTGTACAAAATCAGTTTCTGAAATGCACAACATCCCAGGAGAAGTTGAATACATCGCAGAACAGAAGTTAAGAAAACTTATTGATTATGGAAGCTTCCTAATCATTCACCTTTCCTAACCCATTTGCTCCCTTTTTTCTCGTACTCCTTCTTTACTGCTGCCCAAGCTGTTTTATGTGCTATCTCTTCTGCGCTTTGTTTTCTTCCACCACGTCTTTTTTCTGGATTTTGATATTGTTCTATTGCGCCCGAGTGCACCTTTTTGTATATATGCTGCGCGTGTTCCGGTAAAGAATCTATTTGTTTTTTTGTTCTAGAGGAAAGTCTCTTATCTACTCTACTTTTTCTCGCTTCCTTCTTAGGCATTTAGCTTTTTTTTGTAGATCATGATATAAAAAAACTCGCCCGTTTTGATTCCTTAAATGAGTCCCGCTAACATATTGCTGTTGTCAAAAGACGCTATACCATCTTCAGAAGCTTTGTAATAACAATAGAGCAATAGCCAAAAAAAGTGGCAAGCCACTTACCTTCGTCTTTCGACTTTTTTAATTACCCTCTTAACAACAAATCCTGCTATCCAAATAGCGATACTTGTCATGATCCTTCGCCTTAAGCCCATTTCTTTCCCTTATAAGAAAGGATAGTCAATATCGTTATTATAGGATGATAATTATGGATAGAATATCAACTTATAAGGTAATTCTGCACGCTTATTCATAAGGAAATGAGACAAAGGCGAGTGCACCTTCCATCTCTACTTCTACCTCCATCTCAGATGCAACTCCACTCTTGGACCAAAAGATTGATATGATAACTACGGGCCTTCTACCATTCTTTGGTAAGAAACTGCGGGGACTGACAAATACACAAAACGTCTCCACCATTATTCAATACATTCAAGCGATGAACACAGAGATCAATATGTCAGATAATTACAGAAGAGATACTATTGACACCTTATGTAGACTCTGCGAATTTGATCATAACAACAAGACATTTGAAGATATAACAAGAGATGAGTTGTTGGTATTTCTAGATAGTTATCGCAAACCCGAACAGATAGATCCCTTGCATAAATGGGTCGGCACTTACAATTTATATCGAATACATTTGCTTCGATTCTTTAGGTGGTTATACTCTCCACAAGTGGAACAAACTAAAAGACCCATTCCTGCAGTAGTAGAAAATATTCCAAGGTTAAAACGTAAAGAAATCTCGATATACAAACCAACTGATATGTGGACACCTGCAGATGATTTATTGTTCTTGAAATATTGCCCGAATAAACGCGATAGGTGTTACCATGCAGTAAGTAGAGACTTGTCCTGCAGACCTCACGAGATATTGAAACTGAAAATAAAAGATGTTGTGTTTAAAACAATTAGAACCTCACAATACGCAGAAGTCGTTGTAAATGGTAAGACGGGTACACGTCCTATTCCCCTTATCAACTCATTACCATATCTCAAAGACTACCTTGATCATGACCACCCGCAACCTGGCAATCCTAACGCACCTTTAATCTGCGGAATTGGGAAATCTCTAGGTAGACATATCAAACCGGTCACTATATCACACATGTATGAAAATTATCAAAATACTGTATTTCCGCATCTCCTAGAATTACCATCTGTTGCGCCAGAAGATAAGAAACTAATCGTAGAACTGTTAAAGAAACCATGGAACCCCTACATACGACGCCATAGTGCCCTGACTGAAAAGGCGAAGTTCTTGAAGGAACCCATACTTAAAATGCATGCAGGATGGTCCCCAAGGTCACAGATGCACCTCAAATATGAACACTGGTTTGGCAACGAGAGCTCAGAGTCATTACTAGAAGCCTATGGCCTAGTGGACCAGGGTGTATTCATCGATCAGCTAAAGCCAAGGAACTGTACTAATTGCAATGAGCCAAACAAACCTGACAGTCGATTCTGCGGAAAATGCCGGATGGTATTGTCATACGATGCATATGAAGAAACTATAGATAATCAGCA